>BNJS01000667.1_pt1 | contig 108816 bp, 105 predicted proteins | sample 8540461 | NCBI WGS metagenome assembly BNJS01 (sample SAMD00202454, study PRJDB9452) | human saliva metagenome | isolation source: human saliva | place: Japan
GGCACAGGGCTTTCACTGGGTGCCGGTGGCCGGCTCAGGGACGGCGGGGCGGGACTGATGTTCGCCTATGCCGTCTGCAGGTCTTCGCCTTCCTCATGGTGCGCGCTCTGGGCGAGCTCGCCATCACCAGACCCTCCTCCGGCGCATTCGTCTCCTACGCCCGTGAGTTCCTCGGTGAGAAGGGCGCCTACATCACCGGCTGGTTCTTCTTCCTGGACTGGTCGGTCACCGTCATGGCCGACATCACGGCCGTGACCTCTACCTCCACTACTGGACAGTGCTGAAGGTTGTCCGCAGTGGGCCTTCGCGCTCATCGCACTCGTCCTGGTCTTCATCCTCAACATGCTTAACGTCAAGATGTTCGGGGCTGAGTTCTGGTTCGCACTCATCAAGGTCGCCGCCATCGTGTGTCCTTCATGGTGGCGGCCGTCATCCTCCTCGGGCTTCACACGGAACAGACTCAGATGGAGGGGCGATCACCGCAGGGGCTCATTACATCCTCGGAAACGGGGGCTTCTTCCCGGAGGGATTCCCGATCGTCTTCGCCCTGACCCTCGGTGTGGTCTTCGCCTTCGGCGGCACGGAGATGGTAGGAGTGGCCGCCGGAGGGAGAGACGCGGAGAAAAATCCTTCCCAAGGCGATCAACTCAGTGATCCTGCGTATCTTCGTCTTCTACGTCGGCTCCGGTCATGCTGCTGGCGCTGGTCCTTCCTACGTCTGTTCGAAGAAGGTCGCCTTCGTCACCTTCTTCTCCGGGATCGGCGTGCTATGCCCGCGACATCATCAGGTCGTGGTCCTCACCGCCGCGCTGTCCTCTCTCAGCGCCGGCCTGTACGCCACCGGCGCACTCTGCTCCATGGCCGTGGCCGGCGAAGCACCTCGGTGGCGGCGGGACTCAGCAAGCACCAGGTTCCCGCCGGAGGCATCATCATCACCTCCTCCTGGGGCTGCTCGGCGTCATCCTCAACGCCTACCTGCGGTGACGCCTTCGACATCGTCATGAACCTGGCCGGAATCGGCATCGCCGGAACCTGGGGAGCCATCTCGTCACCCACCTCGCCTTCCTGCGCCGGGTGCAGGAGGGGCAGGAGGCACGACCGGCCTGGATGCCCTTCGCTCCCTGGGCTACGCGGCCTGGCCTTCTTCACCGTCGTCGTCGCCTCGGACGTGGCCGACCCGGCGGGACGGTGGACCCTGGGCTGTTCACCGTCGTCGTCATCATGATGGTGGCGGGCTGGTACGCGGTGCGGGGACGCATCGGGCGACCTGCTCGTGGGGTCCTCGCCGACGGGTGGACGGGCCGCGTCCGCCTCAGCGCACGGGCCTGACCGACAGGAGGCTGAGCCATGCACGTCCACATCACCTACACCGGAGGAACCATCGGGATGGTGGACTCCCCTCACGGCCTCGTACCGGGCGCGGATCTGGAGGGGTGGCTCGACTCGCTGCTGGCGGGCGCCCTGGCGGACTCGGTGACAGTGACCTCGCTGGACCCGCTCATCGACTCCTCGAACGCCACCTCTGTCCTGGCAGGCGATCGTGGACGACCTGCGCCCACCGCTGCCGACCCGCAGGCCGCCTTCGTGGTCCTGCATGGGACCGACACGATGGCCTACACCAGCGCCGCCCTGTCCTATGCGCTGACGGACCTGTGCGTTCCGTCGTCCTCACCGGTTCCCAGCTCCCGCTCGGAGAGGTGGGAAGCGACGCCTCGGCGAATGTCACCGGGGCGCTCAAGGCCGCCACCTCCGGGCGCATCGGCGGGGTGACACTGTTCTTCGGCAATCGGCTCTTGGCAACCGGGCGACAGAGTCCTCCTCGTGGGCCTTCGCCGGTTCAGGTCCCCAATGCGGCCTGTGGCCACCACCGGCGCCCGTGGCGGTGGGTGGCCGCGCGGGCGGGGCCGGTTGGGATCTGCTACTCCCGTCACGACGTCGTTGTGGTCGACCTGGTCCGGCATCACCGCGGCGCGTCTGGAGGCACTGCTGACGCCGCTGCGAGGCCGTGATCCTGCGGGCCTTCGGTCGGCAGCGTACCGTCCCTCGGCCGGGGCTGACCGACGTCGTCAGACGGTGATCGCCGCCGGGACGCCGTCATCGTCGTCCCAGTGCCACGAGGCGAGGTCCTCCTGGGACACTATGAAGCGGTGACGCGGCTCGCAGTGGCGCCGTCAGCCGCGCGTACAAGGCCACCACCGCCAAGGTCCAGTTCCTGCTCTCGCAGGGACTGGCAGGCGCCGATCTGCCAGGTGGATGGGACGCTCCATCGCCGGCGGGCTGAGCGAAGTGAGCCGAAGGGGCAGAAGCCCCGCAGCGCTCCGCGGCTCCACCGCCCGCTGAAGATCGGTCCCGGACGACCTGAACGTCCGGACGAGTCTCGACCTCCGGGGAGCCGGGCCTGCCGGACACCCTCGCGATGGTCAGCAGGTGAGTCCCTTGTCGGCATCGTCCCGTTGAGCAGGTAGGTGTCCACGGCCTTCTTGACGCAGTCGTTGGACGCCCGTAGGCGGTGTGACCCTCACCCTTCAGGTCAGGGCTGGCCGGACTCGGGTCTGTCGGCCAGCGCCTGGGACCAGGCGTAGGGCGTGGCGGGTCACCGGTGGTGCCCACCGAGGATCGGTGCGGCACCGGGCCGTGATCTTCTCGCGCTTGCGGCTCGACGGCCCCAGCCCTGGCGGTAGGCGTCAGGGGTGAGAGCAGCTGGGGCTGAAGGTGGTGAGGCCTCCTTGACGGCCTTGGCATTCTCCTCCCAGGAGGCGTTGTCCCCTGGACCGGGTAGTCAGGCAGTTGACCGCCGTAGGGCCTCAGTTCCGTTGTTGGAGTAGCTCCGTCACCTTGCGGGAGGAGATGGTGTCGGCGATGGTCAGCAGCGTGCTTCCGTCCGGCTTCCCCATCTTGCCCATCGCCTGGGACAGTCCCAGGTTGAGGGTGGGCCACAGCTGGGTCTGGTACATCGATCCCAGTACCCCGTACACAGCCAGGTCGTAAGTCAACGGCCGCTTGTCGTCGGAGGTCGGGGCAGCGTCTTCGTGGTCGAGGAACTCGCGGATCTGGGAGACGCGGGTCGACGTCTCGTCGGGGCGAGCCACCTTGAACTCTGACGGCTCTGCACGTAGGCCCGCAAGACGCCTCGAAGGCCTTGGCCTGGCCGATGGCCAGCTCCCTCGCGCAGGAGGGTTGACGGCGGCGCCGTCGAGGACCAGCCGCCCCGTGTTGGCCGGGAACAGCTCGGCGTAGGTGGCCCCCAGGTAGGTGCCGTAGGAGAAGCCCAGGTAGGTGAGCGCCTGCTGGCCGTCGACCGCACGCAGGATGTCGAGATCCTTGGCGGCACTGATGGTGTCGATGTGGTCCAGGAGTCGAGGTGCTGGTTTTCGACTCGCACGAGGCGTTCATCTTCTGAGCCCGCTCCTGGGTGGCCGTGGCCGAAGGGGTCGCCGGGTCGTTCGCCCGCCGTTCGGCGTCGAGCTCGGCGTCGGTCAGGCAGTCGACGGCCGTGGGCGCCCCGCCCGCGGGTCGAAGCCGACGACGTCGTAGGGTTGGTGAGGTTCTTGAAGTAAGACGAGCAGCACGTCGACAACTCGTGCCCGACCCTCCGGCCCGGGTTGACGACGACCCGACCGAGTCCTCGCTGGCGGCCCGCTTCTTCTGCGATCTCAATCGTCTTGCCGCCGGGGTTGTCGTAGTCAACGGCACCTTGACCTTGGGCGCGGATTGAAGCCGGTGTCCCTGCCGACTTGCACCCATCCCGTCTTGGCTCAGGCGTACCAGGGACCTTCTGGTTGTAGAAGCCTCCAGCCCGGCCGGGACCGCTGCCGAGGCCGACGCCGTTGCCGGCGAGCGCGATGTCGGTTTCGTCCTGGCAGGCGGTGAGCCCGCGCACGCAGGAGCGCAGCGAGCGCCGAGACCAGACGCTTGGTACGGGGCTGATGAGAAGTCGCAGTAGTCACGACGTGAACCCTATGTTGCCGAACCACTGGGGGCCTCCTCCTGAAGGCGGAATGGGGACAAGTTCCCGTCGAGGCGCCCGGGCCATGGACGGGCCGGCCTCACTGACCGTTCTTGCAGGTCAGACCCGGCTCAGGCACGGTCCCGCTGATGAGGTGGGCGTCGACGGCGTTGTGATGGCATGAACCCGAGCGCCCGTAGGCGGTGTGGCCGTTGCCTCGGGTGAGGAGCCGACCGGACTCGGGCTGATCGGCAGCGCCTGGGACCAGGCGTAGGGCGTAGCCGGGTCACGGTGGTGCCACCACCAGGATGGGGCCGCCCCTTGGCGTGGATGGGTGCGGGCTTGCGGGTCCCGTTGTGCCCCCAGGCCCGGCATCGCGCATCCTGGTTGCTCAAGGCGGCGCCGAAGGTCGGCGAGCTCTGGAGGTTCTGCCGGTACTCCTTCTCCCAGCTGGTCACGTCGCCCTGGACGGGGATGTCTGGCGGTTGACGGCGTAGAAGGTCGTGTGCTGCTTCCGGCGTCGCCCTCCGTAGAGCACCTGGACGTAGGGCCGTCCTTCTGGGTGATGGCCTGGTCGAGCGCGTAGGTGAGGAGGGGCCGGTACTCGGAGGAGTACGGAAGCGGCGGACAACTGCGGATCGTGGCCGTCAAAACATTCAGGTCCGCGGTCTTCAGCGGCGTCTGGTGGCCGGGTGATGAGGCGGATCTGCTACCCGGCATCGGCGTCACCCGTCAGCGGACATCCTTGGCCTGGACGGCCTGACCGGACTGGCACTGCTCGATGGGTGCGCGAGGTCAAGCCCTTGGCTGCCCGGCGGCCCGGGCGCAGTGACAGGGTGGGGTCGACAGCGCCGTCGAGACCGTGCGACCGGTGTTGTCGGGAACAGGTCGGCGTAGATGGCCCAGGTAGGTGCCGTAGGAAGCCGGTGGTTGAGCTGGATCTTGGATAGCGCCCGCAGAATATCGGATCCCGGGCTACCGAGACGGTGTCACATGTCGAGCAGCAGCCGGCTTGGTGTGGGCGGCGCAGTTGGCCTCCTCCTGCTTGGGGTCCTGGTGATCTCGTCGATCAGGGTCAGGAAGCTGATGTTGCCCTCGCACCGCCGTCGGCGGCAGGATCCTGGGCGTCCGGAAGGGGTGGGGTCGTCTCCGACGGCGTCGGCGATGGGGAACCGGGCGGTCGTGACTCATGCCCCTGGGCAACTCCGGCGGGCTGCTGACTGCCTTTCGTCGCAGGTGATGGAGGGAGCCGACGCCGCGGGTCGAGCCGATGATGTCGTAGGCCTGGTTGACGGTGTGCGAACTGGGTCTCGTTGTTCTCCATGTCCACAGGTAGGGGACCGCCGGGATTGGCGAAGGTTGCCCGGCGCGTCGGGCCGGTGGCCAGGTGCTTCTTCATCGCGATCTCAATGGTCTGCCCATCCGGCTGGGAGTAGTCAACGGCACTGTGACCTTGCTGAAAACCGGTCTTGTCAATAAACTTCCATCCACCGGTGGCTGCGCAGTCATACCACTCGACCTTCTGCCGTGAAGGACTCCAGCCCTGGGGTCACCGGCCTTAGCGGCCAGGCCGGCCCTTGGCCGCAAGACACGCCGGCCCCACCGCCAGGCACACACCCGCCACAGCAGCCAGCGCGCCCAGCAGACGCAACGGCATTGACGACTCGTCGCGGACCGGAGAATTCATTCACGCATTTTTCATAAACGTTTATGTACAAGCAATCGGAACATGCCGCGTCATGTGCAGGCATCTGAGGGACGGAAAGAACCGTGGTTGGGCGCGACTCTGCGTCCCAACCACGGTTTCTTCTCCAACCTCGCCGACGATCCTCGGTGGAGACCGGTGGAGGCAGCGGTTCCTCGAGGGCTCACTCCGCGCCGTGGCACGTCAGCCTTCTTGGGCATGGTGCCGGTAAGCAGGTAGGTGTCGACCGCCTGGGTGACAGGGGCCGCTCCGGAGCTGGCGTAAGCCGTGCGTGCCTCCCAGGTGAGGAGCTGACCGGAGTCGCGCTGATCGGCGGGGCCACGGCCCACTCGTGCGGGGTGGCCGGGTCGCCAGTCGTCCCGATCACGAGGATCCGCGCTGGCGTGGACGCCTTGGGCGGCTTGAGTGCCGGTATGCCCCAGGCACCCCTTGTTCGACTCCATCGGGTGGATGCGAACCGAGGTGAGATCTTCTGCAGCTCCTCACTCTGCGCCTTCCGGGTGGCCATGTCGCCCTCGACCCGATAGTCAGACAGTTGACGCTGATCAGCACACCGGTGTTGGCGGGACTGGCGTCAAGCTGGTCCGCGACAGACCTGAAAGGCCGGCGTTATTCTCGTTGATGACCTCCCAAATGCCTCATTCAGGGTTGTCCCGCGGTTTCCGGAGATAGAGGCATGACCGATACGACCTGCTTCATGTCATCGCCGTCACCGGACGGGTCGCGTCGAGGAGGGCACGGGCGACTGGTCAGCCGGTGTGAAGATTACGATCTGCGGACGCCCGCGTGAAGCATGCCGGACGGGGGCAGCTCTGCCGACTGGCAGGCGACGTAGTTGCGCAGCGCCGCTCGAAGCCCCAGCCTGTGCCTATTGAGCTCGGTGAAGCTGGAACTGGGGTCCTGGGCGAATCGAGGACATGCGGCCGGTGTTGGCGGGAAGAGGCTGGCGTAGTGAGCGCCCAGGTGGTGCTGTGGGGCCCGCGTAGTTGGCTGGTCTGGACAGCGCCCGCAGGCATCCGGATCGAGCCACCGGACGGGTGTCCCATGGTCGAGCAGCTCAGTCGGTGGTGTCGCGCTAACTGGCCTCGAACTTTGAGCTATTGTGCGGAGATGACGGCGGCACGCTGTGAACGTCGTGCCGCCTTCTCCGGCGTTGACGGAGTTACCTTCCGCCCGCCTCCAGCTCGGTGTCGGAGGTGCGGTTCACGGGTGGAGACACCAACGCCGCAGGGGTCAAGCCTATGATGTCGTGGGCCTTCTGCGCCGGCGAGGTCGAGGTCTGCCTCGCGTTATGGTTCACCCAGTTCACCAGGGCCGCAGGGTTCATGGGGGTGCTGAGGCGCGTCGAGTATGGCCGGGTGCTGTCTTAATCTCAATGGTCTGCCCATCCGGCTGGGGAGTAGTCCTTGGCACTGTGACGTTGGCGCACTGAAAGCGGTCTTGTCGCGGCTTCTCACCCGGCGGTGGCGCAGTCATACCACTCGACCTTCTGACCTTGGAAGGACTCCAGTTGGGCACCGCAGCCTTGGAATGAGAGGGGCTGCGGGGCCAGGACCAGCTGGCACCGCAGCCGCAGACACAGCCCCAGCCCAGGCACACACCCGCCACAGCAGCCAGCGGACCCGGCACCCACCCGACGACCTGGGCGGTTCGACGAACAGGAAGAGTGTTTCATCATTTTGCATGGTCGCCATATTCTAAAATAAACGGAGCATACTTGTGTCATCGGCGGGCATCTGAGGGACGGAAAAGAACCGTGGTTGGGCGCGGCTCCAGCGTCCCAACCACGGTAACATCCGCAGCACTCTTGACGATCCTCGGTGGAGGCAGTTGGGAGAGCGGTTCCTCGAGGGCTCCTCCGTGCTGTGACGTCAGCCTTCTTGGGCATGTGCCGTTGAGCGGAATGAGTGTCGACCTTGTGTGACTGGGGCCCTTGCTTGGGATTCAAATGCCGCGTGACGTTGCCCTCAGGTGAGGGCTGGCCGGGTCAGCTGATCGGCAGGGCCACGGCCCACTCGTTGAGTGTGGCGGGTCGCCGGTCGTCGATCACGAGGGTCGGTGCGGCTCCTTGTGATTGGGCGCCTTGGGCGGCTGGTGCCAGTATGCTAGGCCTGGCGGCCGGGTCACTGGCCTGCTCGGATGGTGTGCGAAGCGGGGAGCGGTTCTCTCAGCTCCTTGCTCTGCGCCGTCGGGCGGCATGTCGCCCTCGGCCCGATGGTCAGGCGGTTGATGCCGACCGTCGCACCCATGTTGACCGGTGGTGGGCGGTGGGCTGGTCCTGATGGTCCTGAGGTCAGGCGTCGTGCTGGTTGATGACCTGTCAGGCTTCATTCACGGTGCCCAAGCGCTTCGGAGAATGGGCAGGGGCCCGGCCTGCTTCGCTCCTCGCCCGTGACCGGACGGTTCAGGTCCGAGGAGGGCACGGGCGACTGGTTGGCCGAGGTGAGGATGTCTCCGATCTGCTGGACGCGTCGACGTCACCGGACGGGGGCAGTCTGCCCGACTGGCACCGGGCGACGTGGTGCGCAGCGCCGTTCAGTAGGCCTGCCTGCCTGCGTTCGCTGTGGGTCAGGCTGGGTCATGGCATATCGAGGACCAGCGCGGTGTTGTGGGGGAAGAGCTCGGGTAGTGAGCTGAGGTGGGTGCCGTGGGAGAAGCCCGCGTAGTTGAGCTTCTGGTCCCGGACGCGCCCGCAGAACATCAAGGTCTCAGGCCGCGAGACGGTGTCCACATGGTCGGCAGTGGCCGGCAGGTGTTCGCCACTGGCAGCTGGGCTGGCTGTTTTGCGTGGAGATGGCGGCGGCACGCTGCTCGAGATGTTGTGGCGCGCGGCTGCGGCGTTGACTGGGCAGCCCTGCAAGCCTTCACCTCGGTGTCGGAGGTGGCGGTGGGCTCGACCGTGGTCTCGAAGCCGATGATGTCGTGAGCGCTCTGCGCCGGCGGTCGTCGTCGCCATGACGCCAGCGCTGTCACCCGGACCCACCGGGACGCAGGGGTTCATGAAGAGGGTGCCCTGGCGCGTCGGGCAGTTGGCCGGGTGCTTCTTCATCGCGATCTCAATCTGCCATCCGGCTGGGGTGTTCAGCGGCACTGTGACGCTTGGCGCACTGAAAGCAGTCTTGTCAGGCCGACTTCCACCCGGCGGTGGCCACGAGTCGTACCCTCGACTTCTGACCGTGAGGACTCCAGCCCTGAGGACGCCGCCTTGGCAGCGGGGCCGGACCGCGGCGGGCACCGCAGCCGCAGGACCGGCCCCGCCCCAGGCACACCCGCCACGGCAGCCAGCACCCCAGCAGCCACCCGACGATGTCAGGTATCGGATCGTCCTTTGTCCTGACGGCCGGGAAAGGACCGATCGGACCAATTCATGGAAGATGCTTCGTTCTCGTTATCGTTCCATACGCGAAGATGATGAGACCGATGGTGATGTGATCCCTCTCAGGATGAGATGGACGTTACTCTCCCGCGGGCCCTCGTCCTGTGGTCTCGTATTTTACGAGCCCCAGGACACGGCCCAGGCCTGTAGATCAGGCTCTCCATGAGGTAGTGAGCGGGCCTCGTGGGCGCGGTAGTCATTCCTCCCAGCGCCACCGTGCCCGCCTCGGCGCACTGTCGCTGCACGCTCAGGCCTGCGCCGCGGGTGGGACGGGCGGTTCGGGGTCTCGAGGCGATGGCGAAGTCGTCCGGGAGCCAGGCCAGGCGACGTCGTAGGGTGCAACAGCGTCCTGCTGTGGATACGGTCGGTCGAGAGACGGTCCGCGGCCGCTGGTCAGGTTACTGTGGGGAGGCACAGTGCCGCCGCGGCGAGGCGGGCGAGCATCCCGGTACTGCCGTGGGTCATGATCGCGCCCCGATGGCCGCCAGGGCGCCGACGGCGATGAGCCCCAGGCGATGGCTCGCTCCTGCGGGCTCGACCTACGGGCGATCGGCTTTCGAATGCCGGGCGGCGCGGCCACCCTTTCGGCCCCTGGCTGTGTCACGGTCATGTCGACTCTTGCACCCGGCCGTGGCGCGTCTTGGTTTTGGAGGTTGCGTCGGCGGTGCTCCAGCCTGCGGAGGACACCTCACGCCATCACAGGTCGGATGGGCGGGGCTCTGATCGCTTCGGCCTGGGGGCGCAGCCTGTGAGCTATCGACGGCGGCAGCAGGGGCGGCGTTGGGCGCGGCGGCTGCGGCCTCCTCGATGGCCCCGATGCGGGCCGGACTGCTCGGGGCTGGTCGTGCGGGCGGCCTGGTCGACGGCGTCAGCCAGGTCGGGGTTGAAGCGCTCGCGTCGTGCCCATCTGGGTGGTCAGGACGTCGCGGTAGAAGGACAGCGGGTCGATCATGGCGGTCAGGACGTCGGTGCGGGGGGCGGCGCGAGCGCTTCTGGTCCTCCTCGAGGCTGGCGGATCTGGGATGGCAGGGGCCGCCGGGATCTTCCGTCGCTCTCTCGAGGCCGAGGGCGTGGGTGGCTCGGCTTCTCGCGAACGTCGCGCTCGGCGGTGGCCTCTCTTGGCCTCGGACTCGGCGGCATCGGCCAGGGGGCGGCGGCGTGACCGGTTGACGCTGCTGTGAGGACCGGGGCGAGCGGGACGGCGGCGGCGGTCCCAGCGTTGGCGTCGGTGGCCAGATGGCGGGCAGGCCCGATATGCGACTGGCTGGCCCGGGCGGCTCGGGCGGCCAGCTCGGGGTCAGCGCCGTCTCGGCACTGGGAGCTCGGCGACGGCGGTCGGCCGGCGGATCCGCAGCGTCACCAGGCGGCAGCGGGAGGCGGATGGTGGGCGGGACGTGTCGTCGGCGCTGGGGGTGCGCTTATTGGACGGTCTGGGGGGCTCCTCGATGGACTTGGGCAGGACATTGGTGTGCGCTCGGCCATGCGGTCGGCGTCCTCGACGAGATGACGCGCCAGCGTCGGTCAGGGCGCTGGCTACCGATGGGTCTTGACCTCCTCCATGGTGATGATGAGCTTCTCGGTGGTCAGGCGCACGACGTCGGTGGGATCGGTGACGTCACGGCGGGGCTTGACGCCCTGGCCGGGCACAGGGCCGGTGCCTGCAGGGCGGCGGCGAGGCTCGGGCGGCATTCGGGCGGCGGTCAGGCGGGCCGGTCTGGCAGGCGTGTGTGGCCCACGACCGGCGATGTGCGCTCTGGGCCCGCTCCCCGCCTCACGCACGGCCTCGGGGGCGTCTCGGCGGCGGCACCGCGCCTCGGCTGCTCAGCGGCCTGGCGGGCGGCCTGGGGCAGCGGCGGTGAAGGGCTGTACAGCGTCTCCTGGCCGACGTCCTCCCACCTCCCATGAGGCGCCTCCTCGTCAGGCTCTGCGGCTGCGGTGGTGCGGCCTCTGAGCCTCAGGCCGGGGGCACGCTGTGGTGGGCCGCCGTGGGCGAGGTGAACACCGTGAGCGGCGCACCACGGCGACAGCGGCCTCAGTGGCGTCGTCGGCCACCTGGTCGACTGGGCGATCGGCGTCGACGGTTTGCGAACGTTCGGGCTCGGCCTGGGCCAGGTGAGGAACTGCCGGCGCAGGGAGGTGCGGAAGGCCTCCCCTCCTGTAGGGGTCCTTGCTGCGCGGCGGTGGTGCGCGCTCGGCGGGGCAGGGTCGCCGTCGGAAAGATGGTCAGGTCCGGCAGGGGGCCCTCGGTGGCCCACAGGGGAGGTCGCGGACCTCCTGGGGGCCGGGCGACGGGCTGCCTGGTAGGCGACCGAGGTCGGTGGCGGTCGGCGGGACGGCGGCGCCGCGCTCGGGGCGGGCCTCACGCGGGTGGCGGTGTGGTGGGCGCGGTCGGCGGCGTGTGGAGGGCCTCGGCGCGCGGGGCGACGTGCCCGCCGTGCAGGAGGAGGCAGCGGATCTCGATCGCCGGGCTCGTGCCGCCAGCTCGCAGGTGAGGATGTGGTCGACGTCCGCTGCGGCCAGAAGGTCGACGGGGATGGGATCTTCGTCGTCTTGCCGACGCCGTCTCCTCCCTCGAAGGAATGTTGGGCCGGGGCTGGGCGTGGGCGGAACAGGGACGCCGGAGCGGCAGGTGGGCAGCCAGTGGTCCTGGCCCAGGGTAACGGTCATGGGGAGGGCCCGGGGCGTTGACGGTCGCCGGCAGGCGCGCTGGGCGAGCGACGGCGGATGGTGGAGAACGTTGGCTGGTGGGGTGTGTGGTGGTGGGGGGGGGGTGGGGGGGGCGATGAACTGACGTGTGGCAGGATGCTGGTGTTTGGCCTGGGATCTTTGATGGCAGGGAGTGATTTGGGGGGGGTGGGGGGGGTTGTGGGGTGTGTGGGGGTGGGCGGCATCATCCGATGCCGCACCTCAGGCAGCGCTGCTGCTGGCTCCGAGCATGATCGCCCAGCCGACCGCGAGCAGGTAGCGGGAGCGTGGACATCAAGACGGGTAACGGGCGGTGCCCGTGAGCTGGCGCATCCGGGCCTCGCGGGAGGCCGCCATGGCATCAGGCCCTGGCAGCACAGCGCGCCAGCAGGTAGTACCTGGCAGCTTGTCGGGGGAGGGCCCCAGCCACCCCTCCTCCGGGCAGCCGCTGAGGCACCGGCGCAGCCCAGCAGCGCCGGTATCCCGTCGCCTCAGGTGAAGAGCAGCTCAGGCGCATGACGGCGCGCACCGTCTCCCGCCGGGTCAGGGCACCAGCGCGACGCACATCGACGCCGCAGGCGCGCGCTGGGCGCACCGACAGTGGACTCACTCGCGATGCGTGCTCCTTCTTCAGCTGACTCCATGTTGCACTGAGTCGGCCGTCGACGCGTCCGCACCGCGCTGCTCCTCAGGTGGTCTGCCGGTGTAGATGCGGTGACGGCAGATCATCCAGGAGGCATGGTCCCGCTGGGACGGGCTTTGAGGAGCGGGGCCGTCAGGGCCAGGAGGCATCGGACTGGGAGACGGCGGTCAGGGACTACCGCCTCGGAGCCCTTGACGAACCCGCCGAGCAGGCGGGACTGCGATCGCGCCATCATGACCACGATCCCCGTGCTGCGGTACCGGCGAGCACCAGGAACATCGCTGCGCGGATCCCCAGCACGCACCACCCGCCGCCAGCACGATCGCGGACCGGGGATCGGCGGCGGCGGCGCCGGAGACCGAGAGATGGATGACCGGCGGGAGGACTGAGGCACCCCCGTAGGCCAGGCTGAGCAGGTGGTGGCCAGAGCGGCACCTCCGAGCGGGTCGCGGGCAGTGCGTAGGCCCGTGCAAGGGCACCTGAGGGTACGCAGGGATCACGGGGTCAGGCACACCAGCCCGTGGTCAGGAGGGAGGAAGGGTGGGGAGATCGCGACGAGCACCAGCGGAAGCGAGGAGGGCCACCCCAGCCAGCGGTGCGCAGCGTGTACCGCTGCTGATGAGGATCCAGCTATCATCGTCGTCAGGTACCACCTGATTCCAGCCGACCAGCTCAGGCGCATGACGGCGCGCACCGTCTCCCAGCGGGTCAGGGCTCCCGTCACGCACCTGCGGAAGCTCACCGGGAGCACGAGCGCCCAGCGGAGGACTCGCGGCGGCGGGCTGGAGTGGATACAGCTCCCGTACGGCGGGCACAACAGACACGGACGCCCAGGCGTGGACTCGGGCATGGTCGGTCTCTGCGCTTACCGCTTCTTGCTTCTTCCCTCGCCGGGCCTCGGTGGTCTGGCGCCCGGCGTACCAGCAGGCCATCGCTGAGGCGCCCAGGAGGGCGGGGCAGGCCAGGGCAGCCAGTGCCGCGGGTGCCGGCTCGCGCAGTACGCTCGGCGGCCACGGGTCTGCCAGCGGCGGGCGCCCGCCGTAGCACCGGCTCCGCCCAGGCACAGCACATCCACGAGGGCCCGCTCGCCATGGGCACAGGGTACAGAGCAGCCCGGGGGCCGCGACGGGCAGATGACGACAGGCGCGGCCTTGGGGCCACCAGTCACCAGGTGAGAGCGGCCGCCCGGCACGCGAGACCAGGCCGGAGGAGGAGGAGCGCCAGGGCGACGCCCTCGGCCCAGCGGGCACCGGCCAGCTCGCCGCGCCGCAGCAGCTGGCTCCGTGAGGCGCTCCATGCGGTGAGCCGCTCGACAGCGCCCTGGGGCGTGCTGCAGCACGCCCGGGGCGACCCGTCATCACCGTCGTCTGCTGACGGCCCGTGGGACGTCGCTGGCGTGTACGCTGCCAGCGGCAGCAGGAGGCAGCGACGGACGACGGCGCGCACGATGAGGTCAGGTCTTCGCACGCACGGCGCGCGCCGTCTCGCCACGCTGCCTCGAGGGCGCCGGCGATCCGGCGCAACGCTGCGATGCCCAGCCTGCTATCGGGCGCTGCCCCGTCGTCAGTCCCCATCGCGGCGCTCACGCTGGTCCTGCCCGAGGTAGGGCGGTGGCTCAGCGCCCTGAGCCGACAGCTGACAGCGCGCCCCAGGGCCAGGAGCAGGCCGCGCAGTGCGTCGTCCCCAGTGCAAAGGTCCCGGATCGGCCTGGTAGCGGAGCACCAGCAGACCGCGCCGCCCAGCACGATCGCGATCGCCCAGACGTAAGCAGGCCACGCCCACGCGAAGTGCGGGACACGAGGGATTCCCGCTGGCCCATGATGATGAGGACGAGGGAGTCGAGCCAGCTCGACGGGTGCACGCCACAGGGAGGCCCAACGAGCGGCGTAGGGGCCGGGCGGCCGGGAGAGGCAACCGCGCGGCCGCCCAGTGAGGGTCGATGACGGCTCGGCGGGAGACGGGCAGAGGCCAGCAGACGGTTGATGCCGGAGCGGTCAGCGATTACTCGAGGCGGCCCGGCCGAAGTGTTTCGTAGATTCGCTGACAGGGACGATGCTTCCGGAGACAGAACTGACGGCGCCATAATGAGGGAGGGCCGAGGAGGGCAGAGGACCTCGCAGGCTCAGAGGTGCAACCGCACCAGCGAGATCTTGAGCGCCCGTCCGGGCCAGCGCGGCGCCTCGTCATCGGGCCGGCGGCGCATCGGCCACCGTGGCCGCCTCGGCGGGGTGCTCGCGTGGATCGGTCTGGGGTCATTCACGGCCGCCTCCTTGGCGTGTGCAGCAGGTCCTCGATGGTGGGAGCCTCGACGGACGATACGGTCGGCCAGTGCCTCGCGGTGTCGGCCGGCATCTGGCCTCAGCCCAGCGGTGCTGCTGGCCCGAGGCTGGCCTGGCGCACGGCGTCGGTCGGGTGCTCAGGGTGCCGTTGGTGATTTCTCGGGTGACTTTGGTGATGAATGGCTGTGGAATCAGTTAAGTGATGGTGGAGAACGGATGGTGCCTCTCGTCGACTGGTGCCATGTGGCGCGACGGGGTTCAAGTGTAATGAGCAAAGCAGGATGGTAGGGTCTTTGATGGTGGTGGCTTTGTTGATCATTTCAGTTGGTCTTAATGGTGTTGCTTCGTCAGTGGATCTGAGGTTCTTGGGTGGAGGTGGTGGTGGTCTGAAGCATGGTGGTGTGGGCTCCTCGTCACTGAGCTGGGCCAGGCGTGCGCGCTCCACGGCGCGGTCGGTGCTCCTCGACCTCCCGCAGCACCTGCTCCGCACCAGCTCAGGTCCAGGGGCAGGACGAAGTAGCCCTTGCCGGGAACGTTGGCCCAGGGAAGCCGTCAGTGACGAGGTCGGAGTAGGCGCGGGTGGTGGTGATGACGCTGACACGCAGGTCCCGGGCCAGAGCCCGGATCGAGGGCAGCATCTCGTCGGCCTCCACCTGGCCCGTCAGGATGCGTCCCTGACCTGCTGGGCGATCTGCTCGTAGATGGGGACTCCCGCCGTGTTGGACAGGACGACCGAGAGCGGCATGGCAACTCCTTCCGTACATGCACACTATAGACAGTAGGTGCACTATGGAGTCAAGTACTGTTCCACCCACATACGGTCGGGATTCCGGCGGTCAGAGGTGGGGCACGCCGGCTCGGGGTTGCCCTGGCGACCGGACCCAGGAGTAGGCCCGGTCACCAGGTTCAGGAACATCCGTGGGGCGCTCGTAGCTGATTGAGGCACGGTCGCCCTCGACACAGCCGTGCTGCCGATCTTGAAGCGTGTCACGGCGCTGACGCAACGCCTCACTGCAGTCCCTCAGACACTGCCACTGCTCGCCGCCGACTGCCGCCACGGCATCCGGACGGGGGAAGGCGGGGGCGCGGCCGAGATCAGTCCCCGCTTCCCTGGCGACGGGTCTCGGTGTTGGTCCCGAAATCCTCCACCTTCGGGGTGTTGCCGGCCCAGACCACCTCCGCGCCGCTTCCCTGCCAGTGACGACACGGTCGGCGTCGCCCTGACGTAGACAGTCACGTTGCTGCCGGAGATGGTCAGCAGGCCGACGTAGTCGACGAAGACCTTCGTGTTGCTGGCGGCGACACTGAGGCTATCCACGTCGCCCTCGATGCGGACGTCGTCATTGGACTTGTCCAGGAGCATGGACGGGTTCGCCGAGACGGTGCGGTCCACGCTCTCGAGGTCGCTCAGCCAGTCGCTGTCGGTGAGGGTCGCCCGGGCACCGGGACGGTCACCGCTTGCGGGCTGGGCACTGGCCTCGGGGGCGCTGGAACCGCTGGCAGCAGGCGAGACCTGTTCCTGGGCACTTTCCTGGGCACTCGGCGCAGTGGTCTCCGATCGGGGCGCCTGAGACTCGTTCGTCGCCGTTGTGGTCTGGGTGGCCGCCGCCGACTGCTCCGGGGCCGAGCTCTCCTGGCCCGCCGCCGCGGCAGTCTCCTGGTCGGACGAGCCTCCGCCGATGGAGACGGAGCAGGCGCCGACTCCGGTCAGGGACAGGGTCACGAGGACGACGGCGGCTGCGCGGCGGGCATTGAGGGGACGGGTGGTCGGGGACATGATTCTCCTCCGGTATTCAGATGTGGTGAGGGCGGTCGGTTGGACATGATGGGACAGTGGCCCGGTGGTCAGGCGCCGGCTCAGAAGGCCGGGACGAAGACCTCGACACGGCGGTTGAGGCGGCGTCCGGCGGGGTTGTCGGAGCCGTCGGAGTTCTCGTTGGGGGCTACCGGCTTGGTCTCGCCGTAGCCGACGGACTCGATCGAGGCGGTGACGCCGTTGGAGGTGAGCGCCTCGGTGACCGCCTTGGCCCGTTGCTCGGAGAGGGTCTGGTTGGAGGCGTCGTCGGAGACGGAGTCGGTGTGGCCCTGGACCTGAACCTTGGGGGCCTTGGAGTCCTTGAGGACGGTGGCCAGGTTGGTGAGCGTGGTCGAGGCCTCGGAGCGCAGGTCGGAGGAGCCGAAGTCGAACAGGACGCTGTCCTCCAGGGTGATGACGGTGCCGCAGGACTGCACCGGCTTGGCGGCGTCGATGGAGGGGAAGGTGCCGACCTTGCCGGCCTTGGGGACGGGCTTGGCCGAGACCGTGGCGTCGTTGACGATGGCGCTGCCGTCGCCGAGGTTGGTGATGGAGACCTTGCCGTCGCTGTAGGTGCCCGAGCCGTCACCGTTGTTGGTGATGGAGACCCCGCCGCGGCTGTAGGTGCCCGAGCCCTTGCCATCGAGGGTGATGGCCTCCTGTGGCGGGTCGCTGAGGTCCCCGAGCCGTCACCATTGACGGTGACGGAGAGGTGGTCATCGCTGTGGGTGCCCAGGCCATCACCATTGATCGTGATGGAGACCTTGCCGTCGCTGTAGGTCCCCGAGCCGTCACCGTTGTTGGTGATGGAGACCTTGCCGTCGCTGTAGGTGCCCGAGCCATCACCGTTGTTGGTGACCGCGGTCGCTCCTGAGCTCGTACTCATGGAACCGTCGCCGCCGAGGACCGTGGAGCCGGAGACAGGCGATCCGCTCGCATCGCAGCGGGCGGGCCTAACCGTGACGCCGGGCTGGGAGGTGATGGGCGAGTGAGGTCAGGGTGAAGGCACCCGTGGACTGGGTGAGCAGGCTGAGATCAGGCAGGGCGATCATGGGGATCGAGGGGATCTGGCCGGGCTCGTAGCCGGCGACGGCCTGGCCCGTGGAGGCGGCCGTTCCCGTCGCCTGGGCGGAGGCGGAGCCCTTGGCGCTTCCCGCGGAGCTGTCGGAGTCCGCACTGACCCGGGTCTCCTGACTCTGCGCCTGCGATGACGAGCCGCCTCCGACGGACGGGGAGCAGCCGCTCAGCGCGAGGTGGTGATCAGGGCGAGGGGAGGGCAGGGAGATGAGTGCTTTGTCATGCCTGAACGTTACTGAATCGTTGTCGCCGCGGGTTCCACCCTGTCGCAGTCCTGCGACAGGACCTCAACGGACGAGTGGCGGGCACGGTCACGTCGCACTCACCGGACCGGCGACGGGCAGGCTCAGCCACACCCGGGTCCCCACGCCCTCGCGGGAGGCCATGCGCACACTGCCGCCATGGCGGCACGATCGTCGCCACGAGCAGCGGTCGAGTCCGAACCCGGCAGGCCTCGGGCGTTGCCGGCGCAGGCCAGCTCGCTCCACACCGCCGGCAGGTCCGCCTGGGGACCCCGATCCCGGTATCGGCAACCTCGATGGTGACTGTTCCGGACTCCTCACGGCCGCGCACCTCGACGGTCCCGCCCGGCGCGGTGTACTTCGAGGCATTCGAGATGACGTTGTAGACGGCCGAGTAGAGCAGGTCGCCGTCGCCGCGCACGTGCGACAACGGCCACGGCACCCGGGGCAGGTCCAGGCGGATCCTGGGCGCCCCACCCCGTGCGGCCCCCTCCTCACTGACTGCCTGGGCCGCGTCCTGCACCGGTCTCGGCAATGTCGACATCCTCCAGAGCGAGTGCCGCGGTCTCCAGGTCGGCCAGCTTGCGCAGGTCCGTCACCAGGCGCCCCATCCGGCGGGCCTGGGCGTCGACGACGTCGACCCGGGCCTGCACCTCCTGGGGGTGGGCCTGCGGCAGGTCGGCGACGGCGGCACGCACTGCCGTCAGCGGGTTCTTCAGCTCGTGATCCAGCCGACGCAGGAACTGCTGATGGCCGGCCCACGCCTGCTGCTGGGCCTCATGACGAGCCCGCTCGACCGCCAGCCGCCGCCGGCGTCGCCCCACGGCGCTGAGGAGGGCGAGCAGCAGCAGACCGATACCGAAACCCACCACCATGAGCGGGACGGTCGTCGTGATGAACAGGGGCGTCAGGCCGTAGACGGCGTAGGCAGCGCCCGCCGCACCGACGATGACGAGCAGCGCGAGCAGCCACCCGATCCACGTCCTGCTGGAGGGCCTGGCCGTCCCCGAGGCCGGATTGACCGGCGCGGCCTCGGGAGTAGGCCCGGAAGGAGGCTCCACATCCCGGCCTTCGCCCGTGGCGGGCCGACCCGGCGCTGGTTGAGCAGTGAGAGGCTGCACCGCTGTTGACTGCCATATCGTCGGCTGAGCCGCCGGAGGCGTCGATGACGGCCGGGCCGGCGGCGGATGCGGCGTGTCTGAGGAGGACCGACGGATCTCCACGGTCCGGGGTCCGCCCGGGTCCACCGTCGGCGACAGGAACCGGGTACGACCGTCCTGGGAGGATCCCCGAGGTGGAAGCGACGGCGGCAGGTCCGACGTCGGGGGCGTCGGCGACTGACTCATACCTGCACTCCGGCCCGGAAGCGGTAGCCGACGGAGGGGACCGTCTCGATGTAGGAAATTGGGGTGGGCGGCGTCGTCACCCAGGGCCTGGCGGATCTCGCGGACACGGTGGTCGACGGCGCGCGTGGAGGTGGCGAAGTCAATGCCCCACAGGGAGGCCAGCAGGTCGTCCCGCGTGTGGAGCTCACCGGGATGACTCATGAGGTAGTCCAGGAGCATCGTCGCCTTCGGGGTGAGCGTCACCTCGCGCCCGGACAGGGTCACCCGCCGAGAGGTCCGCTCCAGGACCAGCTCGCCGGCCACCAGCCTGGAGGCGGAGGTCAACGGCTGGGCCATCCCTCGGGTGCGGCGCAGGACGGCACGGATCCGGGAGGCGAGCTCGGCGGGGTCGAAGGGCTTGGACAGGTAGTCGTCGGCGCCGTCGTCAAGCGCCGAGACCCGCTCGTAGGAGGCGTTGACCTGGGTGAGCAGGATGATGGGGGTCCAGGCCCCGCTGGCCCTCACCCGCCGCACCAGCTCACGCCCGTCCATCCTGGGCATGAGGACGTCGGAGACGATGATGTCCATCTGGTAGGAGGCCAGGAGGTCCAGGGCCTCCACCCCGTCCGAGGCGAGCAGAACCCGGTACCCGCTGCGCTCCAGGTACGGACCCAGTGAGCGGCGGATGGGGGCCTCGTCATCGACGAGGAGGACGGTGGCGGACGGAGCCGGTGCAGCGGGCTGGGTCACGGCAGCCTCACTGGGAGAGCTTCCCGGTGGTGTTGTTGGCGCCGGTGTCCTGGATCGTCGGGTCGTCGTCCAGCCAGTGCACAGTGACGCCCGAGCCCATGATGTTGAGGTGGTCGATGTCGCGGGCGTAGACGGTGACGTTGGAGCCCTGGACAGTGAGGGTGTCGACATCCTCGGCGGCGATCTTGACGTCGGAGCCCTGGACCGTGAGCGTGCTGAGGTCGCCGACCAGGTTGAGCGTCGTTCCGGATCCCTGGACGGTGTAGTCACCGGAGACCTCCGTGCGCTGACCCTTGCTCTGAATGTCCTTCCAGGAGGCGTCCGTGATGGGGGCGTCGTCACCGTCCTTGTCGTCATCGGAGTCGGCGTTCTTGGTCTCGGTCTGCTTGTCCTGCTCGGCCTGCGTGGCGGCCGGCGAGCCGGAGTCGACCGAACCGGAGCCGTTGATGGACAGGGAGCAGGCGCCCAGGCTCAGAGACAGGGCCAGCGCGGCGGTACCGGCGAGAGCGATCTTGGGCAGTGACATGACGGTTCCTCTCGGGAGTGCCTGTGGGGAGTTGTACACGAAATACAATACCGGCCGATTGTGCCCGCCTCGTCGCGGAGGTGTCGCAGAACTGCGACCGGGGTCGCGACGATGCTCACGGAAGAAAAGCACTGCGCTGTTGGGGACATTCGACGCCGTCGGTTGCGGACGGCGCGTTCGGGGACGGAATCCTGGCCCCGAACGCGCAGTACATCGAGCCGGGCACCGCGTGCACCCGGCGCGTGGAACGCTCCCTGGAGGGTCGACCGGCGGCGGCCGGCACCACTCACCGGGCGGCCTCTCACGCCTCCTTCGAGGCGGCCTCGCTCTCGTTGCCGTCTTGGCTGCGGCCTTCTTCGCCGTGGTCTTCTTGGCGGTCGGTCTTCTTGGCGGTGTCTTGGCGTGGTCTTGCGGGTGGTGCGCTTCTTTGCCGGACCCTTGGCGCGCTTCTCCGCGAGCAGCTCGAGGCGCGCTCGGGCGTGACGGTGGCCGGGTCATCGCCGCGGCGCAGGTCACGTGGTCTCCCGTCGGTGAAGTAGGGACCGAAGCGGCCGTCCTTGATGACCACGGGCTTGCCGGTGGCCGGGTCCTCACCGAGCTCGCGCAGAGGCCCCCGAGCGGCCGCCTGCCCCCGGCGCCGCTTGGGCTGGGCGAAGATCTCCAGGGCCTGCTCCAGGGTGACGGTGAAGATCTGCTCCTCGAGTCTCCAGGGGCGCGGTCCGTCCCCTTCTTGAGATGGGGCCCCGTGGCGGCCGTTCTGCAGGCAGTGATATCACTCCCCGACTCGGGTCCTGCCCGACGACGACGCAGCAGGCTCAGCAGGTCCAGGGCCTGCTCCAGCGTCACCGTGGACAGGTCCATGGAGCGCAGGAGGCTGGCCGTGCGAGGCTTGGGCTTGGCGGCCTTGGCCGTCCGCCTCGTCTTCGTGGACGTCGCCGTCCTCGCGGGCTTTGTGGCACTCTGCCCATCCGCAGCGGCTGAGTCGGCCGCAGCTGTTCAACCACCTCCTCGGGGTCGGGAAGGACCTCGGTGACATAGGGCCCGTAGCGGCCGTCCTTGGCGATGATGACGTGTCCGCTGACCGGATCGACGCCCAGCTCGCAGCCGTCGTCGGCGGCGCGGGCGAAGAAACTCACGGGCCTTGTCACGGTCAGCTCATCGGGGCGACGTCGGCCGGCACGATGGCGCGCTTGCCCTCACCGTCCTCCAGGTAGGGTCCGTAACGCCCCACTCGCAGGGTGATGCCCTCGCCGATCTCGATGGAGTTGACGGCGCGAGCGTCGATCTCGCCGAGGTTGTCCACCAGGCCCTTGAGTCCCTGGGCCCGCAGCGCGGCGGCCGCGTCGAGCTCGCCGGCGGCCGGAGCGGTCTCCTCAACGGCGGCGCCGGAGGCTCCCTGCCCGTTGTAGAAGCGCCGCAGCCAGGCGACCCGATCCTCCTCACCGGCAGCGATCCGGTCCAGGTCGCGCTCCATGGAGGCGGTGAAGTCGTAGTCGACGAGCTCGGTGAAGTTCTCCTCCAGCAGCCGGGTGACAGCGAAGGCGAGCCAGGTCGGCACCAGGGCCTGGCCGCGGTGGTCGACGTAGCCGCGGTCGGAGATCGTGGACATGGTGGCCGCGTAGGTCGAGGGGCGGCCGATCTCGCGCTCCTCAAGGGCCTTGACCAGGGAGGCCTCGGTGTAGCGCGGCGGCGGCGTCGTCTCGTGACCCGAGGCCTCAGCGGCCAGCGCGGCCAGCTCCTGGCCGGAGATCATCGAGGGCAGCCGCACGTCCTTGGCGTCCTTGGTGGTGGTGCCGGAGTCCTCCTGGTAGCGCTCGGCGTCGCGGCCCTCCTCGTAGGCGGCCAGGAAGCCGCGGAAGGTGATCACGGTGCCCGACGCCGTCGGACGGCGGTGGAGAGGTGGGGCCCGAGGTCGCGCGCGACTCGCCGGCCGCCGGAGTCAGCGGCACCTCGACGGTCACGGTGGCGGTCGAGCCGACAGCGTCGGCCATCTGCGAGGCCACGGTCCGCTCAGATGAGCTCGTAGAGGGCGGAACTGGGCGCGGTCAGCTCACCGGAGACCTGGGCCGGGGTGCGGAAAGTGGTCGCCGGCGGGGCGGATCGCCTCGTGGGCCTCCTGGGCGCCCTTGGACTTGGAGGCGTAGACGCGGGGGCGCTCGGGGACGTACTCGGCCCCGTAGAGCTCGGCGACCTGCGAGCGGGCCGCGGCCACGGCCTGACCGGACAGGACCGTGGAGTCGGTACGCATGTAGGTGATGAAGCCGTTCTCGTAGGGCCCTGAGCCACCCGCATGGTCTCACGGGGGTTCATCCGTAGCTTGCAGGAGGCCTCCTGCTGGAGGGTGGAGGTGGTGAAAGGGCGCGGCCGGACGGCGCTTGTAGGGCTTGTCCTCCACGCCGGCGACGCGCGGCTCACCCCGGCCGATGGCCTCGGCGACAGCGGTGGCCCCCACCTGGTGGAGGTGGACGGCGGAGGCCTTGACGGCGGCGGGGCGCAGCTCGCCGTCGTCAGTGAAGTCACGGCCGGTGGCCACGCGCCGCCCGTCGAGGGTGACGAGGCGGGCGGTGAAGGAGGCGTCCTGACGGGCGGTGACGTCCACCGGGGACAGCACGGTGGAGAAGTCGGCCTCCACCCCCCAGTAGGAGGCCGAGCGGAAGGCCATGCGCTCACGCTCACGCTCGACGACGAGGCGGGTGGCCACCGACTGCACGCGCCCGGCGGACAGACCGGCACGGACCTTGCGCCACAGGACCGGGCTGACCTCGTAGCCCACGAGGCGGTCAGGATGCGGCGGGTCTCCTGGGCGTCGACGAGGTGGATGTCCAGGTCGCGGAGTGCTGCTCAGGGCCCCGGGTGACGGCCTCGCGGGTGATCTCAGTGAAGACCATGCGGCGCACCGGGACCTTGGGCGAGGACCTGCTGAAGGTGCCAGGCGATGGCCTCGCCCTCGCGGTCGTCGTCGGTGGCCAGGTAGAGCTCGTCGGCGTTCTTGAGGGCCTTCTTGAGCTGGGCGACCGTCTTCTTCTTGTCAGGGTTGACGACGTAGTAGGGGGTGAAGTCGTCCTCGACGTCGACCGCGAACTTCCCGTACGGGCCCTTCTTCATGGTGGCGGGCAGCTCGGAGGGCTGCGGGAGGTCCCGGATGTGCCCCACGGAGGCTTCGACGTCGAACTCCGGACCGAGGTAGCCGGCGATGGAGCGCACCTTGTTCGGGGACTCCACGATGACGAGCTTGGTGGACACGTAAAGCCTTCCTCACGGGCGGTGCGCGGGCGGGCCGCGCCTGACGGTTCTGCGGGCGGTTCACGACGTCGACAGGTCCTGGGAGATCATCCGGACGATCGGGACGATCCGGGTGATCGGGGATCCCTGACGAGGGCGTACCGCGGGGAGCCGACTCGCGCCGACTCTCAGCCGACTGTAACGCACCGCCCACCTTTTCCAACCGGGCAGCGTACGGAAAGTGCGCAGAAAACGACTTTCGTCTCAGCGGGTCTCTCCTGAGGCGGGCGGCCGAAGGTCGACGACGGCCCCGGTGCCACCGACCTCAGATGAGCTCTGCCAGGGCAGCGCGCATGGCGGCCAGGCGCTGAGCGGCGATGTTCTCGTCGTAGGGCAGGTGCAGACCGCGGCACTCGGCGGCCAGCTCGGCCAGCGAACGGACCTCGGGGAAGCCCTGTGAGGTGAGCTGAGCGACCTCGTCGACGACGGGCGAGCCCGAGGAACCGGCTCCGCCACCACGCAGATCGACCCACTGGCCCAGACGCCTGGCCGCGCGGTCGAGGCTGGAGGTGATCGTGTGCAGGGCGTCGTTGAGCTGAGTGACCTGGGTGCCCACGGCCCGCAGCACGGGCCCCAGCCCGCGGAAACCGGACTCGAGCGCCTCGCACAGATCCGTCAAGGAGTGCACGGCGTCCACCTCGCTGCCGTCGAGGATGGACTGGGCGAAGCGCCCCACCATCAGGGTGAGCAGGCGCATGAGGGCCACGGAGAAGCGCAGCTCGGTGACCGACTGGTGCAGGACCTGCAGGCGCGAGGGCAGCCCGGTCAGCTCCGAGCCCGCGGCCCCGGTGAGCTCGGCGATGCGCTCAGCGAGCATCTGCGCCTTGGTCTGGGTGCCGTTGCCGGCGTCGTGGGAGACCAGCTGACCGATGCGCCCCACCCGCACCTCCACCGCCCGGACAGAGCCGTGGGTGGCCTCCATGGTGGTGATGAGGCGCAGGTACTCGTCGAGCTCGAAGACCAGGGCGTTGGTGTCCTTCTCCATGGCTGCCACCGTGTTGAGGATCCGGGCCACTGCGCCCAGGCTCTCGGGAGCGGCCGCCGGGACGCGCACCCCGGAGCCGACCAGGGCGGCCACCTCGCGCGGCAGAGTCGCCAGGGTCATGTCGTGCAGGGAGGAGAAGCCCAGGGCCGTCAGCTCCGTGGCCAGCTCGCGACCGCCGAACTCACCGAGCTGGTGGCGCGAGGCGCCCCGGGCCTCGAGATCGCGCTCCTTGGCGCGCACCCGGCGGTAGACCTCCTCGACCTTGTTCCGGGTCTCAGCGTCCATCGGCTTGATCCGCACCGAGAGATATCCCTGACGCAGCGGCACGATCGTGGCGAAGACCCGGTAGTCCAAGCCGTCCACCGCACGGTTGGTGATATAGCCGCAAGCCGGGCGCTGGGACTGCAGGTCGTCCCAGATGAGGCGGAAGAGGCCGGCCGGCATGTCCAGGTGTCGAATGATGTTGTGCGGAGCCCCGATGAGACGCTCACGCGAGTAGCGAGACAGCGTATCGAAGGTCCTGTTGGTGTTCTGAATAACACCTTTCAGGTCCGTGGTGGAAAAGAAGATGTCCTGTGGATCGAACAAACGCTCGTACCCGACCTGCGATTCCATGGGTGCTCTCCTTCATGGTAGATGGTTCGCGGGAGCACCTCGTCGAGGGACTATTTCCTTAGCTCCTCGCACAGTGCCAGAAAAACCTTAATGACACGCGCGGGCCCGCGGAAGGCTGTTTATGACATTGTCACCAGTAAGTTGGGACCTATCTTGTAGATTTCTAATAACTACTCCCCCAGGTGGCTCAAGGTCTCGCGCACCGTTGCCACCCGCTCACGAATGATGGGCTCGTCCAGGGTCACAACGACACCGCGGGCCTTGGCCGCCAGCTCGGCCAGGGAGGCCGTCTCCGGGAAGCCCTGCTCGCCCACCGTGATGGCCTCCTGCAGGGCGGCCTCGGCGTCAACGCCGTCGACCAGGGCCTGGGCGCCCTCGTCCTGGAGAGCGCGGATCCAGCGTTGGAAGGGCCGCTTGACGCGGTCGAGGTTGCTGACCACGGTGCGCAGGTCACCCTCCAGGCGCTCGGCCAGGTTCGCGGCCTCCTGGCAGGAGGGAACCAGCTCCTCCAGGTCGGAAAGCATCGCCTCGGCGAGGTCACCGATGGCGTCGGCGGACTCCCCCTCCTGACCGTCCAGGACGGCGGCGGCGAAGATACCGGCCATCAGGGTGTGCAGACGCATCATCGAGCTGCGGAAGCGCACCTCGGAGGCCGCCTCGTAGAGCGCGACCAGGGAGGAGTTGAGTTGGCGGAGCACCTCGACGGCCTGGGCGCCGCGCTCCTTGACGCGCTCGGAGACAGTGGGGACGGAGGACTCGCCGTCGAGACTGGTCACCTCCTCCATGAGGGATCCCACGCGGTTGGCGCGGTCGATGACCGAGCGCACACCACCGGCCCAGGAGCCTAGGCCGTTGATGAGCTCCTGATACTCCCCCAGCTGGTAGATGAGCTCGTCGGTGTCCCGCTCGATCGCGGCGACGGCCTGGAGGACGGCGGACATAGGGTTGTCCGACTCTGCTCGCGGCGGAACCCGGACGCCCTCGACCACCAGCAGGGCCAGCTCGCGCGGGAGCGCGGCTCGGGCGAAGTTGTGCAGGTCGTGGTACTGGAGAGCCGCCAGCTCATCGGCCAGAAGCGCCGCCCCGTGCTCGGCGACCTCGCGGCGCCCGTGCCCCTCCTCGGCATAGGCGCGCTCGGCGGCTCGCACTCGGGCGTAGATCTCCTTGACGGGTGTGAACATGGCGTGGTTGGTCGGGCGCACACGCACGGACAGGTAGCCATCGGCCAGCGGAGCGACTGTGGCGAAGACCCAGTAGTCCAGCCCATCCTTGGCCCGGTTGAGCACGTAGACGCAGGAGGAGCGCCCCTGCTCGAGCTCGTCCCACATGAGCTTGAAGGCACCTGCGGGCATATCGTCGTGGCGAATAATGTTGTGCGGAGAGCCGACGAGCTCTTCGGCGCTGTAACGGGACAGCGAATCGAAGACTCGATTCGTCCTACGAATGACACCCTTGGTATCCGTCGTTGAGAAGAACAGGTCCTCGGCACCGAAGCGGCGCTCGTTGCCATCGACGTATTCCATGACTCTCCTGCTTGCTAGGGGAAATCGGTCACCACCGGATCACCGGCGACGACACGCTGATTGAGGGAGGCGGCTGAGTTACCACTGAACCGCCCTCTATGCGGCTACGCTACAAAGTAACGTTCTGGTGCACACGGATGTGGGGGATCAACAACCGAGACGCACGACCGCATAAGCATGTCACAGCAGTTGCAACGACTGGGTCGCCGTTTGGTCTCAGATCGGTAACACAGTCGAGGCACAGGTTGCACTGTGGTCGAGCACAGCGCTTTCCTGTTGAATAGATGACGTGACTAACGCCCCCACCGAGAACCTCACCCGTGCTGACGGCTCTCCTCTTCGTGTCCTGGTCGTCGACGACGAGCAGATGCTCGCCGACCTGCTCGCCTCCGCCCTGCGTTACGAGGGCTGGGAGGTCACGACCGCCGGAACCGGGATCGCCGCGGTGCGATCGGCTCAGGAGATCGACCCCGACGTCATCGTCCTGGACATCATGCTGCCCGACTTCGACGGCCTGGAGGTCATGCGCCGCGTACGCGGCCACAGCCCGAACGTACCGGTCCTGTTCCTGACGGCCAAGGACGCCGTCGAGGACCGCGTGGCAGGTCTGACCGCCGGCGGAGACGACTACGTCACCAAGCCCTTCTCGCTGGAGGTGGTGGCCCGCCTGCGCGCCCCTGCTGCGTCGCTCGGGGGCCAGCGAGGAGGCCCGACTCCTGCTGGAGGTCGGCGACCTGCGCATGGACGAGGACTCCCACGAGGTCTGGCGCGGCGAGGACGAGATCCAGCTGACCGCCACCGAGTTCGAGCTGCTGCGCTACCTCATGCGCAACCCCCGCCGGGTCCTGTCCAAGCCGCAGATCCTGGACCGGGTGTGGAACTACGACTTCGGCGGGCAGGCCAACATCGTCGAGCTCTACATCTCCTACCTGCGCCGCAAGATCGACAAGGGCCGCGAGCCCATGATCCACACCATGCGCGGTGTCGGCTACGTGCTCAAGCCCGCCGCCGGCGCCGACGACCGCGCCTGACGGCCCCGGGTGCCGAACATGCCGGGAACGTCGAAGCCTCCAGCACCGGCCGGCGAGGGAGAGGGCCTGCGCGCCGGACAGGGAGCCGGTTGCAGCCCGCGATGGCGCGCCCTGCCCTGAGGCGACCGCACAGCCTACGCACCCGCCTGGTCGTCGGGGTGCTCGGGCTGGTCCTGGTCATGGCAGCGGTCATGAGCACCTTCTCCACCCTCAGCCTGCGCCACACCCTCATGGCGCGCACGGACAACCAGCTGATGGCCGCCGCCCAGCGCGCCGCGGACAAGCGCCACGACCTGACGCAGGAGGCCGAGAAGGCCTCCGATGAAGCGGCCCAAGGAGACAAGGACAGCCAGCCCGGAGGGAAGGACCAGCCGGATGGAGCCGACAGCGGCCCCGGCAAGCAGGGGGTTCCTCCCGGTCTCGACGCCGCCGGACAGTCCACTGGCAACCCTGACGCTCATCACCCCGGAGACGTCGTCCTCCGGCAACGAGGCCGCCGCCTACATCGACAAGGACGGTCACTACGCGGCCATCTCCAAGGAGGACTGCCGGCTCCTGCTCTCCGAGGCCACCGAGGACCATCCCGTCACCGTCCACCTGCACCACCTGGGCAGCTACCGCGTGATGGCCACACGCGACGCGACCTCGGGTAGCACGGTCATCACCGGGCTCTCCCTGGAGGGCGACAAGGCACTCATCCGCACCCAGCTGCTCATCGAGCTGGCGGTGGCTCTGGTGGGCGCCCTCGTGGTGGCCCTGGCCGGGCGAGCCATGGTGCGATCCTCGCTCGCCCCCCTGGAGCGGGTGGCCCGCACCGCCCACCGCGTGGCCTCCCAGCCGCTGGAGCGCGGCGAGGTGAGCATCGAGGACCGCGTGGAGAAGGCGGATCTGGGATCCTCCGCCGAGGTCGGACAGGTCGGCGGCGCCCTCAACACGCTGCTCGGACACGTGGAGTCCGCCCTGGCCCGCGCGCCAGCACTCCGAGACCCAGGTGCGCCAGTTCGTGGCCGACGCCTCCCATGAGCTGCGCACACCGCTGGCCTCGATCCGTGGCTACACCGAGCTCATCCGCCGCGAGGGGGCCGACGCCGACCTGCCGGAGGAGGCCACCTACGCCCTGGAGCGCGTGCACTCCGAGTCGGTACGGATGACAGCGCTCGTCGAGGACCTGCTACTGCTGGCCCGCCTGGACGCCGGGCGCGAGCTGCGCCGCGAGGAGGTGGACCTGGTCGGCCTCCTGGTGGACACGGTGGCCGATGCCCGTGCAGCCGGCCCGAGCACGACTGGCAGCTGGATCTGGCTGTCCCTCGAGCCCCGGCCGGCGCCACGGCGGAGGGAGGCCGAGACTTCCTGCCCGAGCCGCCACTGGTCATCGGTGACGAGGCGCGCCGCGTCAGGTCGTCGTCAACCTCCTGGCCAATGCGGGTCCACACCCCCGCCGGCAGCCACGTGACCACGACACTGGCTCGAGAGGGCGACACCCTCATCGTGCGCATCCACGACGATGGCCCCGGGATCGCGCCGGATGTGCGCGACCGGCTCTTCGAACGCTTCGCCCGCGGGGACTCCTCGCGCGAACGGCGTACCGGTTCAACGGGGCTGGGCATGTCGATCGCCCTGGCCATCGTCCAGTCCCATGGCGGCAGCATCGACGTCGACTCCTCCACCGCCTCCGAGGATCACGGGACCACCTTCACCGTCAGGCTTCCGGCCGCCGTCGTCGAGGGTAGGAGCTCCGGTAGGTGGGCGGTGTCCACGTGGAGGGACGGCGGACTCCGGTCCCCGAACGCGCGGACCGCACCAGACGGCGTTGAGAGCCCGTCAGTCCCGGTGGCGGGGGTTGTGCTTGCGACGGGTGCGGCCCCAGTCGGTGAGCGACACGAGCGCCGACAGGGTCAGGCCGGTGACTCCGACGAGGGCCACCGACCCGGTGGCGTAGGCACCGAAGAGCTGCCAGCGCGAGCCCGGAGTACCCAGGTGCCACCACACCCAGGCGCCCAGGCCGAGAGCGCCCAGCGTGCACACGATGCCGACCGAGGCCAGCAGGATGTTGGCGAGGAACTGGTTCCACAGGCGCGGACCGCCGGCCGTCACCGGGACCGTCCCCACGGTGGTCAGCTCGGGCACCTCACCGGAGCCCTCCTCCCCGCTTCTCGAGCGCAGGGACCAGGGCGCGCGCCAGGCGCCGCCGGCCACCGCGAGAGCGCCCCAACCGACGGGTACGAGGACCCCGGCCAGGACGTCAGAGGGACGGTGCCAGTGACACACGAGGGTGGAGTAGCCCATGGCGATGGTGAACAGGGCACCGGCCCAGGCCGACAGCGCTCGCCAACGGCGTCCGGACAGCAGGACGAGGGCAACCGCGGCGGAGGCCGCCATGGTCGTGTGCCCCGAGGGCAGAGTGTTGGCGTTGTCCCAGCGCTCGGTGATGTTGAAGTCAGGGGCGCCACAGGATCTGATACTTAAGGATCTGGCTGGTCAGGTTGGCCCCCACCACCGCCACCACGGCCCAGATGGCCCGACGGTGGCTGCGCCGCAGCAGGCCGATGACCAGGATCGTCACGACGAGGATGACGGCCGCCGGCATCGAGACCATCGACAGCAGGGCGCGGGCGTGGTCGCTCACGTAGTGCGAGCCGATCTCCGAGCCCTCCAGGGCCATGGCGTCGAGGGTCTGACCGGCGTGGGTGCACAGAACAGAGCCCACAGGCCGATCGTTGCCGCCAGACAGGACAGCGACAGCAGGCTTCCACGCAGACGCAGCTGTCCCAGGGAACGGGAGGTCCGCGATTGGAAGGTGGTCACTGGCAGATCGTAGGTTCTTGAGCGCACCAACCAATAGGAAGTCAGCCGCGATTCCTGTGCGTGACTGCTCACGGCTCACGCGGCTCCAGGTCACTGAACGGATCGTCCTGTCGTTCGCCAGGAGCGACGGAACCATCAGGACCGGTGGGGCCGGACACGCCCTTGAGACGGCGACCGGGCCAGCGCTCCGCACCGCCGACGTCGTCAGCCTCATCCGCGTCCTGGGCGTCGTGCGAGACGCCGGTACCGGCCGAGTCCTCGGTGTCCTCGCTGTCCTCGGTGCGCTCGGCACGGGCGGCGAGGCGGGCGCACCGACGCAGCCACCACAGCCGCCCCAGGATGCCGGCGACCACCGTCAGGATGATGATGACGGCGACGACGATGACCTCGTACTTGAGGGTCTGCCCCAGGGAGGAGACGTAGAAGGCGTCGCCCTTCTTGACCTGGGTGAGGTTGTCGAACATGGTCGCGGTGGACAGGCCGGTGTGGCCGGTGAGGACCGCGTGGGTGGAGGGGCCTCCGATCGGCAGGCTCGTGCCGAACAGGTGCCCGACGCTGTCGGCCAGGGTCCGGCTGTCGGTGCCGTGGTAGACGGGCAGGCTCACGTGGATGGAGGGGATGACGATCCGGGCCATGACCGGGTCGATGTCCATCTCGTGGAGATAGGCCTGGTACTGGGGGCGTCGGGACGCTGCGACTCGAGCCAGGGGTCAAGGATGGGGGCGCCCTCCAGATTGTCATTGTAGGTCTGGGCGGAGGCGCGCTCCGCGGCGATGGCCTCCGGCCCGGCCGAGTCCACGGAGGCGGTGTACATCTCGGCCAGGCGCTGCTGCTCGTCGTTGTTGTGCTGGGTCGCCATGACCGGGTGGATGAGGACGGCGACGCCGACCAGGACCAGGATCAGCGGGAGCCAGGTAGGGTGTAGGTCCCGCCGGCGGTGTACACCTTGCTGACGGCAGCGGAGCCGCTGGCACCGGTGATGGTCTTCTGTCCGAAGAGCCCCTCGGTGGCGGGCGTGGCGGACATGGTCCACTGCTGGGCTCTGGCGCTGCCGCCGTCGACAACGGTCACGAGGGTGACTCTCCCCCGGCCGACGACGTACTCGTTGTGCCAGACACACTTGACGGCGATCTCGTCCTGACGCTCGGCGAGCTGGGTCTCATCGAGACGGATCGTGCGCTTGTTGAGGTCCACCGAGTCGGACTGGTCCAGGCGGGTGGTTCCATCACGGCGCAGCAGCGGCGTTCCCCGACTCCCCGCCGTACAGGTGACGTTGCGGAGGAACCAACCGGAAGTCCGGACATCGCCGGTGTCGCGGTCGACGACGGCCTGCGGGCTGGTGCCCGCCTCCTGAACCGTGGCGGCGTCGTGAGGGGCCAGCAGGCTGTAGGTCCGCGGGTCCACTGCCTCGCCACTCCAGGTGGGGGTGAGACCGGAGGGGGTGCCCCAGTTCTCGTGGCCGTAGGTGCCCTCCGGCGAGGCGTTGAGGTAGCTGAACTGAGGAATCGTCAACGAGCCGTGGACAGCTGGGCCTGACAGCTGTCGGAGCTCCCGTTGTTGACGAAGCCCCAGAGCTTCAGCTCGTACCTGATAGCCGGTACTCGGGTCGGTCCAGGCGGTGTCCGAACGGTCGGACTTGATATCGAGGATGTCGTCCGAGCAGCTGCGCCCGTTCTTGTCCGTATAGTTCTGGGTCATATATCCGTCGAATCGCACCAGACGGTTATTCTGGTACATATAGACGTAGTTGCCCCCATAATGTCCAACATTCCCCTTGGAGTCATAGGCGTAAGAAGTTGGAACCCTATCCTCCTCCTTACCGTAGTCTCCAACGATCAGCCTGCCGTCAGAATCGATCTTTCCGGTACAGGTGTTAATCGTGTCTTTTTCCACCCAGGGGAAGTTCGCCTCGATCGTTCCAGCCATCCGGACATTGAAGCTCCTGTAGTAGGCCGTCTCCGGCCTGGCCGGGTTGGTGACCGCGCTGGTATCGGAGCAGATGGGACGGTTGACGCGCCTCATCATTCCGACAAGAAAAACCTGGCCGGCTTTGATGGACGTGGTGTTGGAGGGCTGGAACCCCAGGGAGGACTGACTGCCCCAGGAGGGGTCTCCCTCGAAGGCCGGACAGCTCCCGTTGAGCTCCTGGCGCCCGTAGCCGACGGCGGCGTAGGCTCCGCTGCTCCCCTTGACGACGCTGGTGGAGTAGTCGCCGCCGGCGGGCGAGTAGCGGATGCAGGCGCGCGCGGCGGCCCATTGCCACGGGAGCGCCGAGTAGTAGTAGCCGCCCGCCAGATCGGTGACGGTGTCGCTCCCCTCGGTGTTGCGCACGTAGGAGATCTGTGCCGAAGTCTCCCCCAGAGGGACGCTGAGGTCGCTCGTGGCTGCATCCGCAGACGGAGCCGACCACGGAAAAGCCACCACCGTCACCGCAACAATGGCAACAGAAATGAATGCGGCAGAGAATTTGCACAGAAGTCCTTCATGTCCGCGTCGCGAACATATTGATACGAGGGACGTGCCGACGTAATTCCGATCACGAGGGATGGGAGTGCTGAGACGCACCACAAACTTGACTGCCGAGAAATGTAGAGCTCTCACAGCCATCCCGACACCCGAGAAGCCCCTCAGAGAACAACAATCGCGCATCATTGCGCGACGCAGCCACTTTCCCCGAAATACTCGCCAATCAACCCGTGTCGCAGTTGCGTATCATTGACAGTGAGGAGGTCACGACAATTAAGAAGAGGCGGTGAACATGAATCGTCGGTCTCAAAAAAAGAGTTTACCTACCACACACTTATCGGAGGCCGACGTCTTTTTGATTTTCTTTCGGCATGCAATTCTCAATCGATAGTGAGGAAGCCCACGGCAATAAGGTGCCGAGTCGCCTCAACCATCTCCGCCCGCAGTCCGATGGCGTCCTCCCCCGTCAGTGCGACGACCGCGGAGGCGATCTGGCCCACGCTCAGCTCGCCGTCAGCGACCCCGGCCAAGGCGGCCACCACGGTCGAGGCCCGGATCGTGCGCCCCAGCCCGCCTCCCTGGCGCAGCAGGATGACTGTGGGCTCGGCGGCGCCCGGGATGAAGTGGCGCTCCTCGGTGACGTCGGGGGCCAGCACCGGACGGAGGTCGGCGACGGCGTCGTCGTCGAGACCGGCGAGCCGCTCCCGGGCCTCCAGCACCTCGGCGACATGATGCCCCAGGACCCCCTGACCGGAGGTGGTCACCTCCTCCAGGAGACGCCAGGGATCACGGGGCCTTAGCGGACGATGGACGATGAGGTAGCCGAAGCCGACGCCCTGGACTCCGCGTACCTCGAAGTCGTCGATCCATGCCCCCAGGGCGGCGTCGAAGCCCTCGGCGTCGCGCTCGGAGGTCAGGCCGCCGTCGCGCAGCCACATGGTGGCGTACTCGACCGGGTCCTGGACCTCGCGCTCGATGACCCAGCCGTCGAGCCCTTCGGGGATCCAGGTGGCGACGGCCTCGCGCCACGAGTCAGCACCACGGTGCTCCCAGTTGCCGAGCATGACGGCAGCAGCGCCCGGCTCGAGGTGCTCCCTCAGCCCGGCGACGAGCTCCGGCAGGACGGGGCCGCCGGCATCGCGGTACTCCATGAGGGGCAGACCGGCCTCGCGCACCGCGGGAGGGGTCAGGACGAAGGGCGGGTTGGAGGCGATGAGGTCGAAGCGCCGGCCGGCCACTGGCTCCAGGAGGGAGCCTCGCAGAAGCTCCAGTCGACCGCCTCCGCCCCCGGGGCCGGCATCGGGGTCGCCCATAACGCACACGCCGGCCAGGGCCGCGTTGAAGGCAGTGAGCCAGGGCCCGCTCGGAGATGTCGGTGGCGACGACGTGCTCGGCGTGCCGCAGGAGGTAAAGGGTCTGGATGCCGCAGCCGCAGCCCAGGTCCAGAGCGCTACGGACCCGCGTGCGCGGCGTGAGGCCGGCCAGAGTGAGGCCGGCGCCGCCGATGCCCAGGACGTGGTCGGGGGCCAGGGCCCGGCCGGTGACCAGCTCGCCCAGGTCGGAGGCCACCCACCAGCGGATCTCACCGGCGTCGTCGACGGCCTCATGGGGGCGCAGGTCGACGCGGGCGCGGACGTATCCGGCCTCATCGGGCTCGCCGACCAGGCCGATGACGGCCGCACCCGCCGCTCCGGTGCGGGGCAGGGCCGCGTCGAGCGCGGTGGCGAGGACCGGCTCACCGAGCATGAACAGGGCGGTCAGGACGGCCACGGGAGATGAGTCGGTCCCGGCGGCCAGGGAGGCGCGCACGGAGCGCAGGGCGGGCAGGCGGATCTCCCGGCGCAGGGCGGCGTCGGCCGCCTCGCCCAGGAGCGTGGCCACTGCCTCCACGCCCCAGCCGGACTCGGACAGGTCCGCCCGCAGGCTCGTCGCCTGCTCGGGCGTCACAACCGGAGGCGGGAAGGACAGTGACGGCTCGGACGCGGACCGGGTGCTCGCGGGGCTCATGGGACCGACCGTAGCGCGAGGCACCGATCGCATCGGGCACCCCGCCGCAGAAGGATGCCGGCGGGCACCGACTCACAGGAGCCGGGAGGCGAGCTCGACGTACTGGCGGATCTTGACCTCGACGTCGTCGATGTAGCTGACGAGCATGACCTCCTCGGTGCCGTGGTTCTCGGCGAAGGAGGACAGGGCATGGGCGACCTCGTCGTAGGTACCCACGATGATGGCGGTGTCGCGTTCGAGGTAGCGCTCGATCTCGGCGCGGTAGGGAGCGTCGAGGGTGGCCGGGTCACGGAAGCGCATGGGACGGCCGGTGCGCAGGCTGAAGCGGGCGTCGGCGGCCACAAGGGCCTGCTCACGGGCCTCCTCGCGGGTGGCTGCGGCGCTGACGCACAGGGCGGAGAGGGTCTGGCCCCCGTGGATGGAGTCGTGGCCGGCGCTGCCGTCGCGGTGGTGCGCGCCGTCGCCCCGGGTCTCCGGGTTGTCGGGGAGGTGGGAGCGGTAGTGGTCCATGATCTCGACCTGCTGGCGACCGGTGAAGAACTGGGCGTAGGCGTAGTTGAGGTCGTGAGCGCCGGCCCAGGCGGCCGACTGGCCCGAGGATCCCAGGAGCCAGACCTCCGGCATCCGGGCCGGACGGGGCCGGACCTCGATGGAGGCGTAGTGATGGGTGGCCGGCAGGTCGTCGCGCAGGAGGGCGACCGTCTCCTCGATGAGGGTGTTGATGGCGTCGGGGTCGATGACGCGGCCCTGGTTGAGGGCTCCGGCCGCGCGCATGTCGCCGCCGGGGGCGCGGCCCAGGCCCATGTCGACGCGGCCGGGGTGGAGGGTGGCCAGGGTGGCGAAGCGCTCGGCCATCTGGAGCGAGCCGTAGTGCATGGCCATGACACCACCCGAGCCCACACGGATGCGGCCGGTGGCGTCCAGGATGTGCATCATGAGCAGGTCGGGCGCGGAGGACAGGAAGGATCCAGTGCTGTGGTGCTCAGCCAGCCAGAGACGGTGGTAGCCGGACTCCTCCAGTCCGCGCCCCAAGCGGACGAGGTCCTCCAGGGTCCGACGGGCCCCTCCCCCTTCGAACAGGGGGAACCTGCTCCAGGACGCTGATCCGGCTGAGACAAGGACTCATGGCTTCTCCTGACCTGGTGCGCGGTGGTGGTGGGGCCCGGCCAGGACGGATCGGCCGGGCCCGGATGACCGGAGTAACACCAGCAGGCCGCGACTCATTCCGCCACCTTCCCAGCGAGGGCCTCTCACGCGCACGGGCACAGGATCCCCGCCCCCGACGGCGTCGAAGGTCCCCGGCCGGTTCGGGCTCACGCGGCCGGGACTGGCCGGCGTCACCACAGCGTCACTAGATAAGGTATACCTTCTTAAACATAGGAGAAGTTTTGGTTGCACCTATGGGCTTCTCGTCCTACGGTTGGGTCGACGGAGCCGCACGGCGCCGGTCCCGCGCAGGTCGTCGCAGGCCCGACCCGCACCGGCTCACACCACTGCGCACCACGATTCGCACGATTCAGGAGGCACCCATGGCCGTTCTCACCATCGGAGACCAGTTCCCCGCCTACGAGCTCACCGCCGTCGTTCCCGGCAACCTCAAGGAGGTTGAGGCCAGCAAGCCCGAGGACTACTTCACCACCGTCTCCTCGCAGGTTCCCGCCGGGACCTGGCGCGTCGTCTTCTTCTGGCCCAAGGACTTCACCTTCGTGTGCCCCACCGAGATCGCCGCCTTCGGCGACCTCTACCAGGACTTCAAGGACCGCGACTGCGAGGTCGTGGGCGTCTCCGTGGACAACGAGTACACCCACTACGCCTGGCGCCGCAGCCACGACAAGCTCCAGGACCTGCCCTTCCCCATGGCCAGCGACCCTCAACCGTGAGCTCACCGAGGCCCTGGGCATCAAAGCGCGCCACCGGTGAGGGCCGACCGCGCCACCTTCATCATCGACCCCCACAACGTCATCCAGTCGGTCTCCGTGACCGCCGACTCCGTGGGCCGCAACACCGAGGAGGTCCTGCGCCAGCTCGACGCCCTCCAGTCCGACGAGCTGTGCGCCTGCAACTGGCAGGCCGGCGCCGCCACCATCGACGCCCTGGGCCAGATGAGCTGACGGGCGCACGCCCCGGCCTCCTCTCCAGCACCCGATCGACGAAACGAGAACACATGAGCATCGACAACCTGCGCTCCGCCCTGCCTGACTGGGCCAAGGACCTCTCCCTCAACCTGTCCACCCTGTCCCGCTCCTCCTCGCTGACCGAGCAGCAGCGTGGGGCACCTTCGTGGCCGCGGCCGCCGCGACCCGCAACGAGTCCGTCCTGGTCCAGGTCATGGAGGACGCCCGCACCCACCTGTCCGAGGAGGCCATTGGCGCCGCCCTGCGCTCCGCCTCCATCATGGCGATGAACAACGTCGCCTACCGCACGCGCCACTTCCTGGGCTCGGCCTACGAGAACGAGCGCATGGGACTGCGCATGAACATCATCGGCACCTCCGGCGGCGTGGAGAAGGTCGACTTCGAGCTGTGGAGCCTGGCCGTGTCCACGATCAACGGCTGCGAGAAGTGCGTGACCGCACACGAGGCCACGGTGCGCGGCGAGGGCCTGAGCACCGAGCAGGTCTGGGAGGCCGTGCGCATCGCCGCCACCCTGACCGGCGTGGCCCAGGCCATCAGCGTCGTCGAGACCCTCGACTGACCCGCCTGAGCAGTACGACGGCGGCCGCCGGCTCCTCATCGGGAGCGGGCGGCCGCCGTCTGTCTATCTATGCGTCCGTACTGCTCAGCTGCGGGGGTCGGCGTCGATGGCACCCTGGGTGTCGTCGAAGATCAGGTTGGAGATCTCGACCTGGACCGTCTCGACCTGAGGGACGTCGTGCAGGAGGAGCGGGTCATCGGCGGAGGTCTGCAGGGCCAGCGTGCCGCAGCCGAAGAAGCGGTCGGTGACGTCCTTGTCCAGCTGGATGTCGGAGATCCGGGTCAGGGGCAGGTCATGACCGATGCGGCTGAAGATGCCCGAGCGGGTGATGATGCGCTTGGTGGTGACGGTGTAGGTATGCATGTACCACTGCAGCCACGGCACGAGCAGCAGGGGGACGCTCAGGACGAGGACCACCACCCAGATCGCCAGGACGCCCCAGGGCTGCCAGCTGGTCGGGGCCATGACTGAGGCGACGACGCCGACCACGAGCAGAAGGATCTCGACGTTGAACCGCCACAGGAGGACCTTGATGTGGGTGTGCATGTGCCGTACCACGACCTCGTCGCGGCTCAGGAGCTTCTTCGACATTGCCATGCTCACCATCGTGCCAGGGTGTCGGGGGTTCGCGCACCCGTACAACGAGAGGACGGGCGGGACAGCGCCCCTCAGCCGGTGAGCATGCCCATGCCTACTGAGGCGACGACCGGTGCGATCCCCAGGATGACGAAGGCCGGCAGGTGGCAGGCGCCCAGCGGCAGGACGAGGCGGACCGCCAGGCGCTCGGCGGCCTCCTCGTCGCGGGCGCGCCGTCCTGCCCGCAGGCTCCTCGCCGTCGCCTCCAGGAGGGCGACCGGCGAGGCACCGTCCTCCCATCCGGGGCGCAGGCACGACTCCAGGCGACTGCGCCGACGGCGCCACTGCTCGTCACCAGGTGCCGTCCAGGCCTCATTCCACGAGGCTCCCAGCAGCAGAGCCCGGCCCACGACACCAGCGCTCTCCTCCTGAAGGGCTCCTCCCAGGGCGGTCAGCACCCCGGGCACCGAGGCCCCGGCGCTCAGGGCCGATGCGGCCAGGTCCAGGACGAGGCCTCGTCGACGACGTCGCCGTCGGCGGTCGCGGCCCGCACGAAGCGCCGAGTGACCAGGTGGCCCACCACCATGAGGATGACGCCGAGCGCACCCACGGCGCTGCCGGCCCCGCCATCGAGCAGGAGGGCCGTGGGGTCGGCGCCCACGAGCACGCCCAGCCCCAGACCGACCACCGGCAGGCAGGCCAGGAGCCGGGCGGTGGTGCGCGGGCCGGCCAGGGCCGCCCGGCGGGAGGCCTCGGCGTGGCCCGACTCGGCGACACCACCGGCCACGGCCTCGAGGATGTCGGCCAGGGGCGCCCCCAAAGCGGTCGACAGACGACAGGAGGCAATGGCTCCCGGTACCGCGGCGGCGGCGGCGCGCCGCTGCCGGGCCCGCCGCCCCGGAGGAGGCGGGCGCCAGAGCAGGTGGCCGTCGCGCCGGCGAGGCAGCCAGGAGTCGTGCTGGAGGTCCGCGAGCGCGTGCAGCGCGGGCGGCACGCCGTCGTCATCGGGCTCGGTGCCCTCGGTGAGGCCGGCGCGCTGGAGAGAGCGCGTCCAGGCCCTCTGTGGGGTGGCACCGGCGCGCAGGAGGCTGGCAACCTCGGTGAGCAGCAGCCCGAGGTCCGGCTCGGGTGAGCTCTTCCACCGGGAGCGCAGAAGGCTGAGAGCGCTCTGCGGGGCCCGCGCACCGGCACCGCTCGGGGAGACGCCGGTGACCCAGCCGCGCGGTAGCCCACGGCGGGCCGGCAGCAGGAGCACGGCGGTGGCCAGAGCGACCAGGACCGCGGCGATCCAGGCACCCGCCCCCGGTGGACCGCTGACCGGGACAGCCACCGGTACGGGCACCCGGCCAGGCGCGGCGTCACCCATCGCAGCAGTCGTGGATAGACCGACGAGTAGAACAGCAGCCGCCCTCATCATCTCGGCCCGTCCTCCCCCAGGGCGAGCGAGCCTGCGAGACCACGGCGGGAGAAGGGATGCGAGCCGATCCGTTCTCGCAGCGCGGGCGCGGCCGGGCCCGGACTCAGGTGGGCGCCCTCGTCCACGCGCAGTGCCTCCTCACACACCAGGACCGCACCGGCGGGGGTCGTCTCACGCCGCAGCACACCAACGGAGGCGATGTACCGCCGCGCCCCGGAGACGCCTGCCTGCCGGCGCAGGTGGACGACGGCGTCGAGCGCGCTGGCGGCCTGGGCGGCAACGGCGGCCTCATCGAGTCCCGCGAGCGCTCCCAGGGCGGTCAGGCGTGCGGGGACGTCGGCGGGCGAGTTGGCGTGGAGGGTGGCCCAACCGCCCTCGTGCCCGGTGTTGAGGGCGGTGAGGACATCGCGCACCTCGGGGCCGCGGCACTCGCCCAGGACGATCCGGTCGGGGCGCATGCGCAGGGCGGTACGCACCAGGGAGGTCATGGAGACCGCGCCGACGCCCTGGACATTGGCACCGCGCTCCTGAAGGTGGACGACGTGGGGGTGGTCGGGGCGCAGCTCGCTGGCCTCCTCGATGCACACGATGCGCTCGTCCTCCGGCACGAGCCCGAGCAGGGCGGCCAGGAGGGTGGTCTTGCCGGTTCCGGTGGCTCCGGTGACCAGGCAGCTGGCGCGGCCGGTCACCAGGGCGATCAGGACGTCGTCGAGGCCGGGAGCGATGGTGCCGGCCTTTAACGAGCTCGGCCAGGGTGAAGCCGCGTCGGCGCTTGGTGCGCAGGCTGATGAGGGTGCCATCTGCGCTCAGGGGCGGCAGCACCGCGTTGAGACGGGTGCCGTCGGGCAGGGTCGCGTCGACGACGGGGCAGGCGTCGTCGAGGCGCTTGTGGGCGGAGGCGGCCATGCGCACGGCCAGGGCCCGCACCTGGGGCTCCTCCATGGAGGCTGCGGGGACGGGCTCGAGGCCGCGTCCCCGGTCGATCCAGGTGCGACCACCGCTGACGAGGACGTCGGTGACGCCATCGGTCTCAACGAGGGGTTGCAGCAGCGGACCGGCGCCGTCGACGTCGGCGCGCACCCGCTCACCGAGGCGGGCCATACCCACCTGGCCGGTCGTGGGGTCGGCGGCGTCGTTGAGGGCCTCGTCCATCCCGGCACCGCGGGCCAGCGCGCTGCGCACCCGGGCGAGCTCGGAGCCGTCGGGACCCCGGGGCGGCGCGGGTGGCAGCGGCGCCGGGGAGATCGAGATTCACCGGGGCCATGGTGCGCTCCCCCGCTCATGTCCCGCGCTCCGCCGGCCGGCCGGGACCGGATCGGACAGCTCGGACGGCTCAGCGACGAGGACCCGGGCCAGCAGCTCCCGTGCCAGGGCGGTGGCGGCGCGCCGGGTGGCCGAGCGGGCCCGCACCGGGTCCTCTCCGAGGGCCAGGCGCTTGGTCAGGACCCGGTCGGTGGGGACCCGCCCCAGGACCGGACAGCCGGTGATGAGCTCAAGGTCCTCGGCGGCGACGTCCTCGCCCCTGTGACGCACCACGAGCCACACCCGCGGCCCCGAGGTCGCCCCCTTAGGGCCACCAGGGACCGTTGCGCGGCTGCCCGGCTGAGAACTGCGCAGCCGATGGATGAGGCTCTCCGCGGCGACGGCCGAGCGCAGGTCGAGCCCGGTCATGAGCAGGACCCGGGCCTCCGACGGCGGGGGCGTTCCGCGGGGCAGGTCCACCAGGACGACGTCGTGCTCGGCGCGCATCGCCTCCAGAACCGCGTCCGCACAGCTCGTCGGCCCGCCGCGGACGTCACCGGTGAGCACCGGTATGGCGTGCCACACGGGCAGCGCCCCGACCAGGTGACCGGGCCGGAAGGCCGACTCCTCCACCGGGAGATCCGCCCACCGCAGCCCGGTCAGCACGGCCTGCCCGCACAGGAGGTCCAGGCCGCCGGCAGGGTCCAGGTCCATCATCGCCACCCGCCTCCCGGCCCGGCTCAGCGCCCAGGCCAGGTGCAGCAGCAGGGCGCTGACCCCCAGGCCCCCACGGGCACCGGTGATGGCCAGGACCTGAGCCGTGGGGGCTCTACGGGCGGGTGCGACCCCCACCGATACGTCCGGCACCGACGACGGCGCCAGGGCCTCCTCCCCCGTTTCCGGGGCGACCTGCATGAGTGTCGACGCGCTTGCCTGCGTGGCTGCCTCCATGGCGCCTCCTCCGATCTGGTGCGCGGCCCCCGCTGGGCACCGGTCCTGTCACCAGGGTGCGGGTCCGGTCGCGGTGGCACCTACCGACGTCGTCGGACCTGTGGAAACGGGTTGCGGAAACGGGCCTGTGGCCCCGCGCCATCCGCAGCCACCCGCCACAGGCGCCGAGCGTTGCTGCCGCGGCAGCAACGCTCGGGGGGCGAGGGGGTCACACACCTGACAGCGCGGGCCTGCTCGTGATGAGATGGGGCCATGAGCGCTCAGCCCAGCGCAAGCGATCCCTCCCAGACAGCGGCGTCACCGGCGGCTTCCCCCATCGCCGCACCGGTACTGCCTGCTGCGGCCGCACCCGCACCCACCGGGCACCGCGCGGCGGCCTACTTCGACCTGGACAAGACGATTCTGGCGACGTCGTCGACCTGGGCACTGGGCACCCCGATGCGACGCAGCGGCCTCATCTCCTCACGAACGCTGGCGTACGGGCTCATCGCCCAGATCCCCTATCTCCTGGTCGGCGCCGGCGCCCGCCGGTCCAACAGCCTCATGGAGCACCTGGCTCTCGTCTCCGCCGGGATCAGTCGCCACGACCTGATGGAGGTCGTCGAGGGCGCCCTGGCCACAGCGATCGAGCCGGCCGTCTATGCCGAGGCCCTCGACCTCATCGAGGCCCACCGCCGGGCCGGGCACGACGTGGTGGTCGTCTCCGCCTCCATCATCGAGATGGTCGCCCCCATCGCCCGCCTCGTGGGCGCCGACCGCGCCGTGGCCACCCGCATGGAGGTCGGCGAGGACGGGCTGTTCACCGGGCGGATCACCCGCTCCATGCTGCACTCGGAGAAAGTGGTGGCGCTGCGCGAGGATGCCGCCGCCCACGGTATCGACCCGGCCCGGTGCTGGGCCTACTCCGACTCCATCTCCGATGAGCCGATGCTCAGCGCCGTCGGCCACCCCGTGGCGGTCAACCCCGACCGGGACCTGCGGCGCATGGCCCAGGAGCGCGACTGGCCGGTGCGCGACTTCGCCCGTCCGGTGCGGCTGCGGCCGCGCTGGAAGCCCCCGCACCTGTCGACTCGGGCCTCCCTCATCGCCGGTGCCGCCGGCGTGCTCGCCGTCGGAGGCACCGCCGCCTGGCTCGTCTCCCGTCACGGTTCACGCCACAGCGCCCTGAATCGGCTGCCCGAGCCCTCCCGGGATCAACCAGCACGCCAGGTTCCCGCCTGCACCGCCCGGCACAGGCGCTGAGCCTCCTGAACCCCCTGCCAGTACCGCCTCGGCCTGCCACACCACCCAGGCCGCAACCCTCCATCGTCCCGGACGCGTAGGCGCCGGCGGCCTCGGCATAGGCCCCTGGCACCCGGCCGGGGTGAGATCGCTGACCGCGGTGCCCGTCGGCTCGACCCCGTCGCGCACCAGCAGGTGGCGCACCAGCAGCCGGCCCACCGCGGCGTTCCCGGCGGTGAAGGGTCGCGCCGACAGCATCTCGGCGTGGACGATGGCCGCCCGCACCAGTGCCGGCGCCCGCTCCGCCTCGATGAGCTCCAGAAGCCCCTCCATCCGCGCCGCCAGCTCCTCCTCCTGCGGGGCCGCGCCCGGACCTCCCTCGCGCACGCGGATCCGCCCGGTGCGCGGCACGCCGACCTCCTCCAGCCCGACCCGGCCGCCGGCCGCCAACGGGCCGGCAACGTCTCGGTGCAACACGGCCCGGCAGCGAGCGCGCCGGGGGCACCACCGGACGTCCCGCCCCACCAGATCCGGCATCCAGCCGACCAGGCGGCTCCCGGCGCGCCACAGCCCGGCAACGGCGTCCAGGCCCGGATCGCCCGTGGCGGCCTCGGTCAGGGAGCCCGCGGCCACGTGCTCGCGCAGGACCTCGGCGGAGACGACCGCGCCCTCAACGCCCTCCGGAGGCAATGGCCCCTCGGATCGCAGCCTCGGCGCGGGCCTCCCGCCACCGGCGCCGCAGAGCCTCGTTCCAGCGCAGCTCGCCGCAGGCCTCACGCACCGCCGCCTCGGCGGCTCGCACCCGCTCGTCGGCGGCCACCTGGCTCAGCGCCTTCAGTACCGGGGACTCCCCAGCATTCGACCGCCCGGTCGACACGCCGGGGCGGCCCATCACCTCGACCTGAGCACGCCGCTTCGGCACTCCGGCCGCAGTTGGCCCGATCCCTACAGTCATTCGCACCACGCGCCCACTGTGGCACACCATGACCGACCCCGACCACAGGCGCCTCCCCTCTGGGCCTCGACGTCTCGGAGTCCGGCGGAACCCACATGAGCTACCACAGACCGGCGCAGACCGAGCACACCCCCTAGACTCAATCAGGTGAGTGACTCCCCCTCCCATCACGGCTCCGCCCCGCCGTCCGCATCCTCGGGCGCGTCAGGGCAGGCACCGCGCAGCCGCAGGCCCGACTACGTGCTCACGGCCGTCGTCGGAGCCATCTCGCCCCGGTCACCTCCGTCCTGCTGGGGCTGGCCGACGCCGCACCAACCCAGATCCTGCGCACCGCCCTGCTGCTCGCCGCCATCCTGCTGCTCTCCGCCTCCGCCGCCGCGCTGTTCGCCAGCCGATCCTCGCTGGGCGCGCTCGTTGCAGGGCTGACCGCGCTGGCGGCGCAGTCAATGGTGTTCCTGGCTCCCATCCATGCGGCCTCCCTGTCCGAGAGTGGCTGCAGAGTCTGATCAGGACCGGCTTCGTACTCGTTCTGGCAGGTCTGTGGCTCGGCGGCTCCTGGGGCATGCGTCAGGCCCGCCGCGCCGGTCATGCGCAGGGGCACGCCGCCTTCCGGCTCACCCAGGCCGACCGGACCGTGGGCTCAACCCCGACACCACCCCCCTCGCGCCGGCGCGACCACCTCCTGTCCCTGCCCTGGGTGGTGGCCGGGCTGGCGCTCGCAGCCTTCCTGCTGCCCCGTTCCTACATGCGAGCGGTTGCCCCCGGCATCCAGACCGGGCCGCTGATGCTCGCAGCGGTCCTCGTCTCCTTCATCGCGCTGTCAGCAGCCGGTGCCTCGACGGCGCACTCCACCCTCGGCGCGCGCGTCACCGGACCGATCCTCATCCTGGTGGCGGTGCCGAAGCTCAGTGGCGATATGATCCCTGGCGGCCATCTGGTCTCCAGGCTCCTGCCTTACGGTCCCGACGCCGTCGTGCTCGCCGCCATCGGTATCGAGCTCATGGCGATCGGCTGGGGAGCACATATGGCTCGCCGCCAAGGTCGTGCCAACGCACTGGCCAGGTTGCGCTCCGGTGCCTGAGGGTCCCATGCCCTCAGGCATGTCCTGAGAATGACCGTGCCCCTTTCGGCGTCCCCGCCCCTGACAACTACCGTGTGCATGCGTAAGGAGACCTCGTGAGCACCGATAACACAGACCGCCCCGCCCCGCAGACGCCCAGCACGCCCGACGACGTCGGCTCAGCCTCCGCGTCAGCGGCGACTCCCGTCACCGGCCCGGTGGCCGCGCATGCTCCCCAGGACGAGGCGTCGGTCAAGAGCCTGGCCGGCAAGGTCGCCCAGGCCTCTCCATCCGCCCCCTCAGCACCCGGTGCCGCGGCAACGGCGGAGGACCCGGACGAGGCCGTCGGCACGGTCGGATCAGCCAATTCGGCAGGATCGGCAGGATCGGCCGAAGACGCTGCGGATGATGATGTCGACACCCTGAACATCCACAGGCAGACTCTCCCTCCCAGATCTCCGGGGAGCGAGGCCACCAAGGCCGTTGACACCGCCGCCGACGCAGATGACGCAGACGACCACGCGGCCGAGGATGTTGAGGAGACCGGGGGGCTCTCTGATGAGCCGACGTCGGCGGCCCCGAGGAGGCTCAGATCGGCACGTTCCCGGTCGGCCGCCCCGCCCAGGACCCGCTACGCCCGGAGGACTCCTCCCCCGCCCGGTGGTCACTCAGGCGGCACCGACGCCGCCCGAGTCCTCCGCGCCGGTGAGGCAGGCCGTGACGGGGGCAGTCACCGGGACCACGGGCAAGGGCATGCCGCCGTCGATTCCGCCGTCCTCGGTTCCGGAGGAGGCGAGGCCCGGGCCGTCGACCAAGCCGGCACAGCCCGAGGTCGCCACCGCATCGGAGCCCCCTCCCCACAACCTCCGAGACCGACACGCCCCCGGCGGCCCCGGCTACCCCGCGGCCCCGAGCCGGCTGAGCCGGAGGACCGGGAGGGTCAGGAAGACCGGGAAGACACTGCGTCCGCCACGTCCACCGCCCTCCGCCACGTCCACCGCGGAGACGCCGTCGTCCCCCGAGCAGGAGGGAGAGGAGGGCGAGGCACCCGCAGGTGCGGTCAGTGCGACTGCCACAACGCCGGCCGCCACGACGACAGCGGCGGCAGACACAGCGGTGCGCGCACCCGTGGCCGACACCGCCGAGGACCCCGCCGAACCGGAGGACGCGACCGAGCCCGAGGACCGTGGGGACCAGGACGCCCACGCCGTCTCCGAGGCTCCGAGGGCATCGACGTCGGCGGACACGAGCATCACCGACGATGGTGACGAGGCTGACGGCGAGGAGGCAGTGCAGCAGGCAGCCGCCCCGTCATCCGTGGCCTCGCAGACGGAGGTCCCAGCCCCGCGGGCCGCCGCCTCCAGGACTCCGGCGTCACCGGAGGAGGCCGATCAGGCGGTCTCGGTCGACACCGCTGGCCCCACTGCCGGGACAGCAGCATCCACGCCATCGAGGGCCGCGGCGAGCTCCCCGGCTAGTGCGGCGCCGGCTCGGCCGGTAGTCACGTCGGCGACATCAGCGCCATCCGCCACGTCCCCCGCACCATCGGCGGTCACGCCCACAGCCTCGTCGGCCGCACAACCGACTCCGAAACCGGTCACGGACACGGCCGAGCCGGAGCCCGCTCAGCCGTCAGAGGCCAAGGCCTCGGAGCCCACTGCTCCCGCAGGCGCCTCGGTGGACAACCGCCCCTCGGCGCCCTCCTGGCCGGCGACCCCCGCGGCCCAGCTGGCCAGCACCGCCTCCGGGGCGAGTGCCTCCACGGCGCGTTCAGCCGAGTCGACCTCCTCGACGCGCCCCGCGTTCTCGACGGACGGCGCAGCCGGCCTCTCCGCACACCGTCCGGCGGCACCCGCGTCCGCCTCAGCCCCGCCGGCCGGACTCTCCGGCTACCGCTCTCAGGCTCCTGCCCAGGGCAGGGCGGCATCCGCGGCCTCCGCAGCGACCGCGACGACTCAAGCAGCCACGGCAGCCCAGGCGGCCACGGCCGCGTCGAGCGCCGCCTCCACGACAGCGGGATCGGCGTCGGCACCGAGCTCGACAGCGCCCCAGACCTACCGGCCCGCTCCCGCAGCCCAGTCCGCGGCAACCGCACAGTCGATGTCGGCGACGGACAGCGCCACCTCCGCGGCGACATCCGCGTCAGCCCCGGCGCCGAGCTCCGCACCGGCCGAGACGCCGTCGCGGCAGTCCTCGCCGCAGGAGCCCAGCTGGCCCTCAACCTCCACCGCCCGGGGGTTCTCCGCGAGCGCCGACGCCCTGGAGAGCGACGACCCCGAGGAGCGCGGCCGTTCGCGCGCCCGGCAGGCCGCCGCCGCCATGACCGGCTCCACCGAGGATGACGACTCGATCCTCCTCAAGGGCGCCACCAGCGTCCTGCGCCCCGTGAGCTCACGCACCGAGACCCACTGGGCCGGGGTGCTCATCGCCGTCGTCCTGTTCCCTCTGGCCTGGTTCCTCGTGCACGACGGCGCCGCCTCCCTGACCGGCGGCAACCCCTCGGCCTGGCCGGCCGCCGCCTCCCCGGTGGGAGCCCTGGAGATCCTGGGTGGGACCGCGGCCTGCGCCGCAGCCCTGTTCATGATCTCGCGATCATCCCTGGGGGCTTTCGTCGTCGGCGCCTTGAGCACAGTCATCGGACTGCCCTTCGTGCTCATGCCCGGGGTCGTCCGGTCGATCCTCGGCCCGACGGTCGACCGGCTCCAGGCCCACTCCGACCTGGGGCGCGCCCTGTCCACCTATGTCATGGACGACGGTCTGTCCGGGCGCTTCATCCTCATGGGCGTGCTGACGATCATGGTCGCCGTCGTCGCCCACCTGGCGCGCCGTTCCGGTCAGCGCGAGCAGGAGGCCGACGACCGCGGCCGCCGTGACTGAGTCCGACGCCGCCCAGTCGCCCGCGGAGGTCCCCTCCGGGGCGCCTTCGCAGCCGACCCCACGGATGCGGACAGTCGCCGACGCCGCCCGCGATGCGGTGCCCATCGTCGTCGGATACGTGACGCTGGGGCTGGCGGCCGGGATGCTGCTGGTCGCCGAGGGGCTCGCCTGGTGGTGGGCGCCGGTGTGGAGCCTGGTCATCTACTCCGGAACCATGCAGATGCTGCTGGTGCCCCTGGCCGGTGGCGGCGAGCCGCTGGCGACCATCGCCCTGTCCACCGGCTTCGTCTCGGGCCGGCACGTCTTCTACGGCCTGGGGTTCCCCCTGGACCGGGTGCGCGGCGGGACGCTCACCCGCCTCTACGCCGTCCACGCCATCACCGATGAGGTCTACGCGCTGCTGGCGGCCCGCGACCGGCGAGCCATGAGCGGGCGCTACCTGGTGGCCGTCGAGGCGATCAGCCATATCTCCTGGGTGACGGGCACGACCATCGGAGCGCTGGCCGGGACGGTGCTGGCCTCCGTGGTGGGTGAGCGCATCGAGCTGCTCGGTTTCGTGCTCACGTCGCTGTTCGTGGTCCTGGCCATCGAGAACTGGCGCAACCACCCCGATATCGGGGTGCTGTGCCTGGGACTGGTGGCCGGCGGCGTCGGCCTGGCGATGGGTGGGTCGGCGGCGCTGCTGACCGCGCTGGTGACGCTCGCCGTCGGCCTAGTGGGTCTGTACGCCTGGCGCGCTCACCGGCCCGCCTCGCCGGCACCGACGTCGGGGCAGGAGGACGAGCAGTGCTGACCAACCCGCAGATCGCAATCGCTGTCGTGGTCGTCGCCGTCATCACCTTCGTCTGCCGGATCGCTCCCTTCGTTCTGCTGCGAGGACGCAAGGACAACGCGCTGCTGGCCTTCCTGTCCCGGGCCATGCCTCTGGGCGTCATGATCGTGCTGGTGGCCTACACACTGGGCGGCGTGAGCCTGGCGCCGTCCACCTGGCTGCCGGCTGCCGGCGGCATCGGGGCGACGGCGGGCCTGCACCTGTGGCGGCGCTCGATCGGGCTGTCGCTCATCGGCGGCACCGGCGTCTACGTCGCCCTCAGCCTCCTGCTGGGCTGACCCGCCCTCCTTCTATCCGCGGCCGGTGGCCGGCCATGTAGAAGACGATGAGGGCCACGTAGGTGACCACGCTCAGCCAGGCGCTGACCAGGCCCAGCAGTGCGGCCAGCGCGTACAGCCACGGCCCCATCGCGAAGCGCCGGGTCATGGACCGCACCTCCGCCTGCGTCACCTCCGGCCGCAGGCGGCTCCGGTCCCGGATCGCCGCACGCCACAGGGCGTTGAAGAACAGTCCACCGACCACCATGACCACCCCGTAGAAGACGGCGCCCGTGCGCTCGTCGTGCCCGGACTCTAGGGAACGCGTCAGCACCGAGGTTGCGAAGGGCAGGAAGGCGACGTCGAGCAGGAGGAAGAGGTTGCAGATGAGCATCCACTGGTCGACGCTGCGCACCCTCGTGAAGATGGCGTGATGATTGAGCCAGACCTGCCCCACCAGGAGGAAGCTGAGGACGAAGCCCACGTAGCCGGGCCACAGGGAAGCCAGGGAGCGAAGCAGGCTCCCGCCGTCCTCGGGCAGCTTGATCTCCAGGCTCAGGAGCGTGATGGCGATGGCGATGACGCCGTCGCTGAAGGCCTCCAGGCGTCCGGGCGAGATCAGTGCCGGCTCATCCCCTCCTCCGCCGCTGACGTCGGCGGAGGGCTCGATCTCGGGCTCCCAGTCAGCAACGGCGTCGGAGGCTGCAGTCTCATGGCGGTCAGCAGAGTCCTCATCGGTGTCATGGTGATGATCAGTGGTCATGCCGCTCCCCTCCGTTCCCTCCGGCTGCTGGTGGAAACCTATGACGCGCGCGAGGCCATCCGTTCCACCTTACTGCCGCCGGGGATATTCTGCGCCAGCTGGGACCTTTCATTGCAGCCGGGGACGTCTCACGTGCAGGGGTACAGGATGTCTGTCCCCGTACGCCTCAGACGTCCCCGTCAGCGTTACCGGGTGCCGACCAGTAGGCTGCGTCCGTGCCTGTTGACGTCAATCGCCCCGGCCCCTGGAACCACCGCAACCTCACCGCCCGCGGCACCCGCTTCCATGTCGCGCTGGCGGGCCCCGAGGCCCCGAGCGGCAGCGGGTTGCTGACCCTCCTGATCCACGGCTTCCCCGAGTGCTGGTGGACCTGGCGCCATGTCATCCCCGCCCTGGCTCAGGCCGGGCACCGTGTGGCGGCCCTCGACCTGCGCGGTTTCGGAGGCTCGGACCGACCGCCGTCGGGCTACGACCTGGTGACGCTGGCACAGGACATCGCCGCCGTGGTCCGCTCCCTGGGCCACGAGCGGGCCGTGGTCATCGGTGCCGGGCTCGGCGGTCAGGTCGCCTGGGCCCTGCCGCACGTGGCCCCGGACCTGACGAGGGCGATCGTTCCGGTGGGCGCCCCCCAACCCCTGGCCCTGCGCTCACTGCGGTCCCGGGCACTGTCAGGGCCGGCGCTGCAGTACGCGAGCCTGCAGGTCCCGGGCCTGGCCGAGCGGCGACTGCGCAGCCGCAGCGCCCTGGAGGGCCTGCTGCGCTCCTGGGCCGGACCGCATACCCGGGAGGCGGTGGCAGAGGAGGCCTCCTACTACGCCGAGCTCCTGTCCCGCCCGGGCGCCGCCCGCAGCGCCCTGGAGCCGCTGCGCAACCTCATGCTGTCCCGGGCGGAGACGGCGGCGCTGGAGCGGCCGGTGACGGTGCCCGTCCTGTCGGTCCAGGGCCAGCTCGACCCGGTTCAGCCCGCCCAGGCATACGCGCGCGACACCCACCACGTCACCGGCAACCTGCGCCAGGCGACGATCCGCCGTTCCGGCCACTTCCCTCAGGAGGAGGCCCCGGCCGAGCTCGTCCGGGCCCTGATGCCCTTCCTGGCCGGCGTCGCCCCGGCGGTCTGACGCCCGGCGCCGCCTCACACCGGCTGGCGCAGGTTGTCCATGAGGGAGCGTCGGTCGAGCTGGGCGGGCAGCCAGGTGGTCGCCACCGCGAGCGCCAGCGAGATCCCGCTGACGAGGGCCAGCAGCCCCACCGGGACCGAGGCGACCAGGACCGCCGTCCCGCCCCCGGAGTACAGCGCGGCGTAGACGGCGCTGACGGCGGTGGCCGCCAGCCCGAAGATGATGCCGGTGACGGCGTAGATGACGCCCTCCAGCGCGGTGGAGGCCAGAACCGTACGGGTGCGCGCCCCGATGACCCCCAGCAGCGCGCCCTCCTGGCGCCGGGCCCGCCCCACCATGGCGATGTTGGCGATCCCGCCAACACCGGAAATGAAGAAGGTTGGAACCCCGACAGAGAGGAACCCGTTGACCGAGCCCTGGGCGCCGGTGGCCTGGCCGGCCCCGACGGCAGCGTAGACGGTGCCGGTCAGGGCCACGGCGATGGCGAAGGGGACGATCGTCGTCATCGACAGGGAGGCGCGGTGGCGGGCGTTGGCGCGGGCGGCGAACCAGGCGGGGCTGCGGCCCGGGATGAGGGCGGTCCACCAGGTCAGCAGTGGCCGCAGCGTCCAGTTCGGCACGCTCAGGGCGGCGATCGCGGCGAGGAGCCCCATGGAGGCGCCGGCCATCGCGCGATCCCCCGGGTCGTTGAGGTTCATACCGGACGTGGCCATCTCCGCCCTCTCCGCGTCGCTCATGCGGGTAGAGAAGGCTCTCGAAGGGGGTCAAGACCAGCCCCAGGAGCATGATGCCGGCAACCACCCACTGCCACCACCGGGTCCGGGCTCTGCGGGGCTGTGGCCTCCCGCAGCGCCTCGCATCTCGGGGACCGACGCCGCCCGCCGGGCCCTGGCCCCATCGCGCCCAGGACGCAGAACAGCATCGTCACGGCGATGGTCAACGGCACCCCGAAGCCCGGCATGATGATGGGCAGATTCTGAGGAAACACATCGAACTCCCGCCAGGTGAGCAGGTAGACGCGGACCAGCGGCAGGCTGGCCACCGCCCCAATGACGCCTCCGAGCAGCCCGATCACCCCGACCTGCGCCAGGATGATGCGGCGGATGCGGCTGCCGGGGATGCCCAGGACCTTCCACAGCGCGTGGGAGCGCTGCTGGGCCGAGACGGTCAGGCCGAGCGTCGTGGACAGGATGACGGCGGTGGCCACCCCCACGTAGGAGACAAGGCTGGAGCCGATGATGTGGGCGGCGTTGATGAGCTCGGCCGAGCCCTGGGCCTGGGCCCAGCTCAGGGCGCTGTACCAGGCGGTGATGATGACGCCGATGATGGCTCCGCCGACGGTGGCGACGAGCAGCGACCACAGCCACTGGCGGGCGTGGTGGCGCAGGTCGTTCCAGATGAGCGTGACCATGTTCTTCTACTCCTGTCCCGGTCAGGCGGCGCGTGAGGCGCGGGCGGTGTGGACGAGCTCGGCGATCTGACGGGCATCACGGCAGCTGGTCCACTGCACCAGGTGGCCCTGACTCATGACGGCGACCGCGTCGGCCTTGGCGGCGGCCTCGACGTCGTGGGTCACCATGATCACGGTGGCGCCCTGCTCGGTGAGCCGGCGCAGCCAGTCCAGGACGAGGGCGGCCGAGCTCAGGTCGAGGGCGCCGGTGGGCTCGTCGGCGAAGACGATCCGGGGCCGGCTGGCCATGACGCGGGCGATGGCCACGCGCTGGCGCTCCCCGCCGGAGAGCTGGTGAGGCTTGAGGCCGGCGCGGTGAGCGAGCCCGACGGCGTCGAGGGGCTCGCCCGGGTCTGGGCGTCACTCAGGGGACGCCCAGCCAGGCGCGAGGGCATGGAGACGTTGTCGGCGGCACTCAGGGAGGCGATGAGGTTGTACTCCTGGAAGACGAAGCCGACGTGGCGGGCGCGGAACCGGGCGCGCTCGGCGGGCCGCATCCCGGAGGTGACGGTGCCGAGCATGGTCACCTGGCCGTCGGTGGGCTCATCGAGGCCGGCCACGCAGTGCAGCAGCGTCGACTTGCCCGATCCGGAGGCTCCGACGACGGCGGTGAAGCTGCCCTCGGGCAGGTCGGCATCGACGTGATCCAGGGCGGTGACCCGGGCGTCCTGGCGTCCGGGGACCTCGTAGACGCGGGTGAGGCCGCGCAGGCGGATGGCGACGGGCGACGAGGAGCCCGGCCCGGGGGGCGGCGTCGTGGATGGCAGGGATGAGGCGGAGGCGGTGGTCGGATCGGAGGGGGTGAAGGACGGGTGAGCAGTCATGCCTCTACCCTGACGGCGCCGCCCCTCCCATCCCATCCGGCCATCTGGCGGATCGGGGGTGGGGCCAGCCCGACACCGGTCCGGGCCACCTCCGCGAGCACCGCTCTCAGACGTCCATCAAACGCCCACCTGCGGGCACAGCCCGGCCTCGAGCAGCGCGCACTCACCGCAGCGCGGCGAGCGGGCCGAGCACACCCGGCGCCCGTGCTCGATGAGCCGGTGGCAGCCGTCGGTCCAGCGCCACGGCTCCCACAGGGACGCGATGTCCTTCTCCACGCGCACCGGGTCCTTCGACGTCGTCCACCCCAGGCGGCGTGAGAGCCTCCCCACGTGGGTGTCCACGGTGATAGCGGGCTGTCCGAAGGCGTTGCCGAGCACGACGTTGGCGGTCTTGCGCCCCACCCCCGGCAGGGAGACGAGCTCCTCGCGGCTGCGCGGGACCCGGCCGCAGAAACGCTCATCGAGAGCCTGACCGATGCCCAGCAGGTGGCCGGCCTTGGCCCGTTGAAAGCCCAGTGGCCGCAGGATCGCCTCGAGGTCCTCGCGTCGGGCGGCCCCCAGGGCGGCGGCGTCGGGGTAGCGCTTGAAGAGCTCGGGAGTGACGGTGTTGACGCGCGCGTCGGTGGTCTGGGCCGACAGGACGGTGGCCACGAGCAGCTGGAAGGGGCCGTCGTGCTCGAGGGCGCAGGCGGCGTCGGGGTAGAGGGCCATGAGCTCGTCGTCGACGGCGCCCGCACGCCAGGCCGGGTCAGCCATCGTCGGCACCTCGGAGACCTCGGGGACTGCGTCAGCCGCCGCAACCTCACTGCTCACTGCCCTGCGCACTGCGTCCTCTCTCCGCGATCTCATCGGCAGCACCACCGGCGCCACCGGAGCCCTCATCCGGGCCTTGGTCCGAGCCCTGGTCCGGCTCAGACCGGGCCTTCCTCCAGAGATCGCCATTGCAGTCGATCCCACCACCGCCCCGCAACCTCATGGATGGGACCGTGTCACACGACGCACCCGATTTTGCTCACCCCCCTTTGACCTGCAACACACGGAGGCTACAATGCTCGACGGCGTGCCACAGGTCACAAGCCGTGGCAGGATAGACCCGAGGGCTCCCGCATGCGGGATGCCAGCCCCCTAACCACCAGGAGGATCTCCGTGGAAGACAGCATTATCTCCAGGATCCCGCTCTTCGAGGGCCTGAGCCCGGATGAGCAGGAGGAACTGCGCGCCATGATGACGCAGACGACTCTGCGCCGTGGCGAGACCCTCTTCAACGAGGGCGACTCAGGCGACCGCCTCTACATTCTCCTCTCCGGAAAAGTGAAGCTCGGCCACGCCAGCGCCGACGGCCGCGAGAACCTGCTCGCGGTGCTCGGCCCCGGCGAGATCGTCGGCGAGCTGACCCTGTTCGACCCGGGCCCGCGCTCCACCACCGCCACCGCCGTGGCCCCCACCGAGCTCCTGACACTGGACCACAACCAGCTCATGACCTTCGTGGAGTCCCACCCGCAGCTGGCCAAGGACATGCTGCGCGCCCTGGCCCAGCGCCTGCGCCGCACCAACACCGCACTGGCCGACCTCGTCTTCTCCGACGTGCCCGGTCGCGTGGCCAAGGCCCTGCTGGACCTGGCCGACCGCTTCCGGCTCACCCACCGACGACGGCGTCCACGTCCCCCACGACCTCACTCAGGAGGAGCTCGCCCAGCTGGTGGGCGCCTCCGCGAGACGGTCAACAAGTCGCTGGCCGAGTTCGTCTCCCGCGGCTGGATCCGCCTGGAGGGACGGGCCGTCACGCTGCTCGACGTCGACCGACTGCGCCGTCGCGCCCGCTGAGGGCCCGTCTCGGGTCGCGAGCCCTCCGCGCCGCGCACCGAGCACTCCGGCCGGGTGCCGATCGGGTGACGATGCGCCCCGCACGCTGCTGACGACAGCACGGACGACGCCGCGTCTGCGGTCCGCCACCTGCGGACCGCGGACGCGGCGTGATGTTGGTACCAGTACTCGCCCGCGTCAGCGACGAGCGCCTCTCAGGGCCGGGGACGCTTGAGGTAGGCGACGAGGTTCTCGGTACCGGACGGGCCGGGCACGACCTGGACGAGCTCCCAGCCGTCAGCGCCCCACTGATCGAGAATCTGCTTGGTGGCGTGAGTGATGAGGGGAACGGTGGCGTACTCCCAGGCGGTCGGGGCCCCGGACACGTGCTCAGAAGATGCAGTCATGAGGCTCAGCCTGGGAGCCCGGCGCAAGGCGTCGGAAGTCCGGCCGCGGGACACCTCACGAGGCGCAGCGCACCCGGGCCAGGATACGGGGGGCGCGACGGGCATGGATCTCGGCGACGAGCTCATCGTCCTCGCGCTGAAGCCACAGCCCCCAGTCATCGACCTCGGGGAAGCGCCGCAGCAGTGCCCGCCTCTCCCGCTCAGTCAGGCCGCCCCAGACCCCGAAGCTGGACTCGGAGTTGAGCGCCTCGGCCAGACAGTCCATACGAACCGGACACGCGAAGCACAGTGATCTGGCATCGCGCTGCTCAGCCCCTTTACCGAAGAGCTGGTCGGGCTCGACGGTCGCGCAGGCCGCTCTGGCCGCCCAGGTCTGGTCGTCTTGAGTCATGCTCACTCCCGATTCAATCAACGGCCAACGCCGTTGTCGGCCACGTCACAGCCGTTACCGTATGGCAACCGAGCACCGCACGCCAAATCCCATTTCTGTGGTCCAAGCGGTTTGACCGCCACTCACCTCCCCCAGACCGCCAAACACCAGCACGATCAAGAGGAGTTCTCTGATAGCGAGCCAAATTCTGGACGTCGAACCCATCGGGGACTCATCTTTCACAAGGTTGAAGAATCCGGTTCTCACGGCCGGAGGAGCACCCCCAAGCACCGAAGGGTGCCAGCGAACCGTGACCCGCCCGCAACCCAAACCTGAACATTTCCTAGGAATTAACTGGATGTTGAGTGCTGTCTCACCATACGGCCGGACCACTCCGCTTCCGCACGCGCTGCCGACGACATCACACCGGCTCACACTCCCTCGCCTGCGGCGCCACCGAGCCCCTCTCCTAGGGTCTTCTCAGGCCGAGGGGGGTCTATGCCACTGCATCCTCCAAGAGATTCCACGTAGGCTGGCGCCATGGCGAACTCCTCTGCGCGCGGACGCTCTCTGACTCCACCCCAGGTCGTCTCGATGCTCGTGATCTTTCTGGTGCTCTCGAGCGTCGGCGGCATCCTGTCCGCAGGCTTCGCCGCTCCGTTCGTGGGCGTCACGGCAGCACTGACCCGGGCCTCCGCTGAGCTCTTCGAGGAGCTTCCCAGCGACTTCAACGTCCAGCAGCCCAGTCAGATCTCGACCCTCCTGGCCGCCGACGGAACCGAGATCACCAAGTTCTACGCGGAGAACCGCATCGTCGTGCCCCTGAGCTCGATCTCCGTCAACATGCAGAACGCGATCGTCGCCGTGGAGGACCAGCGCTTCTACCAGCACCAGGGGGTCGACCCCACCGGCATGGTTCGAGCCCTGGTCTCCAACAACGCCGGTGGATCGCGTCAGGGCGCCTCGACACTCACACAGCAGTACGTGCGCAACACGCTCATCGAGACCGGCCTGAAGAACGATGACCACAAGATCATCAAGGACGCCACCGAGAGCACCGTGGCCCGCAAGCTGCGGGAGATGAAGTTCGCCCTCAGCCTGGAGCAGAAGTACTCCAAGCAGCAGATCCTCGAGGGCTACCTCAACATCGCCGCCTTCAGCCCCTCCACCTATGGAGTGGAGGCCTCCGCCCGGCACTACTTCAGTAAGTCGGCCAAGGATCTGACGGTGGCCGAGGCCGCCCTCATGGCCGGCACCACCAACGCCCCCAGCGCCTATGACCCCGTCACCCAGCCCGAGCTGGCCAAGAACCGCATGGACTGGGTGCTGACCAAGATGCTGGAGGAGAAGTTCATTACCAAGGCGCAGTACGACCAGGCCGTGGCCACCCCGATCGCGAGCATGCTCCACGTCTCGGAGTCCCCGGCCGGCTGCGGTGCTGCGGGATCCGCCGCCTACTTCTGCTCCTACGTGGTCAATCGAGGTCCTCGGTTCGGAGAACTTCGGGCCCGACGTCGCCTCCCGCCGCCAGCTCCTGACGCGCGGCGGTCTGAAGATCACCACCACCTTGAACCTTCAGCGGCAGAGCGCCGCCGACAACGTCATTCAGTCCAATGTCCCCACCGGCGACGCATCGGGCACCGACACGACCATCGCCTCCATCGAGCCGGGTACGGGCCGGATCCAGGCATTGGCCCAGAACAGCAACTACGGTGACGGAGGCCCCGACAGCAGCGACACTCAGCTCGTCTACGCCGCGGACGCCAAGCACGGCGGTATCGAGCTCAGTGACGGTACCGTCGGCTTCCAGCCGGGCTCGACCTTCAAGGCCTCATCCTGGCCGAGTGGTTCAAGGAAGGTAACTCCGCCGGCGCCGGGCTCAGCGCCGTCCCCCGAACCTTCCAGTGGAACATTCCCTGTGCCCCGGAGAACAACGACCCGACCTGGGCACCGAAGAACGTCGACCCGTCCCTCAACCGTTCCACCAACGTCACTGAGGCCACGAAGATGTCCATCAACGTCGCCTACGCAGAGATGCTCAGCCGGATGGACGTCTGCGCCGTCACGAACTTCGCCTCCTCCATCGGAGTGACGAAGGCCGACGGAACCCCACTGGATGCGCGCCCCTCGATCGTGCTGGGTTCTCAGAACGTTCCGCCCCTGAGCATGGCCAACGCCTACGCGACCTTCGCCTCCGGTGGCAAGTACTGCAAGCCCATCGCCATCGACCGGATCCTGGACGCCAGCGGTACCTCCATGGCCGTTCCCAGCGCCGACTGCACCCAGGCGATGGATCAGGGCGCCGCCGATCTGACGGCGTCCACCTTGACGGCCACGTCACAGAGGGGCGGAACGGCCCAGCAAGCCGTCTTCGGCCGACCAATCGGGGGCAAGACCGGAACCACGGATGACAACAATGACGCCTGGTTCGTCGGCTTCACCCCGCAGCTGGCCACCGCGGTCTGGATCGGTCACGCCGGCAGCCCCAGGACCCTCAACTACCAGCAGATCGGCCCGCACTACGTCGACGTCATGTACGGAAACACGATCGCCGTGCCGATGTGGCGCGACTACATGTCTCAGGCCGTGGGGAACGACCCGGTCCTGCCCATTCCCTCCCACGGGTGAGCGACGGGCTCCCCACGAACCACAACTGCACAGAAGAGGACCCGACTCCCCATGACGCCCTGCCCTGCCGGCCGCGCCGCTCTGTCCGTCATCGGCGCCACTGCCGCCCTGGGGGCGGCCACGTTGGCCTACAGCCTCGTTGAGGCCAGGTGCCCCGTTCTACGGCGCATCGACGTGCCGGTGCTCGCCGCCGACGAGGAGCCTCTCACGGTGCTCCACCTGTCCGATCTGCACCTGACGGACCGCACCGAGGCGCGGGTCGCCTGGGTGCGCCATCTGGCAACGCTGCGTCCCGACGTCGTCATCAACACCGGTGACAACCTGTCCCTGGCCTCCGGGCTGGAGCCGCTGCGACGGGCGCTCGATCCGCTGACCGGCCTGCCCGGCGCCTTCGTCATGGGCGACCACGACTACCGCACGACCGTCTTCCGCCTGCCCACGCGCTACCTGCACCGCGACCCGCGCAAGGCCTCCAGCCGTGTGCGCGACGAGGACATCGAGGCCCTGCCCTGGGAGGAGATCCGCGACCTGCAGACCGCCGGAGGCTGGTTGGATCTGACCAACCGGCGCGGCTCGCTGACCGTGCGCGGGCGGCGCATCGAGCTGATCGGCGTCGACGACCCGCACGCCAACCGCGACGTCTTCCCCGCCCCCGGGGCGGATGGCGACACGGCATCGTCCGGGTCGACCTCGGCCCTCTCCCTGCCCGCGATCCGTGACCGCGAGGGCCGGGTCCTGCGACTGGGACTCACACATGCCCCCTACCGGCGGGTCCTGGAGGCGATGTCGGCAGACGACGTCGACCTGACCCTGGCCGGGCACACCCACGGCGGGCAGCTGTGTGTGCCCGGAGTGGGGGCGCTGGTCACCAACTGCGACCTGGACCGGAGCCGGGCCTCGGGGCTGTCGCAGTGGCCGGGGAGGCTCGGGGACCCGCGCACGACAGACCACATGTACCTGCATGTCTCGGCCGGGCTCGGAACGAGTCCCTTCACGCCCGTGCGCCTGGCCTGCCGGCCCGAGGCCACGCTGCTGCGACTGCTGCCGGCCTGAGGGACGGCGCACGCCACCAACTTCGACTAAAACTTCATAGATGACACGGAGCCGTGTCATCTATGAAGTTTTAGTCGATTCTTGGGCCTCGGCACGCCGTCAGCGGCGCCAGCGGGCGAAGCCGCCCTCAGAGCTGATGACCTGCCCGGTGATCCAGCGGGCCTCATCGGTGAGCAACCAGGTGATGAGGCGGGCGGCATCGTCCGGCTCACCCCAGCGTCCCCTGGGGGAACATGGCCGCTGTCGCCTGGCGTATCTCCTCGGTGACGTAGCCAGTGTCGACGGGGCCGGGGTTGACCGTGTTGACGGTGATACCGGCGTCGATGAGCTCCTCGGAGATGGTCAGGGTGACGCCGGCGATGGCGGCCTTGGCGGCGGCGTAGGCGATCTCCCGGGCAGGGGTCCCAGGCCCTGACCGGAGGTGAGGAAGACGATGGCGCCGCGGCGGCGCCCGGGGCCGGGCAGGGGCGGGCGTGGCGAAGCCCTCCTGGGCGGCGAAGGCCTGCGCCAGGAGGATGGAGGCGCGGGCGTCAACGGCCCAGTGGGCGTCCAGGACAGCCTCGGTCATCTCGCTGAGCGGCCCATCGGGGCCGCTCATGGCCTGGTTGCACACGAGGGCGTCGAGGTGCCCGGCGGCGGCTGCGGCCTGCTCGACGACGCGGTCGGGCTCCCCGGGGGCGGCCAGGTCGGCGGGGACGTCGACGAGCTGGGCCGGACCGACCAGGTGGGAGCGGATGGAGGCCATGACGGCCTCGACGTCGTCGGCTCCCCACGGCTGGGAGACGTCATGCGGGCGATAGTGGTGGGCGACGATGCTCGCCCCGTAGTCGGCGGCGCGGCAAGCAATGGCGTGGCCGATGCCGACGCGGCGGCTGACACCGGTGACGAGCACCGTCCGGCCCGCCAGGGGCAGCAGGTCGCGGCCTCCGGGGCCGACCTGGTCGTCGGAGTGGTTCTCATGGTGAGCCTCGGTGGTCATGACAGCGAGTGTAGAAGGGGAGGTGCCGGCGGACCGGCCGTGTCAGTCCTCGACGCTCGCGAGCCGGCGGGCGAAGGCCTCGTGGCTGGCCTGCGAGGACAGGACGAAGCGGATGAGCCCCAGGCGGCCGACGGCGTCGGGATCGGTGTGGGAGCGCTGCTCGACGGCGCGGGCCCCGGCGACGGCGATCTCGGCGACCTGGGCGATGGGCCAGCCGTAGACGCCGGCGGAGACGGCCGGCAGGGCGATGGAGGAGCACCCGAGCTGGATGGCGAGCTCCAGGGAGCCGTCGAAGCAGGCACGCAACAGGACAGGGATCATCCTCACCTGCGTGACGGTTAGGCCCCACAGTGTGGATGACCCAGGTGGCGGGCAGGTCGAATCCGGGCGTGGCCACCGCGCGGCCGACCGGGAGGCCGTCGGGCAGCTCGGTGGCACGTACCTTCTGGCAGGCCTCGAGCAGGCGGGGGCCGGCGGCGCGGTGGATGGCGCCGTCGACTCCCCCGCCGCCCAGGAGCGTGCTGTTGGCGGCGTTGACGATGGCGTCGACATTCTCGGTGGTGATGTCGCCGACGACGGCCTCGATACGCATGATGCTCCTCTGTTCCGCGGTGAGTACTCGAGCCGGTCACTGTGGGCTCTGCGGGCTCTCGAACCGGTCACGGGCAGCCTGACACGGGCGCCGTCGGAGGCCAACCGGGTTCAGGAGGGAGCGAACACCGACGTGACGGACGACTCAGCGGATCCGATTTCCTCCCTGCGGTGGGTGGAGGCTATGCTGTCGCCTGCTGCACACGGGGTGTGGCGCAGTTTGGTAGCGCGCTTCGTTCGGGACGAAGAGGTCGGGTTCAAATCCCGCCACCCCGACGACGAGGATGTCCGCGAGCTTGCTCGTGAGACGTCCGAGGAGGAAGGGTAAGAGGCCGCCAGGCCGAATACCCCGACGATGAGAAGACCTCATGAGCTTGCTCATGAGGTCTTCGAAGCGTAGGGGGGGCGAAAGGCTGAAGACCTAAGCATCCCGACCAAGGAGCCATCACTCACACCCACGTCATGGACATTCCGTGAGGTGGGTTTTTGCTTGTTCTTGCTGGAATTCGTGGCAGTCAGGGCATCATTCGGCAGTCTCTACAAGCTCGGACCTCTGGCGCCGGGACGACGGCGTCACATTGCCGGCTCGATGTGACACCGCCGTCTCGAGCGCATGTCAGGCTGCCGTCGAGTCCAAGTTCCACACTCGCAGTACCCCACCATAGGTCGTGCGAACGAGGTCGACGGAACGGGCAAGGAATCCTGATGCGGTCCACCAGGAGAGGTGCCCGAGACGCTGGGCGACGACCTAGGTGCTCGCCGATACCTGAGCAGTGCGCTCCCAGAGCGGTTCGTGCCTTGATGCGGCGGCCGACAACACAGTTGTTGACTCGCGATCGTCGAATTGGCCGCCTATCATCCGACAACTGTTAACTGTAGAAAGTTACCTCAGTGGGAATTTCTCCCGCCTTCGGCATTATTTCGAAGAGAACCTTACTGTCTTCATATGCCGTCTCGAAACTTACGCAGTCCGTTAAACCATTCCGAACAAACTGGCCATAACTTGGACCTGCGTCAGAATCTACTGTCCCAACATAATAATTTGTTCCGTCAGGGTCATGAGATTCTATGCAAAACAAATCCCTAGCATCATCATAACTAATCATTGCACGGCCGTCTGTCCCATAGTCAGTCGGCCCAAATGAGTTCGCTGATGCCGGCGCCGCAACAGCCAACCCGCCAATCAGTGCAGAACCGAGTGCTACTGCCCTGAAAAGGTGTCGCTTGATCGATTGCATGAGGGTGTCCTCCTATTCTTGATGGTTTCTCAGCCGGCGTCATCAGGCATTCTCCACAGCCCAGTAACCAAACAGCCAATGGCCACCACTCCAACGTTGGGCGCTCACATCAAATAACAAGCGCTTGGTTGTGTTGTAGAGACTCATTCGCCGTCACTACGGAATTGTTGCCACAGAGATCAGAGCGGGCGACCGACGTCAGCACATACATGTCGATTACATGTATTTTTAATATCTCGAGCCCCCATCTACCGCACTCTGTTGCCCGACACAAATAGGCTAGACGACAAATCCATGGAGCGCTATGGGGGACGATCCCTCTTGACAGCAGTCATCGTCAATTGCTAGACAACTTGCCGCCACGCCACAGCAGCTCTGATGGACCCATGGAGAGAGATGGTGCACCCAGCATGGGGGCAGTTCACCGAAGTCAAGTCGCTATTCACACCTCACACCCGCTCCGATCCCCTATCGGCTCATTCGTCCTCATAATGCGACACCAATGCACCACTCACTCAGGAGATCGGCAAAATCAGTTTTAGCGGATGGTCGGGTGAGTAGTTTGAATGCTCGTTTGAGGCGTCCTGACAGAGATCTGGTGGCGGTGAGATGGAGTTGCCGGGACCGCGGAAGAGGCGAATAAGACTGATGGCCAGGTTCTTTAGGAAGGCTATGACCTTAGGCCCGTCGGAGGTACGCAGCCGGTGATGACCCTCACCGAAGACGACGTCTTGGACCCAGTGGAGGCGGTTCTCTAGCTTCCTGTACACCTGTCCCCAGGCTGCAAGCCTGCTCGGGCTGGGCCCGGGTCATGGATAGCGAGCAGATTAGGCAGACCACTTCCAGCCGTCAGAGCCGTCCAGAACCAGCGCGCTCTCCGTCTCGCACCCACATCCCGGACACATGCCGCCCACAGCCGCACCGACTAGGCTGCCTCCCGGACGGTCAACCGGCGGAAAGGACGAGCGAGCGTGATCAGACCCCGACGCGGCGCCGTCGATTCGCCCTCTTCGCGCCCCCCGCTGCGCCTGAAGTATGTCGAGGCCGTCCTCAGCATCGGATTCGCCCTGTCCTTCATCGCCTGACCCGGCTGAGCGCCCCCGGCCCACTGGCCCTCGAACGTCGATCCGAGCTCCTCCGGCGGCCCGTTCGGCCTCGACCTGCTCCTGCCCGCCCCCGCTGCCTACCCCCGCTCGGCGGCCGGCCAGCTCGCCGAGGCCTTCGCGATCCTCACCCACCCTCTCATCGTCCTCGCGGTCACTGCGACTTGGGTCGTCTACGCCTACACCGGCCGCATGCGCCGCCTGAGCGTCTCGCTGGCCATCGCCGCCACCGGCATCCCCGTCCAGTTCCCTCATCGCCCCTGCACCCTGGCGCGCCCCTACCCCGGGGGCGGCCTTCGCCGACTCGATCGCCGCCTTCGCCCACGCCTACCCCAACGCGCACGTCACCGCCATGACCCTGGCCTCCTGGGTTCTGGTGACCCTCGCACGCGCCCATCACCGCAGCACCATGGTCGCCACCGGCACCGTTCTGGGCTACGCCGCCGTCGTCATGACCGCCGTCAGCCAGTGGTACATGGGCCTGGCCACGCTCAGCGACCTCATCGGCGGCTTCCTCCTGGGTGCCGCCTTCGCGAACCTGGCCCTGTGGGTCGGCGGCATTGACGCGATCCCTCACCAGCTGGGTCAACCGCCGTCTGTCACGTGCCAGCAGCGAGAAGCGCGCCGCCGTCATCTACAACCCCACCAAGTTCGACGACCTCTCGCTCCTGCGCCGCCGGGTCGCCGCCGAGGTGCGCGCCACCGGCTGGCGCCCCACCGTCTGGCTGGAGACCACCCCCGACGACCCCGGCCGCTCCATGGCCCGCCGTGCCCTGGAGGCCGGCGTCGACCTGGTCATGGTGGCCGGCGGCGATGGCACCGTGCGCGCCGTCTCCTCCCAGCTCGCGGGCACCGAGATGCCCATGGCCCTCATCCCCGCCGGCACCGGCAACCTGCTGGCGCGCAACCTGTCCATCCCGCTGGACACCGACGCCGCCATCCGCCTCGCCCTGCACGGCCGCCTGCAGCCCATCGACATGGTGACCTGCACCTTCGACGACGGTGAGGAGCGCTTCGTCGTCATGGCAGGCATGGGACTGGACGCCCAGATCATGGAGTCCACCGACTCGGGCCTGAAGAAGGTCATCCGCTCGGGCGCCTACGCGGTGGCCGCCGTCCAGAACGCGGTCCCCGACCCCTTCACCGCCACCATCACGCTCGACGACGCACCTCCTGAGCGCCGCCAGATGGTCATGGCTCTTATGGGCAACGTCGGCACCATCACCGCGGGCATGACGCTCTTCCCTCGAGCCGTCCCCACCGATGGCATGGTGGACCTGCTCCTGGCCAACCCCGGCAAGGTCGTGGACTGGGCCCGCCTGGGAGCGCAGATCCTCACTGGTCAGGAGATGGAGGGCTTCACGCTCACCCGCGCCAGAAAGGTCCTCATCGAGGCCGACCGCCCCGTCCCCTTCGAGCTCGACGGCGACACGGCCGGCTCCACCCGCACCCTGCGCGCCGAGGTCCAGGACGGCGCCCTGCACGTCGTCGTTCCCCGGTGAGCCGGCAGACTCACCCTTCCTCCGCGTCTCTCACGTGAGCATCGTGACGCGTCCGTGACAGGCCCACTGCCCTAGACTGGCGCACAGCCGGTGCCCCTACGGGCAACACACCCCGATCGCATCTTCGGTGCGGCCCTACTTCAGTCAGCAGGAGCTCCATGCGTTCTCGACTCACAGTCGCCCTCGGCCGCACAGCGCGCCTGGCCGCCCGTATGCGCGGCGGCGGCAGCGGCGGCACCGCCTTCCCCGGCCTGGTCATGGAGCGCACCGACCCCGGTTTCCTGGAGCGCACCCTGAGCCGCCTGCCCCGCGGCGTCATCGTGGTCTCGGGCACCAACGGCAAGACCACCACCACCAAGATGGTGGTCCAGCTACTGCGCGAGCAGGGCCTCAAGGTCTTCACCAACCGGACCGGCTCGAACTTCGTGCGCGGCGTGCTCGCCGCCCTGCTCACCGAGGTCGACGCCGCCGGCAACCTGGACGCCGACATCGCGGTCCTCGAGCTCGACGAGGCCCACGCCGTGCACTTCGTGGCCCAGGTCCGCCCCCGCGCCTGCCTCCTGCTCAACGTCATGCGCGACCAGCTCGACCGCTTCGGCGAGATCGACTACACCGCCTCCCTCCTGCACTCCATCGCCAAGGCCACCAGCGACGTCGTCGTCCTCAACGGCGACGACCCGCGCCTGGCCGCCCCGGCCTTCCTCGAGGACGTCACCGCCCGCGTCGTCTCCTTCGGCGCCGGCGAGGACCTGCGCTCCCTGTTCCTGTCCGACGACGACCTGCGCACCGGCCTGGCCAGCCCCCGGGACCGCGGCGAGGGCGCAGGCCCCCGCGTCACCCTGGAGGCCATCAACGGCCAGCGCGCCACCGTCCGCGTCGACGGAGCCTCCCACGAGGTCGACTTCGCCATCCCCGGTGTTCACAACCTGCTCAACGCCTGCGCCGCCCTCGGTGTGGTCCTGGAGGTGCTGGGCGAGGACGCCGACCTGCCCGGCCTGCTCGCCACCCTGGGCACCGTGCAGGCCGCCTTCGGCCGCGGCGAGGTCCTCACCCTGGACGGTCGCCCCGTCCAGCTCTCCCTGGTCAAGAACCCGGCCGGCTTCCGCATGGGCCTGCTCTCAGCGGCCGCCCAGGCGCAGGCCGGTGAGGTCGTGGTCGTAGCCATCAACGACGAGTACGCCGACGGCCGGGACATGTCCTGGCTGTGGGACGTCGACTTCGCCGCCCTGCGCGCCAACGGGGTCGCCGTTGTCACCGGGGTGCGGGCCTGGGACATGGCGCTGCGGCTGCGCTACGACGACGTCGAGGTCACCGACGTCGAGCCCGACCTGCGCAAAGCCGTGGCCCTCATGCGCCGAGCCGCCACTGACGCCGACCGCCCGATGCGGATCTTCACCACCTACACCGCCATGCTGGCCCTGCGCTCGATCCTGGGCGAGATGACAGACGTTGAGGAGGTCATGTCATGACCGCGCGCTACGAGCACACCACCGACGGTCCCGCCCGCGGCAGCCTGCGCCTGCTCCAGCTCTACCCGCGGGACATGAACATCTACGGAGACTGGGGCAACACGCTCGTGCTGGCGCGGCGCGCCCAGTGGCAGGGCTACGACGTCGAGCTCCTCTCCTACGACCCGGGAGACGAGCTGCCCCGCGACATCGACATCCTCGTGGGCGGCGGCGGTCAGGACTCCGGCCAGGACCGCATCAAGGAGGATCTGCTCAAGGTCGGCCCCACGCTCAAGGCATGGGCCGGCGACGGCGTCCCGATGCTGGCGATCTGCGGGCTCTACCAACTCTTCGGGCACGGCTTCACCACCGCCAAGGGCCAGGAGATCCCCGGCATCAGCCTCATGGACACTCATACAGTGGCCGGCGACACCCGCCTCATCGGCAACATCACCCTGGACACCAAGGACTTCGGCGCGGTGATCGGCTACGAGAACCACTCCGGCCTGACCACCCTGGGGCCGGACGCGCACCCCTTCGGCACCGTGCGCATGGGAGACGGCAACAACGGCAAGGACGGCACCGAAGGCGGACGCGTTCACCACGTCATCGGCACCTACTTGCACGGCTCCCTGCTGCCCAAGAACCCGGCCGTGGCCGACTGGCTGCTGGCCCGCGCCGTTGAGCACAGTGGCGCCACCTGGGAGCCCGAACCGCTCGATGACACCTGGGCCGAGCGTGCCCGCGCCGTGGCCATGTCACGACCCCGCTGAGTCCCTGACGCCCACACAGACCACCGCAAGGGCGGTGGGACCTGCCGCCGTGACGCAGGTCCCACCGCCCATTTTGGAAAGCGACATCGATCCTAATAGCCAAGAAACGGGGGAGACTCTCGTCACCCTTATTGGACGCTGAGTATTTTCTGGGGTCAACCATATAGAATCCAGAAAAAACCGGTACAACGCTTCTGCTTCTGAATTTCATCGAAATCTCGTTCCAGACCCACCCAACATGCCACCTCCCCCTTATTGGACATTGATTTTTTCAGGGCGAGACCACAACGTGACATCATGCGCTCAGACATTGCAGAATGTCTGCCATGACAGCACAGAAATTCTTCAGGTTTCGATTGGCCCGCACGTTCCGCCAACAGGATCTGGCTCGGCGTCTGCGGAGGCCTGGCCGACAAGTGGAACGTCAACGCCCTGGCTGGTTCGCATCACCTTCTTCCTCTTCGTCGTGCCGCTCGGCTACGTCTACTACCTGGGCGCCCAGAACATGCCCGACCCCACCGCCCGCTAACCCCTCCCCACCTCTCCAAACACTCCCGAACACCTCGATCCCTCAGGAGCCCCGTGAGGCATGAGCCCGCTCTCGACCCCGGGGTGAAGCAACCCATCCCAACTACTTCGACACATTGACAACCGGCCACTTCGTGCTCCGACAAGAATGACATCTTGGGGGAGCACGAAGTGGCCTGAACGTATTTTATACACCTCCACCCCATTACCGGCCATCTGGTTCGGAGAGTACAGACAATCTCATGTCCGAGTTCCGGTGCGCCGCACACCCGTCCCTGCCATATCTCCAGAGGGAGGCGTCGACGCTGACGCAGAGCCATCCTGAATTCCTGCGAGATAGAGAAGCACTGCCTTACACTGCCATCGACGAAGTCCACTGTCGATCTGAGGACACCATGGCATTTGCTGTTCCACGACACCGTGCCTCCGCCGGAAACGCCTACGTTCCCGAGCCGGGTGCAGCCACCCTCGCACTGTCGGATCTCAGCCCCGGCACCAGCGGACGCATCACCCGCCTACTCGACGACGGCGTCGGCGGGGCCCTCATCAAGCGCCTGCGCAACCTGGGATTCGTCCCCGGTCGGATCGCCACGCCGCTGCGCCGCGCCCCCATGGGTGACCCGGTGGTCTACCGCGTCTCCGACTACGAGCTGTGCCTGCGCCGCCAGGAGGCCAGGCTCGTTGAGGTCACCGCCATCGAGGCCGAGACGCGCATCATCCTTCAGCCCAGGCCGGCCGGCCGGCACGCGGCCACCGACACGGAGCAGACGACAGGAGAGATGCCGTGAGCACCCACAACACTTCGCAGCAGGCCACCGGCCAGCCGCCCCACAATGCGCACCCCCATGAGGGCGCTGACTGCCACTGCGGATCCTCCAGCGCCAAGACGCTGGTGGCCGGGTCCCGGCGCATCGCCCTGGCGGGTGCCCCGAACGCAGGCAAGACCTCCATCTACAACGCCCTGACCGGTCTGCACGCCAAGACCGGCAACTACCCGGGCGTCACCGTCCAGCGCTCCCTGGGAACCTGCAAGATCGGCAACACCACCCTGACGATCGAGGACCTGCCCGGCGCCTACTCCCTGGACCCGATCAGCCCCGACGAGGAGATCGTCCACGACGTGCTCACCGGGACCTCGACCACGGTGAGTGCCCCGGACGCCCTGGTCATCGTCGTCGACGCCACCACGCTGCAGCGCGGCATGAACTTCATCGCCGAGGCCCTCGCCCTGGACCTGCCCACCTGCCTCGTGGTCACCATGACCGACGAGCTCAGCCGCCGCACGGGCCGGCTCAACGTGGCGGCCCTGGGACACGCCCTGGGCATCCCGGCCGTACGGGTCATCGGACACCGAGGCATCGGCATGCCCGATCTGCGCGCCCAGCTCGCCCAGGTCGCCACCTGGCAGCGCACGCCCCTGCCGCCACCCACCGACCCCGACGAGATCACGTCCTGGGCCGACTCGGTGCTCGCCGCCGCCGACTACCTACCGCCCGAGAGCGACCAGATCACCTCGGCGATCGACAAGGTCCTGCTACGCCCCATCCCCGGCACCATCGTGTTCTTCACGATCATGTTCCTCTTCTTCCAGGCCATCTTCACCTGGGCCGAGCCCTTCAAGGGAGCCATCGAGGACGCCTTCGGGGCGCTGGGGGCGCTGGTTCACAGCTGGCTCGACGCGTCCCATCCACTCATCGCCGGGCTCCTGGGCGACGGCCTCATCGGGGGCGTGGGCTCGGTGCTCACCTTCATCCCCCAGATCATCATCATGTTCCTCATCATCGCCGTCCTGGAGGGCGTGGGGTACATGTCGCGAGCGGCCTTCCTCATGGACAAGGTCATGAGCGTCGCCGGGTTGGAGGGACGGGCCTTCGTGGCGCTGCTGTCCTCGCTGGCCTGCGCGATCCCCGGGATCATGGCCACCCGCACGCTGCCCTCCACCAAGGACCGGGTGGCCACGATGCTGGGGGCGCCGCTCATGACCTGCTCGGCGCGTCTGCCCGTCTACGTCATCATGATCTCCTTGACGGTCGACGGCGGCGCCAAGATCGGTCCCTTCGGGGCACGCGGCGTCGTCATGTTCGCGCTCTACCTGCTGGGAGCCGTCTCCGCGATGGCGGCCGCCTGGGCGGTCAAGCAGCTCACCGACCGCGGCCACATCCTGCTGCCCTTCTACATGGAGATGCCGCCCTACCGCATGCCGCGCGTGCGCACGGTCCTCATCATGGTGTGGGACGCCTGCAAGGGCTTCCTGAAGAAGGCCGGCACGATCATCACCCTGACCACCATCATCCTGTGGGTGCTGCTCAACGTCCCCATGCGCTCAGACGCCCAGTTCGAGGCGTTCTGCGCCTCCAACACCCAGTGCGCCGCCATCTCGGCCGCCGTGGAGAACCCGTCGTCGTCCACCGTCAAGAACGATGACGGCGAGGTCGTCACCGATCCCGAGGAGCTGGACAAGCTGCTGGAGGCCCAGAAGACCTCCTACACGATGGACAACTCCTGGGCCGCCAAGGGGGGCAAGGTAGTCCAGCCGGTCTTCGAGCCACTGGGCTTCGACTGGCGCATCAATGTGGCCACCCTGTCCTCGCTGGCAGCGCGTGAGACCTTCGTGGCCACACTCGGCCAGATCGCCGCCGCCGAGGACCCGGAGGAGCCCACGACCCATCTGGCCACTATGACCTACCAGCAGGACACGCTGACCAACAAGGCCGGCGACAAGCTGTTCAACCCGGCCACCGTCGTCGCGATCCTCGTGTTCTTCGTCTACGCCCTCCAGTGCATGGCCACCGCGGGAGCCATGCGCCGCGAGACCGGCAGCTGGAAGTGGCCGATCATCGCCTTCGTCTACATGTTCGTCACCGCCTGGGTGATGGCAGCGATCACCCACGCATTCGTGGCCTTCTTCATATGATCGCCGCGACACCAAGAGTGACATCCATGACCAGGCAGATGGCCGGACACTCAGGAAAGGGGAGGCAGCCGTGCCCGTCATTCCCACGCACCCGATGACGACGCCGGACCCCGACGTCCTGAGATGGGTCGTCCCTGACGGCCTGCTGCCCTTCACCGGGGAGGTGGCCCACGCCCCGGCGATGCTCCAGGCGCTCATCGACGACGGCACTCTGAAGTCCGTCCGGGTCGATGGTGGCGCGGTGCTCACCCTCCTGGGCCCCGGTCACAGCTGGCGAACGGAAGGAGCCCGGGTGCGCAGCGCCCTGGTGGACGCCCTGGGCGCCCCGGAGTCCTGGGAGGGGGACGCCTCCGCCCATGAGTTCGGACCCGACGACGCCCTGGAGGCGGCCGCCCGGCAGATCGCCGGAGGGTCGCTGGGGTCCTTCGTCAACAGCCACGGGGGCGCGCTCGTGGTGCGCTCGGTGCACGACGGCGTCGTCGAGGTGGCCATGGAGGGTGCTTGCGACGAGTGCCCAGCCGCAGAGATCACGATGCACGCGCGCTTCGAGCACCTGCTGCGACGCCGCTGCCCCTGGCTGGACGAGGTCCGCCGGGTCGACGCCTAGCCGACCTCGCCCTGCCCCACCGCCCGGTGCGAGCTCCCCTGATCTGTGTCAGGCACACTCCGAACACCTGACGATAGAGAAGCCTTACCTTAGACTGTCAATGTCGATACGCATCTCCTGCATCGAGATCGACGACAGACACAGAACTCTGAGGAATTCCGAGGACATCATGGCGACTGCAGTCTCACACCACAGCATGTCGGCCCCTGCCAGTACCCCAGGCACCCCGCCTCCAGCAGAACAATCCCTCTCCGACCTGCGCCTGGGCACCGCGGCCCGGATCGTCGGTCTTCTGGAGGACGCCGCCAACGCCCCCATCGTCAGGCGGCTGAGCAACTTGGGCTTCATCCCTGGCCGGGTCGTCACACCATTGCGCCGGGCCCCGCTGGGTGACCCGGTGGTCTACCGCGTGACCGACTACGAGCTGTGCCTGCGCCGTCACGAGGCCCGCATCATTCAGGTCGAGACCCTCACCAAGGTCGACGACGCCGTTGAGCCCGCGCGAGAGGACCAGCAGCGATGAGCGACCACTGCTCCACGCATGAGGTCCCCGGCGCCTCGGACTGCCACTGCGGTTCCTCCAGCTCCAAGACGCTGGTGGCCGGGTCCCGGCGTATCGCCCTGGCGGGTGCCCCGAACGCAGGCAAGACCTCCATCTACAACGCCCTGACCGGTCTGCACGCCAAGACCGGCAACTACCCGGGCGTCACCGTGACCCGTTCACTGGGAACCTGCAAGATCGGCGATACGACCCTGACGATCGAGGACCTGCCCGGCGCCTACTCCCTGGACCCGATCAGCCCCGATGAGCAGGTGGTGCGCGACGTGCTCACCGACGCCTCGGAGACCGTCTCCGTCCCCGACGCCCTGGTCGTCGTCATCGATGCCACCACGCTGCGGCGGGGAATGAACTTCGTCGCCGAGGCCCTCGCCCTGGACCTGCCCACCTGCCTCGTGGTCACCATGACCGACGAGCTCACGCGGCGCTCCGGACGCCTCGACGTGGCAGCCCTGGGACAGGCCCTGGGCATCCCGGCCGTACGGGTGGTCGGCAATCGCGGCATCGGCCTTCCCGAGCTGCGCGAGCGCCTCACCGAGGTCGTCGACTGGCAGCGCCCACCTTTGGCTCCTCCGACGACGCCCAGCGAAGTCGCCTCCTGGGCCGACTCGATCCTGGCCGCCGCCGACTATGAGGCACCCCAGCAGGACCGCGTGACGACCGTCGTCGACCGGGTGCTCCTCCACCCGGTCCTGGGCTCCCTGGTGTTCTTCGCCATCATGTACGCCTTCTTCCAGGCCATCTTCACCTGGGCGGCTCCTTTCCAGGACGCCGTCGAAGGAGGATTCAGCGCGCTGGGGGCGCTGGTCCACAGCTGGCTGGACGACTCCCACCCTCTGCTGGCCGGGCTCCTGGGCGACGGCATCATTGGGGGCGTGGGCTCGGTGCTCACCTTCATCCCCCAGATCATCATCATGTTCCTCATCATCGCCTTTCTCGAAGGCGTGGGGTACATGTCGCGAGCGGCCTTCCTCATGGACAAGATCATGAGCCGGGCCGGGCTGGAGGGACGGGCCTTCGTGGCACTCCTGTCCTCCTTCGCCTGCGCGATCCCCGGGATCATGGCCACCCGCACGCTGCCCAGCGCCAAGGACCGGGTGGCCACGATGCTGGCCGCCCCGCTCATGACCTGCTCAGCGCGCCTGCCCGTCTACGTCCTGCTCACCTCCATCATGGTTCCCGGCGACGCGAAGATCGGGCCCCTGGGAGCGCGCGGCACCGTCATGTTCGCGCTCTACCTGCTGGGAGCCGTCTCCGCGATGACGGCCGCCTGGGCGGTCAAGCGCCTCACCGACCGCGGCGGGGGTGCTCCTGCCCTTCTACATGGAGATGCCGCCCTACCGGCTGCCGCGGCCACGCGCCGTCGCGCTCATGGTGTGGGACGCCTGCAAGGGCTTCGTGAAGAAGGCCGGCACGATCATCACCCTGACCACCATCATCCTGTGGGTGCTGCTCAACGTCCCCATGCGCTCCGAGGAGCAGTTCAATGCCTACTGCACCTCCGACGCCGAGTGCGCATCCGTGGCAGCAGCCGTGGAGAACCCGTCGTCGTCCACCGTCAAGGGTGACGACGGCGAGGTCATCACCGACTCCGAGGAGCTGGACAAGCTGCTGGAGGCCCAGAAGACCTCCTACACGATGGACAACTCCTGGGCCGCCAAGGGGGGCAAGGCGGTCCAGCCGGTCTTCGAGCCACTGGGCTTCGACTGGCGCATCAACGTCGCAGTGCTCTCCTCACTGGCCGCACGCGAGACCTTCGTGGCCACACTCGGCCAGATCGCCGCCGCCGAGGACCCCGAGGAACCCAGCGCCCACCTGGCCACTATGACCTACCAGCAGGACACGCTGACCAACAAGGCCGGCGACAAGCTGTTCAACCCCACCACGATCGGGGCGATCCTCGTGTTCTTCGTCTACGCCCTCCAGTGCATGGCCACCGCGGGAGCCATGCGCCGCGAGACCGGCACCTGGAAGTGGCCGATCATCGCCTACAGCTACATGTTCGTCACCGCCTGGGTCATGGCAGCCATCACCCGGTTCATCGTCGCCATGCTCGTGTAGGTGGGCCCGGCCGGGCTGGGCGGACTGGGCCGGGCCGGCACCCACACACTTCGACAGAATCTTCATAGACGACGCGGAGCCGTGTCGTTTATGAAGATTTTGTTGTGCTGAGTGCGTGCAAGCACCCCACGCCTGCCGGGCTCCTCCGTGGCGAGTGATCGTCTAGGCTCACGGCATGGCAACTCCTGAGTTCATCGTCTCCCTGCGGCAGAAGATCGGGCACGACATGCTGTGGCTGCCGGGGGTGAGCATCGTCGTCGTCGACGAGGCCGGCCGGCTCCTGCTGGGACGGCGCGCCGACAACGGGCGGTGGGCGGTGGTCTCCGGCATCCCCGAGCCCGGCGAGCAGCCGGCGGTGGCGATCCAACGGGAGTGTCTGGAGGAGACCGGTGTGGACGTGGAGGTGCTTGCGATCACGGGCGTGACCGCGGGCGAGCCCTTCGCCTTCCCCAACGGGGACAACTGCGTGTTCATGGATATCAACTTCGTGGGGCGGGCGCGTCCCGGCACCGCGGCCCGCGCCCATGCGGCTGACGACGAGTCCACGCACGTGGGCTGGTTCGAGCCGGACGCGTTGCCCGAGCCGCTGCTGTCATCGACGCCCGGGCGCATCGAGGCGGCCCTGGCCTGGCTGGCCGACCCGACGTCGGGCGCGCGATTCCACCCCGCGTCCTGACGCCGACCGCACGAGGGACGGGGCGGTTGCGGTCAGGCCTCGGGAACCTCGATGCCGATGCGCCGCAGGCCGTCGGCCTGCGCGCCCTTCGGGTCCAGGGGCCTGGCAGCGGTGAGGACGACGCGTACCCCCTCGGGGGTGCTGACCTCGACCTCGCAGGAGTTCCACGGGGTGACGCGAGGGCCGGTGACGCTACCAGGCCGGTGCTGTTCGCAGGCCTTGGCGATCTCATCGATCTGGGACAGGACGCAGGAGAAACTGACACTCATCGAAGGGCCGGCGGCCGGGGTGGGCGTCTGCGGCGTCGGCACCAGGAGGACGTCCTGGAAGGCCCAACGGCGCAGGTGCACCAACTGACCGGGAATGCTGAACAGAGTGATGAAGCCCAGTGCCTCGGTCCAGAAGTCGACTGAGGCGTCCAGGTCCGACGTCGGGACGGTAACGAACATCGGCATGCCGTAGATGCCGCGGAAGGGCTCGGGTGGCTGGGCGTCCTCGCTGGGCGCAGGGACGGGGCTCATCTCGAATGCGTTGAAGGTGCTCATGCGCGCAGCCTCATCCCTCACCCTACGTGAGGGTCAAGGCCGATCCACGTTGCTGTCAGCCCCGCGGCCGGGGACGTCCCACGCGTACGGGAACAGGAACTCTGTCCCCGTACGCGTCGATGGCACCCGCCGGCGCCAACTGTCCCTGTCACCGTCAACAGCACTGTCAGAACGGGAGCCATCGCGGAGGCGACGAGGTTGCTGCGCGGCAGCGGCTCGTCACGAGCCAGCGCCCGGCACCAGTCGTCGGTGGTGGTCACCGCCGCCCAGTTGGAGTGCAGCAGGGCCATGAGCGTGGTGTGAACCGTACGCGCATCCGCCTTGCCGGCGCGGTTGCGCAGGTTGATGGCGCCGACGGCGTCGGAGAGCACCTCCGTCGTCAGACCGATCGTCTCGCCCCAGGCCGCCGAGGCCAGGACGCAGTTGTTCACCATGAACCCGACCAGCGTCACGGTGTCGACGCCCCTGCTCGTGCAGCCATGCGACGAGGTCAGTTCCCGCGTAAATCGACCCGCGGCGCTTGATGACGAGCTTCCACTGCGGGGTCCGCCGACGCTCGATGCTCGGACAGAGCGCGAAGCCCTTCCCACCGGGGGCGAAGATGGCGCCGCCGGGCGGACCGGCGTGCTGTACGCAGGCCACTGGGAGTCCGGCCTGCTCAGCGGCGTCGAGCGCTCGCTCGATCTGCCCCAGACAGTCGCGCAGACGCGGGTAGCGGATGCGCAGCGGCAGGCGGGCGTACTCATTCTGTACGTCGACGAGGACCAGTGCCCTGCGAGGGACGGTTCGGACCAGCTCATCGCGATCAGTCACGGTGCCTCCAAAAGTGTGCGCCTTGGCGCGGCGGTTGCGTGGTGACACTCAGGATGTGCGATCGGACCGACGCCCACCAGTGGCGCATATGCTACGTAACGATGGTTTCACGCCAGGCGTTGAGGTACGCCGATGCCGCGCAGGGCAGGAAGCACCCAGGGAGGTCGCATGCACATCGCCGTCTACGCCTTCGACGGCATCACCATGTTCCATCTGTCGATCCCCCAGATGGTCTTCGGAACCGTGAGCCGACTGGGGCTTGCGGACTGGAAGGTCTCACTGTTCGCCACTGCCTCCGAGTCGGCGGCGCTCTCGGAGGACACGGCAGGTCCCGCAGAAGGCGCAAGCCCGGCGCCTTCCACCCCGTCATCGCGCACCGCCTCCATCCGTACCTCGGAGGGCTACATCCTCGGCGGACTGGGCGGGCCGGAGCTCGCGGGCGAGGCCGATATCGTCGTCGTCCCCGCGTGGTTCGCCGACGGGCGCCCCGCTGGAGAGGACCTGTGCTCGCTACTGGAGACTGCACATGCACGGGGCGCCTGCGTCGTCGGCCTGTGCCTGGGGGCGATCCCGCTGGCCGAGGCCGGCCTCATCGGCGGGCGCCGGGCGGTGACGCACTGGCGGGCCTTCGAGCCGCTGGCGCGCGAGCACCCGGAGATCGCGCTGGACGAGTCGGTCCTGTACGTGGACCACGGCGATGTTCTGACCTCGGCGGGCGCGGCGTCGGGTCTGGATGCCTGCCTCCACCTGGTGCGCACGCATCTGGGGGCACAGGCCGCCAACGAGGTCGCGCGTCAGCTCGTCATCGCACCGCACCGCGAAGGCGGGCAGGCTCAGTACATCGAGCGGCCGGTGCCGCGGCGCGCCGACGACGACCCGATCGGCCGCACGGCGTCCTGGGCGCTGGAGCACCTGGGCGAGCCGCTGCCCGTGGAACGGCTGGCGAGGACTGCGCGGATGAGCACCCGTTCCTTCATCCGCGCCTTCCGGGAGACGATCGGCGCCCGCCCCGGCGGCATGGGTGCGCGCACAGCGGGTGCGCGAGGCCCAGCGCCTCCTGGAGAGCACAGACCTGGCGGTCGAGCAGGTGGCCTCGGTCTGCGGCTTCGGAAGCGCTGTCACCATGCGGCAGGCCTTCGCCCGGATACTGAGCACGACGCCGTCAGCCTACCGACGCCGGTTCCGCACCGACTCTCCCGACCCCGCCAATACCTGAGGCCGCACCAACGGGGACATCCTGCGCGTACGGGAACAGGAACTCTGCCCCCGTACACGCCGACGGCGTCGGATGTCCCCGCCAGCGCGAGGGACCGTCACTCCACGGGCGGCTCGACGACGAGCGGCGTCTCACCCGGCGCGCGGACCTCGGCGCGGGGGGCCGGCTCCAGACTGAGACTCACGTGCAGCCGCTGCCCCTCCTCGCCGACGGCGTCGTAGGACAACCGCGGGTTGTCCAGCTCGGTGACCTCGGTGCGGGCGCGCACGAGCCAGGGGTGGCGGCGTCGCAGCCCGATGAGGTCCTGGTGGAGCCGCAGCATCCAGGCGCCCTGCGGGGCGAGCTCGGACGGCGCGTCCGGCAGGGCGGGGCGGACCTCGTCGTCGCCGCCGAGGGTCTCGGTCTTCACCCCGCGGAAGGCCTGCTCGTCCCCGTAGTAGACGCTGGGCACGCCGCCCACGGTCATGAGCAGGACGGCGGCGAGCGCCGCCCCGCCGGCCCCGACCTTGCTGGCGATGCGGGTGACATCGTGATTACCGACGAAGGTGGCCGGGATGAACCGGTCCAGCAGCTCATTGTGGCGCTTCAGGCACCAGTCGAGCTCGTAGAAGTTGACGTCCGCCAGCGAGCTCCAGGTGGCTTTCCACAGCTCGTACTGGGTGACGGTGTCCACGGTGGATGCCTCCACGAAGCCGGCGTAGTCGCCGTGGATGACCTCGCCCATGAACCAGGCGTCGGGGTGGTGCTCGCGCACGGCGGGCAGGACGCTCGCCCAGAAGGCGGGGTCGACGGCGTAGGCGGCGTCCAGGCGCCAGGCGCTGGCACCGCGGTCGAGCCAGTGGGTGAGCACCCGCACGGCCAGGTCGCGCACCTCGGCGGAGTCGTGGTTGAGGGCGGCCAGGGACTCGTGCCCCTCGAAGGTGGCGTAGCCGGGACCGCCAGCCGCGTCGTCGAAGCGGAAGAGGCTGCGCTCCTCTCCCCCGGCGCGGGCGGCCCGGAAGAGGGGGTGCTCGGTGCCGACGTGCCCGAGGACGCCGTCGAGCATGAGGGACAGGCCGCGGGCGCGGCAGGCCTCGGCGAGGCGGTCGAAGGCGGCGTCGTCACCCAGGCGGGGGTCGATGCGCAGGTGGTCGGTGGTGTCGTAGCCGTGGGTGGATGAGGCGAAGATGGGGCCGAGTGACAGGCCGTTGGCGCCGAGCTCGACGGCGTAGTCGAGCCAGGGCTCCAGGCGGTCCAGGCGTGCGGGGACACCGGGCTCGGTCAGGGGTGTGCCCGGCTCGGGACGGACGGGGGCGCCGGTGGCGCCGAGGGGATAGACCTGCCACCAGATGGCATGGTCGATCCAGGCAGGGGTTTCAGGACGGCTTATTCCAGGTGACTCACTAGTCATGTCTCCAAGGGTGCCGCCGCACCCGTTAGCATGTCAAGGTGCCGTCCCGTACCGACAAGCGCCCCCGTCTGCGGATGGATCCCGCCGAGCGCCGCGAGCTGATCCTGTCCGCGGCGAGGCGGGCGTTCGCGAGCCGCCCGTACGAGGAGGTCTCGCTGGCCGATGTCGCCCAGGAGGCTCAGGCCTCCGAGGCGCTGGTGCACAAGTACTTCGCGGGAAGGCCGGCCTCTACGCCCAGGTCCTCCGGCACGCCGCCGACGAGCTCGCCGAGCGCACCCGGCGGGCCGACGACGCCCTGCCGGAGGGGTCGTCGGCCCGGGACCGGGTGCGGACCTCGGTGCTGACCTATTTGGACTTCATCGCCGAGCGCTCCCCCGGCTGGGTGACCTACCAGGTGCTGGCCGGGCACGACCCGGGTGATGAGGCGGCCCGGGTGAGGCGGGAGGCGCGCGAGGCGGCGGTGACGGCCCTGGCCCAGGTGGTCGGCGGCAGCCGGGGCCACCGCGACGACTTCGCCCTCTGGGGCTACCTGGGCTTCCTCGACGACGCCTGCCTGCGCTGGGTGCACGCCGGCTGTCCGGACGAGCAGCGTCACAGCCTGGTCGACGCGGCGCTGGGATGCCTGGAGGGAGCCCTGGGCGACTGGCGGAAGTGAGATCTGGGACCACCCCGGCGAATGACACCTCGGAGCCAGCAGTCCGGCTCGTAGACAAGAACGTGGGGCCCGCCTCGCCAGGAGGTGGGCCCCACGCCTATGGAGTCAGCGCATCAGCGCGAGCCTCGGGCGCTCAGCGCACGGGCTTGCGGACCTCGGAGGAGAGGAACCAGGCCTGCTGCTCGAGCTTGCCGATGAGGTCCTCGACGATGCCGGAGGAGGTGGGGTCCTCGGCGTCGACGTCCTCGTCCACACCGCGCAGGGTGGCGACGACGGCCTCGATGGCGGAGACGATGTAGGCCACGCCCTCGCTGGTGAGGATCTCGCCCTCGGGGGCGGCCGGGACGGTGGTCGCGGCGGCGATGGTGGCCGGACGGCCATCCGGGACGGCGTTGATGGCCCGCATGCGCTCGGCGACCTCGTCGGAGCCCTCACGGGCGATGTCGACGACGTCGTCCAGGTTGAGGTGGATGTCGCGGAAGTTCGGGCCGACGACGTTCCAGTGGATCTGCTTGCCGACGAGCTCGAGCGCGATGAGGTCGGTCAGGACACGCTGGAGGTTGTCGCTCAGGGCGGCGGAGGCGGTGAAGGAGAGGTTGATGGACGGGGTAGTCATAGTGTCTGCGTTCATGGCTATTACTTTACTACATCGCCAGTCTCTGTGGGTGTTACTTATGATTCACAGCAAGCCAAGCCTCACTTAGAACCGGGGACCACCAGTACGAATGCACGCGATCCGCTCAGCCGACCGAGCAGGAGTTCGGCTCGCCGGTCTCCTCCTCCTCGGAGGCGAGCCAGCGCCCGTTGCTGCCGGGCACCATCGTGTTCCTCGCCGGGATCCGCGCCTTGGCACTCGGCTCGGTAACGTCCTTGCCCTGCGCGTCGACGAAGGTCACCTTCGTCATGTCGACGCAGTAGGAGACGCTGGCGCTCTGGCCGTCAGCGCTCATGGCGACCTCGGAGACCGCGACCCTGACCGGGGTCTTGGCCTTCTGCCCCTTGCTGAGCATGTCGGCAGCGTCATCGGAGACCTGCTGCTGAAGGTTGCCGGTGGTCACGGCGGGTACCTTGCTGGTGTCCTGGCCGCCACTGACCCACAGTCTCCATGTCACCTGGTCATAGGCCACGAAGTCCTGAAGCACCTTGACCTGAGTGACATCCAGTCCCGCGGGGATGCTGGTGACGGTGTAGCCGAGCTGGGAGTCGGAGAGGGAGGCAGCCGTGATGGGGCCAGCGCTGCCCGATGCCGTGGCCACGGCCGAGGGTGACGACGTCGAGCTGCCGGCGGAGCCCGCGCCGCCGGCGGAGGCATGTGCTCCAGGCTTGGAGCTGTTCGAGGAGCAGCCGGCCACGGCGAGCGATCCGGCCAGCAGCAGGCCTCCTAGGGCGATGACCCGACGGCGGTTCCCGGCTCGGCTCACGGAGCGTTTCTCAGCACGTGCCACGGGGGCTCCTCCCAGTCGGCCGGATTCAACCCGGCGGAAACCAACCCACCGACACTACCGCGAAGGTCACGAACGTGTCTCGACGTTTGTCGCCCGCACTCCGCCTTTCGACTCTCCGATGACGGCGGGCGACCCCGGGGTTACCGGGGTCGCCCGCCGTCGTCGGCCATGGGACCGCCATGCTCAGCGCACGGGCTTGCGGTCCTCAGAGGAGATGAACCAGGCCTGCTGCTCGAGCTTGCCGGTCAGGTCCTCCAGGATGCCGGCCGACGCCGGGTCCTCGTCGTCGACGGCGTCGTGCACGCCCCGAAGCGTGGACACGACGGCCTCGATGGCGGAGACGACGTAGGCCACACCCTCGGAGACGGTGATCTCGTCCTTGGGCAGGCTCGGGACGGTGGCGTCGGCGGCAACGGTGGCCGGTCGGCCGTCGGGGACGGCGTTGATGGCCCGCATACGCTCGGCGACCTCGTCGGAGCCCTCGCGGGCGATGTCGACGACCTCGTCGAAGTTCAGGTGAAGGTCGCGGAAGTTCTCACCCACGATGTTCCAGTGGGCCTGCTTGGTGGTCACCCCCAGGGCGATGAGGTCGACCAGGACGCGCTGGAGGCTGTCGCTCAGGGCGGCGGAGGCAGTGAAGGCGAAGGATACGGACGGTGTTGCTGCAGTCTCTGCACTCATGCGACTCACCCTACGCCATTTTTTCCGGAGCCGGCCGGTCGCTGAGAGAGAAACGCACGTACCGCGCCCGGCCGGCCGCCGGCGGGGAGTCAGGCCCAGGGCTGGCGCTCGGCCCACTCCTGAGGGCTGACGCGGCGCCCGGTGTAGAAGGGCGTGTCCACGCGCACGTGCATGCGCGCCTCCGTGTAGCGCTGGTGGTGCAGGACCCCCTCGAGCCGGTCGAGGGTGTCGGCCTCGAAGCCGAGGATCCACTCGTAGTCGCTCAGGCCGAAGGTCGCCAGGGTCGAACCCTTGACGTCGGGGTACTTGGAGAAGCCATGACGCCCGTGCTGAGCCATCATGCGCGAGCGCTCCGCGGGGTCGAGGAGGTACCACTCGTAGGAGCGCACGAAGGGGTAGACCATGACCCAGTCGCGCGGCGCCACCCCGGCCAGGCAGGCCGGCACGTGGCGCGGGTTGAACTCGGCGGGCGTGTGCAGCCCCATGCAGGACCACACCGGCTCCAGGTAACGGCCCAGCGCACTGCCGCGCAGGCGGTGGTAGGCGTTCTGGAGGACCTCGGGGTCGTCGTCGAGCCACCACACAAGCAGGTCGGCATCGGCGCGCAGGCCCCCGACGTCGTACCAGCCGCGGGTTGTTACGCCGCCGGCCTCGATGAAATCGGCACTCTCACCCAGGAGCTGCTCGCGCTCGGGCTGGGAGGCGGGCAGCGGCCAGGTCAGGCGGAAAACGGCGTAGAGGGTGTAGTGGTACTGGTTGTTGATGGCCTCAAGGTCAACGTCGGTGGCGTCACGCGGATCGCGGTGGGGGCGGCGCTCCTCGTCCTCGAAGCGGTGCAGGCCGCCCTCGGCAGGACGTCCGCTGTGTCCACCGGGGTGACCGCCGGGGTGACCACTGTGCTGGCCGTGGGTGTCGGTGCTCATCTTTTCTCCTTCATCCTTCCGCAGCTGGCGGGCTTGAGGCTTTCGGGTTCGACAGATGCCGGCCGGCACGATCCGCCCGCCGCCGGCTGATGCCCGGCCGCGGACTCATGGGTCGCGCCGTCGGCCCCGTGGCGACTGTGCCGACCGGGGTGGTGGGTGCCGGAGCGGCAGCAGGACGGCGGGCAGACGGTGTGGAAGGGGCCGACGCCGGTGGTCGAGGCGGGGTGGACGTCCTCACCACGGGCGACGGCGGCCCGCTCAATGAGGATGTCGACGAGGGAGTCGACGAAGGCCGGGTGGGTGCCGACGGTGGCGGCGCGCGCATACGGCATCCCCAGATCACGGGCGGTCTGGGCGGCCTCGGTGTCGAGGTCGAAGACGACCTCCATGTGGTCGGAGATGAACCCGAAGGGGGCCACGACGACGCCACCGGGGCGGTCCGCGGGGCTGCCGTCGGTGAGCTGCCCGGCGGCCAGGGCCTCGAGGTGGTCGTTGACATCGGGCTCGAGCCAGCGGGCCTGGGGCGGGCCGGAGCGCGAGCAGTAGACGAGGTCGGACTCCACCTCCTCCAGGCCGAGGCGACGGGCGACCTCGGGCACGAGGATGGCGGCGAGGGCCCTGTGCTGGGCGACGTAGGAGACCTCCGTGGACAGGTCCGCGGCGACGCCGGGCTCGCGCGGTCCAGCTGGCCGCCCGGCGGGCTGTCCCGCACCAGCTAGCTCCGAGGCACCGTCGGATTCGGGGGTCGGGGCGGAGCCGGTCTCCATGCCCAGGGGGATGGAGTGGGTGACGAGGACGAGGCGTACGTCCGCTGCGGCCACCCCCTGCTCAGCAAGAGTGCCGTAGGCCTCGACGATCGCGTCGACGTTGGCCTCCAGCAGGCCAGGAGTGTTGTAGTAGGGACGCGTCTTGTCCACGGTGAGGTCGACGGGGGCACCGCCCTCTCCGCCGACCCGGGCGGCGGCGTCGGCCTCGAAGCCGTCACCGGTGGAGCCGTCCGCTCCGGCGGCGAGCAGGGCGGCGGCGCCGGCCAGGTCCTCGCGGTACTGGCGGCACCCGGAGTAGGAGCCGAAGGCGGCGGTGGGCAGGGCCAGGACGTGGCGGGCACCGGTGTTGGCGAGCTCGCGCAGGGCCTGGCTGACGAAGGGGTGCCAGTTGCGGTTGCCGACGACGACCGGCAGCGTCGAGCCGCGCTCGGTCAGGCGGGCCTGGAGGGCGTCGCGCAGCTCGGCGTTGCGCGCGTTGATCGGGGAGGCGCCGCCGAATCCCTGGTAGTGGCCGGAGACCTCCAGGAGGCGCGAGTCGGGCACACCGCGGCCGGCGGTGGCGTTGCGCATAAAGGGCAGGACGTCCTCGGGACGGCGGGGCCCACCGTAGGACAGCAGGAGGACGGCGTCGTAGGGGGCCAGCGGGTCGGTGGCCGGGATACTGGCCGGGATTCCGGCGAGGTCGGGCACGGGTGCGGCGGCGTCAGTCATGGGTTCCTCCTACGGAATCCAGGCCGAGGACGAGCTCGAGGGCCTGGCGATAGGCATCCTCGTGGCCGTCCTGGCCGGCACGGCGAGCCATGACGGTGGGCTGGTGGAGGAGGCGGGCGGCCAGGTGGTGGAGGGCGCGCTCGGCCTGGGCCAAGGGTGATGACCGGCTCGTCCGAGGCTTGAGAGGGGACCTCGGGAGCGGCCTCTGAGGCGGTCTTGGACGCGGCCACCGAGACGGCGACCGTCCCGTCGGCACCGGAGGCGCTGTTCGCGCGGACCACGCCCCCGCCGGCGACCACACGGGCCTCGGCCCGCCCGTCCACCGAGGGCACGGTCGAGGCCGGCAGCCGGGACTGCAACGGCCGCAGGCGCTCGATCTCCTCCGTGACGATCTTGCCGACGTGTGAGCGCAAGGTGGTGATGAGCGGGTCCATGCTGCGCCCGGCCAGGGTGCGCTCGAAGTCGTCGGCCTCGGCGTCGACGATGGCGCGGGCGGCGTCGACCTGCCGGACCTCGGCGTCGGGGACGGCGTCGCGCACGCCGGGAAGGTCGAGGTGGACGACGCCGGGCAGGGCGCGGACGGCCTCGTCGACGTCGCGGGTCAGGGCCAGGTCGAGGATGACCAGGGGTCGGCCGGCGCCCCCGGCCGAGCGGAGCCGCTCGGCGGCCACGGGGGCGACGACGTCGGCGGTGAGGACCGGTCCGCCCACGCCACGGCAGGTGACGACGAGGTCGGACCGGACCATGGCCTCGGGCAGGGAGTCCGTGGGCACGGCGCGCAGGTCGTGGCCGGCGGCGAAGGCCTCGGCCCGGTTGGAGGCGGAGAAGACGGCGATGTCGGTCAGGCCGCGGGCGCGCAGGGCGGCGACGGTGGCCCCGGCGTAGGAGCCGGTGCCCACGATGAGGGCGCGGCAGCCGGTCAGCGGCGGCAGGTGACCGGCGGCCTGATCAATGCCGACGGCGACGACGCTGCGACCCTGGCTGGAGAGCTCGGTGTCGTGAGCAACCCGGCGGGCGGTGGCCGAGGCTCGCTCGATGATTCGCACGAGGTCGGGACTGAGTGTGCCCTCGGCGGCGGCGGTCTCGGCGGCACGGCGGACCTGGCCGACGATCTGGGCCTCGCCGACCACCATGGAGCTCAGGCCCGCGGCGATGGCGAGCATCTCGCGGCGAGCGGCCGCGCCGGCCAGGTGGGACAGACGCAGGGACCCCGGGGCCAGGCCCGCGCGCTCGGCGAGGAAGGATGCCACGGCCTCACCCAGGCCGGACAGCGCGGCGTCGGCGGACGAGGCCCAGGCGGCGGAGCCGTGCGTGGCGGAAGTGCGGGAGTCCGAGCCGTGGACGGCGGAGCCGGGCAGTGGGTGGAGGGCCGCCGGGCACCCGGTGTCGGCCCAGGAGTCGGCGTCGATCAGGAGGGCCAGGCGGTTGCAGGTGGACAGGACGACGACCCCGCGCAGCGCGGGGACCGCCTCCAGGAGGTCCGGGCCCAGCCCTGGGGCGACCGCCCCCAGCCGGGCGACGACGTCGAGGCCCGGCAGTCGGTAGTCGGCGGAGAGAAGATGAGTAGTCACAGCGAGCGCTATTGAAACATCACTGCGGCGTGCGGGCACAATAGCGGCGTGGCGACGCACTCCAACGTCAAGACAATGTGTCACCACCATATTTCTGACACCATGTCAGCACCTGACCGGTATCCGGAACATCGCATCATCACGCGAAATAAACCCTCTCTGACCACTGCTTACAGGAGGCAATCGAATATGTCTCACATTCAGTTCCCCTATCGCAGGGAGAATACGCGGCGTCAGCATTCTTCATCCGGTAATAGCGATTTCGTCACCGAGGCTTCACACAATTCAATCGAGCGCGAGCAGGCGGCCCGTAAGCCCGATCCGACCGGCATCGAGGCGGGGACGGGCCGGGAGGCAGACGGCGCCGAGTGCCGGAGGGAGGGCGTCGGAACCACCGCGCACCCCGCGATCCTGGAGGCGCTGGCGGGCCGGCGACCCGCCCGCACACCCGTGTGGTTCATGCGTCAGGCGGGCCGGTCCCTGCCGGAGTACCGCGCGCTGCGGGAACGCGCCGGCGTCCCGATGCTGGAGGCCTGCCTGGACCCGGGGCTCGCGGCCGAGGCGACGCTGCAGCCGGTGCGCCGCCACGGCGTTGACGCGGCCGTTCTCTTCTCCGACATCATGGTGCCGCTGCGCCTGGCGGGAGTAGGGGTGCGGATCGAGGAGGGCGTGGGGCCGGTTCTGGACGCCCCGGTGCGCAGCGCGGGCGAGGTGAGTGAGCTGGTCGCCCACCGCCTCGGCGACGGCCCCGATGCACGGGGCACGGCGGGCGCTGAGGGTGTGGCGGCGGTCCAGGAGGCGGTGCGCCGCGTCGTCATCGAGCTCGGCAGCCCTCAGGCGCCGGGCGTGCATGAGGGCCTGAGCTGAGCGGGCGCGCGCGGGACTGCAGCACAGCGCCGGGCCGGCCGGCTGGACGCCGGTGCTCGCCTTCGGCGGGGCGCCCTTCACGCTGGCGGCCTACCTCGTCGAGGGCCGGCCCAGCCGCGACCACCTGGCGGCGCGCACGCTCATGCGCTCCGACCCCGAGTCCTGGGACCGGCTCATGACGTGGTGCGCCCGCCTGACGGGCGAGTTCATCGCCATTCAGGTGCGCGCCGGGGCGGCCGCGGCCCAGCTCTTCGACTCCTGGGCGGGCTCGCTGTCGCCACGCACCTACCGCGAGCGGGTGGCGCCCTACTCGGGGCTCGCGCTGGAGACGGCCCGGGGCGCGCTCTCCCCCACCACCGGTCAGGCTCCGCCCCTCATCCACTTCGGGACCGGAACGGCCCGGTTGCTGGGGCTCATGCGGCAGGGGGCCGACGCCGTCGGGATCGATGAGCGCATCGAGCTCGGCGAGGCGATCGAGACTCTGGCCCAGGCCGACCCGCAGGCGGGGCCCTGCCCGGTTCAGGGCAACCTCGACCCGGCTCTGCTGGCGGCGCCGTGGCCGCTGGTGGCCGCGGAGGTGGATGCGGTCCTGGCCGCCGGGCGTGCGGCGCCAGGACACGTGGTCAACCTGGGGCACGGGGTGCCGCCGGCCACCGATGCGGATGTGCTCACCCGGATCGTGGCGCGGGTGCACGGCTCGGCCGACTGGGAGGCCGTGGCGCTGGCCGGCTGGGACGCCGTCGCGGAGACGAGGGCGGGAGCTGCGGCGGGGACGACCGCGGACACCGGAGCCTGCGCCGGACCGAGGCTCGGACGAGGAGGCGCGGGCGGCAGCCGGCGGGCGGAGCGTCAGCAGGCAGGACCGGCAGGATCCGGGCGGCATGCGCCGCGGGGACCAGGTGGAGGCCGCTGGCCCGCACGTCGCGTCGCCCCGAGCGGGAGATCACTGAATGGCTGGGCACGCGCAGCACGCCGAGAGCCACAGGCGCCGGCCCAGCGGTGGGACGCGCTCGTCGTCGGCGGCGGGATCGCGGGGCTGACGTCGGCCTGGGACCTGGTGCGCGCCGGGCTGCGGCCGCTGCTCATCGAGGCGCGCGGTTACACCGGCGGGCTGGTCGCGGCCGGGCCGATCGCCGGGGTGCGGATGGACCTGGGAGCCGAGGGCTTCGTGGTGCGCGGCCAGGCGGCCACCTCGATGCTGGCCGAGCTCGGTCTGCGCACCGCCGCCCGCACGGTCGGCCCCGGCTCTTCCTGCCGCCGCTGGCACCGGGCGACGGCGAGGAGCCGTCCGGCTGGGCCCTGCACCGGTTTCCCGACGACGCCTACCTGGGGATCCCCGCGGACCCGCTGGCGTCCGACGTCGTCGCCATCATCGGGGAGGCCGCCGCGCGCCGGGCCGCGCAGGACGCCGACCTGCCCGGAACCGTGGGAACCGGCCCTGAGGATCCGGCCGACCTGGCCTCCTTCGTGTCCGCGCGGATGGGGACCGGCGTCCTGGACCGGCTCGTGCGCCCGATCGTCGCCGGCATCCACTCGGCGGACCCGGCGGACCTGGCCGCCGACGTCGTTGTGCCGGGCCTGCGGCGGGCCACGGCGGAGCAGGGGTCCCTGAGTGCCGCCGTGGCGGCGGTGCTGGAGCGGCGTCGGGCCCGCCGGGACGGGGCGGGTGGACGGAGCGTGGACGCGGCCGTCGAGGGCGGACTGTTCCGGCTCGCCGACGCGCTGCGCGAGGCGATCGAGGCCGGTGGCGGGAGCGTGCGCACCCGCACCGGCGCCCAGTGGCTGCGACGGCCGGCCGGCGAGGACAGCGAGGGCGGGCGTCGTTCCGCCTGGCGGGTGGGGATGGCGTCGACGCGGCGGGGGCCGACGCCGTCGGACGAGCCGGTGCCGGACGGGCCGAGGAGGTCGTGGACACCGACCGCGTCATCCTGGCCTGCTCAGCACGTGCAGCGCTGCGCCTCCTGCGGGGGGTTCCCGGGCTGCCCGCGAGCGCCACGGACCTGACCGTGCCGGTGGGGCGCCGATCGCGCGCTTCACGCTGGTGGCCCGGGCGCCGGGACTGGGCGGGGAACCGGTGGGATCGGGCCTGCTCGTCGCGCCGGCGGAGCAGGCGGCCTCACACGAGGTGTCCTGCCCGGCCCGGGCCAAGGCGCTGTCGCACCTGAGCGCCAAGTGGCCGTGGGTCGACGAGGAGCTGCGCGCGCTGCACGGACCGGACGTCCACGCGCTGCGGCTGTCCTACGGCCGGCCCGGCCGGCCGCGCCCGGAGGTGGACCTGTCGGTGGCGTTGGCCGACGTCGCCGCCCTGACCGGGGTGCGGATCGAGCCGGAGGCGGTGATCGACCAAATGCTGGTGCGCTGGGACGGGACGCTGCCACCGGTGACCCCCGCCTACCGGGAGCGCACGACCCGTCTGGAGGAGCTGCTCACGTCGGTCGCGGGAGTGGAGGTCACCGGAGCGTGGGTGGCGGGGACCGGGATCGCGGCCGTCGTCGGGCACGCCCGCGCCGCCGCCGGACGCCTGGTGGGCTCGCCTGATGAGTGAGGCGACGCGCCAGGACGGGGGACGTTGTCGCGTTCGTATATTAGGTCGCGAGCTCGTACCCCCTCGGTACGAGGTCGAGCCCAACGGTACGAACGCGACGAATGAGAACCGCGCACGAGGAGGGGATTCATGACCACGACGGGGACGGACTCCGGACGGATTCGGCTGGGCACGCGCGGCTCGCGCCTGGCGCTGACCCAGTCCGGGCAGGTTGCCGAGGCGCTGATGGCGGCCGGCGCTCCCAGCGAGGGCTCCGACGCGCGGCGTGATGGTCTGGACATCGACCTGGTCACCGTGCGCACGGACGGCGACGGCGACCGCACCCCCCTGCGACAGCTCGGCGGGGTGGGGGTCTTCGCGGCCCGACTGCGCCACGCGCTTCTGGACGGTGAGGTGGACCTGGTGGTCCACTCCTTCAAGGACCTGCCCACGCAGCGGGTCGAGGGCCTGGAGGTCATCTGCGTGCCGCCGCGCGAGGACCCGCACGACGCCCTGTGCGCCCGCGACGGGCTGACCCTGGCCGCCCTGCCCGACGGGGCCCGCGTGGGCACTGGCTCGCCGCGCCGGGCCGCTCAGCTGCTGGCCACCCGCCCGGACCTGGAGGTGGTGGACCTGCGCGGCAACGTGCCCACGCGCCTGGCGCGGGTACGGGGGCTGGAGGCGGTCGGCGTCGGCACCGATGAGCCGGTGGCGCCGAGCCGGGCGGATGCCACCGGCGACCTCGACGCGGTGGTGCTCGCCCTGTCGGGGCTGCGGCGCCTGGGACTGGAGCACTGCGCGAGCGAGATCCTGGACCTCGAGACGATGCTGCCCGCGCCGGCTCAGGGTGCCCTGGCCGTGGAGGCGAGGGCGGGAGAGTGCTCCACCGCGCTGGCCCGGGCGGTGGCGGTGCTCGACAATGAGCCCACGCGCCTGGCGGTAACGGCGGAGCGGGCGCTCATGGCCCGGCTCGGTGCGGGCTGCGCGGCGCCGGTGGGGGCCTGGGCTCACCTCAGCGGCGGCCGCGAGCCGCGGGTGCTCGTGCTGCGGGCGGTGGTCACCTCGCTCGACGGCGGACAGGAGGTCGGCTGCGAGCTGAGCACCGAGCTGCCCGAGGTCGCTGGGGGCCCGGTTACTTCGGGGGACGCAGCGGCGGAGGCGGTTCGGGCGGCTGAGGCGCTGGGTGTCCGTGCGGCAGAGGTCCTGTTGGAGGACGGTGCTGCCGAGATCGTCGATCTGCACGCCAACAAGCCCCGACGGGACTGAGGCCATGGCCGAGTCCACCTCACGCAACCACCTGCTCCGCCACCCGCCGGACGAGCCCCGCGAGGCCGCCGACGCACCGCTGGCTGGGCGGGTCGTGCTGCTGCCGCGGGTCAAGGAACCGGATCGCATCGCCTCGGCGCTGGAGCGGGCCGGGGCCGAGGTACTGCGCGCCGCTGTGACGCAGACCGTTCCGGGGAGGCTGCGGCTCTGGAGGCGACTGCGCGGCGGATCGTGGCGGGCGAGGCCGCCTGGCTGGTGCTCACCTCGGCCCGGACCGTCGAAGCACTGGCGCCGTACCTGCACGTCCCTGTGCCCTCGGCGCTGCAGGTGGCCGTCGTCGGGCCGGCGACCGCGCGCGCCTGGACCGAGCTCACCGGCGCCGCCCCCGACCTGGTGTCCCGGGGCTCGGCCGCCGCACTCCTGGAGGAGCCCGTACTCGTCTGCCCTCCCGCCTGCCCCGAGTGCGGCGAAGCGGGTGCTGCTGCCGGCCTCGGCCCTGGCCGACCCGGCGCTGGCCGACGGCCTGCGTCAGGCGGGCTGGGAGGTGGAGCAGGTCTCGGCCTACACGACCGTCACGGCCGGTGCCTGCGACCTGCCCCCGGGGCTGGACCACTCGTGGGCCGCCGGCGGTGTGGACGCGGTCGTGCTCACCGCCCCGTCCAGCACACGGGCCGTCCTGGAGCTGCTCGGCCCTCCACCGGCCACCACCCGGCTCGTGACCATCGGCGCCACCACCGCGGCCGCCGCCCGCGAGCTCGGCCTGCCGGTCGCCGCCGTCGCCCCCTCCCCCACGCCCGAGGGCGTTCTTCGAGCCGTCATCGCCGCCATGACGCCGGATCCAGCAATATTCACCACTCCCCCATCCAGGAGCACCTCATGACCGACGCCCTTCGACCGGCCGCCCACTTCCTGTCGCGCCGTTCCGTCCCCGACCCGCAGGCCCCCACGGTGCGGCCCCTCGGCGCCTGCGCACCACCCCGGCGATGCGGCGCCTGGCACGTGAGCACGTCGTGGACCCGGCCGCACTCATCCTGCCGGTGTTCGTGCGCGAGGACATCGACACCCCCACCCCGTGGAGGCGATGCCGGGGGTCGTCCAGCACACGCTGGACTCGCTGCGCCGCGAGGCCGCCGCCTGCGCCGAGGCCGGTATCGGCGCCATCGACCTGTTCGGCGTGCCCGCCGCCCGCGACGCGTCGGGCACCTCCGCCTGGGCCGAGGACGGCATCCTCAACCGCGGGATCGCGGCGGTGCGCGCGGAGGTGGGGGACGACGTCGTCGTGTGCGCGGACACCTGCCTGGACGAGTTCACCAGCCACGGCCACTGCGGGCTCATCCGCCCCGACGGCCCCCGCACTGGCGAGGTCGACAACGACGCCACGCTGGCCACCTACCAGGCGATGGCCATCTCCCAGGCGGAGGCCGGGGCGCACATGGTCTCGCCCTCGGGGATGATGGACGGGCAGGTCGCCGCGATCCGCGCCGCCCTGGACGCCACCGGCCATGATGACGTCGCGATCCTGGCCTACTCGGCGAAGTACGCCTCGGCCTACTTCGGGCCGTTCCGGGAGGCCGTGGGCTCCACGCTCACCGGGGACCGGCGCGCCTACCAGCAGGACCCGGCCAACCGCCGCGAGGGCCTGCGCGAGGTGATGCTCGACGTCGAGCAGGGAGCGGACATCGTCATGGTCAAGCCGGCCGGCCCCTACCTGGACGTGCTCGCCGATGTCGCCGCCGCCTCACCGGTGCCGGTGGCCGCCTACCAGGTCAGCGGCGAGTACGCGATGGTGGAGGCGGCCGCGCAGCGCGGGTGGATCGACCGCGAGCGCGTCATCGCCGAGTCGGTGCTGGGCATCGTGCGCGCGGGGGCGGACATGGTCCTGACCTACTGGGCCAGGGAGATCGCCGAGAACCCGGCCCTGCGCTGATACAAGAGCCACGGAGGGCAGGACCGTTCCGGTAGGTTGTGAATCAGCCCCGGCCGGCGCGAGGCCACCTCCCGAACCGGCCCTGACCAGTCTCTTCATCGACAGGATCACCGTGACTCAGCAGCCGCAGCCCACAGCCTCCGCCCCCGCCAACGCGACTCACGCGACCAACACCGCCCTGTTCGAGGCGGCTCGCGCCGTCATCCCCGGGGCGTCGACTCCCCGTGCGCGCCTTCGGCTCGGTGGGCGGCACGCCGCGGTTCATCGCCTCGGCCAGTGGCGCCCACGTCACCGACGCCGAGAGCCACCGCTACGTGGACCTCGTGGGCTCGTGGGGCCCGGCGCTCCTGGGACACGCCCACCCGGAGGTCGTCGCCGCGGTCCAGGCCGCCGCCGCCCGCGGCCTGTCCTTCGGCGCCCCGACCGAGTCGGAGACGCTCCTGGCCGAGGAGGTCCGCCGTCGGGTACCGGCCGCGCAGAAGGTGCGTTTCGTGTCCACCGGCACCGAGGCGACGATGACGGCCGTGCGCCTGGCCCGCGGTGCCACGGGCCGCGACCTGGTGGTGAAGTTCGCCGGCTGCTACCACGGGCACAGCGACGGCCTGCTCGCCGCGGCCGGCTCGGGCCTGGCCACCGGCGGTCTGCCGGGCAGCGCGGGCGTGCCCGCGGCCGTGGCCGCCCAGACGATCGTCCTGCCCTACAACGACGTCGCCGCCCTGGAGGCCTGCTTCGCCGAGCGCGGCCCCGAGATCGCCGCGGTCATCACCGAGGGCGCTCCGGCCAATATGGGGATCGTGCCGCCGGCACCCGGATTCAACGCCGCGATCCGCCGCATCACCGCCGAGCACGGCGCCCTTATGATCCTCGATGAGGTCCTCACCGGCTTCCGCGTGGGCCCGGCCGGCTGGTGGGGCCTGGAGGCCGTCGACGGCTGGACCTCGGACCTGCCGGCCTTCGGCTCCGAGCCCGCTGCCACCGGCGCAGCCCCCTCCTGGCCGGACGCGGACTGGCGCGAGCGCGCCGCCTGGGTGCCGGACCTGGTGACCTTCGGGAAGGTCGTGGGCGGCGGGATGCCGCTGGCCGCCGTCGGCGGACGCACGGAGGTCATGGACCTGCTGGCACCGGGCGGCCCCGTCTACCAGGCGGGCACGCTCTCGGGAAACCCGCTGGCCACGGCGGCCGGCCTGGCCACGCTCCAGCTGGCCGACGACGCCGTCTACGCCTCGGTGACCGAACATGCCAGGACCATCGGCGAGGTGGTCTCGGCGGACCTGAGTGAGCAGGGCGTGCCCCACCGCGTGCAGCGGGCGGGCTCCCTGTTCTCCTTCATGTTCGGGCAGCGTCCGGCCGAGCGGGGCGTGAGCGACTACGAGGCCGCCCGCGCCCAGGAGACCTGGCGCTACGGGCCCTTCTTCCACGCCTTCCTCGAGGCCGGGGTGAGCCTGCCGCCGTCGGTCTTCGAGGCCTGGTTCGTCTCGGCCGCCCACGGCGAGGCGGAGCTGGAGGCGATCGCGAACGCGGCCCCGGCGGCCGCGCGCGCCGCGGCCCGGGCCCAGACGATCTAGAGGACTCCCGCCCCCTCACGGCCGCCAGGGCGGCGGGGCGAGGGCGGCCTCGTAGGCGGCGACGTCGACGTCGGCGTTGAGGCTGATGACGATACGCAGCCGGGAGTCGGGGTGGGCCGCCAGCCAGCGGCCGATCGTCTCCAGGGTCACCAGGGCGGCTTGCCGCTTGGGGTAGCCGAAGACGCCTGTGGACAGCGAGCACAGGCCGACGCTGCCCAGCCCCGCGGCGTGCGCGACGTTGAGGACGCTCGTGTAGCACGAGGACAGCAGGCGCCGGTCGCGCAGCGTGGGCTTGCGGCCGTCCTCGATGACGGGTCCCACCGAGTGGATGACGTGCTGGGCGGGCAGGTGGTAGCCGCCGGTGAAGACGGCCCGACCTGCCGGCTCCCCGCCCTGGCGGCGGGTGGGGTCGAAGGTCTCCGCCCAGGTCATGTAGCGGGCGCACTCGGCGCGCAGGGCCGGCCCGGCCACGGCGTGGATGATGTTGTCGATGCAGCGGTGCCCGGGGGCGAAGCAGCCGAGCATGCCGGAGTTGGCGGCATTGAGGACGGCACCGGCGCGCAGCCGGGTGAGGTCGCCGCGCCAGAAGGCCACGTTGCGGCCCAGCAGACCGGGCACGTGGTCGGTGATGGCCAGGGGCGGGATCTCGGTGGCGTCGACTATGCCACGCTCGGTGGCCTCGGCCTCCAGGAGGGTGTCGAGGTCGGCGGCGATGTCCTCAGGCAGGGGCGCCGGGGGCCGGGCGGTGAGGAGGAAGTCGAGCATGGTGCGCAGCTCGTCCGGATCGGTGGGGACCGTCGAGTCGATCCAGTCCGTGGCGCCCTCGGGGTCTGAGCGCAGGAAGGCGTAGACCAGGTGGCGCACCAGCGCGTCGCGGCCCGAGGCGCCGACGGGGACCGCCCATCGGGCTCTGACAGCGTGACTGACGTGGGACTCCAACTTCACGCGGGCCATCATAGGATATCAAAACGTAATGTTCTGCCCTTGACTGGGCGAGCCGGGTAACAGACGACGACGTCGCCCGGAAACGGCAGGTTTCCGAGCGACGTCGAACAGCAGGAGGAGCCGGAGGACGGCCCCGCACGCGTGACGGATCAGGCCTGAGCGCCGGAGGCGGCCTCCTCCTCGGCGATCTTGGCCTTGAGCTCGTCCATGTCGAGCTCGCGCACCTGCGTGATGAGGGAGTCCAGCGCGGGAGCGGGCAGGGCACCGGCCTCGCGGTAGACCAGCACATTGTCACGGAAGACCATGAGCGTGGGGATCGAGGAGATGCCCAGGGCCCCGGCGAGGTCCTGCTCGGCCTCGGTGTCCACCTTGGCGAAGGTGATGTCGGGGTTGGCCTCGGAGGCCTTCTCGTAGATGGGGCCGAAGCGCATGCACGGGCCGCACCAGGAGGCCCAGAAGTCGACAAGCGTGATGCCCTCGCCGTGGACGGTGTCCTTGAACTCGGGGCCGGTGATGTTCTTGGTGGCCATGAGCATTCCTTTCAAGACTGCGGATACTGATCGGTTCCACTGCGGCCAACACCTTCAGGACCCACCCTATTCCTGGGGCCGGTCGCGCTCCACCGCCGTGGCCCACCGTCGTACTGCACCAACGCGTCTCCTCACCCTCCCGGCCGGGACATGTCCCCAACGGCGTCTCATGTCCTCGCCGGTCCTGAGGTCCCCATGGGCAGGACGAGCCCGTCACCCGGAGACTTGACTCCCTGGCACATCCGACGTCGTCGGAGCGGAGCGCGAATCCAGGACCGCCCCGCTGTCATGTTTCAAGGAAGGTGACCCATGGCGCTCTACGCCCGACCACGCCCGACCACCGGCATCAAGGCGCTCGGATGCCTGTGCGCTCTGGCCGCCGTCGGCCTTTCCGCGCTCTACCCACTCGTCCTGTTCGGTGCCTCCTGGACCCTGGGGAAAGTCGACGAAGCCATGATGGTCGACCTGGGCGAACCAAGTCGGGCGGTCACCCCTGCGTCGTACTTGATCGCCTGGACGACCATCTACAGCTTCATACTGACCGCCCTCTGCTTCGGCGCGGCCTTCTGTTTCGTGGGCATCGACCGGTGGCTGACCAAGGACGCCACGATGTCCCACCGCGACGTCGTGGCAGCGCGATTCCTCCACGTCGCGCAGGATCCCAGCAGGCGCACAGCGGGCCTGCTGTGGGCGATGCTTGCAGGCGTGCTGTTGGTGGCATGCCCGATCGCCCTGATGACGGTCCCGAACATCCTGATCTACATCGGGATCTATACCGAGATCTATATCGAGTCCGCCCAGGAGCTGGTCGATGGGGCCACCTTGGACCTGCTCCCGCTCCATATCGCGCTCTTCGTCGCCCTGATGCGAGCCGCTGTGCGCCGCCGGTCGAGCGCAGTGCGCCTGAGGCCGCACGGCATGGCGGTTGCGGACCTGAAGTCCTTCACCCTCCCCCTGCCCTCCGGCCGCGACGACCTCAGGGTCCAGGAGGTTCCGACGCGCCGCGGCCGCGTTGAGGTACAAGCCGTTTACACCCCACCCGTCAAAGGCGCCGAGCCGGGGAGACCAGTCCTCATCCCTCGACTCAGCCTGACGGTGAAACCCTCACGGCTCGACGACGCCCGCTCCCTCGTCGAGGCCCGGCTCGACGAGGTCTGGCGCGCCGTCGAGCTGGTACGAACCTCAGCCGAGCGGGATCAGCCCACCCCCGAGGTGACGTCGGAGCCCGCGCAGCCGGGGACATCCCACGCCTAGGGGTGCGGAACTCCTGCCCCGTTCGCGAGGAGAGGGGCAGCACCAGCCACGACGGAAAACACCCCGACCGCAAAGGACTGGAAGGATTAGCATCGAGTCGCACCCGCACGGAAGGAACCGGTTCAATGACGACCGCCCTTGCCGCCGTCGCTCTCGTCCTGGGAGTCGCGCGGCTGGCCATGTTCATCGCCCTTCACCTCGTCCCCAGCGACTACAACATCGTGCAGCATGCCGTGAGCGACTACGCCGTCGGACCGACCCGCCGGCTCGCGACCGCCATCACCTGGACCTCGGCGGTGTTCTGGGCCGTACTCGCAGGCGCCATCGCCCTCGGGCCACCGACGCCGGAGAAGGGCGTGGCACTCTGGTTGACGATTCTGGCCGTCATCTTCGCGGCGCTGCCGTTCCTGCCGACCGACGTCGAGGGGCAGCCGACCACCCTCATCGGCCGTCTTCACCTGGTGGCCGCCATCGCGTGGTTCGCAATCGCCTACTCGTGCATGGGCAACATCGTCCGGCTGCTGGCCCCACTCGCACCGCAGGGTCTGGTGTCCTTCCTCGGGGCGACCCGCTGGGTGACCGCCGCCGCGCTCATCGCCCTGGTGACCGCACTGGTCATCCGTCGTCTGAGGCCCTACGCCTTCGGGATCTCGGAGCGGATCTTCCTCCTGGCCGTCTACGTCTTCTACCTCGGCACCGCGGCCGGGATCCTGCTGGTCTAGCGCCCCCTCATCTCATGTCCTCCGATGAGGACGGGGACAATCCACGCGTCGGGGTGCGCTTCCTTCTAGCCGACGACATCCTGCGCGTACGGGTACAGAGTTCTGTCCCCGACGGGTTAAAAGTCCCCGTGGCAAGACGAATCCGGCGCCCTAGTACATGACTCGCTGACGCGTCCGACGGCGTCATAACCTTTCGCGAACGCGGGTGACGGCCTCCGACCTGGCGACTCCGATAAATTGGACGCCGTGGAGCCATCTGAGGACAATCCTTTTCCTGGACAGGCTCGCGTCCGCCCGTCTCACCGCACGCGAGCTCGACGTCGCCCGTTTCTGTGAGGACAACCCTGCCCGGCGCCGCCCTGCTCAACCTCGAGGGAAATCTGCCGCGCCGTAGGGGTCTCCTCGGCGACGGTGGGCTGGTTCGCGCGCAAGCTCGGATACTCCGACTTCCGCACCCCTGAGCCGCAGCCTGCGCGCCGGCGTGCGCGAGGAGCTGTCTTTACCGGTTGAGCGCCTTAGGCGGATGCACGATGACGCTGCGCCGTCGCCCCAGTCCGTCCTTGAGCAACGCGTCGGCTCGGCTCAGGAGGTGCTCTCCGGATGCTCCTCTGCGATCGATACGAGGCCTTCACCCGCGTCTGCGAGCTGGTCGGCGACGCCGATCGCCCCTCTACCTGGGCGCCGTCGCCACGGGACGACCCCTCATGCAGTACTCGGTCTCCTGCTCTCCCTACCTCAGAGGCGGTGTCACCATCCTGGACGGCACCGACCACTGGGCGCACGCCCTGGCCGGACTGGAGGTCGACGCCGTCGTCCTCGCTGCGACTTTCGACCGCCACCCGGCTCCAGTCGAAGCCCTGCTGCGCCTGGCAGGCCGACGCGGCGCAACCTCGATCCTCCTGACCAATCGGCGCACCGGGCCGCTCGTGCCCCTGGCGGACATCCTTCTGACGACGCCGCTAGTCACCCAGGAGGCGATGTTCCGGACACGGGTGGCCACACTCGTCGTTCTCGAGGCGATTCTGGACGCGGTGGCGGCCGAGCGCCCCGAGCACCTCCGTGCCGAGACGGTCGAGGAGACCTTCACCCTCATGCGCGGTTACCTGTAGCGGCTCCACCAGCCGGCGAGCTCCGCCTCAGCCGATGCGCCATCGCACCAGTACCGGTGGACGTCTCAGAAGAACGAGCGTTAGTTTACTTCCACAATCCAATAGCATCGTCACTAAACTGACGATCGGCTCCACTCGCTCTTGAGGAGACCACATGCCGACCAAGCCAACCATCGTCACCGACCCCCTGACCAACCGCGGCACCGCTTTCACCGAGGAGGAACGGCGTCGGCTCGGACTCATCGGCCGCTTCCCTCCGCCGTCGAGACCCTTGACCAGCAGGCGGCTCGGTCCTACGCACAGCTGACCGCCCAGCCCACGAACCTGGACAAGTACGTCTTCCTCGACCAGCTCCACAACCGTAACGAGGTCCTCTACTACCGGGTGCTCACCGACCATCTCTCCGAGCTGCTGCCGATCGTCTACGATCCCACGGTCGGTGAGGCCATCAAGAAGTGGAGCCGTGACTCACCGGCGGTCGCGTGCCATCTACCCTGTCCGTAGACCGTATTGAGGACGTGCGCCCCTCCCTGGAGGGCCTGGGTCTGGGACCCGACGACGTCGACCTGCTCGTGGTCTCCGACGCCGAGGAGATTCTCGGGATCGGAGACTGGGGCGTCAACGGCACCGATATCTCCGTGGGCAAGCTCGCCGTCTCACGGCAGCCGCCGGCATCCACCCCGAGCGGGCGATCGCCGTCAACCTGGACTGCGGCACGGACAACGAGGCCCTCCTCAATGACCCAGCCTACCTGGGCAACCGTCACGCGCGCGTGCGCGGTCGGCGCTACGACGAGCTCATCGACGAGTACCTGTCCGTCGCGGCCGAGCTCTTCCCCCACGCACTGCTTCACTTCGAGGACTTCGGCCCGTCCAACGCGCGCCGCATCCTGCTGGCCAACCGCGAGAAGTACCGCATCTTCAACGACGACATGCAGGGGCACCGGTGCGATCGTCATCGCCGCGGTGGTCTCCGGCATGAGGTCACCGGCCAGAGCTTTGCCGATCAGCGGCTGCTCGTCTACGGCGCCGGTACCGCCGGCACCGGTATGGCCGACCAGATCCACGCCGGCATGGTCCGCGACGGGCTCAGCCCCGACGAGGCGCGCTCCCGCATCTGGCTCATCGACCGGGCGGGCCTCATCACCGACGACATGGAGGACCTGCCCGACTACCAGCAGGCCTACGCGCGACCGGCCTCCGAGGTGGCGGACTGGACCCGCGAGCACGGCCGGATCGGCCTGCTCGAGACGATCCGTCAGGCTCATCCCACGATCCTCATCGGCACCTCCACGGACCACGGGGCCTTCACCCGCGAGGTTATCGAGGAGATGAGCAACGGCGTCGAGCGCCCCATCGTTCTACCGCTGTCCAACCCCACCGAGCGGATCGAGGCCATGCCCGCCGACGTCATCGCCTGGTCCGGCGGCAGGCGCTGGTCGCCACCGGCATTCCGGTGGAGCCCTTCGAGTACGAGGGACCACGTTCACGATCGGCCAGGGCAACAACGCCCCTGCTCTACCCCAGGTCTGGGCCTGGGGGTCATCGTCTCCGGCGCGAGCCGGGTGACCGACGGCATGCTGCTCGCCGCCGCACAGGCCGTCGCGAGCCAGGTCGATCCCACCAGCCCGGGCGCATCCCTCCTGCCTCCGGTGGAGAACCTGCGCGCCTCCTCGGCGACGGTCGCCGTCGCGGTCGCCCGCCAGGCCGAGGCCGACGGCGTCGCCACCGCGAGTCACGACAACCTCATCCAGGCGGTTCAGGACGCCATGTGGCAGCCGGTCTACCCCGAGGTCGAGGTCTGAGCCGCCGGCTGACGGGAGCAGAGGGACGGCGCGCGGCCGGGCTCACCGCCCGGACCGCCGCTCTGCTCCTGGACTCGGGCCAGTCCACTCACGCCGCGGTGGCCACCGTTGAACGGCTCAACGAGCTGCTGGGCACCCGGTTGACGCTGCTGCCCACCTGGTCGCAGGTCACGCTCACCGACGCCGACGGGGCCGTAGCCGCGGTCCAAGCCATCCGCCCTGTGGCGGTGCACATGGGACGCGCGTCCTCATCCAGCGCCGTCTGAGTGCTACCGGACCCTGAGCCTCGACGAGCTGGAGGACTTACTGGAGGAGTGCGGACCCAGCCCTCCAGCCCTACCTGGATGCTCGCCCTGGCGGCGGGCCTCGGCGCGAGTCTGCTGGCCCTTATCTTCGGGGCCCACCACCTGCCGTCAGTCACCCTCGCCTTCGCCGCGGCGGGAGCAGGCGGCCTCGCGCGGCGCGCGCTGGCGGAGCGGACGACAGCAGTCACCCAGACCTTTGCCGCCGCTCTTATCGGCGGCCTGGCCGGCGCACTCGCCGTCCACCTCGGCTGGACCGGCACGGCTCGGCTCGTGGCCGTGTGTCCGGGGATGGTGCTCGTGCCCGGCCCCCAGGTCCTCAACGGCGCCATCGAGATCGCCGAGCGCCGCCACGACATGGGCCTGGCACGGCTGGCGGACGCGGCACTGACGATCCTGGCCATCAGTGCGGGCGTCGTCGGAGGCCTGCTCATCGGTGGCACCGGCCTGCCGCTGACCGCGACGACCGACGCGATCCCACTGTGGCTCGACGTCCTGGCCGCCGCAGTCCTCGCCATGTGCTACCCGGTGTACTTTTTCCATGCCGATCAGGACCTTCGGCTGGGCGCTTCTGGCCGGCGGGCTCGCGCACGCGGCGCACTGGGTCGCACTGACGTGGTGGCACTGGAACGCACCCTCCTCCTCTCTGCTGGCCTGCCTGGTGGCGGGCGGCCTGCTCACACCGGTGTGCCACTCACGGCACATTCCTTTCGCGGGGCGGGTTTCGCCGCGGTCGTGGCCCTTGTGCCCGGCGTGTACCTGTTCCGCGCTGCCGCAGGGACACTGAGCCTGGTGGGAAAGGCACGCGAGGCGGTACTGAGGCGACGGCGAGCGACCTGGCCACCGCCATCGCCATTGTGCTGGCGATGGCGGTCGGGTTGGTGGTGCCCCACCGGATACGGATCCGCCTCGCTCGATAGGGGACATGCCGCCCGTAGGGATTAGCGCGACCTCCCGGCGGGGACATCCTGCGCGTACCGGTGCAGAAAACCTCCCCGTACGCGCGGACTGCACCAGTCGGCGAGAAGGTGCCCCGCCGGTGAGGGCGACACGGTTCTGCCCCGCGCCGTCTACCATCGGAGCATGCCGATCGAAGACAGCACGGGCACTCGGCTGCGGGCGTGGGAGCGAGCCACGGAGTGGCCGCTGACCGGCGCCGCCGTCGTCTTCCTGGGCGCCTACGCCTGGGAGGTGCTCACCAACGCACAGGGCGGGGCCAAGAACGCGGCCGAGCTGGTGATCGACGCCGTGTGGGCGCTGTTCGGTGTCGACTATCTTGTCCGCCTGGCACTGGCGCCGAACCGGGGGCACTGGTTCTTCCACCACCTACCCGACCTGGCGGTCATCGCCCTGCCGGTCCTGCGACCGCTGCGGCTCCTGCGCCTGGTGACACTCGTGAGCATCATGCAGCGCAGCGCCGGCACCGCACTGCGCGGGCGCATCACCCTGTACACGGCCGGCAGCGCCTCGCTGCTGATCTTCACCTCGGCGTTGGCCACGCTGGATGCGGAGCGTCATGAGCCGGGCTCCTCGATCCGGACCTTCGGCCAGGCCCTGTGGTGGGCGCTGACGACGATCACCACCATCGGCTACGGCGACGCCGTCCCGGTCTCCACGGAGGGGCGTTTCATCGCGGCGCTGCTCATGATCGGCGGGGTGGCACTCATCGGCGTAGTCACAGCGACCCTGGCCTCGTGGATCGTCTCGCTGGTCGAGGAGGAGAACGCCGAGCAGGAGGCCGCCACGCAGGCGCAGGTGGCCGCCCTGCAGCAACAGGTCGGCGAGCTCAGCGAGCGCATCGACCGGCTTCTGGCTGAACGCGACTCGGACCAATGAGGGAGCACTCCGTCGCCCGGGTCGTCGTCGCCCGCCACGTAGACGCCGAGCCGGGCATTTCTCGCGCAGCCCGACCGAATACGGTCGCCTCACGCGAGAAGTGCCCGGCTCAACGGAAAAAGACTGTTCAGCCCCGCAGCTCGGCGGCCACCAGCTCGGCGAGCTCGACGGCGTTGAGGGCCGCGCCCTTGCGCAGGTTGTCCCCGACGGCGAAGAACTGCAGGCCATGGCCCGGCGCGAAGGCCTGGTCGGCGCGCAGGCGCCCCACGAAGGTGCCATCGCGGCCGGCGCCCTTGAGGGGGCTGGGCACGTCCTGATAGGTCACGCCGGGCGCCGCCTCCAGCAGCTCGCGGGCTCGCTCGACGCTGATCTCGCGCTCGAACTCGGCGTTGACGCTGAGCCCGTGGCCGGAGAACACCGGGATGCGCACGCAGGTCCCGGAGACCAGCAGGTCCGGGATCCCCAGGATCTTGCGGGACTCGTTGCGCAGCTTCTGCTCCTCATCGGTCTCGCCGGAGCCGTCGCCGGCGTCGCCACCGGCCCAGGCCACGGCGTTGAAGGCGATGGTGTCGACGTAGACCTCCGGCGCGGGGAACTCGACGGCCCGCCCGTCCAGGGCTAGGCCCTCCATGTCCTCGTTCACGACGGCGCGCACCTGCCCGGCCAGCTCGGCCACCCCGGCCCGCCCGGAGCCGGAGACGGCCTGGTAGGTCGAGACGATGAGGCGGACGAGCCCGGCCTCCTCGTGCAGCACCTTGAGGGGCGGGCATGGCCGCCATGGTGATGCAGTTGGGGTTGGCGATGATGCCCTTGGGGCGCTCACGCAGGGGCCTGCGGGTTGACCTCGCTGACCACGAGCGGAACCTCGGGGTCCTTCCGCCAGGCCGAGGAGTTGTCGACGACGACCGCCCCGGCGCGGCGAAGCGGGGGCGTGCTCGCGCGAGGCGGCGCCCCCGGCGGAGAAGATGGCGACGTCGATACCCGCCAGGTCCGCGGTGGCGACGTCCTCGACCTCGACCTGGGCACCGCGGAAGTCCACGACGGTCCCGGCGCTGCGGGCCGAGGGAGAAGAAGCGCACCGAGCGGGCGGGGAAGTCGCGCTCGGCCAGCATGGCGCGCATGACGCGGCCGACCTGGCCCGGTGGCCCCCACGACGCGCGACGGAGACGCCGTCGGCCACTCAGGGTGTAGGTGTTCACGGGATTGCTCATCGTCCGGTCCCTCCATGGGCGACCGCCTCGGCGGCCTGGGCGTCGAGGCCGAAGGCGGAGTGGACGGCGCACGGCCTCGTCGAGTGCGGCGTCGTCGACCACCACCGAGATGCGGATCTCGGAGGTGGAGATCATGTGATGTTGACCCGCGGCCTCGCTCAGGGCGCCGAACAGGCGCGCCGAGACCCAGGTTGGAGCGCATCCCGGCCCCCACCAGGGACAGGATGCCGATGTCGGGGTTGAAGTGCAGGCTGCGAAGCCCAGTCCTCGCGGGCGCCCTCCAGGGCGGCGCGGGCGGTGGCGGAGATCGCCGTCGGGGCAGGTGAAGGAGATGTTGGTCAGGCCCGTGCCCTCGGCGGAGACGTCCTGGACGATCATGTCGATGTTGGCATCGGTGCCGGCCACGATCGCGAAGATGCGGGCAGCGGCGCCGGGGACGTCGGGCACGCCCACGAGCGTGATCTTGTCCTGGCTGCGGTCGTGGGCGATTCCGGAGATGACGGGGGCTTCACGTGGTCCTCCTGGCGGACGGGCGGGGGCGGGCCTGGGCCCGCGCGGCGATGGCGTTGTCGGTGCGCGGTGTCGACGACGGAGGCCGAGGGCCCGTCGTCGAGTCCGGCGGGTCTGAGGGCGAGGCCGGGGCGACGGGGCGGCTCCCTGGCTCGCCGAGCTCGGCGGGGTGGCGGCGCTGGCCGGGGAGGCAGGCGTCGCAGGGCTGCCCGGTGTCGCGATGTCGGCGGCGACGACGTCGTCGAGCTGGGCGGCTACGACCGAGGGCACGAAGGCGCCCTCGCGGCGACCGTCGTAGATCCAGGTCCCGGTCTTGTCGGAAGGAGGAGCGCACGTGCAGCGGTACCCCGGAAGCGGCGGGCGTACTCCACGGCGCGCAGGTGGAGGATCTTGGCGCCGTGGGCGGCCAGCTCCAGGGTCTCCTCGCTGGAGAGGGACTCGATGCGCTTGGCGGTGGGGACGATGCGGGGTCGGCGGTGAACAGGCCGTCGACGTCGGTGTAGATCTCGCAGACGTCGGCGTTGAGGGGCGGCGGCCAGGGCGACGGCGGTGGTGTCGGACCGCCGCGTCCCAGTGGTGGGTGTCCTCGACCTCGTTGATGCCCTGGAAGCCGGCGACGATGGCGACCAGCGCCGGTCTGGATGGAGCGGGCCACGCGCTCGCGCAGCACCCCGACGATGGAGGCCTTGCCGTACTTGAGTCGGTGAGGACGCCGGCCTGGGCACCGGTGTAGGCCTGTGCCGGCACGCCGAGCTCGGTGACGGCCATGGCGAGCAGGGCCATGGAGATGCGCTCACCGGCGGACAGCAGGATGTCCATCTCGCGGGCGGGGGCGTGGGTGGTCAGGGCTGCGGCCTGGTCGAGGAGCTCGTCAGTCGTGTCCCCATCGCGGAGACGACGACGACGACCGTGTTGCCGGCCTGACGGGTGGCGACGATGCGCCGGGCGACGCGTCGCATCGCGTCGACGTCGCTGACGGACGAGCCGCCGTACTTCTGGACGACCAGTGCCATGTGGCGCTCCTCGGGTCCTGGAATCAGTGCGTGTCTAGCATCAGGTGCTCCGCGCCGGTGCGGGCGTCCTGGCAGGGGCTTCCGGGGTCTGGAGCCGTCGCCGCGCGGCGCCCACGACGACGTGGCTGGGGCCAGCATACGGTGCGCCGTGTTGCCGACACATCACGAGGCTGTGGGCTCACGGCCCACACTAACAGATTCTTCAAAAACGAGCCCGGAGCCGCGTCATTTTTGAAGCTCGTTGATGTTTGGGCGGACTCGGCGCCCCCATCTCCGCTGCCCATGTCGTCCCCGAGTTCCGCCCACCGGCCCCGGCCGACGACGTAACCTGCTCGCATGAGCATTGAAGTCTCTCAGCTCACCCGTTTCTTCGGTCGGGCGCCGGCGGTGCGCCAGCTGGACATGTCGGTGCCCGGCGGCTCCGTCACCGGCCTGGTCGGCCCCAACGGCGCCGGCAAGACCACCCTGCTGCTCATGCTGGCGGCGCCTGCTGGCGCCGGACCTGGACGATCCGTGTGGCCGGCCTGGACCCGGTCACCCAGTCGCGCGAGGTCCACCGCACCGTGGGCTGGATGCCCGACGCCTTCGGCACCTGGGACTCCCTGACCTGCACCGAGATCCTCCTGACCTTCGCCGCCGCCCAGGGGATGGACGCCGACGCCGCCCGCACCCGCGCCGTCGAGATGCTCACCCTGGTCCATCTCGACGAGCTGGCGCGCACGCCGGCCCGGGTCCTCTCCCGCGGCCAGAAGCAGCGCCTGGGCCTGGCCCGCGCCCTCATCCACGGCCCCAAGGTCCTGCTCCTGGACGAGCCGGCCGCCGGCATGGACCCGCGTCTCGCGCGCCGACCTGCGCGTCTGCTGCGCGACCTGGCCTGCGAGCGGCACCACGGTCCTGCTCTCCAGCCACATCCTGTCCGAGATCGGAGATGGTCGACGGCGTGGTCTTCATGTCTGCGCGGAACCGCCGTCGCCTCACCGTCGGACCAGGTCCCGGCCGAGACGGAGGGACCCGACGGCGCCGTCCGCCCGGCCCCGGTGCGCCGGACCTGGCGGATGCGGGCCCTTGACGCCGGACGCCTGGGCGAGTGGGCGCACTCGCGCAGCTGACCGTCACGCCCGGGGGGGACGGTCAGCTGCGCATCCCGGTCGCCGACGACACCGCTGCGGCCCACCTGCTGCGCGAGGCCGTCGAGGCCGGGGTGGAGGTCGTCTCCCTTCGCCCCGCTGTCCGGAACCCTGGAGGAGACCCACCTGGCCCTGGAAGGAGAACGCCGATGACCTGGACCGGTGTCCGCACCATCATGGTGCTCGAGCTGCGCCAGCGGGTGCGGGCCACACGCTGGCGCGTCATGCTGGGAATCTGGCTGGCCGTCCTCATCCTGCTGTGCGGCGGGCTGGCGATCGCCGTGGAGACCGCGAGCGGAGACACATCCAACGAAGTACCTTCTGGCCCTCTACGACGTCGTCGTCTGCGCTTCGTCCTGGGGATCGGGCTCATCGTCGCCCCCGACGCTGTCAGCGACGTCGATCAACGGAGGACCGGGCGGACGCGACCTCGCCCGCTGCTGCGAGGCCACGGCGCTGCGCAGCCAGGAGATCGTCGTCGGCAGTTGCTGGCGGCCTGGGTCGGCGGCAATCGCCTTCCTGGGCGTGGCGGTGCCCTTCCTCGTCATCCTGACGGTCGCGGGCGGCTCGCACTGGCGGGCGCTCGTCGCCCACCTGGTCATTCTCGTCTTCACGCTGGGCGCGGTGCGCCATCGGCCTGCTCGAGCTCGACGGCGCGGCGGCCCGGCGGTCCTGACCTACATCGTGGTGGCTGCCTGACCGTCGGGACGCCTGGCTACGGCGATCGCTCTCTCCGTGGTCACCGGCACGCAGACCGGGTGGACTCCACCACGGACTACGACAAATCGACCGACGACAAGATCGTCTGCCACCAGAACCCGAGATTTGGAGACCCATGAGGTCACCCCGCACCGACCGGATCTCGGTGGATCCTGGCCCCAACCCGCTCGTGGCCCTGGGTGACGCCGACCGCCCACGCGCTGCCGCAACCGGCCTCAGCCGTCTTCGGCGCGGACTCTTCCTGTCCCTCACCGGACGGGCGTTGACCGATGCGCAACCCCAGCCCAGTCGGGTCGTCTACAAACACGTTGCGAGGACCGACGACTCCTGACGGCCCGTCCAGCTCATCGACCTCCTCGATGACCACAGCCCCGTGGCGCAGCACCTGGCCTCGGCCTGTGAGCCTGGTGGCGCTCATGGCGCTAGGGGGCGGCGGCGTCAGTCACGGCGCAGGCGCCTGCGCGTGCCGGCCGGCAGGCCGCCGCGCGGCGTGCGTCTGGCCCAACCACCTCATCGAGCCGTGCGCGTTTCGCGTATTTACCATCTGTGAGGCTGCGAAATCGTGCTCGGCGTGGTGACGTGGATATCAGCCGTCTTCACGGAAACGCCGCGGCAGGCCGCAGACCACCGTCATGCCGACGAGCACCGCGAGCGCCGTTCCGTAGTCCGTCCAGGACCGGCTGGCCCACATCCCCTGAAGGAGGTCGACCAGGTAGTGGAAGGGCGAGTACCGGGCCGCGCTGGACGCCCTGGTGATCTGGCTCTGGGGACGAAGGCCCCGGAGGTCATCAGCGATACGATGAACAGCCCGTTGCCGATGCCGGTGGCCGCGCGAGGAGGGGTGAGGCGTATGTAGCCCACGTTAGAAGGCCACCCAGCCCCAGGGCCGCAGTGGCCAGGACCGCCAACGGACTGCCTTGAGCTGCACCCCGAAGCGAGGGCTCCGCACCAGCAGCGCCAGGACGATTCCCACCAGGCTGATGAGAGTTGACGGTCAGGTCGGCCGCCACGAAGACCCGCGGGCTCAGCGGTGTGGCCCGGCAGACCAGTCAGGCCCTGCTCTCGCGCAGCCGGAGCTGGTTGGTGGGCAGGATGATGATGCCGGTCATCCCCACCACGAGGCAGGCGCAGGCGGGCAGCGTGGCGTCCATGAGCTGCGTCCCCGAACTGGGACTGGTCATTGCCGAAGAGCACCCGAGGACGCCAGCCAGCAGCGGGGCGAGGATGAGGGTGAAGAACAGGCCGACGGGCTCGCGTAGGGTCGAGCGGGTCAGCATGACGAGCAGGGTCGTAAGGTTCGGCGGCGTAGCGCGCGGTCGGCATGGTCGGCGATAGTCGGCGTGGTCGGCATGGTCGTGCTCTTCTCGGCGCTCGGTTTGTCGGTAGCGGTTACTCAGCCGGATCTGGGCCAGTCAGGCTTCTGAGGGCGCGCCCGGTGAGGTTGAGGAAGACCTCCTCCAGGCCCGGCGAGTGGGGTCTCCATGTCCTGCACGACGAGCGTCGGCCTGGGCCAGGTGGGACAGGACCGCCTGGGCGAAGGCGCCCTGCACCGCCGACGACGGTCACGCGCTGCCGTCGGCCCGCACGGAGGGTGACGCCCTTGACGTCGGCCAGCGTCCTAGGCGGCCGGCGCGCTGAGGGTGAGGCGGAGCGTGGCCTGGCCTCCGTGGGGCCGCGATGAGGCTGGATCGTATCAGGGGCGATGAGGCGCCTCGCGGTCGATGACGGCGACCCGGTCGCACAGGGCCTCGGCCTCCTCCATGTAGTGGGTGGTCAGGACCACCGTCTGCCGCGCCTCGCGGATGTCACGCACGACGTCCCACATGGCCAGGCGCGCCTGCGGGTCGAGGGCGGTGGTCTGTCGTCGAGGAAGAGCAGCCAGATCATGAACCAGGCCAGGGCGATGAAGACGCTGGCGCTCCCACCGAGAGCCGGGCGACGTCGGTCTTCCTCCTTGGAGGCGATGCCGAGGCGCAGCAGCGATGGGCGCCAGGGGCACGGATGGTGGTCGCTGAAGGAGAAGAGCTCGAGGCCTCGCCGACCCGCAGTCGGGCGGAGCGCGGCCTGCTGGAGCTCGGATGCCGGTGCTGCGGCGGGCGAGGCTCGGCGGCGTCGCCGACGGATGGTGGCCCGGGACGGTGATCTCTCACCGGAGAGTGGCCTCGTCAGGAGCCCTCGATGCTGGACAGCAGCGGCGTGGTCTTGCCTCCCGGCGCCGTTGCCGATGATGCCGAAGATCCTCGCCATCGGCGACGGTGGGTGACGTCGTCGACGGCGGTGAGCTGCCAAGCGACGGGTGACGTGGGTCCTGGCAATACTAATAACCC
>BNJS01001188.1_pt1 | contig 108778 bp, 140 predicted proteins | sample 8540461 | NCBI WGS metagenome assembly BNJS01 (sample SAMD00202454, study PRJDB9452) | human saliva metagenome | isolation source: human saliva | place: Japan
GGAAGTCTGGCGAGAGATATGAAGTACCTAAGAGAAGGTGGATATGAGCTGGAGAAGTGGGTGGGCATTGATAACTTCCCAAGGATGGGGCATGTCGAGACGGTAGCGCTTTTGTCCAAACTCGATGTCGATAAGCATATAGATGTTGAAATTAAGCTTGATGAGCTTGATTTGACAAGTGCTGAAAGTAAAGCGTCTTATGCACAAATCAAGGAATATATATTAGAAAAATTTGATTTAAAGGTTTCGACACTCTATATTGCACAGATTAAAAAGAAGTGTGGAATTGTACTGAGGGAGCATTATAATAAATCGAAAAAAGAGAAACAAATTATTCCACAATGCACACCGGAAAAAGAGGAAGCTATCATGGATGCTTTAAGGCATTTTAAAATGATTTAAGAGAAAGGAGATGTATTATATGAGGTGGATATTAAAGATAATTTTATTTCCAATAATATTACTTCTATCAATACTAATTTCTTTCTAAAATTCATAATCAGTGTTAGTGGAATGATTTTTAGGAATATTATCGTTCTTAGTGCTATTAGGTTCATTTACAGCACTTATACAAAAAGTCGCAACTAATATTTGAATCAAAAGAATAGATATGTATTTATCTATTTTGGATTAGTTAAAAAAAGTAGTTAGACAACTAGATTTTTTTAAGGTGAAAATAATGAGTTTATCTGATAAATTATTTAATCAAATAAAGCAACTTTCTACTAATATTACAGAGGAGAATTATTATGCCTGTCACGAGCAGGGATATGATATTTTGAGTAAAATAAAGGATTTAGGTATCGAACAAGAGCATACATACAACCTGCTTTTTAAGTATCACAACAGTTTAGAGGATGGCTTGTCTAAAGAGTGGATTGCAGATCTGTTAGATTGTATATGCGGGTGGTGTGCTCCACATAAATACATTTGGGGGAATAGAGAGGAATAGCAACTCTGATTTGTTATAACTATTTTGTCGATTTGATCTTATGAGGAATAATATGGATTGTATACATGATAGAAACAGCAACATACTTTTCAGCCTTCATGACAGCAGGGTGAATAAGATAAAATATCACAATAATACTTTGACATTAAAAGTACATAAAATATTCCAATTTGTGGATGATGAAGAAAAAGCATATCCGGGTGAAATATGCTTTAAAGATTGTGATGTGGACCTATGCAATGTTCTGATATTTAATAAAACCTTAGGTGAAGGACGTTTCAATGGAAAGTCTATTTGCTTACAACAGTTTATGGATGAATATTCAGGCTTGGATTTTGAAATAATTACTGAAGGATATTTTGGCAACACAACCACATATACAGGATGGCTTTGGGAAAATGGAAAGGCTCCGGTGTCTGCAATTATGTACATTTGGAATAGTGGCGACATGGTGTATCGTGTCGAGAAATAAATTATATGTTTATATCATAGAAGTCATGTAGATGTCAGAGCTATAAATTTGAATTTGCTGAGGTGAAGAAAATGAATATTAAATTTGAGAATATTAAGATAAGAGAAGCTGAAATTTCTGATGCTAATATATTAACTAATTGGTGGAATGATGGGAAAGTAATGGCTCATGCTGGATTTCCAAGGGGATTAGGGACGAACATTAAAGAAGTAGAAAAACAAATTAAATCTTATGAAGGAAAATTAAGTAAACTTTGTATTATAGAAATTGGTAATATTCCAATTGGGGAAATGAGTTATGGAATCGGAGATGGCTTTTGCAGAAGTTGGCTGGAAATTATGCGATGAAAAATTTTTTCAAAATAAAGGCTACGGGACAAAAAAATAATAAATAAAACCTTTGAATTTATATTTAATGATAAGAAAATAAATGACGCAGTTAATATAGAAAAAAATTATCTGGGATACTAATCTAAATAATAAAAAGAGCTCAAAAAAAGTATATGAAGATAAAGTACATGCAATAAGAGTTAAGGTTGAAAAAGATGCTTGGGAAGATCAAAACGGAGAATTACAATCATCAGTATTATATGAAATGCCTAGGGAAAGATTTGAAAAATTACAGAAGGATAATTAAATAATATAGATAATCACTATTAGTAAATTGACTTCTAAACTAAAGAATCTATTGGATTAAGTATAGTTTATGTGTTGCTTAGAGCCATTATTTACTATGTGAGAGAGATAAGATGTTGATTAATCTGTTAATGAAACATCCGGATTATACACAAACCAAAATTGCGGAGGAGTTAGATTGGGGTGTTAATACTGTGAAATATTACATGAATAAGCCAAAAAAGAATTTTGTAATAATGCGTCATGGGACAAGCCAAAGCGGTTACTGGGAAGTGTTGTATAAGGGTTGAGGCGATGAAATTCCATGCACTCGCGAAACCAGACGGGGTTGAGACGATGGGCGCTTCAATTCTCGAACAAGTGCCATTTCATACGGGTTTCTGAAAACGGTAGATATGTTCCCGCGAACGAACGGACTTGAAGTAATCACTCTGCTTTCCAAACTGGAGTCAAAAAGACACATTAATGTGGAACTTCCAATTGATGAGATGGATATTACCTGTGCGGAGAGTAAGGCTACCTATGAACAAATCAAAAATTATGTTTTGGAAAAGTATGTATTTAAGGTATCTACACTGTATATCGCACAGGTTAAGAGAAAATATGGTTTAGATGTTAGTGAACACTATAATATTTCAAAAAATGAGAATCAGAAAATACCACAGTGTCCAATTGAAAAGGAAGAAGCTATTTTGGATGCGTTGAAGCATTTTAAGATGTTGTAATATTAAAACAATAGGGGATTATAGACAGTGGCTAATATTGAAAGTATTAAACAAAAAATATTACAACTGGATGCAGGTTCGTTTCAAAATCTTTGTGATTCTTATTTATATAAAACGGGCTATCCGAGTATAGTATCTCTTGGTGGAGAAGCAGGTACACGAAAGACCACTTTAGGTACACCTGATACATATTTTATTGCATCAAATGAAAAGTATGTTTTTGTTGAATACACAACTCAAAGGACAAACTTATTTGCAAAAATTAGGGATGACCTTGAAAAATGTCTTGATACAGCAAAGACAGGTGTCCCATATGACAAAATCTCTGAAATTATTTATTGTCATACTTCATCAAACCTTACACCCTTTCAAGATAGTGAAGTAAAAAAACTGTGTGAAGATGTTGGAGTTAAGCTTGTAATTATTGGAATTGATAAACTTGCAGAAGATATATATCTTTTCCATCATAATCTTTCACGTGATTTTTTGGGAATATCAATAAGTACAGATCAAATTCAATCATATGATGAATTTATTAATAGTTACAATGCAAATAGAATGGCTACTCCAATTGACACTAAATTTCTATTCAGAGAAAAAGAATTTCAAGATATCATCAATGCTTATCTTAAAGTGGATGTTGTTATACTTAGTGGTTCATCAGGTACGGGGAAAACACGTTTAGCTTTGCATTATGTAAAAACTCATGCAGATGCTAAGAATGAAAAGACTTACTGTATTCATAGTAATGCATTACCAATATACGAGGATTTAAAACTTTTTTTAGATAAACCAGGAGATTATTTTCTTTTTATTGATGATGCCAATCAATTGTCAGGACTGCAGCATATTATCCGATACGTTAGTATGAAACCAGAGGGATATAATGTAAAAATACTTATTACAGTAAGGGATTATGCACTTCAAAAAGTGATAAACGATGTTCGAGCAATTACTTCTTATGAAATTGTGAATGTAAATGTATTTTCAGAGAATGAGATTAAGGAATTACTTGAAACTTCATTGGGCATTTCGAATTTAGACTATCAAGAACGAATTATAAGAATTGCAGAAGGAAATGCTCGTATTGCTATACTCGCTGGGAAAGTAGCATGCAGTTCAAATCGTTTGGAGTCTATTGATGATGTGTCACAATTATATGAAGATTATTATGGTTCTAATTTAGAAAATAATCAATTTTTTATAGACAAAAATCTGTGTATAACTTCTGGTATAATTGCTTTTCTTGAAGCAATTCATTTAGATTATATTGATGCACTTTTACCAATTTTTACAGGAAAAAAAGGGTTAAATCGAGATAGTTTCATTGAAAATATCCGTATGCTTCACGAGCGGGAGATTGTCGATATTTGTAATGATAAAGCTGTTCGTTTTTTTCTGATCAATGTTTGTCTAATTATTTGTTAAAAATATTTTTCTTTGACAAAAAAATTACTTAGTTTATCAAAAAAATGATTAAAGCTTGCTTTTCAAGTTACAGAGAGAGAACTGTATCTTCTGTTAATACGTTACTTAATATTTTTTTAAAAAAATAAGGCACTTTTTAAATTTTTGCTGAGAAAGAAATAAAGTTATTATGGGATGAATTATCAACAGAAAAATCGCCAATCTTCTTTGAATTTGTAAAAGTCTTTTTTCGCATTAATCCTACGGAAACACTTTTTTGCTTTTTGCAAAATGAAATTGAATCTGAAGAAAGAGCGATTTGTGAATGGATCGATATAGATACTGAAAAAAAGAAAAAAATTATCAACATGTGGAAAATGATATCATTAAAATTCTTGGCGGATTTGCAGATATGACTGATTTGCCAACCGCTTGTGATTTGTTTTTTCAATATTATCTAAAGCGACCAGATTTATTTATGGAATTTTACCATGCAGTTAATATATATTTTTGGTATTCAGAGGGCTTCTTTTTCGTAATAGTTTTTTTATACTCAAATAACTTTTTTTGAAAAAAATAATAGAATATTCAAATGATTGGAAACAAGAATTTATTGTAATAATTTTTTTGCAGATAGCAGAAGAATTTCTGAAGTTAAATTTTTCTCCAGCGGAGGAAGGACAAAAGAATGCAATAACCATATATCAGATTCCACTAACTATATCTAAAGGTGTTGAAAAAAATATCGTGAGTCTCATTTGGGAATCGTTAACTTCTTTGAGTAAAATTGAAAAAGTATAGAGAAAAAGTTAGGGAAATTCTTAGTTCTTATGGTGGCATTATTGACGATATAAGCATTCCTATTTTACAATTTGATTTAAAAATATATTGAATTAATTTTTGAAGTTAAATTTTTCCACCAGATAAATTGACAAATTGCCTTTTAGCAGACAAAAATAGTGCAAGTTTTTTTAGCAGAATGAATTATTCTTGTGAATCCTTGTTTTTCTGAATATTTTTGAAGGAGAGGGCTTTCAATTATATTGTCTTCTTAAAGGACCAGATTATAAAGAAACTGGTTATGAAGAAAATAGAAAACAAAAGCAGCAATCAATTAATCATTACACTTTGAATTGTGATTTACAGATATTTAAGAAGTTAATTGATGTTTGCAACGGTATTTCTGAGCTAGATAACCATTCATATTGGGAGGTCGGTGAAGGATTAGGCATTGCCTTTGATGCTATTTCCGATAAAGCAGATTGGTATGTTGATGCAATTAAATATTATATCAAAAACGATACACCAAACAATTTACATCCATACCATCTAGTAGACAATTTATTTTCATTATTATCCGATTCAGAAGTGTATGAAATTATTATTAGTGAAGAATATAGTCAGAAAAATGCTTGGACATATGCATATTATCATGAATTACCGCCGGGATTAATTACAGAAAAAAACATTTACAAGGGCTTTATGATTTTTTTGAAAGATACTTCTGACAGATATATTACCTCATCATCAATGCGTGATGTAGATTTTTCTGGATAAGTATAATGCAATAGATGAATTAGCATTAATAGAAGGTTGCAAAATTATTTTTGGATAAAAAAAGAGTATTCCTCTTTTATCGTGGATATTTATTTTTGGCTTGTTATTTAATTATCATCATAATACACCAAGGGAAGTGATTCAAAAATTTAATTGCAATTTAGAATTGCTTGAAGAAATATACTATGCTATGTTGTCATATGATAAACATCATGATTATGACGGACAATTTTTGAAGGAAATATATTCGGTTAGACCTTCTATACTGGACAAGTATATAGATTATTTAATAAATAGTGATTCCTTTAGCGACCATCAAGAAAAACATTGTTGTTTTTTTGATTTGGACGATTTTGTAGAAATATATAATAAAATCTTTGAGCAGTTGATAAGAAACCGTCAATATTCTAGGTTGTCAGTACCGTATTTTTTTAGAATCTTTATTATTGCCAAAGCAAAATGAGAAAAAGCTGTTAGAAAGACAAGATATGTGGATTCGACAATGTATTCAACGATTCTTCAATGATGAAGCAAAAATGTATTGCCTATTTTCAGTTGTGTCAAAATTAGAGTTCAAAAGAAAAAGGGAGTATATATTGCTCTTTCTTAAGAATAATCCGTTGTTCGAAGACTTTGAAAAAATACCATTAACACCTACTTCTTGTAGCTGGTCAGGTAGCGCAGTACCTATGTATTCAGCTTGGATTGAATTTCTCGAATCATTGTTACCAAATTTTATAGGTTTAAAGTGGATAAAACATAAAAACTATATTGAAACAAAAATTGATGATTTACAAAAACAAATCGAAGCGGAGCAGATAGACGAGATTTTAAGAGGATGATTTATAAATACAAAAAGACTGTATAAATATATAAGTAAAAACTATCTGTGAATTGACATTTCATGATGGTTTAACCTACAAATAAAAACAAATTTATCTAAATCTTATTTAAGGTTTAAAAAACATTATGGATGTTGGAGATGTTATTAAGACTGGTTTGGACAATGGTGAGCATGTCGAGACGGTAGCGTTGCTATAAAAAGAGGAATCGTGAAAATCCTCCATTTTAGGCAGTTTTACAAGCATTTCGTCTTTGTGGAAAATCCTGATGGAGGAAGAAAAAAGCTCCTCAAAAATTATGCCAATGTGAATGTTTGTATTGATATGGTGTGTGGAGACACAAAGATTGATTTTGAAAGAGAGGACTAAGCAATGTTGAGATTGATCATAAAAATACTTTTGTTTCCAATCAGCCTGCTATTAAGTATCCTAATAGCTTTTATGACCTTTTTGCTTAGTATTGGAACAGTCTTGCTATACTTTTTCAAGATATTATGCGTTGTAGGAGCGATAGCTTTATTTATCCAAAATAAAATATTACTCGGTATAGAAGCATTGTTTTTAGGATTTTTGTTTAGTCCCTATGGCATTCCGATGCTTGGTGCAAGTATTATTGCGTTTCTTCAAGGGATAAATGATAGAATAAGGTCATTTTGAATTAGAATATGGAGATTGTAAGTGAATGATATTATAAAAAAATTAAATATGGAAAATAGAGACGAAGTAGTCAGATTCTTGAAAAGCATGTGGTCAGAAAGACCGATGCATTGTCCACTATGTGGAGGAGAGTTGGATTATTTTCATAAAAAAGCAAAAAAGAGTAATTCAAAATGGATATGCAAAAACTGTAATAAAAGATATGATGCAATTAAGATTTTGGAAGAACTTAATAATTGAAAATTTACTTGAAAAATTTTTATAAAAATGGTTACCAAAGATGATAGAGAAAAACTATCGTCTTTTTCTTTGCAAAAATTTCAAGGAGGGAGGTGAAACAATGGACTTTGACTATTTCTATAACAGGGAAGCAGAGGGCTTTAATTTTTTGAAAGTGCCGGAAATATTAGTGGAAGGAGAGGAGTTTCAAGGACTATCCGCAGAAGCTATTTTGCTCTATGACATGCTTCTAAAAAGATAATATTTAGGAAAGAACGACTTTGATACAGAGCGTATCAAGGTGGTATTTGATTCTAAAAAGGTTACAGACCATCATGCCATTATTCCAACAGTAAGCTCACTAAGTGAGGATTTATCAGGCATTACTGAGAGTGAAGCAAAGGTATATAGGATTATTTCTAATAAGCTTCACGCAAGTGTTGGTGATATTTTGAGCATTGAAAAGAAAGAGATTAAAGAAAAGTTTACTCAACCTCCGAAACACTTTACTGAAGATACTCTCTTAAAGTCTGTGGAGATTGCAGGAAATGATGCCTTAGAAAAGGGTGTAGAGGTGGAAAGAAAAGGTCTTGGCACGCCGGCAACAAGGGCAGGAATTTTTGAAAGATATTGAAAATGAGATAAAAGAGGTTGTTCTGACATATAGCAAGTAAGCGGTTACTAATTTCAGAGTGAAAAAAATGTCCAAAAAGGCTATAATCTTTTGTAGGAAAAGTAGGGTGAAAGGAAGTAAGTATGAAAGATATATTTATGGATACTGCAAAAGTTATGGCAAAAGGACAGGTTACTATTCCGAAAAGGATAAGAGAACTTTTGAATTTAGAAAATGGTGGAGATTATGTTACTTTTGTAGTTAATAAAGAGAAAGTTGAAATTCAAAATTCCAAAGTTTTTATTGAAGAAAACATTGGGGAATAAAGGTGGTGAAAAAAAGCAGATGACGATAGATGAGATAAAGCAGCTAATTCAAAATGGAGAGAAGATAGATGTTGAGTTTAAAGAATCTAAAAATGCTTTAACCAAAGATGTCTTTGATACGGTATGTTCTTTTAACAATAGAAATGGCGGACATGTTTTACTTGGTGTAAATGATAAAAGAGAGATTGTTGGTGTTAGTAAAGAGAAAGTTGATAAAGTTATTAAAGAATTTACTACGGCAATCAATAACTCGCAAAAGATGTATCCACCACTTTATTTACTTCCTGAAGTTTTTGATATAGATGAGAAAAAAGTAATTTACATCAGAGTGCCGGAAGGCTATCAGGTGTGCAGACATAATGGAAGGATTTGGGATAGGTCTTATGAGGGAGACATCAATATAACAGACCATGCCGAACTTGTATATAAGCTATACGCAAGAAAGCAAGGAAGCTATTTTGTAAATAAAGTATATCCTAATCTTGATATTGATTTTCTTGATGCTTCTGTCATTGATAAGGCTAAGAAAATGGCTGTTTCCCGAAATAAAAATCATGTTTGGGAAAATATGAGTAATAAAGAACTTCTTAGAAGTGCCAATTTGATTCTGACTGATCCGGAAACAAAGCGTGAGGGAATTACATTAGCAGCTATTTTGTTATTTGGAAAAGACAACTCTATTATGTCTGTCCTTCCGCAACACAAAACAGATGCAATATTTAGGGTTGAAAACAAAGATAGATATGATGATAGAGATGTTGTCATAACAAACCTGATTGATAGTTATGACAGGCTTATAGAGTTTGGGCAGAAGCATTTGAATGATCTATTTGTATTGGACGGAATTGTAAATGTCAATGCAAGAGACAGGATACTTAGAGAGATAGTTTCCAATACATTGGCTCATAGAGATTATTCAAGTGGGTATCCTGCAAAGATGATTATTGATGATGAGAAAATTACTGTTGAAAACAGTAACTTGGCTCATGGTATGGGAGCGTTAGATTTACAGAAGTTTGAGCCATTTCCCAAAAATCCAGCTATATCAAAGGTGTTTAGAGAAATAGGTCTTGCGGATGAACTTGGTTCAGGGATGCGAAATACCTACAAGTACACACAGCTTTATTCAGGACAAAATCCGCTATTTGAGGAAGGAGATATATTCAGAACGATTATTCCTCTAAAGAAGATAGCGACGCAAAAGGTGGGTGGAGGGAATGTCCCTCACGATGTCCCTCAAGATGTCTCTCGAATGTCCCTCGAAGAAATTGAAAACATAATTAAAGATATGATTAAAGAGGACAATAGAGTGAGCCGGAAAGATATAGCTATGATATTGGGAGTTAGTGAAAAAACTATTACAAGATATATAAAAGAAATTCCTAATATTCAGTATGTTGGTAAAGGGAAAAATGGTTATTGGGAACTTAATGATTAGAAGTAAGTTGCAATACACAGAATTAAAAGGTGATTAGAGTAAAATCTAACCGCCTTTTTGGTTTGGAAAAAAAAGGAGGTAAAAATGCGAATAAATGATTTTCATAACATTTTGGAGCTTGTAAAACAAGATATTTTGAAAAGTGAAGCAGAATATCTAAAGCTCTTAAAGGTTGTCGGAAACAATCAGAGATATGATTTTAGGAGTCAATTAAGTATCTACGATAGAAATCCTGAAGCGACAGCCTGTGCCAAGTTAGATTATTGGAGGGATATTAGCGGAAAGAGTATTGATGCAACCATTCAAAAAAGTAAAGAGCTTGATAAAGAGGTTTTAAGAGGACAAATTCATACTCATTTTTTAATATCTTTTTACACAGCTCCATGCCGATCTGGTGTGCTATTTCAGGCGTAGTTTCTCCCGGTAAAAAGGATTGAATAAGGTGTCTTGGAAGGACAGAACCTTTTGTTCCTGCATCATTTCGTATCCTATTTGCCATAGGTATATTTCCTCCTTTGTGTGAATTTTGGGGGTATTAGGTTATCCCTAACAAGCTATAAATTAATGAAAAAAAAGAAGCAGATCCCGAAGGGCTGCTTCATCAATTTTTCAGTAAGTGTACGGACACTTACTGTGCTTGCTACATAAGAATAAATTAGAAAGTAAGCATTAAGCAAGTTTTGAATTTAATACCATAAGGACGCCATAATTTCCACATGTAACTTGACAAATATTGAATTCTAATTTATTATTAAATATAAATTCAGTATTAGAGCAGAAAGAGGTGTGCTATGGCACAAGTATTAAAAGAAGAAGTTAGAAATAGAATACTCGAAGCAGCAGAAAAAGTGTTTTATAAAAAGGATTATAGAGGTGCCAAATTAACAGAAATTGCAAAAGAAGCAGATATTCCTGTGGCGCTCATTTATACCTATTTCAAAAATAAGGAAGTTTTGTTTGATGCAGTAGTAAGTTCTGTTTATATAAACTTCGAGTCAGCTTTTGATGAGGAGGAGTCTTTGGAAAAAGGTTCTGCTTCTGAAAGGTTTGATGAAGTTGGAGAAAACTATATTCATAAACTATTAAAAGAGCGTAAGAAGTTAATTATTTTAATGGATAAAAGCTCAGGTACGAAGCATACAGAAGCCAAACAAAAACTCATATCGCAAATGCAGGTTCATATTGAAGTAAGTTTAAAAAGACAATCGAAACAGGAATATGATCCAATGCTTGCCCATATTTTAGCCAGTAACTTTACAGAGGGGCTTCTTGAAATAGCAAGGCACTATCAAAGTGAAAAGTGGGCAAAAGATATGCTAAAACTTATTGCAAGGTGTTATTACAAGGGAGTGGAATCCCTGTAATCAGCACTAAAAAATAGACTTTGCGTAATCAGCAAAGTCTTACTTTAAGCCTTAATACTGAATCAAAATTCAATATTATTCAATTTTGAAAGGAGAGTTGTTCATGCCGGAAAAAGAATTAAGGAAAAAAGTGATTGGGAAAAATGGTTTATCCAATTCACTTCTTGCTTTAAAAATAGTATGTGATTTGATACCACAAATCTTACTTGTATATTTGATTAGTGCTTTAATCACAAACAATATTAGCGAAGGGAATTTAAAGTATATATTCTTAGGAATCTTTATATCGTTTGTATTAAAAGGCGTGTTTTACTATTTTGCAACAAAGGTTGCCCATGAGAAAGCATACGAAAAATTAACAGAGCTTAGGATAGATATTATCGGGCATCTAAAAAAACTAAGTTTGGGATTCTTTAAAGAACATAACACTGGAGAACTTACCAACATCGTTCAGCATGATGTAGAGCAAGTGGAAGTATACCTTGCCCATGGTCTTCCGGAAATAATGTCAGTCACACTTCTGCCTACCATTATTTTTGTAACTATGATTTTTGTGGATTGGCGTCTTGCACTTGGTATGATTGCCGGAGTTCCACTCATGTATTTGGTAAAAGTTCTTTCACAGAAAACAATGGATAAAAACTTTGCTATTTACTTTAACCATGAAAACAAGATGAGAGAAGAGCTAATGGAATATGTAAAAAATATTTCTGTGATTAAGGCTTTTGCTAAAGAAGAGGAGATTAGCGAAAGAACATTAAAAACGGCAAGAGAGTATATTTACTGGGTTAAAAAGAGCATGGGAGCAATTACCATTCCAATGGGACTCATTGACATATTTATGGAAATTGGAGTGGTAATTGTCATGATTTTGGGAAGTATCTTTCTTTATCAGGGGAATGTTACAACGCCTAATTTTATCCTTGCAATTATTTTATCCTCTGCGTTTACAGCATCCATAAGCAAGACAGCCACATTGCAACATTTTTCTATTGTGTTTAAGGAAGTTCTAAAGGCGATTGGAAAAGTTTTAACCGTTCCACTTCCAAACAAAAAGACAGAACAAGGTTTAGAATTTGGAAACATAGAATTTAAAGATGTGAATTTTGCATACGGAAAAGATGGATTTAAGCTTAAAAATATCAATTTGACTTTTAAGAAAAATAGTTTGAATGCCTTTGTAGGAGCAAGTGGTTGTGGGAAAAGTACCGTATCTAATTTGCTTATGGGATTTTGGGATGCTGATGAAGGACAAATACTGATAAATGGAAAAGACATAAAAGAATATAGTCAAGAAAATATCTCAATGTTGATTGGTAGTGTCGGGCAAGAAGTTATCCTTTTTGATTTAAGTATTTTTGAAAATATAGCAATTGGAAAATTTAATGCAACAAAAGAAGAAGTTATAGAAGCAGCTAAAAAAGCAAGATGCCATGATTTTATTTCAGCATTACCAAATGGATATGAAACACGAGTAGGTGAAATGGGAGTCAAGTTATCTGGTGGAGAAAAACAAAGAATCTCCATAGCAAGAATGATACTTAAAAATGCACCGATTTTGATATTAGATGAAGCAATGGCAGCTGTTGATAGTGAAAATGAAAGACTTATCAGTGAAGCAATTGACGATTTAAGCAAGGATAAAACCATCATTACAATTGCTCATCATCTAAATACGATTAGAGATTCAGACCAAATTATAGTTATGGATAAGGGTGTTGTTCTTGATGCAGGAAGCCATGAAGAGCTGATGAAAAGATGTGATTTATAAGGATATGGTTGAAGCACAGAACAAAGTTGATAGATGGAATTTGAAAGACAATGGTCTTTCACGAGCAAGGAACGGAGTGGATTGCGAGTGTACGGAGGTGGTAACAGAAAATGTTTAGAGAAATGTTAAAACTACTTACAAAAACCGGCAAGAGAGATTTGATTATATCAAGTATATTCTTTGCCCTTTATGGACTAAGCTCCATAGCTATGATTGTTATCGTATTTTCAATACTGTTCCAAATCTTTGATGGAACGAGCTTAGCAAGTTTATATAAATATTTTATTGCGATTGGATTACTTGTAGTCTTCAAAGGTATTTGTAATATGGTCGCAGATATGAAAAAGCATAGTGCAGGTTTTGATATTGTTCAGCAAATCAGAGAGCGCATGATTATCAAATTAAAAAAATTCAGCTTAGGATTTTATACCAACGAAAGACTGGGCGAGATCAATACAATTTTACACAAAGATGTTGATAATATGTCCCTTGTTGTAGGACACATGTGGTCGAGAATGTTTGGTGATTTTTTGATAGCTGCAGTCGTATTTGTTGGTCTTGCAAGTATTGATTTCAAACTTTCTATTATTATGGCTGTATCTGTTCCGATTGCACTTATTTTTCTATATCTGACAATTAAGCAATCTGAAAAAATAGAAAATCAAAACAACTCAGCACTTCTTGATATGGTTAGCTTATTTGTTGAATATGTTAGAGGAATACCTGTATTAAAGAGTTTTTCAAACAATAAGAGCTTGGATAATGAGCTTATGAATAAGACAAAAAAGTTTGGAGAAACAAGCAAAGCAGCTTCAAGATTCAAGGCAAAACAGTTATCTATATTTGGTTTTTTACTAGATATTGGATATTTAGTTCTTTTAATTGCAGGAGCAATACTTGTTATAAAGGGAAGTCTTGATGTACTTAATTTTATTATCTTTGCAGTAATTTCAAAAGAGTTTTATAAGCCATTTGCTTCTATGGAACAACACTATATGTACTATGTTTCGGCGGTAGATAGTTACGAAAGACTCTCAAGAATTTTATATGCAGACATTATATCGGATAAGGTCGATGGAATTATTCCGAAACATAATGATATAGCTTTTGAAAACATAGATTTTTCCTATGAAAAAGATGAGTTCAAAATGGAAAATTTAAGTTTTGATATTGACGAAAAAACAATGACTGCACTGGTTGGTGAGTCAGGAAGTGGCAAGACGACGATAACTAACCTGTTATTAAGATTTTATGATGTGCATAAAGGAAAAATCACACTCGGAGGAACTGATATAAGGGATATTCCTTATGATGAGCTTTTAGATCGTATTAGCATTGTTATGCAGAATGTTCAACTGTTTGATAACACGATTGAAGAAAACATCAGAGTAGGTAAAAAAGGAGCTACAAAAGAAGAAATCATTGAAGCTGCAAAGAAAGCAAGGATACATGATTTCATTATGAGTTTACCAAAAGCTTATGAAACGGATATTGGAGAAAATGGTGGGATTCTTTCAGGTGGACAGAGACAAAGAATATCTATTGCAAGAGCTTTTCTAAAGGATGCACCTATTTTAATTCTTGATGAAATGACAAGTAATGTTGATCCTGTAAATGAATCTTTGATACAAGATGCCATTACAGAACTTGCAAAGAATAGAACTGTACTTGTGGTGGCTCATCATTTAAAAACCATTCAAAAAGCTGACCAAATTCTCGTTTTTCAAAAAGGCAATTTATTTGAAAAAGGAAAGCATGGGGAACTTCTTGATAAAAATGGTTACTATACAAAATTATGGAAAGCTCAGTACGAGGTATAATCATGATTTTGTTAAAAGATGTTTCTTATGAATGGGAAGATGGACGAACTGCTTTAAAAAATATCAATCTTGAGATTAAAAAAGGTGAATTTATTTTAATTTCAGGGAAAAGTGGAAGTGGTAAAAGTACTCTTGGAAGTGTAATGAATGGTCTTATTCCGCATTATTATAAAGGTAAAAATGCAAGGAAAAAGCCTTTTGTGTCAGGAAAAGATATAAGCAAATTATCGCTTCATGAAATAGGGCATATTGTAGGAACTGTATTTCAAGATCCAAGAAGTCAGTTTTTTACGACAACGACAGATGAAGAAATCGCTTTTGGGCTTCAAACCATCTGCAAGTCAAGAGAGGAAATCAAACAGAGAGTAGAAGAAGTATATGCAGAGCTGGATATTCCGGAACTGAAAGGAAAATCTGTTTTTGAATTATCAAGCGGACAGAAACAAAAGATAGCTATTGCAAGCATCTATGCGATGAATCCGAAAGTTTTAATTTTAGATGAACCTTCAGCAAATTTGGATATGAAAGCAACATTTGACCTATTTTTGATTTTGGAAAAATTAAAGAAAAAAGGAACAACGGTTGTTCTAATTGAACATCGTTTGTACTATGTAAAGTCTTTATTTGACCGTTTTCTTTTGATAAAAGAGGGAGAAATTGCACAGGATTTGAGTCGGAAAGAAGTTATCCATCTTGAAGGGGCGTTTTGGGATGAAAATGGACTAAGAACTCTTGAATTAGAAGAATACAGGATAAGTGAGAAGAAAGATTCATATCAATTAAATGATGAAAGTATCAGTGGAAAAGGCTTGAAATTTTGTTACCCAAGTGCAGCTAAGGATGGAAAGAAGCAAAAACAGTACATCTTAAATCATCTTGATTTCAATATGGAGTGCGGAAAAGCCATTGGTCTTATTGGCTTAAATGGTACCGGGAAAACCACATTTGCAAGGGTGATTTCAGGACTTGAGAAGATAAAAGAGGGAAAAATATGGGCGGAAAAAGATAAGGAGTTGAATCGTAAAGATTTAATGGCTATGTCCTATTTTGTATTTCAGGATTCAGACTATCAGTTATTTTCAGAAAGTGTACTTGATGAAATGCTGCTTGGTATTTCAAGTAAAGATAAAAAAGAAAATACCCAAAAGGCAAAGTCTATTTTGAATGTACTTGGCTTAGACAAATACATGGATAAGCATCCGTTTGCTTTATCAAGAGGAGAAAAACAAAGACTGACAATAGCTTGTGGAAGGATGAAACAGGCAAAGATTTTCATCTATGATGAACCAACATCCGGTTGTGATAAAGACTCAATGCTTTCCGTCACAAAACTGATTGAAGAACAATTGAAAAATGGGACAACAGTTTTGGTGATAAGTCATGATTTTGAGTTTTTAGCAAACACAGTGAGTAGGCTCTGGGTAATGGGAGATGGAAAAATAGAAACTGTTTTAGATATGAGTGAAAGTAATAAATTTCTCATATTAGACAAGATGAGAGGAGGTAGAGAGCTTGGAAGATAGAAAAACCATAGATCCGAGAATAAAACTTACTCTACTTCCAATTGTTGGATTTACGAGCTTTTTTATAAGCGATACAGTTCTACTTTTCGGACTGATTGTCTTCGCCTTTTTTCTGTATGTATATAGTGGGATGTGGAAAAGAGCGTTACGCTTTATCTTATTTTTTGTGCTTTTATACTGCATAGAGTTAGGACTTGGAAAATTCCCGGAAGCAAGTATTGTATTTGCAATATATATGTTTATTTACTTTGCATCAAGAATGACCTTAATCGCTATGTTTGGTGGATATATAACAAAGACTACAAGTGTAAGTGAAATGCTGGAAGCGTTAAATAGAATGAAAGTACCAAGAAGCATTGGGATACCTTTTAGTGTTTTGCTTAGGTTTGTACCAACTATAAAAATAGAACTCAAGGCATTAAAAGAGAATATGAAGATTCGAGGAATCGTAACAAGCAGATCTTTCCCATTGCTACATCCAATTAAATATATGGAATATACGCTTGTTCCGCTTTTAATGAGAATGATTAAGATTTCAGATGAACTGTCAGCTTCAGCACTCATTAGAGGACTTGATAGTGATGAAAACAGGGTTACATTAACGGAATTGCGGTTTAGAAAAACAGACTTAATGATTGGACTATTAGGAGCTTTGATGATTGCCCTTGTAATAGTAATACAGAAAATTTATTAGGAGAACTTTTATGAAAAACAAATTGAATGGCCGTGATTTTATTACAATCGGAATTTTTAATGCAATTGGAATTGTCATATACATGGCAGTAGCATTTGCTATGGCAACAACAGTTATAGGAGGATTTATTGCTTCAGGAGTTAGCTTTATGATAGCTGCTACCGTTTATATTCTTATGGCTGTAAAAGTTAAAAAGAAGGGTGTATTTACAATATCAGGAGCGCTTATTGCTTTCATTGCGTTGTCAGGAGGACATTTACCTCATGCAGTCTTTGCTGTAATCGGTGGAATGATATGTGATTTGATTATAGGAAATTATGAGAGCAAGGGACGAATGATTATTGGATATGGGACATTTGCATTAGCAGATTTTTTAGGAACAGTAATTCCTGTAATTTTATTCGGAACAGCTTCTTTTGTGGAAAGAGCATCAAAATGGAAAATGAGCGAAGCACAAATAAAGGAAGCATTATCTTATTTCAAAGTTTCGTGGGCAGTAGGATTTGGTTTGATAACCTTTGTTCTTGCTTGCATAGGAGCATTTGTTGCAACAAGGATACTTAAAAAACATTTTGAAAAAGCGGGAGTGATTTAATCAATCTTTGTTTGTGAGGGAAAAATGGGTTAAATAATGGAGGTAACAACATGCCGTGAGGTAGCTTTAGTATATTGCGAGATGGTTTGATATAATTATAAAAATACACAAAAGGAGTTAAATAATATGGTCGCAATACACTTGCGCAGAGATTTGTTCAAGAATAGTTGTTATATAGGAAAGTTGAAAAGATATAGAAGCCTTCAGAAGCTTCTGTATCTTTTCTGTTTTGTTTCTACAAATACTCTTTAACAAGGAGCAAGAAATGTAAAACGAAAGTAGGCAGAGATGCCTATTTTTGTTTGCATTGATGTAAAAATCTTTTGCCCTCATGAACCAAAATGATGACAGTGAATAGATACTCTCAGCTAAAGTGGGGGGCTAGCGCGAATTAAAGAAAATATAAAAGGACTATTTCGGGACTTATAAAAAACTTAAAGAAAAAAACATAAGCGGTATTGACTTATTTATAAGTTGGCGATATGCTTTGGCTATAAAAGGAGGGATGAATATGTCAGAGAGAGAAAAAAGCGCACTTTATCCAGGGAGCACATTAAGTGATTGTATAAAGTTTGCAGAAGCAATAGATTCTTTTAAGAACAAAACGGTTGCTTACAATGCCGTTGCTGAAAAATATGGACTATCAAGTTGCGCCACAAAGTCATTTACTCAAAAAATTAGCTCAGCAAAGCAATATGGATTAATCACAACTAATAGCGCAACGATTCAGTTAACGGAACTTTCAAAAAAGATATTGTATCCGACAACGGGTGATATTAATAGTTTAAAAAATGAATGTTTTAGGCTTCCACCGTTATATGCCTCTTTGATAAGCGAATATGAGGGTAAGGCTATTCCGGATGAGAATATATTGGCAAACTTGTTGATGAGCAAATATAAGATTAGCAGAGCAGCCAAAAATAATGCGGCTAAAATATTTCGTCTTAATCTGGAAGAATTGGGGTATATCAAGGCGGGAGTTTTTTCGTTTGAATCTGAAAACGTAGAACAAGACTCTATAAATGCAGCTAATCAAAAAATATTAGCAGATAATGATCATACACAGGATGAAGAAACTTTTGAAAAAGAGGCATCATCTGACAAGACAGCTTCGGCAGAATATATAACTCAAATGTATCCCGTGGAGTCAGGAAAAGTGGCTAAGATTATTATTCCTATTGATTCAACAGAGGATGATTTGTATGCAATACGAGATTTGCTAGAAGTGGTTATGAAACGCAAATTCAAGATAAAGTAGATGACTAATATTTCCGAAAGTAATAGCAAAGGTATGGGGCTTGTAAAGAAAGAAGGTGGTTTTATTGATTGTTGATAATTAAAGAAAAACGCATAGCAACTGTTACCAGCAATTGCTATACGTTTCATCTCATAAGGATATGCTAAGCAAATCCTCAATGCTATTATCGTAGCTTAGCATATCCTTTCCAAAATTTCAAGTATCAATCAATTACTATTGGATTTATGATTTTCATAGTCTGGAAAGGATAAAATTATGAGAAAAACACTACTAGATGATGGTTCCTATCCTTATTTGACGGAGGGAGCCGAGCTTGTTGGAGAACCAGGAATCCCTGCACTTATGGACATAGATAATGCTCAGGTGCCGGTGAAAATGATTCCATTTGAAAAGGCAAAGAGAGCACAGGATAAACGTCAGTACGTTCATTTCTACATGCATGATAAATTTTTTTCAAGGGTGCTTACAGCAACTAATAAATATATTAATCTTTTAAAAACATTTGATGGAGTGATAACTCCTGATTGCACAATGATAGTAGGGCAGGCTCCGTGCATTTTACAGACTAATACGTACTTTAATCGTGCAATAGGGTTTTATCTTCAGAAACAAGGAATACCCGTTATACCAAATATCCGTTGGAGTGATGAGCGTAGCTTTTTATATTGTTTTCTTGGCGTTCCAAAACATAAGATTGTAAGTATCAGCACACATGGTTGTCTAAGGTCAAAGCGAGATAAGGATATATGTAAAATTGGTACGGAAGAAATGTTAAAAGTGCTTGAACCGACAGATGTTCTTGTCCATGGATATATGCCGGATGATGTATTTGGCAATTTTTATGACAAAGCAAGGTTTCACCGTTATCCCTCCTTATTTGAATTGACGCACAAAAAGGAGGATGATTAATAATGGGGCATGGTTATAAAGAAGACATTGGTCATTATCATTCCATTAGTGAGAATCTTCCTGAACTTATTTCTAAATACAAGTATAGCAATGGATACTTTGGCGATTCCGGAAAAGGTAGAAGCTTTGTCAGAAATATTGTAAGTGAAGATCCAATCGCAACATCAAAAGATTTCTACAATAAGGCTGCTCATGGTGGTATAGAAAAAGAGATGTCTAACGGGAAGGGCTATTATACGAAAATGAAAGACGGATCAATTCTATCATACAGAGAAAAATCTTCAACAGATGGAAGTCCGGTTGTTGAGATAAATATTAAATCAAGTAATGAACATGGTGATATTAAGTATCAAAAAATTCATTTTGTGAGAGGAAACTAATTATGAAATCAATAGATATGAGATTTGATGAAAATATGGTTAAAGACTGGATACGGAAGGAATTCACTCAGTTTAGAAGTGATCCTTTTGATTTTACAAACAGCGTTACTCAGATGGTTGGACTTTACATTAATGGTTCTGTGTTTTCGATTACTAACATCCAAGAAACGGTTGATTACTTTGGAAATAAGGAAGATATTGCTGTATGCAGACTTAAAGAGACAGAAAATTCTGCAATTCAATCTGCATTTAAAAATACTGAGATGATTTCGACACCTATCGGTGGAAGGATTGATTATATAACGGTTGTCAATGAACACCAAAAGGTAAAAAATCTAAAAGATGATTATGAGGTGTGGCTGACAAGGGGAATTATATTTTCTGTAGATGGAAGGGAAATTTCATTTGAGAAAGATAATGTACCATTTTCGGAGGAAATAATTATTAGACGCGGATACAACTTATTAGAAAAGTTTACCGATGTAAATGATTTCTTAGAAGGATGGGAAAAGGGGATACTAGCGGAATGCCATAGAGAAGTTATTGAAATGAAGAACTAATATCAGGTGATTCCCCTTTCCGGGTGGCAAGTTCTATAGTTCGGCCGACTATAGAACTTGCTTCAAAGGAACAAGTAAAGGAGCAAGATAAGGAACAGGTCGCTATACAAGATCTTATTCAATTTTACTCCATTCTTCGCAGCCGGAAAGCAATACAAGAATTTATAGGGCTGGCCGTTAGAAGAAACTTTTCAGAAAAATATATTAAGCCTTTAAAAGTTCAGGTGGAAGCAACAAAAAGGCTTAATTGCATATGAACGGAATACTCTTAAAATGACTGTCAATTCAGAATGGGGTGACTGAATATAGTGAGATGCAGATAATTTTTTTGTCCAACAGATTCATTTTTCGCCCAAAATTGCGTTAATCTGGACGAAAAGAGAAGACGCTGGATGAAAGGACTAAGGATACGAAGGGAGGTGAAGTGGATGGATGACATTAAAAAGGATCCATTTGAGGAATATATTAGGCAGTCAGAGCCTTCTAAACGGGAATTGGGTTATGCTTGGTATACCGCAATGGGGCTTCAAGCTGTCGATGGCCTTGAAACATCGGATTATTTGAAAAATACGGCAAGAAAAAATATTGAAGGGGCGATCACGCTTTCGGAAGCGGGTAGACTTATAGAGAGTTATTATGAGGAATCGAAAGAAATCGATGTAGACAGAACTAAAGAAGCCGATATTGTATCTGCTCGAATAGCTACGATCCTTTCTGAAAGCGCATTTACATTTTCGATGCCCCAGTATATTGGAATTCACAGAAGACTGTTTGAAGGAATCTATTCTCATGCGGGAAAGCTAAGGGACTATAACATTTCTAAGCAAGAATGGGTACTCGATGGAGCATCTGTTCATTATGGCAATGCTTTGGAACTTCGTGAAATGCTGGAATATGATATTCGGACAGAAAAAGAGTATGAATACCCTTTAAACAGCATTTCCGCTATAATTCCGCACTTAGCTCAGTTTGTGTCAAGACTCTGGCAAATACATGTATTTGCTGAAGGAAACACTAGAACAACTGCGGTTTTTTTTATTAAATATCTCAGGTCTATGGGATTTGACGTTACGAATGACATATTTGCAACAAATTCGTGGTATTTCAGAAACTCACTAGTACGGGCAAATTATAACAATCTCTCTAGAGGAGTCAGAGAAACAACAGAGTTTTTAGAGCTGTTTTTAAGAAATCTCTTATTAAAAGAGAATAACGAATTGAAAAACCGTTATGCTCATATTCGATGGGAAACTATAAAACAGGATATTGTAAACGAAAAACAGGACATTCGAGCAACAAAACAGGACATTCAAGCTCAAAAACAGGGCATTCAAGAAAAAGAACAGTATATTGAAGTACCTGACGTTGTTAGTAAAAAAACAAGACAGCATATTCAAGCTTTGTTTGAAAGATTTGGGTATGAGCGCTTTTTTGGACGTACCGAAGTAATGACTGAACTATCTATAACCGCTTCACCGGCATCTGTACTGATAAAGAAAATGCTGAATTTGGGCATGATATCTCCTATGAAAGGAAAAGGCAAAGGAAAATATCTTTTTGTAAGGAAATCATAGGTTCTTCAGAACACAAAGAAGAGCCTTTCAGAACAGTTTGAGTAAGTTTTGGGATTAGATTGGAGAAACAATTTTTCAGATAATGACATAAAGCATTTACTTATGGAAGGTGGAATAAAAATGATAATACCGGACAAGCCAAACAGTAGGAACCCAAAATATAAAAAAGTGAATAGTGAAGGAAAGGGACACGTAAGCTTACTAACGAAAGACGAATGGGAAAACCTCATCACGCTATATACCCCATCTTTGGAAGATCTTTGGTTTCGACAGAAGATGATGGAAGATACGGAAACCATGTCATATAACCAAGCATGGGGAGGTACAATTCCTTTTCCTAAAGAAGAGTGGCATAGCTGGTATGATTACTGGATTATAAAGCACGAAGGTAAACGTTATTACAGATATTTAAAGGATAACGCCGGTCATTTTATTGGAGAGGTTGCCTACCATTACGATAACGATAGAAAGCTTTATCTCGCAGATATCATAGTCTATGCTCCATATAGAAAAAAAGGCTATGGCGGTATTGGATTGGATTTGTTGTGCAATGCCGCTAAACAGAATGGTGTAAAACTGCTCTATGACGATATTGCCATAGATAATCCGGCAATCACAATGTTTCTACAGAATGGATTTATGGAAGAATACAGAACACACAAAGTTATCATGCTAAAAAAGAACTGTGAAGATAAATTGCCCGCTTCTCTTGGGATTTTTGTTTAGTTCCTATGGAATTCCGATGCTTAGTGCGAGCATTCGATTAAATAAGAGAGGCATTACTACGAAAACCATAGAAATTTGTATTTTATTAAAAATCATGGTAAGTTATATATACCTCCCGAGAAATTAATAAAGAATCTTGAGGCAACAATAGTTTGTTTTGAGGCATCTGTGCAATTGAAACAGCGGATATAACTGCAATAGTGGCTTGTTTTAAGAGTTAGGATGGTGATCAAAAAAATGAAAAAAAGAATATAAAGAAGCTATCTTCGTATTAGTGGTTTGTGCCATCAGGACTATTATAATATGTTTTATACCTTCTTTTTTTCCGATGATACATTCAACAATTTTAGGGGGACTTACTCATTTCCATTGGTAAAATCATCATCACACTAGGTAGTTATTTCCGATCTAATGATCACTTTGAAGTTCTTTCTCAAATAGCTGGACCCATTACGAATAAAAATTCTGGATATAGCTTTTAATCATTTCTTGCTTTGTAGTCGGATTTGTTATGATTGCCGGAGCCGGTTCAAACCTTAATCAGCAGTTCGGTCTCCCCTTTTTGGGCGGTCTTGTGGTTAGCATTATCATTACTGTTGCAACTTGTATCTTATATGCAAATGTTAAACTTGTTTCTACCCGGTTTTTGATTGCTACTGTAGTAATAGGATATGCATTATCCTTTATGGGCTTTAGAGAACTGGTATCTATTATTTATCCGATTTTTAGGATATATTGGCTTTGTGATGCTACTGATATTGGCTATTGCGTGGATAAAAGAAAAAAATCAAATATCCAAGGAGAGAAATTCTTAAGACGCAAAATGATACGATTAATTACTAAGAAATATGATGATAATCAAGAATATACAATTGGAGATAAAGAGGAATTTCATCAGCTGGGTGAAGATTCCATTGTTGATACGCAGAGTATTAAGATCGATATTAAGGATCTTGTTAAAGAGGAATTTAACGATGATACAAGATAAATAAGAGCGAGTTTTGTAAATTGAGTATGCATAAAGGAGGACGTATGTTTGAACAGGTAAAATTAGACTATGCTTTTGATGCTTTGGAGCCCCACATTGATACCTTAACCATGGAGACTCATTACGGAAAGCACCATGCAGCATATACGAAGAACTTTAATGAAGCAGTGGATAAGGCAGGGCTTAGCGATAAATCCGTAGAAGAAATTCTATCTTCTCTGCCTTCTGTATCTGATGAAGCCTTAAGAAATACTTTTGCAGAACAATGGTGGCGGGTATTACAACCATAATTTATATTTTTTTCTATTCTGAGCCCGAAGAAAGACACAAAACCCAGTCCGGCCTTGGAAGAAGCTATTAAGAGGGATTTCGGTTCTCTTGAGAGGCTGATAGAGACTTTGCAGAATCTGGCTTTAGGACAGTTTGGATCAGGTTGGGCATTCCTTTCCGTAGATCAGGAAGGAAAGCTGTATGCCACAAAGGCGGCAAATCAGAATAATCCTTTTATGGAAGAAGGAAAGCATAGCCCAATATTAGCTTTAGATGTATGGGAACATGCCTATTATCTAAAGTATAAGAATTTAAGAGGAGATTATGTAAAGAATTTCTTTGAAGTTTTGGATTGGGAGAAGGTAAGCAAGAATTACGAAAATTTTAGATAAACAGAGATTAGGCATTCTCATTTAAGATGTCGCTCTAAACCCTTTTTGGAAGACGATAGAACTTTAACTCTATCGTCTTTTTTGTAGTCAAAAAAAGAAAATGATAAAGAAATTCAAACTATGTTTTGGAAAAGTTTGGGTTTAAATTCATATAGCTTGACGATAAAAGGAGAAGAGGATACTATCAAAGAAAAGATTTTCAATAAATTCATAACATTACCCGTGAGTTCTCCAAATAAGGTTTTCTTTGCAACTTATAGAACTGAAAGCTTTTAGAAAATTAGCTCTCGTTCTTTCAATTCTGTAGATTGCAGAGTTTATTTTACCGTTTTTAAAATCTCTGCGGTTTTAACTAAGTTCATTCCTGCTCCCGGGTCTCAGCTTCTCGCAGGGCACGCTGTATGAAGGTGGTCATATTTTTTTTGGGGGGGGTAGAATCAAAAATATAAATAATTGAACAAGGAGAGTTGCGTGCTAAGGCATTTGGTACAGTAAATACTGTGGTGTATGTAAAAATCTTTCTATGGAGATTTCTGGATGAATATGATATTAATGCCATTCGTGCAAATATTGCTTTGGATATGGTTTCTGGGATGTACGATTACATGGCGCTTCGGGAAACGAATTCTTGTTGAAGGAATGGGAATTCAGAGCGCAGAGTTTGCCATGCTTTGCCTGTATAGCATAGGACTGATTAGTTATTATTTTTTTCAGCCTATAGGTAAATGGATTTTGTTCACGATCCTTGTATTGTGGTTAACGATTCAGTTTTTATGCCATTGGTATTACACCATCTTTGGTGCCTCCGAAAGAAAACTGAAGGGGTACAATGCATGCTTTAAAGGCACGCTAAGGCTCATTCCTATGAGTGAAAAACGCGTGATACCGGACTTGTATCATATTGTTCTTCATATATTTATTTTGTTAAACAGCATACTTTGCTTGCTATCTCGACATCCCGCTTAAAATTGTTTCAATCTGAACTCCTGCTAACACCAATCAAGGAGGCGGGATGTCGGTTGCCCTTTAATTATCCGATTCCGTTTATCAGATATATGCATCAGGTTATTTTGGCTTGTTATACAGAACTTGAAGAGCGCGTCGGATTAATGAATGAAAATGGAAATGGCAGCACTATATGACGTTAATATTCGTACAATCAACGAGCATATTAAGAAAATTTATTCTGATGCAGAGCTTGACCAATTACATACTTTGCTTAACAGGAATAGGAGGGATTAACAATGGCATTGCTGACACTTAAAGATGTATCCTATTTTTATGAAGGAACGCACAACGGAATTTGTGACATTTCTTTTGAGGCAGAGAAAGGAGATTTTATTGCTGTTGTTGGCAAAAATGGAGCCGGAAAAAGCACTTTACTCAATCTATTATCCGGAATATACAGTCCTCAACACGGAAGTATCACTTGCTCACCCAAGCTTACTTATCATGATTTAGGCATAAGTCCGCAAAAGCAATCCATTGATTGGTATTTAAATGTGCGAGATAACATTATGCTTGGAGCTGTATTGACCGGTCTTTCTAAGAAAGAATCACAGGCGGCAACGGATTCTATCTCTGAAATTCTTGATCTTACAGATTTCTATACCCGTTCCCCCGATTCACTGTCCGGCGGACAACAACAAAGAGTTCAAGTTGCGCGTGCTTTAGTTCATAAGCCTGAAATAATGATTTTGGACGAACCAACCGCCGGTCTGGATTACCGCTACTCACATGGACTATTTGAATATTTGAAAGAGAAATGTTTTGGCGAAAAGAAACTGGCTCTGGTTTCATCGCATGATTTGGGAATGCTGGAAGATTACTGCAACAAAATTCTATTTCTAAACCAAGGTCAGCAGTTTTACTTTGGTAGTATGCGGGATTTTTTAAGCGCTCACCAATTGACAAGGGAAATCACAATTTCCTTCTCCGGCGAAATGAGCGACACGCTCAAAAAGGAACTGATTGACCAAGGAGCTAAGCTTGAAGAGCAAACAGTAAGTTTCATCGAGTCTTCTGTAGATTTGAACTGCATTATTGGAAAGCTTTAGCCGAAGTATCGATTACAAGTATGGGCAGTGAACGCTTGGGTCTTAAGGAAATCATGATGCAAGAGGAGGAAACAGAAAATGCGTAAATTTCAAATGTATATTAAGCGTGGGCATCTTGGGCTAAAGGGTTTACCCATAATGGTCAATAATGAGCTGAAAGCACTTTGGTCCAACAAACAAATTATCTATAGTAGTTTGATTTCCCCTATTTTATATTTCTTATTTTATTCTGTAGGTATTCAGGCTACATTTGGAGATATATCCTTCAACGGAACGACTGTAAGTTTTCTGTCCTATTCTTTAATTGGTATTTTTGCCATGTCGTTATTTAAAGAAATGTACCAATGCGTTTATCGAATGATAACGGACAAGCGTTGGGGACTTTTAAGCTTAAAGATTCTTAACGGCATTCATCCGGCAATTTATATACTCGGAATTGCAACATTTCCAATCGTAGGAGTTGTCATTCAAGCTAGCATTCTATATATTCTTTCCTTTTTTGTTGGTGGATCTTTTTCGTTTTATAGATTTTGCATGATAATCGTTTTTTTAATGATTAGCGTGCTGTTTTGGGCTTCTATTCTGATTTGTGTTGCGCTACTGATAAAAAATTATAAGCAGCGAGACTTTGTGATGGACACCCTGTTAGTGCCAATTCTTTTTGCTGCACCATTATTTTATTCCTTTGACAATGCGCCATTCATTCTAAAATGTATTTCACGCATTAATCCCTTAACATATCAAGTTGATGCCATGCGTACAATCGCATTCGGCATTCCGGATTTCACTACAATTTGCATCGTTTTAGTTTTCACAGTTGTGGCATATTTATTCGCTATATTCTGTCTTAGTAATACCAATTTCAAAAATGATGAACATTAATTGCAAGTCTAAATCCAAACCTATGAATTAAATTCTAAAATAGTGGGATCTTATTTCAAAATGGAAATAAGAGACTGAGTGATGAAGCATTGGTGGCGATAATATTAATGATTGCGGAGTCGAAGCAGGGAGTGATGCAGGAAGAAATTCCGGTTCTGAAGAGAAAGAAGTGAAAAGTATGATTTTAGAAACAGAAAGACTTATCCTCCGTCCGTGGGAAGAAACGGATGCAGAAGAATGCTATAAATACGCGAAAGATCCGCGAGTAGGACCGATTGCAGGGTGGCCTGTACACACAAGTGAAGGGGACAGCAGACAGGTTATTAGGAATGTGCTGATGGTACCGGAGACCTACGCTATTGTGCTAAAGGAAACAGGACTTCCCATTGGTAGCATCGGCCTTCACCACAATGATCTTGCAGTAAAGGAGGATGAGGCAGAGCTTGGCTACTGGCTGGGAGTTGAATATTGGGGACAGGGTTTTATGCCGGAGGCGGCAAAGAGAGCTGAGCTGCATGGCTGAGTCATGCCTTTCTTTGATCTGGAACCTTGTTCGTATCTGGTGTGGTTATTATGATGGTAACGACAAATCAAAGCGTGTTCAGGAAAAGCTGGGGTTTAAGTATCAATGGACTACCGGAGATACACATATACCGCTATGTCCGTCATATTAAAATTGAGTCGTAAAATTGTATCGGAAAGAATAAAGAAATAAGAGGAGGGCAGTAACATGCCAACAACAATAGAGGTGAATAAACAGAGCGTGGAGACGCTCCTAGGCAGTGGTAAATCAAAGCCGTTTGTTATTCCGGAATACCAGCGCCCCTACGCATGGACAGAGGAGCAAGTAGAGACTCTTTTTGAGGACTTATGGGAATTTACTACTATTAGTGGCGGTGCAGAAAGAGAAAGCTCCTATTTTCTGGGGAGTGTGGTTTCCTACGAAAATGAAAATGGTGAGCAGGAAATTATCGATGGCCAGCAACGTATCACATCGTTATTTCTGCTGCTACGTGCAATTTATACAAAGCTTGTAGCCACGCCTGAATCGGAGAGAACAGCAGAAGCTAATAACTTTATTGGTAAAATTGAACCTACAATCTGGCGCACGGATAAGCTTACCGGTACAGTGAACTTCAAGAATATTCTTTTGACTTCCCGTGTTGTGAATAATGAAGGGAATGAAATTCTACGTGCCATCTTGGAAAGCGGAAAAACAGATGAGAATGCGAAAGATAACTATTCAAGGAATTATCGTTATTTCCAAAAACTGTTTGATAGACATTCTACAGAAAATCCCCTTATGATCTATCAGTTTATTTATGCAGTGTTGAATCAGGCAATTTTACTCCCAATTACCGCAGATACACAGGATACGGCATTAACTATTTTTCAACATTAAATGATAGAGGATTACCTCTGTCAGATGCTGATATTTTCAAGGCAAAAATTTATAACCAACTTGAGGTGGAAGCCAAGAAAGCATTTATAGAGCGCTGGAAAGATTTGGACGAGCAGGCTACAGATGCAAATGAAAGCATACAGCAGCTCTTCTATTACAATATGTTTTACTACCGAGCACTTGATCAGGATACGAACACAACTACTCCCGGTGTTAGAAAGTATTATGCAGCTAATAAATTTGAACGTTTATATAAGAAAGAACTGTTGGATACTCTCTTCATAATTTTGAATCTGTGGAAGGTTATAAATAAGGGTGAGGAGATTGAAGGTGAAGCTTGGTCTAAGAATAATAAAATAAAACAGACACTGGATATCTTGACTTCCTATCCGAACGAGTTCTGGAAATATCCGGTTGTTATTTATTATGTTTGTTACAGAAACGAAGAGAATTTTGAAACAAGATTTGCACGTTTCTTGAACAAGCTTCTTATGGAGTTGATGACAAAGTATCTGATGATGCCGACAATCAATGCTGTTAAACCGGATATTCTGAAGCTAAATTCTGCCATTGTAGCATCCAATATACCTATTTTTGAGTTTAAGACCGTTGATGTGACGCAGTTGGAGCCTTATATTCATAATCCGAATCGGAATGCAGTACGCATGCTGCTGAAGACACTTGCCTACGAACATCAGGATGATCTGCTTCCTACTAAATGGGAAATTGAACATATATTTCCTCAAAAGTGGCAGACCAATTACTTTCCAAAGGAGTCGGACTCAACTATTAAGGAAAAAATTGAACATATAGGGAATAAGTTACCAATTGAAAAGAAACTGAATATTGTTGCCGGCAACGGATACTTTAGTAAAAAGAAAAAAGAGTATATGGTGTCTAAGATTGCTATCACAAATACAATGGGAAGGTCGGAAGTCATGGAATGGGATTTGGACTCTATTATGAAACGAGATCTTCGCATATCAGATGAGATGGCTGAGATTTTTGCCAGATGGAACAGTGAATATTTGAATTTTACAATCGATAAAGAAAAGGCGGATGTACCTTCGGAGGAAGACTTAGCTCAAATTGAAGAGTTTAAGAGGAAAGGTTGGATCTAGTAATAAGACAAAAAGGGGGGAGCTATATTTGACAAAGAAAAAAGAAGAAATGAGCATCCGTTCCGGCGCAGCAGAATACTTAACTTATGTTGCTTCTATCGGCGAGCGGGAAGACAATATTGAGATGCGCTACGAGGACGAAAATATATGGTTGACGCAGAAGATGATGGCAACTCTATATGACGTAGGTACGAATACAATTAACTATCATATCAAAAAGATATTCGAAGATAGTGAATTACAGGAGGTTTCAGTTATTCGAAAATTTCGAATAACTGCGCTTGATGGGAAAAGCTATAGTACAAATCATTATTCTTTAGAGATGATTATTGCTGTAGGCTTTAAAGTCGATTCTGACCGTGCGGTACAATTCCGGAAATGGGTAAACCAAATTGCAAAGGACTATACCATTAAAGGCTGGGCAATAGATAGTGAACGGCTAAAAAATGGCGGCTCTGTACTTACAACAGAATACTTCGACCGCTTGTTGGAGCAGATTCGAGAGATTCGTTTATCTGAGCGTAGGTTTTATCAGAAAATAACGGACATTTATGCTACAGCTCTCGATTACGATCGAACAGCCAAAACAACCAAGCAGTTTTTTGCAAAAGTGCAAAATAAAATGCATTATGCGGTGCATGGACATACAGCGGCAGAGTTGATTTACGAGCGTGCAGATGCAGATAAACCTCACATGGGATTAACGACTTGGGCAGCAGCACCGGAAGGAAAGATTGTAAAAAGTGATGTGCGTGTTGCAAAGAATTATCTAAGCGAGAAGGAACTGCGTTCACTGGAACGAATTGTATCAGCTTATTTAGATTTGGCAGAAGACCGTGCGGAGCGCCGTATTCCTATGACAATGGAGGATTGGTCAAAGCGTTTGGATCTATTTTTGATGGCCGATGATAGAGAAGTTCTTCAGGACGCAGGAAAAATCACTGCTGAGATAGCCGCAGCAAAAGCAGAAACGGAATTTGAAAAATATCGTGTCATTCAGGATAGGCTATTCCTGTCTGACTTCGATAAATACATGCTGGAGCTGGAAGAAAATGCGAAGAAATAGTAGTGTTGGAAACACTGTTTACAAAAGGAAATGAGTTGGCTACAATTTGTAGTCAACTGAAATTTAGGCCAGAAGAAAAGGAAAATTATATGCAGAAAATCTCTCCTTATAACAAGAAACTCTATGACGCCATTTTTGGCTTTGCCATCGGCGACGCACTTGGTGTCCCCTATGAATTTCAGGAGCGGGGTAGCTTCCTCTGCACGGACCTCACAGGCTATGGCTGTCATCATCAGCCGGCAGGGACCTGGTCGGACGACACTTCCATGACCTTGGCGACATTGAAAAGTCTCAAGGAAAATAACGGGAAAATCAATATCGAGGACATCAGAAAGCGTTTTCTTTCCTGGCTTCGGGAAAATGCCTTTACCGCCAATGGAGAAGTTTTTGATATCGGTCATGCTACCTACGAGGCGCTGACCAGCGGCAAACCTTGCGTAGGGGAGCGCTCCAATGGCAATGGCTCCCTTATGCGCATCCTGCCTTTGGCCTTTGTGGAATGTACGGAGGAAGAAATCAGAGCCGTTTCCGCCATCACCCATGGGCACTGGATTTCGGAGGAGGCCTGCGTAATCTACGTGCATGTGGCAAAAAGATTGCTTGCCGGAGAGAATATTTTGGATATCCTTCCCAGCCTTACAATATGATAAGCCTTTTGATAGGCTTCATCGGATTCATCAGTTGGATATCTCGGAAATCAGATCCTCCGGATATGTGGTGGATACCCTGGAAGCGGCTTTGTGGGCAATCAGTCACCTTGGGGAGAATGAGGAAAACGATGAGCGGACAGGACTGATAATCAAGGACTATGCCAATGATGTCTTATCAGCCGTAAATCTTGGGGAAGATACGGATACCGTAGGAGCAGTGGCAGGAGGCCTAGCCGCAATAATTCATGGATTGGGGTATAAAGGAGAACAATGGCTTGAAAGATTGAGAAATAAAGAGCTGATATTGGAATGTTTATGGGATGATAAAACACTATTATCCCGATAATCGAAATAGCTTATTCCCATACTGTTTATATTATTCCGATAAGTTATATAGGATCTTTCTCACTACTTTTTGACACCGAAAAATATTAAAGCAATTCCCAACAGAGCAAGAAGAACTCTCCACACTATACCGGATAGTCCCAGCATCATCGGAAGTGGAAGTGTTGCGCTGATTAAAAGAATAATAAATCCGACTATTATCAAAACAGTACCCTTTTTCATAATGCCTCCATTTTTTTAGTTAATATTTAAATCAAATCTTTTTCATTGCCCCTTAATGACCATGAACAAAATGATAATATAGGGAAAAGAATTGATGCTTGAAAATCTCGTACAACTATAGGTATTCTATCAGAAAAATTCTATAAATTGAATCTTCATGATAAAAAATGATAGTAAACGCAAGAATCCAGCCAAAGACCCGGGAGGAATTTATTATGCCGGAATATGGCAGGAACTGGTTCTGAAGGACAATAAAAATTCGGAAAATTGGGCAAAGAGCATGTTTTGATGTGCAAAATTATGCACATTTCTATTACAAAGGACAGATTATTTTTGCTCCATGGATGAATGAAAAGTCACAGAGATTACCTTAGCCGGATCACGAGAGCAAAGGAGGCAGCATAACTTGATTATTAACACAGGACAGAGGACGGACATTCCCGCTTTCTATGCGGAATGGTTTGCAAACAGGCTGAAAGAGGGCTTTGTTTGTGTACGAAATCCCTATAATCCGAATCAAGTCAGTCGCTACCGTCTTAATCCTTCCGTGGTGGATGTCATTGGTTTTTGCACGAAAAATCCGGCTCCCATGTTCCCGTTTATGGAGTTTTTAAAGTCGTATGGACAATACTGGTTTGTTAGCATTACACCTTATGGAAAAGATATAGAGCCGAATGTGCCGGATAAACATTTGCTCATAGAGCATTTCAAGCATCTTTCCATGCAGCTGGGAGTGAATTCTATCGGGTGGCGTTACGACCCGATTTTTCTGTCGGAAAGATATAGCAAAGACTATCATTTGAAAGCATTCGAGCAAATTGCTACGGCATTGGAGGGATTTACGAAAACCGTTGTTATCAGCTTTGTAGACCTTTACCCAAAGGTGAAGCGGAACTTTCCGGAGCTTCAGGCGCTTGAGAAGGAAGACAGGCTTTTGCTGGGAAAGGCCATGATTGAGATTGCTCGTGCCCATGGCATGACATTGAAGTCCTGTGCGGAGGGAGATGAACTGGCTGAGTATGGGGCAGATTGCGGTGGATGTATGCTTATCAGTGACTATGAGAAAGCCATTGGAAAACGCTTGCATGTTCCCAAAAAGAAGGGGGCAAGAGCAGCCTGTGCGTGTTACCTCTCTTCTGATATCGGCGCCTATAACAGCTGTAAGCACCTTTGCAAATATTGCTATGCTAATGCTGATCCGGCTATCGTTATGAAGCAAAGCCGACTGCACGATCCGAAATCCCCATTCTTAATCGGGAATTACGAGAAAAATGACAGTATTCATGATGTACCCCAGCAGTCCTGGGTGGATGGACAAATGAGCTTGTTTTAGTCCCTCGTTGACAGTAAATGTAGCGCAACTTATACTGAAAAGCATATAGAGTAGGAAAGCGGAAGGAAGTAAGGAAGGAAGCAGGGAAGCAAGGGAGCAAGTAAAGGAGTAAACAAGGAAGGTAGAGCAACAATATCCATAGCGAGAAGGTAAAATATTTTACGGAGTAACATCATGAAAGTAACATTTCTGAACCACAGCGGTTTTTTGCTGGAATTAGAAGACTGCTATATTGTTTTTGACTATTACAGGGGAGAATTACCGCCTCTCAACGAGAAAAAAGATGTGTTTGTTTTTTGCAGTCACGTCCATGGGGATCACTATAATCCGAAGATTTTTTCCTTGCTTGACGGGCAGGGGATGAGCTATCAGGCGGTATTGGCAAGTGATATACGGGATGAAAAGAGGCTATCGAAGATCAAGCACAGCTTTGTTGAGCCTGATAAAAGCTATCAGCTGGATCATGGGATTCAGCTTGAGACCTTGCTTTCCAATGACAGTGGAGTCGCCTTTATACTAAAAACAAAGGAAGGTTCTATCTATCATGCCGGGGACTTAAACGATTGGTATTGGGAGGGAGAACCGGAAGAAGATAATCGGAGACTCCGCGAGATTTATCACAGGGAGATAGGACGAATCAAGGGCAGACATTTTGACCTTGCCTTCGTTCCCCTTGATCCGAGACTGGAGGCGCACTACGCTGACGGGATTTTGTATTTTCTTGAAAATGTGGATTGCGATGCCGTTTTCCCAATGCATTACTGGGGAGAGCCCGATGTGATTCAACGCTTTCTTAAGGAATATCCTGAGTACCGCTCACGAATCAAAAACACGGAAACCGCGAAAGGAGAAGAACTATGAAGTTTAAGATGATTCACGAGAATTTGAATGTATCCGATTTGGATCGTTCTCTTCGATTCTACGAGGAAGCCCTCGACCTACACGAGGTAAGACGAAAAACCAGCGAGGACTTTATCATTGTGTACTTGAAAAGCGATGTCGGTGATTTTGAGTTGGAGCTTACTTGGCTGAAAGACCACCCTCAGGCTTATGACCTGGGAGAGTGCGAATTCCACCTGGCATTTCAGGCGGATGACTTTGAAGAAGCGCATAAAAAGCATGAGGAGATGGGCTGTATTTGCTTTGAAAATGAAGCCATGGGCATCTATTTCATTGAAGACCCGGATGGCTACTGGCTGGAGGTTTTGCCATAGATTTACCGATTCGGAGTGGGATAGAGAGATTATTTTAGAGCACTGTCGTGATATATCTTGAGAATATAGCCCGTGTAGAGGAATTGGTTGTAAACTGTATTTTCGAAGTTGTGATTGATATCCTATCTATTACTCATTCCTCTAATGAAATTTACATACTACTGGACAATAATACTAAAATCAAAAAATTGTCCAGTAGTATTATTTTTGTAAAAATCAAAAGCCCTTGCCTTCTAGACATGTGTTCTCACATCACTTTTCTTTAGATACAGGATGCCGATGCCCAATGCTGCGAAAATATAAAAGGCACAGCTTAAGAGGAGAATCGGAAAATTCAGCTCTCCCGTGATAGAAGTGCTGCCCATACCGTAAATCAGGGTGGAATAGGGCAGGGCATAGTAGGCTCCTTTCACGGTCAGTGTAAAGCCTGCTAAGCTACCCAGAAAAGCCAGCGCGATGGGGAGGGCAAAGGAGTGGAAGAACATGGACAGGATGCTTTGCAGGGCAGTAATTGCGGCAATGGAAAGGACAGCGGAAAGGATTCGCATCCAAAAGATGGCAGGAACAGCTCCCGGAAGTCCGAGAATCTTACCGCTCAGAAGATAAATAAAACTGATCCAGACCATGCAGAGCGTACTGAGGAGTGTGGCGGTAAACCATTTGTCCCGAACCAGTTTTCCAGGGGAAGTGACGGTTAAAATCAGGTTCCAGTTACTGCCTTGATGCTCCATTCGCCATAGAAGACTGCAAAGAATGCCGATGAGGGGAGCCAGGAAAAACATTCCCAGAAACAGGGATTGTTGAGTCCAGAGATCCTCCCAAGTATATTGTAAGACACCCTGATTTGCACAAAATTCACCGTTCCAATCAGTGCCGAAATCAGAGGAATCAGAAGGAAAGGAATCCAGATGGGGTTCCTTTTTAACTTGATAAATTCCGGGGACAAGCTGCTGTGCATACTGCGACTTACTTTTTGTCTATGGAGAGAAAATAAAGTCTCTCCCTGCTCTGCCCGAGTGAAAAGAAGGAGACCAAGCAGAAATGTGCCGATGAGATAAAGCAGGCTTAGCAAAATATCGGAAATAGGGATGGATCTTAGGCTTAGGCTCATGAGTCTTGATGCTTTGTCATAGTCCATACCGATAGGGCTAAGAGAGAAGAAAACGGACCAGGGAGTCCACATGTCTGTGCTGATAAAGGCCAGAAATAAGCCGGCCAGGGTACCGCCGAAGGCGATGGAAAGGGCTGCAAACTGGCTGGAAAACAGCAGGGAAAGCATGCATTGAAGCTGATACAGAATCATTCCGCCGATAAGTTCTGAAAAGAACAGAACGGGAACAATATGTGACGGAATATCACCGGTAAAACCTAAGAACTTTCCCCCAAGAAGGACCATACCGATTTGGAAACTACAAAACAGGACAAGGGCAATAAAACCGAAGAAAAGCTTTCCCAGATAGATAGAAGCTCTGCTTTCCAAGGTGGGAAGAAGGTTCCACATAGCGCCTTTGTGTTCCATGTCCACAGACTGGGAAGCAATTACAGCCATAAGTACGGACAGAACCAGAGTGTTAATGATGGGAAGAGCATAAAAGATATTTAACCATGTCTCGGAATGCGCTTTTGTGCCATAAAATAGATAGGCACAATCCAAAAGCAGAGCTGCGAGGAACAGCAAAGGAAAATGCTTATGGCGCGCTTTTTGAAACTCGATAGAAACAATTTTCGGGATATTGCTTAGGGTATTCATAAAGACTCCTTTCCGCCGGTCATTTCCAGAAATGCCTCTTCCAGACTTTTTCCGTTACATTCCAGGTCCTTAAGAGGCCCTTCATAGAGCAACTGTCCATGGTGAATGATTCCGACTTGACTTGCCATTTGCTCTATTTCACTGAGGAGATGACTGGAAATGATGACCGTCATATTTCTTTCTTTAGGAAGAGATACAATCAACTCACGAATTTCTTGTATGCCGGCAGGATCCAAGCCGTTTGTGGGCTCATCCAGTATCAGAAGCTTCGGATTTCCCAAAATGGCCATAGCGATACCGAGACGTTGTTTCATACCCTAGAGAATAACTGCTGAGCTTCTTATCTCTTTGTTCATAGAGCCGGACGGTTTTTAATGCCGAGGCAATTTCTTCTTCCTTAACGCCCTTTAATTTCTGCACAATCTGCATATTTTCCAGTCCGCTTAAATGCCCGTATCCCCCGGATTTTCAATGAGACTTCCGGTCTTTTGGAGAAGAGAAAGTCGATTTTTGGGAATTTACTCGTTTTTCCCAGAAACTGAATTTTCTCCTTCATCGGGGTGAATCAAACCCAGAATCATTTTGAGGGTAGTGCTTTTTCCGGCGCCATTGGGACCTAAAAAGCCGTAAACGCATTTCTCCGGAACAGATAAAGAAAGGTCTTTTACACGGTAGCTGTTTCCGCTTTTTTTGCTAAGATGCTGTGTTTCCAGAATATAGTTCATCATTTTTTCCTCCATGTGTTTGTTTACGAGAGGAGAATAGCGAAGGAAGCTTATGGGAACCTTGTGCGTACCTTATGTTTACCTTAAGAAATGAAAAAAACTATGGGGAAAGAGAGGGAGAAAGGCTATAGTAGGATGGGTAAGAACAGACAGCAGCAGGAGACAGAATCATGGAAAAAGAACATTGTAAAATTTTGGTGGTGGACGATGAGAAAGAGCTTAGAGAACTTTTGCAGGAACTATTAAGAAAAAGAAGGCTATTTTTTTCGGTGGAGGCCGTTTCTTCTTGCAAAGAAGCGGAAGCGAAGCTTTCCGAGAATTGCTATCAGCTGATTCTTTTGGATGTCATGCTGACCGATGGCAATGGCTTTGATTTTTATAAAAAGCACAAAAAGGAAGGTCTTCTTTCTGAGGTTCCGGTGATTTTTCTCTCTGCAAGGGACGAGGATAGGGCCTCGTTTGCATGGCTTGGGACTGGGAGCGGATGATTACATTACCAAGCCGTTTTCTTCCGGAAGAGCTTATCCTGAGAATTGCCGCCGTACTAAGAAGAACCTGCCATTTGGAGGAGAAAGAGCAGGGAGTGCAGCTGGGGGAATCGCTGGTTTCCATTGATGCAGGAACGGTGATTCGACAAGGAGAAAAGCTTTCTCTAACGGCGAAGGAACTGGCGCTTTTTTCTATCCTATACCGGAATAAGGGGAAAATTGTCACTACGGATACCCTCTGCGATGCCCTTTGGCCGGATGGGAATTTCGGATTGGAAAGCTCACTGCTTGTGCATATGCGGCATTTACGGGAAAAGATAGAAAAAGAGCCATCTAAACCCGTATTTTTACTGACCGTAAGAGGCCTTGGCTATAAACTGGAGATAGGAAGATGAGAGGGAATAGAGAACGGAAAATGCAGCTGATTGCTCTGGTGTTTCTGCTCACGATTTTTTTACTGTTTGCAGACCTTTTGATTTTTGGAATTTTTGTGTCCCGAAACGGTATGCCATATTATCCCGACAGTGAGGAGATTATGGAACATTTGCATAAGGAAAAGGGTGAGTACCGCTTAGAGGAAGAGGAAGCTGAAAAGCTCTCCGGGGCTCGGCAATTTGCCATGCTCCTTGACAATGGAGGCAATATCCTTTGGAGTGAGTTCCTGCCGAAGGAGCTTCAAAAAAACTATACCTTACAGGATGTGGCAAAGTTTACCCGTTATTATCTGGAGGGGTATCCGGTGCGAACCTATGTGGTTCCGGAAGGCTTATTGATTATTGGGCAAAAGAAAGAGCAGATTTGGAAATATACTCTGGAATATGATGAGAATGCTGTTCGAAATCTTATAGAGCTTCTACCGCTTCTTTTTCTCGCCAATGCGGTCATTCTTGTTTCCGTTCCCATATGGATACAGAAGAAACGGGCAAAGCAAAAAGAGGAAGAGCGTACGGAATGGATTGCCGGGGTTTCCCATGATATTCGGACACCTTGCCATTGTTCTGGGAAATGCGGAAATGATTGTAGCTACCACGGAATCGGAAGAAATCAAAAGATCGTGCGCTAAGGATTGAGAAGCAGGGACTCTCGTCTTCGTCGCCTTATAGAGAACCTGAATCTTTTCAGTAAGCTGTCTTTTGGCTATGGGAACTTGGAAAAAGAAAAATCCAAGTGAGTCGTTTTTCTTCGAAAAGACGATTGCGGAAATGCGGAATCAAACAGAGGATGAAAAAGGGTGCAGTTTACCTTGGATATCGAGGAAGAACTACAGGGCTTGGTACAGGGCTTTAATGAAAATCTGATGGAAAGAGCACTGATGAATTTATTAAACAACGCTGTGCAGCATAATCCGGAGGGATGCGAAATAACAGTCAAGTTATATCAGGACGAGAAAAGGCCACGTGTTTCTCCATGTGGAGGATAATGGCTGCGGTTTAGAGAAAGCTGCTCTGGAAAAGACTGAACCGGAAAAAAACTATGAATGGGAGCCCAGCACAGGACAGCATGGATTGGGATTAAAAATTGTAAAACAGGTGATTAGCCGTCACCGATGGAAAGTGCATTTTGGAGAAGGGAGTCAGGGCGGATTTTTGTGTTGCATACAGATGAGATAAAGAGGGGACATTTGCAAATAGTCGCTAGCTTTTAAAATGATCTTTCCCTTATAGATTGATTTATCCCTTAATATATGGCATATTTTAAGGGATAATATGATTAATAAGGGAGAATAAAGATGAGAGGCTTTAACTATTCTATCATTAGAGAGAAAAAATGGGATTCTGAAGTTTTAGGATTAGTGGCTTCTATTTACAAATACCAAGGAAAGCAAGAACTATATCTTAAGCAAAGACCTCAAGAACTGAACAAGCTGATTGAGATAGCAAAAATTCAAAGTACTGAGGCTTCCAATGAAATTGAAGGAATTGTAACTACCGGTACAAGGCTTAAAAAATTGGTAGAAGAAAAAACAAGCCCTAGGAATAGAAATGAGCAGGAAATTGCAGGATATAGAGATGTGCTTAGCATTATCCATGATAGCTTTGATGCAATTCCCATAACGAAAAACTACATTCTACAAATGCACAAAATTTTGTTTAGTCATATGAATAACCCCATCGCAGGACAGACTAAAAATGTGCAGAATTATATCAGTGCAACTTATCCGGATGGACATACCGCAGTGTTATTTACGCTGCTTTCTCCTTTTGAAACGCCGGAAGCGCTAGAAAATATATGCAGTGAATACAATAAAGTTATTGGCAACTTTGAACTTGAGCCTTTAATTGCTATTCCTGTTTTTATCCATGATTTTTTGTGCATCCATCCCTTTAATGATGGGAATGGGAGAATGAGCAGACTAATTACAACATTGTTATTGTATAGAAGCGGATTTTATGTCGGTAAATATATATCTTTAGAGGCCTTAATTGCCAAAAATAAAGCGGAATATTACGATGCATTGGCTAAAGCCGGTGAAAAATGGCACGATGAAGAAGAGGATGTCTTGCCTTTTGTTAAGTACATATTAAGAACAATTCTTGCAGCATATAAGGATTTTGATGACAGATTTTCTATTGTAGAAGAAAAACTTCCTGCTATTGAAATTGTCAGAAAGGCAATACGACAAAAACTGGGAAGGTTCACAAAGCAGGATATTAGAGAATTATGTCCGGCTCTTAGCTTAAGCACTATTGAAGGCTCATTAAGAAAATTAATCGAAGAAGGTGAAATTGAAAGAGAGGGTGTAGGAAGAGCAACAAAGTATATCAGGCTGAAATAAAAAATATATCAAATTGACTCACCTTGTGTAAAGTTCTAAGATATTCCTGTATAAGTAAAAGGAGGGTGAAAGATATGATTTTAAACAACGAGAAGAAATTGAACCCTACGACAAAGACTACCAGTGTGGAACAAGAGTTTCAGAAAATTGCCGGAAAAGAAGCTTCTCTGGTCTTAGAGGAATTAGGCTGCACGACAAATGGAATCGCGACGAGGAACGGGAAGAAAGACTGGAGAAATACGGCTATAACGATCTTTCCGCCATGCAGAAGCATGGCATATTCTATTTCATGGACTTTAGCCAGTATCGGAGCTGACATTTGAAAAATGTTAGCCCTGATACAAAAAACCACCCGCTATGCGGGTGGGGAACGCTAGTTATACAAAAATCACCTTTCCTTATACAATAAAGTTGTTCAAGCTATATTGCAGAAAAGAAAGGTGATTTTATGGCGAAGAAAGAATATGCATTAGCACATACGAAATGGATGTGTAAATATCATATTGTCTTCACACCGAAGTATAGGCGAAAAATAATATATTATCAATATAAGTCAGATATTCGGGATATTATCAAGCAACTCTGCGCCTTTAAAGGAGTGGAGATTATAGAAGGGCATTTAATGCCGGACCATGTATACATTCTGGTTAATATTCCACCTAAGATTAGCGTTTCTTTTTTGAAGGGGGGCTCCGAAACCATGTTTTCAGGAGAAGGTCCCAGAGTTGAATATGAGAAGCTTTTTTCTTTCGTTACATTTCTTTAACTGTGCATAGAATACAAGGAAACCGTGAGCAAATTATGTTTTCGGCCTAAAGAATCCTAAAGAAAATAAAGAAAAAGAGCAGGAAATAGACAAATTTCTTACTACAAAAGGAAGGAAAACTGTTTATAGGATATTGACAATTTACGAGGATTTTTTAAGATATTATAAAAATGTATAAAGAACTACAGGTAATATAGAAGGCAATATGTTCCACTTTTTATAAAGTTTGTGAAGTGACATGGGCGAGACCGGAATCAGAAGAATTAAATAGGGAAACAGAAGGGCTATCGAGATTTGAAAGTACCGACTATTTTCGTGCATTTTGCAACTTACACCTAAGTTATACTTGGGTAGTTTGCGTACTTACGGGAGCTGAAAGGGGAAAATGATGAACTCTTCCAATTTTTCAAATAAGCAACGAGAAAATGCCGGTGGTACCGGGACTTCTCGTTACAAACTCATGCAGTATTTGCCATTTTTCGTGTTGTTTGTGGCGATACTGCTTCTTTTTCTCATGTTCTTACAGAGAAAGTCTAATGCCGTAGGGAAGGAGGAAGCATTTTCTTCGGATTATAGTAGAGCCTATGGCTCCTATCTTGCCCACTTGGAAGAAAAGGGAGAGGCCATTTCTTCGTATGTTTGGCAGTACAGCGGACAGGATACAGAGGATGCAGCAGAGCAGAAAGAGGGAAAAACAATCCTGCTTTGGGATATTTTCGGTGACGATACCCCGGAGCTACTTTACATAGAGGGAAACAGCGGTCAGGAAGACGGCAGGGTAAGTCAGGCAGATTTACAGGTATACAGCTTTGTAGGCGGAAAGCTTGAGCCTCTATGCACTATGGACAGTCTGGATGTCTTCGCCGGTGGCGGTGTGAACTATACCCTGTTTCAAATTCAAGGGGAAAAAACGCTCTATCTCTATCGGGAAGAGTATGACGGGCAAATGTTGGAACGGCTTTATCGTTTGAATAACGGCAGTCGTCCTCTAAGCTTTGAAGAAATCGCCAGCCATTCCTATGAAGCCTTTGGCGGGGAAGATGCGGGAGAAGAAGTAGGGGAAAATGTTGAAGAATCAGCCGGAGAAACGGCTGGAGAAGGTAGTTCCAGACAATATATGCTACACGGAAAAGAAGTCAAGGAACAGGATTACTTGACCCTTTGGGAAGGATTGAAGAAGAAACAATTCCGTATACTACTTAGCAACGGAAAAAACAGCAAGTTTGAGGATTCTCAGGACAGTGTAGATGTAATGCAAAAAACTGAAGATAAAGCTTCGAATACTTTGGATGAGCCTCAGAAGCCTGAAAATCAGCCCGAGAAATCTACTGATTTCTCAGAAAATACTGCAAAAGAACAGAAGAACAGCATAAATCAACCTGTGACTGCTTCTGTAAAAAATATAGCCTTATCCTATAATGAGGCCCTGTTCTTCCTGCAAAGGACAGATTTTAAAGGAAGGATGATTCCGACATTCTTCTGAAAGTCTTCCGGATTCTCTATTGCTTAGCATTTTAGAAAATCTGGAGCAAGGAAGCCCCTCTACCGGAGAAGTAAAAAGTATGGAAATCCTTTCCGTGAAAAAGAAGGCAATGGCTTATCGAATTCTACTTAAATTTATCAGCGAAAGCTTTCCGGAAGAGCAATATCGCTCCTGCCTTGTAGCGGAAAATGCAGGAGGGCAGGGATTGACCTTCACTGTCCAAAATATGGCGGAAGCAAGTGCGGAAGAAAAGAGCAAGATGGAAAGCCTAGCTCAGGCACTGCAAGAGGAAACAGTAGGGCAGGCCGGGGAAGGAACTGATACAAATGGAGACGGACAGGCTGTAGAGGCTGCGCCGCAGACGGAAGCTGTACCTGCAGAAACGGAAGCTCCGGCAGCAACAGAAGCGGTGAATAACGCAAGTGCCAATAAAGGGACATGGAAAGAGCAGTTCTATGAGTTTGTAAAGAACGAACGTTACTTGAGTGATGTGGATGTATTTGATCGAACCAGTGCGATTATTGCCTTATATGATATTACCAATGACGGAGTTCCGGAATTACTGGTTGGAAATCATAATGGATCCAGTTATAGCTATACTTGCTTTTATAGAGCGACGGAAAAAGGTGTACGGAAAATAGAAGGCGTTATGGATGTATATTCTCCTTCAGCTTATGCCGGATATAGTAAGGATAGAAACTATCCCGGTTTATTTGGAGGTTTATGGTTCCGTGGAAATGCTGACGATTATGAAACAGGACTGAATCGTATGTATTATTACTACTATGATGGCTCAAAAATTGATTCAACAGAAATAGCTACTTATACGTATACTGACGATGATGTAAGGCATGATGAACCGGTTACCACGGATACAGCTTTGTATGCTGCTTACTTGGACAAAGGATATATTGATTATATTCCTGCCCCGGATGCGTTAAAGATGGGCTGGGATAATTTCGTGAAGAAATATCCCTATTAAAGTGCTTTTCATGAAAGAAGGAGTGTCCTATGACGGAACAATTCGAAAATAAAAATATAGAAAACTCTTCCCTTGAAGAAGAGCAGATTTTCCCCGAAGCTTCATCCCCAAAAGTTGAACCGAGTAATACCGAAACTAAACCGGGACAGTATATACCAGGGATGGTAATTTTTGCTTTAGTAGTAATAGCGGGAGGCGGATTTCTACTACTTCGTCCGAAAAATCATGCTATTGATTTAAACGCTTACCTAAAAATTCAATCCGTAGGAGCTGATGGGCAGGGAACTTTAGAGGCTGAAATTGATTGGGATGCTCTCTTGGAAAAAGAGAAGGAGAACATTCGCTACTCCAAAGAAGCGGAGGAAGGCTTTCTTCCCCTTCTTTATCCGGAGGCCGTTGAATATGCCAAAAATATCATTATGCTACCGGATTTTAGCCAAACTACGGATTTGAAAAATGGAGATACGGTACAGTATCGTTGGGATTTTTCAGAAGAAAGTGTAAAGAATTTAGTAATTCCCCTTTCTCTTAAAGGCGGAAGCTATAAAGTATCCGGCTTAACAAAAGAGGATGAAAAGAAAGCTTCTGATGCTACAGACCCAAATAAAGAAAAAGGTTCAGAGCAAGCTTCTTTGCCTGAAAATGAGAAGGAAGGCGCTATGGAGCAGTCAACTGTTTCTACGGAAACGCGGTCCGATACCAATGCTCAGCCCGGTGCCAACGTTCAGACTGGTGCAGAGGGAGGCAATGCATCAGTGCAAACTCCTACCACAGGAGAGTATCTTTATGCAGAAAGTGCAAGTCGTTTGCTAAGTACTGCAGATGTTTCGAACTTCCAGGCGCAGTATCCAAACAGTATGTTTCCCGGAGAGAGAAGTATTACCCAAATGATTATCAATGAAATGTATGCCCGCCACGGCTACATTTTCAAAGATCAGGCTCTAACGGATTATTTTGCGCAGAAGAGTTGGTATACTCCTAGAACTGCCGATATGGAAGAAATCTACCCTGTCATGAATGCTGTGGAACAGGCAAATGTTACGCTTCTTAGAACATACTCTTAAATAGAGAAAATGGAGGGGAAAGTGAAAAAAAGATTTTTAAGTATGGCGTGGCTCAGTATTTTATTAGCCACTTTATTTTCCGGAATCAGCTTTGCCGGCACTTGGGTGAAAACTGGAAGCCTATGGCGCTATCGGGTGGGAAAGCATTTTTATCGAAACCAATGGGCAGAAATTGACGGAGAATGGTACTACTTTAAACCTACCGGCTCCATGGCAAAACAGGAGTGGGTGGAGCAACAGGGAAGCTGGTACTATCTTTTGCCTAATGGTGCCATGGCAAAAAAACAATGGATTGAGGACTATTATCTCTTGGGAGATGGCTCCATGGCGAAAAATCAAGAGGTTGATGGAAAGTACCTTGGAGAAGATGGAAAGAGAGACCAGGCACAAGAGCAAGCCATGGCAGAGGCGGCAAGGCAGGCCAAGATTCAGGAGGCGAAGAATAAGGGGTATACCGTAATACAGGGTAGAGTTGAAATCTGGACATATTATAACTGGATAAAAACAAAGAAATATGGAGAAATATATTATACTAGTTTTGAGCATATCTTTAATAGGCGGTTTGGAATACTTGATTTTGTAAAACCAGAAAGAGTGTGGATGGAATATGCAGCAGGAGATCCAAGTGAATATGTCACTCTTGAGGGGGCTAATTTTGACTCGGACTCTTCATCTATGATGGATTATATGGCTAATTATAATGGAAAAACTGTATATGTAGTTTTTGAAAAGACTTTCAGTAGCCCGTCAGATGTATGTGTTCCTGCGGAGAAGAAGTATGTATGTAGCGGTACTCCCTTATATGTTATAGAGTAGGTTTCAATAATATAGTTTCGTTTCATTGAAAAGATAAGATATTTATCAGCAATTCCTCCCGAATCAACAGAAGCCTTTTCTGAAGATTCGGGGGGATTTTTTATACAACATCAGGGCTGTTTTTATAAATGAAATTTCAAAACTAAGCTTTTTAAACAGTGCTAAACAGTGCACAATTAGACCTGGTAAAGCTGTAGTATTAGAGATATAATGGATGCCAACCAATACGTATTATCCTAGGAGATAAGTAAAATGAGCTGGATTAAATATGCTATACTTATTGCAATAATAATAGTAGCTATGATATTTCATGAAAAATTCAAAAACAGTAAATTTTAAATAATAATTTATTGAAATCATTTACCTTGCTTATTATTGTATTTGCATTAGTGCTAGCAATGATGTTTACTTTCAAAGGCAAATGATGTTGGTGCTACATTTCTATACTTAGTGATTATTTAAGCGGTGAAAAAGAGGATAAGACATAGTTCGTAAAAGTCTCTAAAGAAAGGCCTTCTATGATATATTTAATCATAGGCGGCCTGCAGTTTATGATAGAAAGCCCCCGAATGAACAGAATCCTTTTCTAAACATTCGGGGGGCGTACTCATATACAGTATATGGATTGTCTATAAATGAAATTCCCCAAAGCAAGTCCTGGCAAATATTCCCTGGTCCACAGAAGCTTTTTACAGTGTCCGTGCGTTTTGTCCGCACCCTCTCTACAAATCTACAAATTACTTAAGCTGATTTAACATTATAAGCCCGCCTCAAGCTCCTTATTATACTTTCCTATAGGAATAACCATAGGCGCATCTGAAGTAGGATCTGTAATAACCTTACTATCAAGCCCATATACATCCTTTATAAGTTTTTCACTTATTACATTTTCAGGCCTTCCTTCAGCATAAAGATTCCCTGATTTGAGGGCAAATATATAGTCTGCGTATCTTACAGAGAGATTGATATCGTGCAGAACCATAATGATGGTAGTCTTCTTAGTCCTGTTAAGCTCACCAAGCAAATCAAGAATCTCTACCTGATATGCTATGTCAAGAAAGGTAGTCGGCTCGTCTAAAAATAATATATCAGTTTGTTGAGCAAGTGCGAGTGCTATCCACACCCTTTGACGCTGACCACCCGAAAGTTCATCTACCGCTCTATCTCGAAGCTCGGTTACACCCATAGTCTGCATAGCCTCTTCAATAGCCTTAAAGTCTTTATCATCCATTCCCCTAAATACCTTCCTATAAGGGAAACGCCCTCTGCTAATCAAATCATAGACGGTTATTCCCTCAGGTACCAGTGGCGATTGAGGCATAAGGCTTATTATTTTAGATATTTCTTTAGATGAATACTCGAATACAGGCTTATTATCCAGACAAATATCTCCACTCATCACTTTGTTTAATCTGCAAAAGGTCTTTAGAAGAGTGGATTTGCCACAGCCGTTTGAGCCTATGATTACTGATATTTTCCCTTCGGGTATGGTAAGATTAAGTCCATTTATTATCGCTTTTCCATCATAACCAGCCACCAGATTTTTGGCTTCTAATATGTGTTTTCCCATTAATTCACGCCTCTTTTATTCATTCTAATAAGCAGATACAGCATATATGGTGCTCCTAAAAGCCCTGTGATAACCCCTACAGGATAGTGTACCGGAAATGCATGAAATGCCACCAAATCTGCTCCTAAAGTAAGTGCTGTACCAACTAGTCCCGCAGGAATAAGACTTGCTTTCCCCTTTCCTGCAAGGCTTGCAGCAATTGGCCCTGAAAGAAATGCTACAGAAGCTATAGGTCCTGTGACAGATGTTGCAAATGAAACAAGTATAACTGCACTTATTATCATTACCGAATAGGTAAGTTTTGTATTTAGTCCAAGAGATACTGCGAAGTTGTCTCCTAGAGGAATAATCTCCATATGTCTCGTAAGTGACACCAATACAATAGTGATTATCCCGACTATCAAAACAAGTGCAGGCATATCTTCCATCTGCACGCCATTTAAGCTTCCGCTCAGCCACTGCATGGTAGTTCCTACATCGTACTCCGCAGCTTTTGCCAGTAAATAAGAAGTAACTGCTTTTAAAAGCGCTGAAATTCCTATACCTATAAGGATCATTCTTCCATAGGTAAAATGCCCTTTAATCACTGAAAGTTTGTAAATAATCAAAGCTGTTGCAATTCCAAATATCATCGCGAGCACGGACACTATGCTTCCCCTAAGTCCAAGCACCAGTAGGAGAAAAACCGCTGCTGTACTTGTTCCTGCGGAAATTCCTATTACATCCGGTGAAGCAAGTGGATTGTGTAACAATGTTTGAAATACGTAGCCCGCCACGCCAAAGGCAAAGCCTGAAAATACGGCTCCCATCATTCTCGGAAGCCTTACATTTTCTACTGCATAGGATACTCCATCAATGGTTTCACCAAGTAAAACCCTTATCACATCTTCTATGGGATAGGACACACTTCCAAAGCAAAGCTCACAGGCTGATAGAATAAGGGCAATGCTAAGAAGGGCAAGTACAACAAGCCTCCATCGAAGAGTCCTTTTCTTATATCCTGCATTTAGTTCTGTCATAGACTCTTTACCCTTCCTTCCCTAATAGCCAGAATGAATACCGGTGCACCAAGGACAGCAGTAACGATACCCACTTCAGTCTCTCCCGGCAAACTTATTATTCTTCCTATTATGTCTGAAATAAGCATAAGTATAGCTGAACCAAGAAAAGAAAGAGGCAGCATTTTACTCATTTCACTTCCAAAGATCAGTCTTATAATATGGGGTATGATAAGCCCTACAAAGCCTATTGGCCCTGCAAGTGCTGTGGTAGCACCACATAATAGTACTGAGGAAAGTGCTCCTATGGTTCTTGTCATCACCACATTAGTCCCAAGGGCAGTAGCGGCTTCATCTCCCAAAGCCAGATTATTTAAATACCCTGATATAAACATGGATATGATAAAACCCGCTATTAGGAATGGACTAATGAGCATAATATTTTCCCAGGTTGCACTTCCTATGCTCCCTACCTGCCAGAACCTAAAAGCTTCCATTACCCTGTTATTGGGTAGCATAATGGTGCTTACCAGTGAACCCAAGACTATGCTTACAGCCGAGCCTGAGAGTGCCAGTTTTAGCGGTGTAGCACCGTCTTTTCCCATACTTGCGACACCGTATACAAAAACTGCAGTTACTCCTGCTCCTATTATGGCAAGCCAGATGTATTGATAGGCAACAGTAATATTTAAAAATGCTATACCGGCGACCACGAAGAGTGATGCACCGGTATTTACGCCAAGTATACTCGGATCAGCAATAGGATTTCTTGAGATACTCTGCATAAGAGCCCCTGACATGCCAAGTGCTCCTCCCGCAAGTATGCCAAATACGGTTCTTGGAATTCTTTGTAATATTATAGTAGCCTCAAGGCTATCCGGATCATTTCCAAGGAGAACGTCTACAACCTTAGAAAATGCTATACTTTTAGCCCCCAGCGATATGGAAAATATTGCCATAATAGAAAGCAGGGCTAAGCATAAGATGATAGATAATACAAACTTTTTATTTCCCATGTTTATCCTGCCTTTTTATTTATTTAACGACTGCATTTATTGCTTCAAGATAGTTCACAAGCTCTGCCTTTATAGAAAGCACTGAAGGATTGCAGGCCGCTGCAAGATTGCCATTGCTGTCAAGCACCACTACCCTGCCTTCTTTGACTGCCGGAATCTTAGAGAAGATTGCATCTTTTTGCAAGGCGGCAACGGTCTTATCATCACCGTAAGTTATGATAATATCTGTATCACTTAAGGTATCAACTGCCAGTTCAGAAGAGATCTGCACGTAAAATGCGTTTTTATCTTTTGCCTGAGCCTCTACCTTTTCAGGAAAAGTAAAGCCTAAGTCTGTAAGATATGCCCCTCTTGGATCTGCTGTTCTATAAACGGAAAAGCTACTGAGATCAGCTGCATTGATATAACACATTGCTACACTCTTGTTCGCAAGCTTAGGATATTTTGCGAAGTTTTCTTTTATAAATGCATCTGTATCTGCAAGCAGTTTCTCTCCCTCGGTCTTAAGTCCTAAAGCCTCTGCAGCCTCAACTGTCTGTTCTCTCCAGGTAGTCTTCCAAGCTGTTTCTTTGAATGGAAGGGTTGGTGCTATCTCAGAGAGACGTTTATAAGCCTTTTCATCCATTCCTGAATAAGGAGCTACTATTATATCAGGCTTGGCTGCTGCTACAGCCTCATAGTCATAGCCTTCAAGGTCATTAAACACATTTGGATTATCTACTCCAAGCTCCTTAAACTTCTCCTCAGTCCAAGGTAAAAGCCCCTTATCGGTAACAGGCCCCCAGTTTTGTTCCTCGCTGCAATCTACGGAACAATTCCAAGCGCTAAAACTGCATCTGCATTATTCCAGTCAAGGGTAACAACCTTTTCAGGCTTTGCATTTATAACAGTTTCTCCATAAGCATGCTTCATGGTTATAGGAAAAGAAGCAGTGCTTACCGCACTTGAAGAAGATGTGCCTGATGAAGAATTCGATACTGTTGATGTCTTACTTTCTTCAGAAGCAGATGAAGTTGTCACATCGGTACTTTTTACCGTAGTAGAACTTTCACTTCCGCCACTTTTAGCTCCACAAGCTGTAACTACTGCAACTGCAAGTGCCATAGGTATTACTACATTTAATAGATTTTTCGCTCTCATATATTTCCTTTATCTTATGCGTTTTTTACAGAAGCGTCAAAGCAAATTCAAGAATCAGCTTGATTACAAATGAATACTCTTCTGCCATGTCGCGGTTAAACATAACAAACTCATAGAATAAAATCAATATTATTAATATGAAATATAAAAATAAAGTTAGCCTAATCTAATAAAATTCTTGACGATTTCCCAATGACTTCCGTATCTCCCAATACCGACTATATTTGTGCATATTGGATAATAAAGCCCCGCATTAAGACGTGAGCTGCAAAAGAATGGGAGCTATATCAAAAAGGAAGTAGGAGAAAATACTGCAGTAGAAGAGCTTATTTTGGCTCTGGAAAATAGATTTGCAAAACTAAATGAAATGTCTAAAAAGGAAGAATAAGAGTTTCTACCAAATTATTAAGAACTTGCACTCGCTATATCTTTTCAAGGCCAATCTATAGCATATTCTTGTCAACATAAAAAATACTAGCGACAATAAAACAATTTCTATCGTATCAATCATTCCTACTTTTCCTAATAATTTTTCAGCCGGAATATTTGAAACTGTTGCAAGCGGTATAATATAGATCATTAAAATTCTTATCATTCCCTTATAAATATTTTGAGGATACTCCAGAAATTTCAACGCACTTAAAAACAGTTCATGCATCGCTCCAATTTTTATAAAAATAATTGATAATATCATTATCAAGAACCATATTGAATAGCAGATAACAATAGCTGCTACTATATCAATAAAAATATAATCACCTTGCTACCGTTATTTTTTGTCTCTATGAAACAGTGCATATAGCAAAAGTGCAAAATGAAAATATCATATGGTAATGCTCCAAAATAGAAGTATCTAAGCGATATATAAAACTGTGAACTACAAGGTTTCAGTCAATATATAATCGAAGTCTCCACGCAAGACATAACTTTGGATTCTTGCTAAATTATTCACAAATAACATATAAATAATCGATGTTATAATCTGTGTTACTGCGACTAACACCAGCATTTCTTCACTATTCCAACCAGCTATAGCATTTGTATTTAGAAAAATAATCTTGAAAAAATATATATTTACAAAGATATTTAACAAACTGTCTATTATTTCAGCTATTACATTCCCCCTATAATCTGACTCTCTTGCAAATGTGTTCACGATGAATCCTCTAAATACATTTATATGGAATCTTAGTTCTCGCATTTTATCCTCCAATAAGCTCGTAATGCTTAAGCCCATTTTTCCATAACACTTCAAGAAGTATTCCTAAACCTACTATCCATGGTACAATAACATAGAAGTATCTAATCACCTCTGTCCTATCCGTTCCCATCAATAATGTTCGTGCCGGAAAATAAATCATATATTGAAATGGCATGTATCTACATATATTAGAAACGGATTCCGGTAATAGTGTGAGTGGAAATAAACCACCCGCCAAAAATTCAATCGCAAAAGTTAATGTATAATACCAACTTGAAATTTCATATATCCAAAAGCTCAACAATCCAATCACCATTGCTATTTGGAAATAAAATACCATTGCCACCATTACTTCAACAAAAAATAAAACTATATCCACTCCGGATCCATAAAACATTTTACCTTTAAACAAGAAAGCAAAAATCACAATATAAATGATGGAGCAAAACAACATACTTTTACTTTTTTCAGCTATATATTTTACAAACGAATATCTAATATAATTGATTGGTTTACAAATGAAATGTTGTATTTCGCCACTCTGTATATCACCCATAATTTCAAATATAAAATTAGGTGTAATAATCATTGATATAAATCTAGCCAAAACTATATAAAGGAACATCTCTCCAAACTTCATTCCCTTTATGCTATTTTCAGCTATATATATGTCACTCCATAGATAGTATAAAGCAATTACCGGTATGAATGTGCATACTAACTCTGCAAGAAATTCGAAACGATAATCCGTTACCTGCTTCCACATCAGTCGATATACAGATAGATACTTTTTAAGTGTTTTCATGTCTCTTCTCCATCTTATAGAAGTCTCTAACTATATCTTCTGCACCAACTTCAGATATCATGATATTGTTTATATATTCATTGTCTGCCAACTTGTGCCTTAATACCGTAATAACATCTTTTGCAACCCTTAGTTTTACCAATCCCTCGCTATTTTCAAGCACTTCACCATATTCACTCCATAAAATATTTTCGTTCTCGCTTCTTGTCTCAATAGATACCAGTACATCCTTCCCATGCTCTTTTACGAATTCAGAAAATTTACCGTCGTAATATACCTTCCCTTTATCCATAAATATAGCTCTTTCACAAACAGCTTCTATATCACCCATATTGTGACTTGTCAAAATCACTGTTGCTTTATTATTGATACTATAGTTTTTAATAAACTCCCTGACTTCTTTTTGTGCTATTAAATCCATCCCTATAGTTGGTTCATCAAGAAATAGAATTTCCGGTTTTATATAACAACTGAACCAATTAATTCACATTTCATTTCTTTTCTCCAAGGATAATGTTCTTACCGGGCTTTTGAAGAATATCTTCAGCACCAATCATCTCAACTAGCTCACTTAGGTTCTTTTCATATTCTTTATCCCTTAACTCGTATATATCTTTTAGTAGTAAATAATTATCCTTCGCTGAAACATCCCACCAAAGTTGTTGTTTTTGTCCTAACAATAGTGTAATGGATTTCTTATAAGCCTTTTCCTTTTTGAAGGGATTATAATTTAAAACTTCAATTTTTCCTGTTGTTGGCAACAGCAAGCCGGACATCAACTTCATCATTGTAGTTTTTCCTGCGCCATTCTGCCCAATTACAGCAACACACTCTCTTTTATTAATTTGAAATGAGACATTATCAACTGCCACTTTCTCCAAATACTTTCTATGAAAGAAATTATCAAGAATTCGTTCCTGTTTTTCATAACGTTTAAAGGTCTTAGTTACCTGGTTTACTGAGATGGCGACCATATTGTTTAACTCCTTTTGTGCATTTTTATAATTATATTGTAGCAATATACGTTCAACATTCTTATCTCCTCCGACTTAAGCATTGTTTTTCCTCACTGTCGCTGTTCCGATCATAATTCTGTCTCTCCCGCCATTTTCATGTATCGTTCCAGTCGAGCAAGCATTTTGTCCAAGCTAAAGTAGCCCGATTCTCTTGCGACTTCCGTACCATCAATCACGGCTATGACTGTCGGAACCGATAAAATCCCTTTCTGAGCCGCCTCCTCCTGATAATCTTCAATCGGGAGATAGCTATAATTCACCGTAGGATGCGCCCGCTGCCATTCCTCGAGCTTGCGCCTGATTGCCGCGCAAGGCGCACAGGCCTCCGAGCCGTATTGTTTTACTTCGATTCTCATACTTTCACCATCATCTCTCATACTTTCACCATCATCATACCATACCTCTCTCTTAAATTTAAGGAAGCTTACAGGTATCCGCAAGATTCAAGACGATTGAAGTTGGAATTCCCGCAGCATTAACTGCTGCGTCTTCTCTTCTGAAGCCTACATAATCGATCCCTTCATTTTGAGCCAAACGCGCAAAATCAGTAACAGGAATACCGACTACGCCATAAATACGTTTAACACCATTTTTCTTCAGAGCCATTACCAGAGTTTCGGCTCCACTAATTTGTCCCATATCTCCTCCTGATGAATAAAAAGGATGAAAAAGGAAAATAAAGCATGCTATAATACATCTGCTTTTTTCCGAAATGTAAGTTTCTACGAGAAAAAAGCTGTTTATAAAAGAAGAAAGCAAAAGTAAGGAAACGTGAGGGTGGTATGGGAGAGAAAATAATAGAAGAAGCGAAGAAGGTTAATCTTACCGAGCTGTTTTATGATTTGGTTTTTGTCTTTGGGATTTCCAAGATTACCCATGTCTTAGAAAGTCTGAATGAGGGAATCTTTAGTTTAAAAGAGATTATCATTTATACTGTTGTTTTTGTTTGTTTCATCAGCGTATGGAATGTGCAGACCGTGTATATGAACCGCTATGGAAAACATAATCTTTTGCATATCATCATTATGACGGTTTTCCAAATGCCGGCTTTAGTCTTTATGGCGGCAAATGTCAGTTCCGATATGGAGGAAAGCTGGACAGCCTTTACACTGGCGCTTCTATGGATTGTTGTCATACAATTTCTGCAATATATCTACGCTTATATGCAAAACAAGAATCAGTGAAAAGGATCGAAAACTGATTCGGGATTTTCTTCAGCTTCTTTTTGTGGGCATGATTAGTATTATAGTCAGCTTGTTTTTGTCAGGAATCGGACGCATCTTATTAACCGGTTTTTGGCTTTATTGTAATCATACTGGGTGCTATTTTCTTTCGAAAAGATATGGCTAGAGTACCCATTAATATGCCACACCTTATAGAAAGATTAACACTCCTTACTATTATTACCCTTGGGGAAATGCTGATAGCCGCAGCGGATTTCTTCGAAATAGAGAAATTTTCGTTTTCACTCCGTTATTATAATGCTTCAGGTAGTAGCTTTATTTTTGTTCTACATCACGGAATTTGACCATGCCATTGAGGAGAATCTTCCTTGTCAAAGCGGGGCAGGACTGATTTACAATCATTATTTTGTGTGGTTCGGTTTAAATCTTTGTACGATTGACCTGGGTTATGCTAATGATGCCATGGGCATTGCCCGAGTGATTATGATGTTTTTAAGATTATTCCTCTTTTATCTTGGTGTGTTTAACAATGCGCATTTAAATAAAAAGAGCCACAAATTGGATAAAAAACTGATGATTCCTTTTGTACTTGTTTATCTATTAGGCCTTAGCAGTTCCTTCATATTCCAGTCCAATGTTCCGGTGATTACAGTCCTTTGTACCCTGACGATTGTTTTGGAAACCGTACTCTTTGTATCTTTCGTAATACGACGTTTTCCGAAAGAAATCAGAAAAGAAATGATTGGACCGTAAAGGAAAAGAATATGTTCCATTTTAGAAAAGTGGTACAAGTACCTAAAATCTAAAATGGGAGAAAGTAGAATCATTAGGTGGTGACATAGTGAAGGTAGAGATTCAAAAAGTAAATTCCTATGAAGAAGAGCAAGCGCTGCTCCGTGTTGTCAAAGTGACGGAGAGTATTCAAACTGCCGTAAATGCTCTTGAAAACAGTGACTCTGTTAGTCACTGGCCCGCTCTAATGGGGAAACGCTTCTCTGTCCCATTGATAAAATCTATTATATAGAATCCGTGGATAAACGAACCTTTGTCTATACAAAGGATAATTGTTTGGAAGTCCAATATAGATTATATGAACTGGAAAATACGCTAAGCCGGAATTTCTTCAGAGCGGCAAAGGCAATGATTATCAATATGAGGAAAATAAAGTCAGTGCGAGCAGAACTTAACGGAAGAATGACGGCAGAACTTTTGAATGGAGAGCGTGTCATCATTGCAAGAACGTATGTGAAAGAACTGAAAGAAAGGCTGGGACTATGATATGCAAAAGCTAAAGATCATTTTTCATCAGACTTTTATGATTTCGACAGCCATTCTTTTTGGAATTGGAATTCTGATGTTTATTCAGCACTTTGTATCAGGAGTACAGACCCTAAGTTTGCAATGGAGTGACCCTCTTTCTATTTGCCCTCACGGGATTTTTATCCTCCTTACCGACATATTTTCTTTTGGATATGGACAGTTTGAAGAAAAGCGAAGTCCGGATCAGAATCGGAATCCACTTTGTCTCGGTTCTCGGAATCGTGGTTTTGTGTGCAAGCCTTTTTCATTGGTTCGGACAAACCATCAACTTACGCATCATTTGTCTTATGTACAGCCTCATTTATCTCTTTGTCTGGTGTGCAACAGCATGGATGGCAAAGGTAGATGAGATTAAAATCAATGGAGCTATTAAAGATTTGCAAGACTCGGAATGAGAAATAAAGCGTTTCATGAAAATAAAGCCTTTCATGGAAAAAGTGCAACTCGGTAAGCTGTAAATGCAGCTTGGTAGGGTGGCACTTTTTTTATGCTTACAAGTTGATAAGCTGATTTATGTCAAAACCGGTGAGGCAGAATAACAAGTTAAGACAACAGGGCAGAATTGTGGGAAAAATTACAGGACAGAACCACAAGATGGAACCACAGGAACCATAGGACAAATTGGAACCACAGGAACCATAGGACAAATTGGAACCGCGAGGGGCTATAGGACTGAATGATAAGACGAACTATAGGATAGACTTGCAGAAAGAACTATAGTGGCGCCAAGAAGGAGCGAATCGGATGAATGCAATCACAGTAAAGAACTTAAGGAAAAACTATGATAAAACGACTGCGGTGGATCATATTTCCTTTTCCGTGAAAGAGGGGGAGTTTTTTGCATTTCTCGGGGAGAATGGTGCGGGGAAATCAACGACTATCAATATCCTCTGTACCATTTTTGAAAAGACAGAGGGAGAGGTAGAAGTCTTTTCCCACAAGCTTGGAGAAGAAGATGACAAGATTCGGGAGAAAATAGGCATTGTTTTTTAGAACTCTGTGTTGGACAGCGTATTGACTGTAAAAGAAAATCTTCTAACGAGAGCGTCCTATTACGGAATACACAAAGAAGAAATTTTGGAGCGTTTACATCCTTTAATGCAGGCCTTCGAATTAGAAAGCATCTGGAATAGAAAATATGAGCAATTATCCGGAGGACAGCGAAGAAGAGTGGATATTATCAGAGCGCTTTTACATAATCCGAAGATTCTCTTTTTGGATGAGCCCACAACCGGGCTGGACCCCATGTCCAGAAAGCTGGTGTGGGAGTATATCGATTATCTTCGGAAAGAAAAACAAATGACAATATTTCTTACAACACATTATATGGAAGAAGTAAGAGATGCAGACAGAGTTGTAATCCTGGATAAGGGAAGAATTGTAGCGGAGGACACACCGGCGGCTTTAAAAAGGAAATACACGAATACAAAACTGATTTGGTATGCAGAGAAATGTGGTGATAATGAGCTTGTGCTGAAAGACATGGCGTATTCTTATGAAGCGGATCACTATATTGTGCCATTGGAATCAAAGGAGAAATTTCATTTAAGTGAGTTTCTCTATAAAAATCGAAACAAGATTAGAGATTATGAAATTGTAAAAGGCAGTATGGATGATGTATTCCTGCATTTAACAGGAAGAAAGCTGGAGGCATAATATGAGGGGAATTATGGGACTTATCAAGAGAAATTTATTGCTGTTTTTCAAGGATTGGCAGAGTATTCTATTCTCTCTACTGACATCCATTATTGTGCTTGTATTGTATTTATTATTCCTGAAAGGCACCTTTGTTAGTGCGATACAAAGTGCAATGGAGCAGTATCCGGGACTGGCTTCTATGGTTCCCCAAAAGGATATCGATATGTTTGCAAATCTTTTTTTACTGAGTGGTATTTTAGGCTCCGCAATGATTTCAGTTCCTTTTAGTTATATTACTGTACTCGTAAAAGATAGAGCGAATAAAGTGGATTATGATATTCTGGCAACACCTATGAAAAGGGAACAGATTATCTTTGCTTATTTTGTATCGGCTGTGCTTACTTCAACACTTTTGACCGATATAATACTAGCTGTCGGCCTTATTGGAATTCGTATGCAAGGAAATATGTATTTGAATATAAGTCAAGTGGTAAAAGCCTTTTCTGTCGTTGCGCTTGGCTCTATTTCGGCAAGCGCAATATTTATGATTGTAGTTTTATTTTTCAAAACCGTCAGTGCTTGCGAAGCTTTCTTTGGAATACTATCAGCGGCTTCGGGATTTGTGATTGGAGTCTATATTCCTATTTCTCAATTTTCAAATGAAGTACAAACCGTGTGTAACCTATTTCCTGCGAGTCAAGTTACAATTATACTAAGAAATATACTGCTTGAGGGATTATTGGAGCATATCAATACAAGTCTTTCAGGAACGGATCAGGGGATGCTTGTCGTGAGCCTAAAAGAATACTTTACCTTTCAAGCGAAACTGTTTCATGGGTATCTGAATATGAATAAAATGCTGGGATATATCCTGGGGGTAATACTATTCTGTATCGTAGCGCAAATTATGATTTATTCCGGAAGCTATAAGAGAAGCTAAGCCGGGGAAAAGAACTTATTTTCCCATTTTAGAAAAGCGGTAAAAGTAGATAAATAGCCCTACAGGGCATCCTACTATTCCGATTGACATTCATTATAGTAAATTTATAATAAATTTTTGAATTTTTAATTAGAATTCCTTTTTAATGACTGATCTTGCCTTTGAAATGAGGGGAATTTTAGGAGGAATGGAAATGATGACAAAAACTATGATTATTTCTACTGTAATGACATTGCTATGGACTTTATCCTTTCCCATAATGCTTTTCATACTCAAGAAGAGAGTGAATTCGGTGAAGAAGTTTAGTGCAAACAATCGAAATGGAGCTATGCTTCACATCTATGGTAAGCAGGTCAAGGTCGATGGAAGCAGTCTTGTCAATGTGCCGTTTACTACGGGAAAAAGATTTGAAATCATCGGCGGTGACTCCCGGTCAGCATACAATTGAAGGAATCTTTGAGTCCACGGAAACGGTGGGCACTAAGACAAGGAATGTCAGAACGGAGAAGTTGAGCTTTAATCTTTCCGTAGAGGCCGGACACAGCTATTCCGCCGCATTGTATTTCTACTCTGCCGAAGAGAGAGCGGACTATAATAAGGGGCGGACAGGTAAAGCCATTTTGGAGATTCCGCTCACTATTATGGAAGACAGTGATTATATAAAGGCCTATATCATTGTCTATAGGGAAGACTAAAAAAGAGCCTTTGAAAGGCCCGACTGCCCCTTATGACGGCTATGATGAACGGGAGGACACGGAAGAGAAGGTAAGGCAGGCACTTGCATTTTTGCAGGTGCTATTTTTGATTTTCAAATTTCCAAAGAATTAAGTTTTAAAAAAATGCGTTTTGAACAAATTACCGACTAAAAGTCGAAAAAGCTTGACAGTCACCTTTGACTGCTTTATCATACAAACCGACCAATAGTCGAAAATGCTAAATGGAAACAAAAGCTCAAATATAGATCCGGGGAAGATATGAAAAATAGGGCGAGTAAGAAAAAAGAAGGCAAATAAAAAATGGAGGCGGATATGAAAAAAGGGGAACAAAGAAAACAGGAACTGTTAAAGCTTGCCTATCGCATGTTCATAGAAAAAGGTTATGAGAATACCAGCATTGACGAGATTGTGGCCAAGGCCGGTATCGCAAAAGGTACTTACTATTATTATTTTGCGAGCAAAGAAGCAACGCTGGAAGCAGTCATCGAAATGATGATAGAGAAGGAGAGTGCCGTAGCCAAGGAGCTTCTTCAGGCACCGCTTTCTATACCCGAAAAATTGGTTTCGGTTGTAAATGCCTTTCGTCCGGAGAAAGAGGAGGCAGTGATTACGGATGTTCTGGAAAGAAAAGAAAATATCGTCATGCACGATAAAATCTGCAAGAAAATTGTAGAAGTGGCGGTACCGATTCTGGCAGAGATTGTTCAAGAAGGAATAGCACAGGGAATCTTTTCGTGTACGCATATTGAAGAGCGAGTGAAGATGCTCCTTGTTACGAGTCAGCATATGTTCGATTATGGAGTTTTTGGTGAAAAAGATGTAGAGGTGTACATCGATATGCTGGAGAAGTCTCTGGGGGCAAAATCTGGAACCATGCAATTTATCAACCAGGTCTTAGTAGAGGGGGCAAAGGAATGAATAGAGGACAGTCCATGCATCAGAAAAAAATGAATCTTTTTCTTGCGCGTGCTGTTTATCATTCTCATCATAGCGATATCCGGTGCGGCGATCCCTACAGATTTTTCGCACCGGAATATATGGGAAGAAAACTCTGCGTATGGCATTTCTACAGGATGGCAGAGAGAAATCGGCTTTTGGAATATTGCCGTTTTAGTCATATTGATTACAGCGTATAGGCACTACAATTGGACCTATCTAAAATCTATTTTGCTGGCTCTCATTCTCGGCGGAATCGGTATCGGAAGCAATCATTTTATCCATTATCTTGAGATGCATCAAATGGTAAATTTGATTGGCGCTGTGGAAAATTATCTTCTTGTTCTTGCCTGGATGATCGGATGGAAAATAGAAGAAAGGAGGCAGGATTTATGAGAATATGCATAGTAGGCCTTGGCGTCATAGGAACAACTTACGGCTATGTGTTCCAAAAAGCCGGGCATCAAGTCGAACATTTGCTGAGAGAAGAGAAAAAATCGAAGGCACCGGAAAGTCTAAATATCAGTTTATTAGATGGACGCTATAACAAAAAAGGAGAAGAAAAAGCGGGTCAATACAAGGTGAATCTTGCCGAGTCGAATGCAGAGTTTGATTTTATTATTTTGAGTGTGGCAAGCGGAAAAATAAAGGATGCTATAGCGACACTTTCACAAAACCATATTACAGGAAGCTTGATTTTGTTTTGTAACTTTTGGAATAGTCGGGAAGAGATTGATGAAATAGTGGGTGCATATCCTTATATTATCGGCTTCCCTACTGCAGGCGGACACCTTGCAGGAAATGTGCTTAATTGTGTTCTCTTTGACCATATCATGCTGGAAAGTGAGGAAAAAGCAGGGATTTCCAATTACAAAGCTTTAACAGCTCTTCTCGCTTCCGCCGATTTGAAAATGGAGATTCCTCACGATATGGTGGAATGGATATGGCTTCATATGGCCATCAATGCAGGGGTCACCTCTTCTGCTGCCCGGGAAGGGAAAATTGAACACCCGGCGCAGCTTGCTCTTAACCTGATGAATGATGCCCATGCCCTGTCTATTACAGTAAAGGCAATAAGAGAAACCATTCAGGTGGTTAAGGCAAGGGGCGTAGACTTAAGCTTCTATAAAAATGAACTTCTCCCGTATAGGATTCCGGCAGCCTTTGCAGGAATTCTTATGAAACAAATGTTCAAAACGAATGAACTTACCCGAAGAATCATGACTTTACATAGTGATGTAGGGGATATGCTATATGGGTGCAAATGTGTTTATGAGACCGGGAAGTTAAAGCATCTCGAACTGCCGATATTTTACTCTACTATGGATAAAATCTTGGCATGATTTTTGATTGACTTTAGGGATTGGCTTTTAACATTTGTTTTTAACATTGGTGTTGGCTTCTACTATTTGGAGAATCCCTAAGCACTTATCCGCTTCAAATATTTTTTCAATGTCTCTTGAATGCTGTCCAGAGAATCCACCATTCCCCGATCAATCCATTTGAAAAGCACATTCCAGATAGCTCCCACATTGAAGGCAATGAGGTAGTCCGGCTCCAGTTCTCCTATAAGCTTTGCAAAGGGATTGCTATTCATATCCTCTGTTTTACTGTATTCCGGAAGAAATTCATTTAGGCGAATCAGGAGGAAATACAGCATTTTGTTTTTGTGCAGTAAGGAAAGAAAGGCTTTATTTTTATCGCAGAAGGAGAAAATAACAGTGAGCGGATCAACATTTTCCTTGGAAAGTGCCTCGGTATATTCCCTGATTAATTCGTTCAGAATGGACTCCAGTACATCGTCCTTGGAACGAAAGTTCAGGTAAAAGGTTTTTCTTGCAAGGCTTGTTTCCATAATAATCTGCTTTACGGAGATTTCTGCATAGGGATACTCTTGCATTAGCTTGAGTAAAGCTGTGGAAATTTCCTGCCTTGACCGTACAGCGGATGGATTTTGGCTTTTCTTCATAGCATGTTCTCCTAAAATACACAGAAAGCAAAGATTGTGTATCTTTTTTGAAATGATTTACTTTCCTTCGATGCTACAGTACCATGCCCTGGTAAGATACACAAGTGAGTAGTTTTGGAGGAGAAAATGCAGGTTTTAATCATCAATGGGAGTCCGAGAAAAAAAGGGATAACGGCAGCGGTGCTTCATAGGATTGAAGAAAATCTTCGGAGAGCAGGTATAGAAGTGCTATTTTACAATCTGGGGGAAATGAAAATGTCCCATTGTACCGGCTGTAACTATTGCTATAGAACAGGGCATTGCTGTATGGAGGATGATGCAGAGCTACTCTCCAAAAGAATTGAAGAGGCGGACGGAATCGTTTTGGGTTCTCCAACTTACGCAAGTAATGTATCCGGATTAATGAAAGATTTTATAGATCGAGGACATTTTGTGATTGAACAACTGCTTCATAAAAAGTACTGTATTGCGGTGGCAAGCGGGGAAAATTACGGAAGTCAAGATACTTTGAAAGTTCTTAAGAATCTTGTGTTATTTTCCGGAGGAAGATTGAGCGGACAGCTTCGGATTCAAGCCGGCTTTAACGAACTTGAGGGAATGATAAGGAAGAGGAAAGGACAGATTGATCAAGTGTCGCAAAACCTTATCATGGCAATGAAGGGGAAGCAATACTATCCTACTCAGAGCATAGTTCATTTTTTCATTTTCCATCTGGGGATTAAGCCCTTTGTAAAGAAAAAAGGCATGCTATATCAAGGGGTTAGGGAAAGATGGAGTAAGTTGGGGATTACCTGAATAAAGGAGATTTTTGTATTGGATGCAGAGAATCTATAAAAAAATATTTGACAAAAAGCAAAAATCCCTTATAATTGGCACGGCGTCAGTTACAAAAGGAACTAATTGACATTTTTTAGTAACTTTACGACAAGTACATATGGAAAGGAGTCAGCAGATGTCCAAGAAAAAAATCAATCTTTTTGTAGGTTCTATTGGAGCGTTTATCGGTATTTTTGTTTTTATTGCTTACATTCCCCAGATTTTCGCAAACTTGCAGGGAGACAAAGCTCAACCTTTTCAGCCGCTATTTGCAGCAATTTCTTGCCTGATTTGGGTTATTTACGGATGGACAAAGGAACCGAAAAAGGACTGGATTCTCATTATTCCTAACTCTGCGGGAGTAATTTTAGGAGGATTAACTTTTCTTACTGCTTTGTAAATCCCATGTAATGAATATGAAAGCCGGCGACTTCTTTAGAAGTTTGCCGGTTTTTATTACTTGCCATTTTCCGGTGGAATTAGTCTTAAATAAGAGAAGAAGCTGAATATAGAGAAGAATTCAAACTCACCTGGTGGTAGAATCAATAGAACTCAACTGCCGGTTCCTGTCATTTTCGGCGGTTTCCTGTAAGCTTATGCCGTGAAAGGAGGTGTCCGATATGGATCAAATCAAAATCGGAAAATTTATAGCAGCTTGCAGAAAGGAAGAGGGCATGACCCAGGCGGAACTTGCGGAAAAGCTTGGAATCAGTGACCGGGCGGTATCCAAATGGGAAACCGGAAAGTCTATGCCGGATTCCGGAATCATGCTGGAGCTTTGTGGATTTCTGAAAATCAACGTAAACGAACTCCTGTCGGGCGAAAGAATCATGGCAGAATTCTATAGTAAACAAGTAGAAGAGAACCTTCTCGCAATGAGACGAGAAGTGGAGGAAAGGGACAGGAGAGCCCTTAAGCTGGAATACTGGCTGGGATTCTCGACAGTGCTCTCCGGATCGGTCTTAATCCTTTTGGCATCCTTCCTGGTGATGCCCTTCTGGCTGAGAATGGTACTCTCCGCCTTTGCCCTTATGATGATTTTACTGGTAAGCTTTATCGCGGTTGGCATTGAACAGAAAGCAGGATTCTATGAATGCGAGTGCTGTCATCATCGCTATGTGCCTTCCTATAGTAAGGTCATTCTGTCCATGCATAGGGGACGGGCAAGATATATGAAGTGTCCTGTATGCGGAAAACGAAGCTGGCAAAAAAAGGTATTGGGAGAAGAATAAAATCATGTGTGGTTTATAGAAATGCTGTTAACAGCGCAGTAATTCTTCTACTAAAAGTTATTATCTCATTTTGATTTTCTGTCTATGCCATAAAAATGCCGTTTACGGCAAAAATATGAAATGAATCTCTTGCGAATTTTCCGAATAATGAGTACAATATTTCATAAAAGTGCCGTTTGCGGCAAAAATATAAAATGGAGATCAAGATGGAAATCAATGGAGAAATCAATAGAGAGGTGTATCTTAATCGACTTATTGTCAGAAAACACAATGGCTTCATTAAAGTGATTACCGGAATCAGACGCTGCGGGAAGTCGTATTTGCTGAATACTTTATTTTATAAGCATTTACTTTCGGAAGGGGTAGGAGAGAGCCACATTATCCGATTCGCCTTTGATACAGCGGAGGATTTATTAAAGATTGGAGAAGATCCCATCGTACTGGATAATGAAAAAGAAGAGCGTAAGGTAGATCCCTCCCGATTTCTTACTTGGCTGATGCCACAAATTCGTGGTGAAGGGATGTACTACCTTTTGCTGGACGAGGTGCAGAAGCTGGGAGCCTTTGAGTCAGTGCTGAATGGGTTCCTTCGGAAGCAAAATGTTGATGTTTACGTAACAGGCAGTAATTCCAAGTTTCTGTCAAAGGACATTTTAACTGAATTTGAGGGAAGAGGGGATGAAGTGCATGTGCTGCCTTTATCTTTTTCCGAATACTATGCATTCAAAGAGGGAGATAAAAGCGAGGCTTATGATGATTACTCCGTTTACGGAGGGCTTCCGGCGGTTGCCCTGATGAATACGGAAGAGCAAAAGACCAATTATTTAATATCCCAAATGAAGAACGTGTATCTTCGGGATATCGTGGCCAGATATTCGGTACAGGATGAAAGCGCCTTGGGAGAAGTGATTGACGTCATTGCCTCAGGCATTTCCACCCTTACCAATCCAAGGAAAATTGCCGCAACGATGAATTCTGTTCACGGGACAAACATCAGTGATACAACAGTGGATAAATACATCACCTATGGGGAAGAAGCGTTTATGCTCACTCGGGTAAAAAGATATAATGTGAAAGGGCGAAAGTATATCGGAACTTCCGTATAAAATATATTTTGAAGACTTGGGTCTTAGAAATGCCCGACTGTCATTTCGGCAGATTGAAGAAACCCATATCATGGAGAATATCATTTACAATGAATTGCGATACAGGGGCTATCAGGTAGATGTGGGAACCGTGGAATCCAGAGAGAGGGATGCAAATGGGAAAGAGATTCGGGTGCAGAGGGAAATCGATTTCATTGCTACATTAGGAAGCAAGAAGTATTATATTCAGTCTGCCTATGCCATTCCCGATAAGGAAAAGTATGAGCAGGAATGCAAATCCTTTGAGCGCACCATGGATTCCTTTAAGAAAATCATTATCGTAGAAAGAAGTATGAAGCCTCGCTATGACGAGAACGGATATCTGATGATGGGAGTTAAGGAATTCTTATTGGATGGGAATAGCTTGCTGATTTAATTCATGATGAGTATCGTGTGGAAAGCCCACGATACTTTTTTTATGGTATTGAACTCGAGAAATTAAGGTGGAATTCCACCTTAATTTTTCGGGTTTGTTTGCTGTGCGCCTAGCGGCGCACGTTTCTAACGGGTTAAAGTCCCGAATCCGCCCGGTAGTGGGAAGGATATAGCCGAAGGCAAGGGTGTCGAGGGTGACCTCGAATCTGAAGGAAGCTGGATATGAGGGAAGATACTAACTCATGGGCAAATCTCTGGTCTGACGAACAGAAATCTCATATGAGGTTATGCATGAGGATAAGACTGCAGCACAAGCCAAAGTCCAATAACTACACGGAATCATGCATGATAAATGAGGCAGATATATGGAGAGGAAGAAACGTGTGGTACCTAGGGAGGTCTGTGTGATATGCCTCGAAAGAGGTAACCATTGCCCAAAGCAATGCTGAACACACAGAAGTCAGCAGAGGTCATAGTGAGTCGAGAGACAAAGGACCGAATCAGTAGGAGCTCAAGTATGACTGAGAAAGGAGGAATGACTGGTTATGGCAGAAAACATTGAAAACAATGGCTGTTCGCAAAGAGATAGTGCGGAACATGAAGGGTATGTGAAAGCGCGTAGGTCATTCAATCCGATATGGAAAGAAAGAGGCAGTGCACAGCCAAGACTGATAAACAGTGGCTTTTACGATTTAGCCATAGCATATCAGTCTGTGCACGTCAACTATTGAAAGCGCTGTATCCGAGAACCGTACGTACAGTGCTGTGAGAGGACGGCGGTTAGTCACCGCCTCCTACTCGATTGAATCAAAAAAGGTAGCTTGTTATGCTATAAGGCAATGGAAGAAATTTCATCGATTATGTTATGTACACAGCAAAGATAAAAACGCAACGCATACAGAGAAGTATGCCAGAGCCGGTAGGTAGCCCGGCCGTCACAGAATCTTGTGGTAAGTAACCTTCCCCTCCGGGTTGTCCATTCTTTGTCCATAAAGTTTAGGAGGGACAAATATGGACAAGATGACTTGTCAAATGACAGTGCTTTTTGAAGGCGCTTTTTGGGTGGGCATTTTTGAGAAAACAGAGGGAAATCGCCTATCCGTTGCGAAGGTGACTTTCGGTGCAGAGCCCAAGGACTTGGAGGTACGTGATTTTATCTTAAAGCATTTTTATGAGCTGAAATTCAGTCCGGATGTAAAAACGCAAGTCAAGGAAAGAAAACAGAATCCGAAAAGAGCACAAAGAGAGGTCAAAAAACAATTGCAGCGTGCTGGCATCGGGACGAAGTCGCAACAGGCGTTCAGTTTACAGCATGAAGAGAACAAACAAAAGCGTAAAGAAAAAAACAGAGAACAAAAACGCATTGAGGAAGAACGGCAATTTATGCTGAAGCAAGCGAAGAAAAAAGAAAAACACAGAGGCAGATAACAAAAATAGTGAGGAATAGCATGGCAGCTTTAAAGCTAAGTCTTATACAAAAATACAAGTTGGAAAAAGCATATACTTATGTGTACAGCACAGGTTTTCTTTCCGGAGGAAGCGTTTTAAAGCAAGGCGCCGATTTCATAGAAGAAGGAAATGCCTTTTTTTCTCATGCGTGTCCGGAGCAAGGTGCGAGGGCTCTCCTCTTAACAAGAAAGGAAGAAGCCCCGGGAGCCTACTCTGTTCTAGTGCTGTCTAAGGACGGTATGCAAGAAATAGAGCTTGGAGAGGACTTTCCGGACCGGGAAAATGATCCGCTGCTTTTTTCATTTGGAAACGACTTCGGGGTAATCAAAGCAAAGAAAGAAATTGTTTATTTTACCGGAGATTTTTCTTCGCCGGAAATCATCCCGATTAAGAATGGATTTTTGCCCTTTAGCAAAGTGCTGCCGGAAAATGCAAGAGAGCGGTATTTTCAGACGGTTTCAGACGGCAGATTGATTCCTGTCTGCTTTGAAAAGGACGTTTATTACGGTCTGTCCCGCTGTTTTGGCCTTTTAGATTTTGACCCTGGAAAAAAAGAAGCCAAGTGGAAATGCTTTTCAGAAATAGAGAAAAATGCCTTTACGCACCATGATGACAGGACGAAGGATGCTCCGAAAATCGACAGTTTAAAAATGCTAAATGATGCACTTTATGCCTATACTTCGGGAGAAAGCACAGGTTCAGTGAATAAATGGGGAATGGACTATTATGCTTTGGCAAAAATCTCTTCCGAGGGCAAGGTAAAAGAAAAGCTCTTTGAGTCGGAACAGTTGAAAACGGGCGGAAAAAAGTCCGGGGTGAACGGAACTTTCACACATTCGGATTATCTGATTCTCACACCGCTTTTTAACAATGACGATTGGAAGGGAAAGCAGAAGCTATTTTCTCTTAGTAAGCGGGAATATACGGATGTTATTATGCCAAGAGGAATGACAAAGCATAGCTTACACAATATTTGCGGAGAGCTTTGTCTCACCGCTCTGTATGATAGAGGACTGAAAGAAATCCTTTCTTTACCATATCCTTAAGTTTCCTTGAATTAGTTTTTCTTTTTTCACTAATATAATCTGCAAGTGGTTGGCTTTTTTCATCGGCATCTTCTATAATCTTTTTCATAGCTTTTAAAATAGCCTTTGCTGAATACTGAGCCACTTTTATCTCAATATTTATAGCCTTATTATTAACTTCATCATTTACCATATAGGTGACCTCCTTTCCGGGAAAAATAAAAAAGCGGCCCAGACTTTTACATCTGAACCGTTAAAATATTAATTCTATAGTTTTTTATTATTTTTAATTTTATTACTGTTGTGACGTACTTTATAAATTATGTTTCGCAAACTTTTGTTTGCTTTTTAATGCCTTATTGATGGTTTCTTGAATAAAAGGACTACAGCATTTTCCCAAAGGATTGTTAATTTCGCACTTTCCATTTTTCATTGCCCCTGTAAGTCTAATAATATCTTTAATATTCTTTGCACCATCATCTAAAACAGCGTTTATAATTTGTTGCTCTGTAACTTGGTTGCAATAGCATATATATTTGGGATTTGCATCCTTTTTAAACCATATAGGAACTTTTACATCTTCCTTATAAAAAACTCTTTCATTGTTTGAGTTATAATACACGACATCACAATCTTCATTCATACATAAATAGTAAGTTTCTTCATCTACAACCTTTCCCATAAGGTTTTTCTGATACCATATGCTTTACAGTTATATTCTTAACCTTTTCTCCTATTTTGTGACATTTGGGGCAATTTGCTTTTTCTTCCACTGTACCAGTGGTTTTTTGTATTGAACCTCAGCAAGATTGATTTATCTTATTTTCTTGACTCACTTTATTTCCTCCTTTCTATATTTTCTTCATTTTTATTCCACCTCATTTCTATGAATTTCTATAACATCTTCAATTCTGCAATCCAATGCCAGGCAAAATCTTTTTCTAATGATTCTAAGTTCACATAAGAGTTTTTGCTCATTCTAGAAACCATGTTACTTGTTATGTTTGCAGCTCTTTTTAAGTCTTCTTTGTTCATTTCTCTTTCTACCAATAAGTGCCATAATGGTTTATAAGAAATTGCCATATTATTACCCCTTATCCGTTTTATTGTTAAGATATATTATATCATAAATAGGCTGATAAGTCACTTTAGCCTATTTTATACTTGTGCTTGCGTTAGTATTTATTGAGATAGTCCTTGTCCTTGTCCCACTTGGAACTGCTCCAAATCCTTGCTGGAAGGGCGAATATACCCCTTTACCTTATAAAAGTATCTTGTGGCTGTTTCTTTTTTAGAAGGAGGTAGGAGCAATGTTTTTAGAGGACTTAAGAAAAGAAGAGAATCTTACATATACGGAGAATGGCGCTCTTACCAACAGGAGCACGAACTCTTATTGTCTGGATCTTTTTGATACCATTGGTGCTTTGCGAAATGCAGAAGACAGTGAAATCATTTCCCGATTTATCAAGGCCTATACGGAAGACCGCAATATGGCAATGAAGATTCTTTTCTTCGCAAGAGACATACGAGGTGGCCTTGGGGAGAGAAGAGCGTTTCGGTCTATATGGAAGTGGCTTTCTCTTCATGAGGCGGAGTCCGTTCGAAAGAATATTACAAATGTTCCCGAGTACGGGAGATTCGATGACCTCCTATCCCTTCTGGACGGACCTTGCGAAAAGGACATGCTTAGCTTCATAAAAGAGCAGTTGGATAAGAATCTTGCTGCCCTGAAAACCGGAGAGAGCGTTTCTTTACTCGCCAAATGGCTTCCTTCCGTGAATACCAGCAATAAGGATACCGTTAAAAGAGCCAAGAAACTTGCGAAAGCTTTGGGATTTAGCGATGCAGAGTATCGTAAAGTCCTTGTTTCACTGCGAGCAGAAATAAAGTTGATGGAGAATTACCTTCGGGAGAAGGACTATTCCTTTTCTTACGAAAAGCAGCCCTCTAAAGCTTTGTATAAGTATAGACTGGCTTTTCTTAGAAATGACAGGGAGAGATATTCTGCCTTTTTAGAGAAGGCGGAAAGTAATCCATCTGTAATGAATACAGGAACCTTGACGCCCTATGATGTCGTGGCACCGATTATTAATAAAGATAAGGAGAGAGTAGCTATATCTAAATGGGATCGTCGTTCTATGGACATCACCTGGAAGGCTCTTCCAGATTATACAGGGGCGGAAAATGCTCTGGCCATAGTGGATATATCCGGTTCCATGTTTTGTGACGGGGAATCCGGGTATATGCCGGCAGCAGTGGCACAGTCTTTAGGGATTTATTTTGCGGAGCACAACAAGGGCTGTTTTCATAAGCATTTTATTACCTTTTCCGAAAATCCGAGACTGGTGGAGGTGCAAGGCAGAGATATTGTAGATAAACTTACGTACTGCGTAAGCTTTAATGAGTGTGCCAATACGAATTTACAGAGAACTTTTGACTTAATTCTGAAAACAGCCATTCAAAACAAGGCGAAGCAGGAGGAAATCCCGGAAAAACTCTATATCATTTCAGATATGGAATTCGATTGCTGCGTGGAAAATGCAGAAATGTCGAATTTCGAGTACGCAAAAAAGGAATTTGCAAGACATGGCTACAGACTTCCGCAAATTGTTTTTTGGAACGTGAACAGCAGAAATCGGCAGCAGCCTGTTACGAAAAATGAGCAGGGGGTAGCCCTAGTGTCCGGCGCCTCTCCGCAAATCTTTTCCATGCTGTCCGAGGGGATTCTAGATCCCTATTCCTTTATGCTGGAAACACTATCTTCCGAGCGCTATGAAAGAATTTGTGCGTAGAGAGGATGTAAAAAGCGGAAAGTGCTGAAAAAGAACAGTGTTTTCCGCTTTTTTTATGTGTCCATTTTCCCTTTCCCTTGACAATGTAAGCCCCCGAACTATATAGTAGGCGGAACAAGCGAAAGGAGTAGTAACTATGGCAAATTACAACATCAATACCATCTGTGTGCAAGGAGGCTATGAGCCGAAAAAGGGAGAATCCAGAGTGGTTCCCATTGTGCAATCCACAACCTTTAAATACGAGACTTCCCAGCAAATGGGAGATCTTTTTGACTTAAAGGAGTCCGGATATTTCTATACCAGATTGGCTAATCCCACGAATGATGCGGTAGCCAATAAAATCTGCCAGCTGGAGGGCGGTGTGGCGGCTATCCTAACCTCTTCCGGTCAGGCGGCAAACTTTTATGCCATCTTCAATATTGCCGGTGCAGGAGATCACGTGATTGCTTCTTCCGCAATCTACGGAGGAACCTATAACTTAATCGCAAAGACCATGAAAAATATGGGCATTGAAACGACCTTCGTGGATCCGGACATTTCTGCTGAAGAATTGTATTCCAAGTTCCGCCCCAACACAAAGTTGGTATTTGGGGAAACCTTGGCGAATCCTGCCTTGAAAATTTTAGACATCGAGAAATTTGCCAAGGCAGCACACAAGCATGGCGTTCCTCTTATCGTGGATAACACTTTCCCGACTCCCATTTTCTGTAGACCTTTTGAATGGGGAGCGGATATTGTAACACACTCCACCACCAAATATATGAACGGCTCCGCCAATGCGGTTGGCGGTGCAGTTGTGGATTCCGGAAACTTCGACTGGACGAAGTATAGCGAGAAATTCCCGGGACTAACCACTCCGGACGAAACCTACCACGGAACAGTCTATACGGAGAGCTTCGGGAAGGCGGCTTATATTGTGAAAATGACCACGAACCTCATGCGTGATCTAGGCTCCATTCCTTCTCCGCAAAACTCCTTCTATCTTGGCGTAGGGCTGGAAACCTTGCATTTAAGAATGGAAAGACATTATGAAAATGCCTTGGCTTTAGCAAAGCATTTGGAAAAGCATCCGAAGGTATCTTGGGTCTCCTTCTCCGGCCTGGAAAAGGACAGCCAGCATGAATTGGCTAAAAAGTACCTGCCAAAGGGCTCCTGCGGTGTTATTTCTTTCGGCGTAGTTGGAGGAAGAGAGGCGGCTGTGAAGTTTATGGATTCTCTGAAACTCGCGGCTATCGTTACCCACGTTGCGGATGCCAGAACCTGTGTGCTGCACCCTGCATCCACTACCCACAGACAGATGAACGATGAAGAGCTTCTGGCAGCAGGTGTATCGCCTGACCTTATCAGAATGTCTGTAGGCATTGAAGATGTGCAGGATATTATAGCCGATGTGGATCAGGCATTGGAGAAGTAAAATAGAACTTTAGCCCTAAAACTTGCGAGTATATTTATTTTTGAAAAAGGACTTACTATAGTTGATGAATTTTTATCTATAGTAAGTTCTTTTGTTGTAACAAGCATAGAAATCCTATTAGCCAAATGAAAATATTATTGAAAATGGCTAATAGAATAGATATGATAAGGAAATCGATTTTGTTGCCATAAAGCGGGATGAAAGATTATATATTCAAGTATCAGATAATATTTCAGAGGAAAAAACTTTGGCACGAGAAGTTTTTCCGTTGCTTCAGGTTAAGGATGCATATCCAAAGATTTTAATAGCAAGGACGAGAAATGAGGAGTATCGGTATGAGGGAATAAAAATTATGGATATTTCTGATTGGCTGTTAGGCTGAGACAAAGCTGGCATGTAGCACAAACTAAAGGCTATAAATCAATTATAGTAATATAAGTTGAAAAGGAAGAAATAAAGAAAGGAGAATCATCCATTTTCTCAAAGTTATATGTTCTCAAGAGGCCGAATCAACAGTAGGAAAATCGGATGGAGGAAAAACTATGAAAATCATTGAAAACAATAGAGTATTTGCCTTTGACGGGAAAAATGAATGCGTAGCAGAAATTATGGACGGAGAGACGCTGATTTTCCGTACTCGAGACTGCTTTGATAACCAGCTTAGCGAAGAGGGGACTTGCATCGGGGCTTTGAACTGGGATCGTATCAATCCCGCAACCGGCCCTGTCTATGTAGAGAATGCAAAAGCAGGAGATGTCCTCAAGGTGGAAATCCTGGAAATTACGCTGGATAAGCAGGGGGTGATGTGCGCCCTTCCGGAGAATGGTGTTCTGGGCTCTTTGGTGAAAGAAGAATCCGTAAAACGGATTCAGGTGGAAGGCGGCAAGGTTCATTTTAACGACAAGCTTGTCTTTGATGTTACGCCTATGATTGGTGTTATCGGTGTTGCGCCGGAAAATGGGTCTATCAACTGCGGGACACCGGGCTGCCACGGCGGAAATATGGACAATAAGCGAATCAAAGAAGGGGCAAGTCTTTACTTCCCGGTATTCCATGACGGAGCTATCTTCTCCTTGGGAGATGTGCACGCAGCTATGGGAGATGGAGAAGTGATGGTCAGCGGTGTGGAAATTTCCGCAGACGTGAAGGTGCGACTGTCCGTGATTAAGGGAATCCACATTGAAACCCCTATGCTGGAAAATGAAGAGTTTTGCGGCGTAATCTATTCCCACGAGGAGATAGAAAAGGCGGTTTTCCATGCGGTACGCATCATGAATGAGAGAGTACAGGAGAATCTGGGGCTCTCCTTTAACGAAGCCGGTATGCTTCTCAGTGCCGTAGGAGACCTGCGCTTTTGTCAGGTGGTGGATCCGGAAAGAACCGTGATGATGTGTGTGTCGAAGAAGATTATGAAGAGCTTATTTTAATTTATTCTCTCCTTCACCAGTCTCTGCAGAAGAGGAATATTTTTCTCCATAAACCAGGGATTTTTCTTAATCCATCCATAATTTAAAGGGCTGGGATGTACCAGTGGGAAATCGATAGGGGAGGAGCAGCTTTCCGAGGAGGACGCTTCGTCCTCTATAGAATAGGAGTAAAAGCAGTTCCCTTTAAGGAAGCTTTGCTCCTTTTTATCGTAGTGGGAAATGGCATACTTCCCGATTAAAATCCGAAAGCTCAATCTTGGGAGCAGCGCCACAATCATCGTGATATTTACGCATAAAGCTCCGGGGTGAAGGCTCTCCGCCCTTTCCCTTCCGGGATAATAAAGGTCCATGGGAACAATGGCAATGGACGCCATAAAAAGATTTCTTCGGGAATCCCCATCCACTCCATCAGCCTTTTTCCGGAAAGGTCATGAAAGGGAATGCCGGATTCCTCTACCTTTCTTCCCGGTGCCTGCCCGACTAAAAGAATCTTCGCCTCTTTATGAAACTGAAAAATAGGCGGAATTCCCCGCTTGGTATAGCTTTGATTTTCCGGTAAATGTTCTATTTCTGCGATGATTTGCTGTAAAGCGGAATTCTGTTTGTTCATATTTTTGTAGTCCTTTTCAAAAATATCATCTAAAATACAAGAATAACACCTTTCAGCATAGGAAGAAAGCAATAGAATTCCTTTCATTCATAACGAGTATCGTGCGCAAAGCGTGCGATATCTCGTTTTATTGTGCGCCTAGCGGCGCACGTTTCTAACGGGTTAAAGTCCCGAATCCGCCCGGTAGTGGGAAGGATATAGCCGAAGGCAAGGGTGTCGAGGGTGACCTCGAATCTGAAGGAAGCTGGATATGAGGAAGATACTAACTCATGGGCAAATCTGCGGTCTGACGAACAGAAATCTCATATGAGGTTATGCATGAGGATAAGACTGCATAACAAGCCAAAGTCCAATAACTACACGGAATCATGCATGATAAATGAGGCAGATAGATGGAGAGGAAGAAGCGCGTACGAACCAGATACCGAAACCTGAGGGTCATGGGAGTTCCTCAAGACCTAGGGTGGAAAACGGCAAACAGCAGACGAGGCTATTGGTTTACAACACATACAGTTGTCATGAAATGGCAATGACAAAAGAAAGACTGATAAACAGTGGCCTTTACGATTTAGCCACAGCATATCAGTCTGTGCACATCAACTATTGAAAGCGCTGTATGCGAGAACCGTACGTACAGTGCTGTGAGAGGACGGCGGTTGGTCACCGCCTCCTACTCGATTAGAGGGTTTAATTGAGAGATAAATAAGCCCTCCGATTCTTCGGAGGGAGCTTATCAAGAAAGATAAAACCACATATTGCAGCGATGCAGGGCGGGGCTTTATGCCGCTATACAAAAGAGAAAAGATAACTGATGACTTACACGAAATAAGTGGCTTTCCTTTGCACAGACTATCAATTTCATTACTAAAGAACCTCCTGACATATCTTCTCCCTTAATTATATACTATCTATTAGTTAGTTTAGACTAACCAACGTCAAGCTGAAATTTATACTGAAAAAGGAGAAGAAGAAATTGAAAAAGACATTATTATTTTTTACTACTCGAGATATATACTATTAACAAGTTGTGGGAAAACAGGAAGTCAGGGAGAAACAATGACCTAAGAAAGATGAAGGCTCTAAAAGTACCATGATTTCCGGTGCGATGGGAGGTTCAGGAAAGACTGACTCCCAAATGACAAAGAAAAAGTAACAGTTACTCTTCATTTTTATATGATATGGTAAATCAGCTTGCAGGCGATATGGTAGATAAAGAGCTTATTATACCAGCAGGAGAAGATCCACATCTTTATGTGGCAAAGCCGGAGGATTTAAGGAAGATTGCCGAGGCTGATTTGGTGCTTTTTCACGGACTTCACTTTGAGGGGAAGATGCAGGAGGTACTTGAAAAGAAGGGATGGCGCAGTAGCATCCACATTTTCAGAGGACAAGATTGGCAAGATGGAGGAAGATGGGGCTGCACTACTAGATCCGCATTTTTGGTTTGATATAGATCTTTACAAGGAAGCTACTGAAAATGCAGGAGCAGCTTTCAGAGCTTTTGTCAGATAAAAAGATGAAATAGAAAAATACCAAAGCTATGTAGAAAAAGCTTACGGCTCTTGATGAAGAAAACAAAAAAGCACTGGATAATCTACCTGAGGGTGGGAAGTACTTGATTACTCCACACGATGCCTTTAATTATTTTTCAAGAAGATACGGTATTGAAGTTGTAGCTCCTCAAGGGGTTAGCACAGATTCAGAGGTCGCAAATAAAGATATAGATAAGACTGTTGACTTTGTTGTGAGCATAAGGTGAAAGCTATTTTTGCAGAATCTACCACAGACCAGCAAGGATGGAGAAGCTTAAAAGAGGGCTTGCTGGGGCTAAGGGCTATGATGTGGGAAGGTTGTAAGTGGTGAGGGAAATGAGCTGTTTTCTGACTCGCTTGCACCGAGGGAGCAAAGTGGTGATACTTACACAGATAATGTATAAAACACAATATAAAGTTAATCACTGAAAACTTAAAGTAAGAAGGAGGGGTAGGCATGGAAGAGGTGATTGTAAAGGTAGAGGATTTGACCATAGCCTACCACGACAAGCCTGTACTTAGGGATTGCGACATAGATATAATGGCAGGTTCAGTTACAGCCATAATAGGGCCTAATGGAGCAGGGAAATCGACCTAATAAAAGGATATTAGGGCTTCACTTGCAGGAGAGATTTTGATTATGGGTGAGCCTATTAAAAAGGTTCAGAAGAAAATAGCCTATATTCCACAGACTTCTGAGGTAAACTGGGACTTTCCAAACCACCGTTATGGATGTTGTACTAATGGGCAGATATGTACACCTTGGCTGGTTTAGGCATCCCGGGTGGGAGGATAGGGAAAAAGCAGAGGCTGCTCTTAAAAGGATAGGCATGCATGAGTTTAAGAATAGGCAGATATCCAAGCTTTCAGGAGGGCAGAGACAGAGGGTATTTATAGCAAGACTGATAGCACAGGAGGCAGAGATTTATTTTATGGATGAGCCTCTTGCTGGCATAGATAAGGTTACGGAGAAGGTAATAATTGATTTATATAAAGAAGAGCAAAAAGTAGGGAAAACTGCTGTGATAGTCCATCACGACCTTAGCCAATAAGGAATATTTTGATCATGTGGTTATAATCAACAAAAAGGTAGTGGCTGAAGGCAGGGTAGAGTGAGGCATTCTGACGAAAATTTAGAAAAGGCGATGATGAAAAATGTTTAACATCGATATACTTACAAGCTCATACGTTTATCATAGTTGGAAGCGGTACATTTTTGCTTGCGGCTATAGCAGGGGCTGTGGGCTGTATTACAGTGCTTATGGACAGTCGCTGATAGGGGATGCCATTGGTCATGCCGCATTTCCGGGATAGTCCTATCATTTCTATGTTATTTATGCAAAAGAGAGACCGGTGCTTTTAACTCCAGAGACGATGTGTATCAGTACTACTGCCTTCATTCTTATTCAAGTTATAAAAGAGGAATTCAAGCTTAAGCTGGACGCGATACTTGCAGTAGTTTTTATCTTCATGGGGTTGGCATGGTACTAAAAAGCCATATTCAGGGCAACAGTACTTATAAAGACGCTGCTCAGTCAGGGCTTTCAAGCTATATATCTTCGGACAGGCTGCTTACATTATGAAGGATGATGTAAAGCTTTATAGTATATGTTAGCATACCTATGTTAGTTTTACTCGATTTTTGTTTTTACAAAAGAAATAAAAGTATTCTTATTTGATGAAATATATGCAAGCACAATTGGAATAAAGACGGTTTTACTCTATGGAATAATTCTTGTAATGACTATGGGAATAATAGCGACAGGATTGAAACTGGTAGGAGCTATCCTTATTTCATCTTTTACTTATAATACCCGCAATTACTGCTCTTCAATGGAGTGATAAATTTGGTTTAGGTACTTATAATAGCAGGCGTGGTTGGTGGAGTTTCTGACTTATCTGGCACTTATATATCAACCGCTTATGAGGGGATGAGCACAGGAGCACACTATTATCCTCATAATGGGAAAGTCTTGCAATCATTTCTCTTGTGATAGGACCACATGGGATGATAAAGAATCTTAGGATGAGGAGGCAGGGGTGAAATGATAGATTCACTAATGTCATATTTTGCCATATCCTACGAATCTCTTTTTGTGCTAGTAGCGACTGCCATGGCTTGTGCTATTTTGAGCCCGTTTTTGGTATTAAGGAAGCTTTCAATGGTTTCAGATGCCATTTCACATTCGGTTTTACTGGGAATAGTTATCGCATTTTTCATAGTAAAAGATGTGGGTTCGCCATTTCTAATAGCAGGAGCGGCATTGTTTGGGGTAATTACTGTCTTTGTCGTGGAGTTTCTTTCAGGGACAGGACTTGTTAAAAATGATGATGCAGTGGGAATAGTTTTTCCGATGTTTTTTGCTCTTGCAGTTGTTTTAATCACTAAATTTGCAAGAAATGTACATCTGGATACTGACGTAGTGCTAATGGGAGAGGTCATAATTGCACCATTAAATAGGGTAGAGTTTATTGGAATGAGCCTGCCTAAGGCTCTGGTTCAAATGGGGATATTATTGTTGATAAACCTGCTCTTTGTTGTTATCTTTTGAGGAACTTAAAGATAACTACTTTTTGATAGGGGATTCGCAAAGCTTGCAGGATTTTCCTCGGTAGCCCTGTTTTATGTATTGATGACACTTTCATCATTTACAGCAGTTACAGCTTTTGATGCTGTGGGGGCTATTTTGGTGGTTTCGTTTTTGATTACTCCGGGGGCAGCGGCCTATCTTATAAGTAAAGATCTTAAGGTGATGATAGCCATTTCGGTTGGCTATGCAGTTATCAATTCTATTATAGGCTATGTGTTTTCGCTTCTTATGAATGTATCTATGTCTGGAATGACAGCTGCAGCCGCAGGAGTTACATTTTTACTTACCTTTTTGTTTAATAGAGAAGGGCTGATTACTGCTATATTTATAAGATTACAGAGAAAAAGTGAGTTAAAACTAGGACTTTTCCTCAACCATATAGGTAATCATTCAGGCAAAAAGGAGGAAAGTGAGGAACTGGGATTAGGCTCAATCAAGAACCATCTCAAATGGAAGCAGGCCGAGGTTGATAAAATAGCAGGAAGACTTATAAAAAAAGGGTTTATAAGGATAGATATGAGATAAGAATATTTATGATTTGACCGAGAGAGGCAGAGAGAAGTTTGTAGAGATTGAGGAATAAAAGCCCTCGGCTGTGAGGTAGAGGATTTAATTGAGAGATAGATAAAGCCCTCCGAATTATCGGAGGGCTCTTCAAAGGTGCGCCTAGCGGCGCACGTTTCTAACAGGTTAAAGTCCCGAATCCGCCCGGTAGTGGGAAGGATATAGCCGAAGGCAGGGTGTCGAGGTGACCCTCGAGATCTGAAGGAAGCTGGATATGAGGAAGATACTAACTCATGGGCAAATCTGGGTCCTGACGAGACAGAAATCTCATATGAGGTTATGCATGAGGATAAAACTGCGACACAAGCTAAAGTCCAATAACTACACGGAATCATGCATGATAGATGAGGAAGATATATGGAGAGGAAGAAAGCGGTGTGGTACCTAGGGAGGTCTGTGTGATATGCCTCGAGAGAGGTAACCATTGTCCAAAGCAATGCTGAACACACAGAAGTCAGCAGAGGTCATAGTAGTCGAGAGACAAAGGACCGAATCAGTAGGGAGTCTCAAGTATGACTGAGATAGGAGGAATGACTGGTTATGGCAGAAAACATTGAAAACAATGGCTGTTCGCAAGAGATAGTGCGGAACATGAAGGTGTATGTGAAAGCGCGTAGGTCATTCAATCTGATATGGAAAGAAAGAGACAGTGCACAGCCGAAGCTCTTAGAAGCGATACTGCATAAAGATAATTTTAACAGAGCGTATAAGAGAGTGAAGGCAAACAAGGGAGCACCTGGAATTGATGGAATGACCATCGAAGAGGCACTTCCTTATCTTCAGGAACATCAACAGGAGTTAACTAACCGTATCCATCGTGGAAAGTATACTCCGTCTCCAGTAAGACGAGTTGAGATTCCTAAACCGGATGGTGGTGTGCGAAAGCTTGGCATACCAACAGTGATAGACCGTACACTTCAACAGGCGATAACACAACAGTTAGTTCCAATCTATGAGCCACTTTTTACAGACGGCAGTTACGGTTACCGTCCAAATAGAGACGCAAAAGGAGCAATACTTAAGGTTAAGGAGTACGCTGAACTGGGCTACACATATGCGGTAGTTCTAGATTTATCGAAATATTTCGATACAATCAACCACGAGATTCTCATCAACCTTCTGAGGAAAAACGTAAAAGATGAACGTGTAGTGCAACTTATAAAGAGGTACTTAAAAAGTGGTGTAATGGAAAATGGAGTGGTTATTGAAACAGAGGAAGGGTCGCCACAAGGAGGGAATCTATCCCCTTTGCTTGCGAATATCTACCTCAATGAGTTCGACTGGGAGTTCTTGAAAAGAGGTGTCCCATGCATAAGGTATGCAGATGACATAGTGCTTCTTGCGAAAAGCAAAAGGGCATCGGAGAGACTCTTAGAGAGCAGTACGAGGTATCTTGAGGAGAAACTGAAAGAGCTTTCTTCCCGTAAGTGCTGTCAGTCAATCAAGCCGAGTCTTGAAAGAATCAAGGTATATGCAAGAGGATAGCAACTACTATGGAATAGCAAAGTATGAAGAGCAGCAGCATGAATGAGGTCAACGGATGGCTCTATCACAGAATACGTATGTGTATATGGAAAAACAATGAAATGTGCGAACCAGAATACCGAAACCTGAGGGTCATGGGGAGTTTCCTCAAGACCCTAGGGTGGAAAAACGAGCAAGACAACAGACGAGGCTATTGGTTTACAACACATACAGTTGTCATGAAATGGCAATGACAAAAGAAAGACTGATAAACAGTGGCCTTTACGATTTAGCCACAGCATATCAGTCTGTGCACATCAACTATTGAAAGCGCTGTATACGAGAACCGTACGTACAGTGCTGTGAGAGGACAACGGTTAGTCACCGCCTCCTACTCGATTTTAGAGGGAAAAGGAGACGTGTGATGTCCAACGAAACGGAAGATTTTGAACAGACCTACGAAGCACTCGAAAAGGAGAACTTTCCGGATGGAAAACGAATCAGATTCATTGCGGAATTAGGGGCCTCTTCGGATATAGAGGGCATTTCCGACTGATTTGTCGGACTTGGAAAGAGGAGAAAAACTCTGCGACTGGAAGCAGTTTTGACCGGCATGGAGAAGAGGACTTCGTTTTTACTCGGTGAGACTTGGTCAAGCGAAAAATATCCGATGCTTCGCTTAAGGAACAACAAGCATCCGATAAACTCAGAGAAGCTGTGTTTACGGCTTATCTTCTTGCGGAAATTCTTTCGCAGGGAAGACATAGAGAGTTTTTTTCTTCTTACTGCGAAGAACTCCTTCCCTTTCTCCTTCGATTTAGCGAAACGGAAGAGGATTTCAGACGTAGATAATGCCTGATTGCTCTTGGTTGGGTAGCCGGGGCGGGAGATTCCTTTGCGACAAGGGAAAATGCTGGAAGACCGGGACGCGTTTTGCCGAGCGTGGGCAGCGAGCAGCCTTATGCAAATGTCTTTCCATAGGGTAAATGGAGCAATCTTACAAGAAGAAACGAAGAAAGATTTTGCAAAAAGCAATCGAAGAAGAAAAAGGATTTACAGGCCTCCGGCATCATGATAGAAGCGGCACAAACTTTATTTTTCTAAAAATGGCTCAGTGCGTCTGCGCTGGAAGCGGAAGACGAAAGCGCAAATTGAAAAAGCAAGACGTTCTGCGGTACGGTTTTTGCTGAAGTAAGGTGTGGAAAGTCATGGATAAAAAGATATTTATTGAGCTATATCGATTTAATACTCTTTTTCATACTTTCAATATGGCTTTTCCATTACGCTTTATGATTAATACGTTGACATTTCCTATTTAAAAGATTTAACGGGTCAAAAGAGGATTGCTTTTTCTTGTAGGGTGAGTTATCGCTGATTTTTGATGCGTTTGATATTTACATTACTAAAATTTAAAGGAGAAGAACATGACAAATAAAAAGTAGAGAATTTAATCATCGGATTCGGTAAGGCGGGAAGACCCTCGTGAATTATCTGAAATAAGTGAAAAAGACCGTTTTGGTGGAAAAATCCCCTCTGATGTGCGCGCGGAACCTGCATCAATGTGGGCTGCATTCCTCTAAGTTCCGGCGACCGCTGCGGATAGAAGAAGCTTCAGCGGAGAGTGATGCGAATACTATAAAAATGCCGTTTTACAGAAGAAGGCGTTGATTGCTAAGCTGAATAAGGCAAATTATGACAAGGTGGCAAGCAATGAAAATGTCGAAGTGCTGGACGGACTCGCATCTTTTTAAAGACGAGCATACCAGTGCAGATTAAGATGGCAGCGAGGTGTCCGAGGGTTTATGCGGAGCACATCTTTGATCAATACCGGGGCAAGACCGTTTATCCCCAGTGTTCCCGGTTTGGAAGTCGGAAGACGCATTCATACCAGCGAAACGTTGATGGATCTGGAAGAATTTCCGAAGAGCTGGCGATTCTCGGCGAGTGGCTTTATCGGGCGGAATTTGCGGCGAGCTACGCAGTTCGGCACAAAGGTTACGATTATTGACGGGGAGATCGAATCTTACCGAGAGAAGATGAGAGGATGTAGCGAAGGAAGTATTTGCATCTTATCAGGGATTAGGTGTGGACTTCCTCTTTAGCGCGGCGCTGCAGCAGGTGTCGCAGGATGAAAATGCAGTTCATCTTTCCTACATGGTAAATGGAGAAAAGAAAGAGCTTTCCGTAGATGCCTTTCTCGTTGCGACCGGACGACAGGCGAACCTGGAAGAGCTGCGCTGGAAAATGCAGGTGTGGAAGTTTCCGAAAGAGGCTTTATCAAGGTAAATGAGCACCTGCAGAGCAATCAGGCACACATTTTCGCGATGGGAGATGTGAACGGAGGCCCGCAGTTTACCTATGTTTCCTTAGATGATTTCCGAATTGTGAAGAGCTTTTTGGATAATCAGGAAGCTACGAAAGAAAGAATCGCCAGCCGCTTGCTTTCTCCGCCTTTCTTCATCCTACCTTTTCCAGAGTGGGACTCAGTGAAAAAGAAGCGAGAGAAAAAGGCTACAAAATCAAGGTGGCGACCTTACCGGTTACTGCGATTCCCAAGGCGAAAATCCTCGGAAATCAAAACCGGACTGTACAAGGCAGTTGTAGATGCTGAAAACAATCAGATTTTTGGGCGTGACCTTGATTCGGTGAAGAGTCTCAGAGTAATCAATATCGTGAGTTTAGCAATGATGACGAAGCAGACTTACACAGTGCTTGCGAACCAGATTTTCACCCACCCGACTATGGCGGAAGCGCTGAACGATTTGTTCGGGGCGGTAAAATATAGTTCGACGAGACTAGTACAAGGTTTATGTTGTAAAAATAGAAAAAGGAAAAATTATGTCTCCAAAGCCCATGGAAAATCGCTTGAAAAAGTACCAAATCCTTAATGGCGCTCAGTTAAAATATATTGCGTTTCTTTTCCATGCTTCTTGATCATGTAAATAATGCTTTGCTAGTACCAATTTTAGAAGGGAAAGGCTTTTTGCTTCAGGTATCGAATCTGCTTTCGATTCTGGGGAGGATTGCCTTTCCTCTCTTTATGTTCTTTTTAGTGGAGGGATTTTTTAAGACGAGAAATCGGAGAAAGTACCTTCTGAATCTTTTCCTTTTTGGCGTTCTTTCCGAAGTGCCCTTTGACCTCTTTACTTCTAAAGTGCTTTTCAATCCAAATTGGAATAACATGATGTTTACTTTGGCCTTATGTCTTAGTTGTATTTGGATCATCGACAGTTTCAAAAGGAAAATTCCGAACAGAATTTTATGGTACGGATTTTCTTTGCTTCTTGTGGGGATTTTCAGTATTTTAGCGATGTTTTTGAGCCTGGACTATGATTTCCATGCAGTAATAGTGGCTTATCTTTTTTATATTTTCTATCAAAAACCCCTTTGGGGCGCAGGGCTTGGATTTCTGTCTATCATAAAGGAGATTTATTCTTTTTTGGGATTTGGATTATGCTTAACGTATAATGGGGAAAGAGGAAAACAGAGCAAGTGGCTGAATTATGCATTCTATCCGGTGCATCTTTTGATATTGGGGTTTTTACGCTTGTATTTCAATATATAGCCTTTTAATACTAGGCCTTTCAAAATAGCCTTTTAATATTTAGTAGATTAGCGTTTGCTTATTTTATTTAAAAGATAGTTTTTAATTATGCGATACTGAAATTTAGACTTTCGCTAGTTAGTTATGGAGACTTTTATTACTATTTGTGCCGCCTGCTGAATGTGCTGGAATGGAGATTGCTATGAGATTGATTTTTGCATTTTTGTATTTTGTTGGAGCTATGTTATATTCTTATCCGGTAAGATTGATTCATCATTTGAAATACAAGGACAAGAAAAGTGAACATGATGCAAATTTTTATAGCTTGAAAAAAATAGCGAGAAAAATGCTCGAATTATTAGGCGTAAAAATGGATATTCAAGGCTGTACCATATATGATGAACCCGTGGTTTATATTGGAAATCATAGAAGTAATTTTGACAGCTTAATAATGATTGCAATAATGGAGAAACCATTGATTTTCATTGGAAAAAGTGAGATTAAAAAATTTCCATTTATTGGTAAATGGTTTCGGGATATAGGATGCTTATTTTTAGAACGAGATGATATCAAAAAGTCAATAGAAGTTATTAATCAAGGCATTCAAAGAATAGAAAACGGGTATTCAGTTGTTATTTTTCCGGAGGGGAGAAGAACAAATGAAGACGGTGTGGAGGAATTTAAACCCGGTAGTTTTAAAATGGCTTTTAAGGCAAATGCGCGTATTGTTCCAGTTTCATTCTATAATTCAGAGGAGTGTTATGAGCGTTTTCATAGCTTTCGCCCGGCTAATGTGAGTATTCGTATTGGGGAAATTGTCAATCCAAAAGCACTTGAACTGAATAATACTGTACAGATGGCAAAATACGTACATACGGTGATTGCTCAGATTTATGAAGAGCAACGTATACACCAATGATGGCATTATTGGCTTTTTTTAAAAATGATTATTTGCTGTACCTGAAGGAGTAATTTTAGAACGTATGAATAGAAGATCAGATTCTTCGTTTAATTTTCTATGAAGGTGATAGCACTGCACTTTTGCAGTGCTTTTTTTATGAGAGAAATCTTGAATTTTAGCTAAAAAAGTATATATTGGTATTAGCTAATATAAAAGAGAGGTGATACTATGATAGGAAATACGGCAACCGCTACAGCAACAGAGATGCAGAACAACTTTGGCAGGTATCTTGCTATGGTTCAGGAGGGCAGTGAGATTATTGTCACAAAAAACGGTAAAGAGGTGGGCCGATTTATTCCGCGAGAAAGGGCGATATCTTAGTTAACGGATTCTCTTGTAGGGATACTGATAGGTGATACGGATATAGATAAGGCGAGAGAAAAAAGTTTGAAGGAGAAGTATGAAGTTACTAATTGACGGAAATATTCTTCTGGATGTGCTTCAGAGAAGAACACCCTACTTCAAAGACTCTGTTGGAATCTGGAAGATCTGTGAGACGAAGCAGGTGGAGGGGTATGTTTCAGCTCTAACTTTTGCCAATCTGGTTTATGTGATGCGAAAAGAATTGGATGCAGAGAAAATAAACGAAGTTTTAAAGCAACTTTCGCTCATTTTTATATTTGAGAATCTTAATGTAAGCGATATGAGTTCGGCCGCAGAAATGCAATGGGATGATTTTGAAGATGCCATTCAGTCGGCTACAGCGAAGAGGATTCATGCTGATTATATTATTACAAGAAATGAGAGGGACTTTAGGGAAAGTGATGTTACAGCACTGACCGCGACAGAGTTTTTGTCAAGGTTGTGAGGGGTGTGGATTCCTTTGGGGTTCTTGACGCCCGAATAAGGTGGCAATGATTGAAAAGGACTTGGGGAATAAATCTATGGAAAGGAAATGTGAAACCGTAGTTGTTCCATGCTTACTAAAAAAAGAAGTAGCAGAACGGAGCTGATGATGAAGCATCCACTTACGGCAAAACTTGGGGAATAATAACTTCTCTTTTCCTTCGGGGAGGATCCTAAATTCCAATATTGTGTCAGTTCTTTCATCACAAAGCAGATGACAAACTGTGCTTTTCCGCAGTTTAAAAGTGCGGAAGAAATAGCATGGCTTTGGGAGTGAAAGAACAGATAGGTAAAGAAGCTTAAAAGAAGCATTCCGAGAAGAAAAAAACGGCTCCGCTTTAGTCCGTCATAGTTCGTCCTATCTTCTAATTTAACCCGGTGAATTCGATCCTGCATATTCTGCCCGATACGATAAAACCAATCCGGTACTTCTTTCTTCTTTTTCACGGCAAGCTCCAAAAGAAGATAAAGATAAAAAGAGAAGCTGTAGGCAAGGCAAATGATAAAGGCAAAGAATAAATAGAACAAATAATAGCCCATATAATCTTAGCTCCCTTCTATAGTTTTTTCTGTATTGGAATCGCTCAAAGGTATGAAGGATTGTGTTCTTAACGAGTATCGCTCGCGAAGCGTGCCACATCACGCTTGGGCATTTCTCCTAGTGGAACCCATTATCTCTTTGGATTATTAGAGCGGATTCTTTGTTTGATTCCCCACGAACCAGTAATCACAGATTGTGCCTCCTGTCGCCAGCGTTTGCTCTCTATGCAATACACCCTTGTTTCGTTCAACCGCTATGTGGTCAATGTCACAGCACAAGGGTAATAAATCAAGATAGCCATTTTCTCTTGCGAATTTTTCCAAGGGGCATCGTGTGAAGTGATAATAAAAGCCGTCCTTATGCCGCTTTTCATCAAAATGAAAATCCCAGGTTTTATCCTGATATTCCGGATGTGCCTCCGCCCATTCTTCCGCCTTATGCATCCTTTCGGCAAATTTCTTCATGTCCGTCTCTTTATTGAAATCTATGGAGCTCATGGCTTTTCTTATGAGGCGATTGTCCATAAATGCAGCAATCACTTCTCTAAAATCTTCTACCGAAAAGTTACCTGCTCTGCATACTGCAAGAAAAACATAGGCGGAGTAAATATTGTGCGCCATAGGGTTCTTCTCTCCGACATCTTCCGTGCTCTCCAGCATTTCCCGGTATAAGATACGCCCTTTTTGCAAGCTCTCTTTTGTCTTATCTTTCCCGAACTTTTTTACCATCGGTTTTTTCAAGAATAAACTGAATAAGTTAAAATAGATTCCTTTGTATTTCATTACACTCACCTCGCTAAACTTTTTCATCAATGTAGTTCAGGTTCTGCTATTTAGTACATGCCGTATGAACTACAGAACTATAGGAATAAAACATAATGAGATAACATAATGATATAACAAGCAATATTGTATTAGTTTCGTTTAATTAATAGTAGCTAACACTTTCAGCCATTTGTCCATGCTGAATTTTCCTGCATATCAGCTTATTTTTATTGCTTTCTCTGCTGGAAAATACTAGGATATTTTAAGGAATAAAGTAAATATTATATTACTTGGGCAGTAAGATAATAAAAGGCAAAGTAATTATCAGAGCAGGAAAGTATAGGTCTAAAATTGCCGGACCTGCAGTAAAAATCATCAAGACATACCAACGGTGGAGGTAAAGTTTATGAAGCATTTTTCATGGATTCTCAGAATCATTCATATTTTTGTATTATATGCTTGGATTGCTTTTATACTCCTACTTCCGGCAAACCCTGTTTTCAGTTTACAGCTTTATGTCTTATTGAATATCCTATTTGCCCTTGTGTTTACCGGCCTTTTAATCAGTCAGATTGTGGAGGCTTTTAAAATCTTTAAAAGTGAGGATAGTGAGCAGTGTATAAAGGCTTTCCTTTTCTTTAAATACAGTTCTCTGCCTGCCGTACTGGTTTTTCTGGCCATCTTTCTTGTGGTCTTACTTGGCGGAATAGGGCTTTCCTTTGTGCTGTTGGTGCTACCGGCGACTCTATTTATTGCTCCCTTTTTCTTCGCCATGAGCTTAGTTGTGGCACCGCTTTTCCTCGGAATGTCTTTTATGGCGGGATTAGCAGGACTTAGCTATGCCATTTTCCTGATTTTACTGAGCAGAAAAGAAAAGGGCTGGACTTTGGGACAATGTATCTTGCATTTTATTTTTCAGTGCATTCCCGGCTTTGATATATTGGATGGTCTGTATATTACGGTGCGATATTGGAACAGGGGAAAAATCTTATCGATAATCACTGTGATTTGTGTTATCTTAAGTATCGTGTTTGCAGTATTTTTGCATTCTTAAATATCGTGTTTGCAATAATTATGCATTCTTAAGTATAAGACCGTAAGTATAGAGTTTTAGGAAGAGAGACAAGATGAGAAATTTATGTTTTTTATTGATTCCAATGGGAATTGCACTATTGATTTTCAGCATTAGAAACACTATCCGCTTTGCGAAGGCAGAGCTATTCTTTGAAATGCCCTGTTTAGAGGAAGAGGGAAGAGTTCACCTTCCTCAGGGAAATTACGGGATTTGGCTTAGCGGGAAGAGATTTACGAAATCTCCTCTTGGAAAAATCGGTTTCCGGCTGGTAGAGGAGGAGACAGGGAATAGAGTCAGTCTTGCTCCCAATCTGATGCGGACTACGGTAAGTGGCTTTAAAATGGCAAGAATGGAGCTCTACTCCTTTCAAGTGGAAGAGGGAAATTATATTCTTTCCCTAAATGGAGAAGGAAGTGTCAGAGATAGAATAGAGGCTTCCATAGGAGACCTCCTTATCAAAAAGCCTGTGGATTTAAGCAGCTTTACCGTACAGATTCGAAAAGGAAAATCTATAGCTATGTTTTTCTTGTCTGTTTTTGGCGCTAATATTGCCGTTTGGATGATTCTTGGAGGAATTATGCTTCCCTTCCTATTGGCTGAAGCAGGATATTAATGCATTTCCCTTGAGTGCGAATTCAGTAGTTGGTAAGAGAATAATCTGCATGAAAAGTTATGCCGAGGGATGGCTTTTCCATAACGAATAGTCGACGGTTTGCCTGCTTAGCAGATACAATTGCTCAATTCAGACTTCGCAGTGTTTCGCGGGCTTGTACGGAAGTCCTACATATTGGCGTAAAGAGCCAGAAGGAAGACGGAAAAAAATGCCGCTCCGCGAACTGCATTGGTAGTGGAGTAGATATGATAAGCGTCTTCGGAAGAACTGAACTGCATTCTAAGAAGGAGCAAGATTGGGTGGACTATTAAAGCCACGATGATCGTAGCAAATGGCATTTTCATGCATTGATAGAGAGCGGCATGAGCGTCTCCGTTCTTATGGTATAGAAAAACAAAGGTCAAAACATTGACCAAAAGCCAAAGAAAGAGAAATAAGTTGGCATCTCGAAGAGCGGCGGAATTTGTTGCATTTTCATATTCAATATGCACTCTTCCCTGAAAAGCCTGCCCGAATTTATAAATCCACTGAGGGACTTCCCGCTTTCTTATTACGCCGATAAGGAGTCTGCAAATAGATATAAAAGGTGAGAAGAAAGAGGGCCAACAATAAGGCCGAAAAAGAATTCAAAGTTAAAAAAGTTCATTTTCATTATCCTTTACTGATAGAATCATTCCCAAATCGATTGTTGAGCGCGGATTCCGTAGTAGAATACAACGCCATTTGTATCAAAATATGCATAAAGACTATAGTTTTTCCATAATGCATAGTCTTTTGTTTGCATAGTCAAAACATAATAGCTCTCATTCTGAATTTCTTTATAGTTAGCGGGTTTTAAAGAGAAAATATCCGTGATTTTTGGTTTGAAAGTCGGAAAGGGAGAGATGCAGTTAAGTTCACCCAGTTAAATTGGACTTCTGCTAATTGGGCGCAATCTCCGGGGATTTCATAATAGGTAATAGTACAATTCTTTAAAAGCATCCTCGTCCTTCCAAGTAGGGGTCACACTCATAAAAACCATAGGATTTTCCGTCCTTTGTAATTTCCAGATATTCACCGTAATAAAAGGGGTCATTTCTTTTGTTGGTGACTTTACTTTCAGCGCTTTTCCCTGCAAAAGAAAATCCTGCATCGATAAGCGAAGAGGCCTTTGTGCTGCCGACAATCAGTTTCGTTCCGTCAATTTGTGCGGTTAGGGGGCTTTCCGGAAACCCCATGGTAGAGACAAAGCCAAAAAGGAAGCCGGAGAAGAGGCTACCCAAAGTGCATTGGTTGTGGAATACCAACGACGGGCTTCCTTTGGAAGAATGAAAAGTCATTCTAAAACTGAAAGAGGGAATGAAGCATCATGGCTAAAAAGCACAATAAGGAACTGTCAGACCTACAACATTGATAGACAGCTGCATAGTAGTTTCCGCTTTTGTAATACAAAAAAGCAAAGCTTAGAACATTGGAAAGAAGCCAGAAAAAAAGGAAAATATTGGCATCCCGAAGAGCTGTAGAAGTAGTTGCATTTTCATACTTCACATACACTCTTCCCTGAAAAACCTGCCCGAATTTATAAATCCACTGAGGGACTTCCCGGTTTTTCTTTACGCCGTATAAAAGCCGAAAATAAATATAAAAGGTAAGGAGAAAAGAAAGGCATACAATAAGAGCGAAAGATAATGCAAATCGAAAAGAATCCACGTTTTCTTTCTCCTTTCCTATAGAGTGTTTTTCTTAAGCAGTGTCGTAAGCGAAGAGAAGCCTTGGCATTTAGCATCTGTTAACGGGAACAGTATAGCATTTTTATGAAGGGGACGAAAGAAAATATAGTATGAAGATAAGATGAGATAAACTGCAAAGTGAACAATGGAAAACACAAATCTAAAAATAAAAAATACTAAGCACGCAATGAAAAACTTACTCTAGTGCCGTGATTCGATCTTTTCTACTGAGATATACCGGTCTGGCTTGAAATTCACTCTTCATAATCCGGAAACATTCTTCAATCCAAGGCCTGAGGAGATTTTGGAACGATTTAACTGTCAAACTGCCGTGCATGTTTAAAATGATTTAGGATATTGTTTTTTTTACTTGTTTCTATGTGCTATTCTATAATGGATGATTATCTATAGTATATACAAAAAGACGAAGGAGGACATAATATCCAATGGACGAAAAAAAGTATTTGAAGTGGTATAACAAGCTTGGTTATGGTTCCGGTGATTTGGCAGGAAATATATTTATGCATTTCTTTCGTCATTTGTAATGCTATATCTTACCAATAAATATTATCTTATGATTTGCATGACTTATATTTGCCAGCAGATTTATTCTGCTATGCTGAATATGGGTATTTTATTACATGATTTATATTCTTAAGAATGAGAATTTGTATTCCGTGTTTTCTTGGGCAATTAATATTCCGGTTATTATTGCCGTATGTATTACACCGATGCTGGTTGAAAAAAGATGAATGGTCTATATCGGATGAATCTTGCTCGGCTATATATTAGGTACGGCAGGTCGTGTTGGTGTGATTTTTGCCGGCTATATGGGAAAGTGTGCCTTTGATGCTGGCCTTTACTGCAGTGCCGCACTGGGAATGGCGCCTTAGCAAGGAGACATGGGGGCAGTTGTAGCAAAGCTGCTCTGAATATACCTATCTTACAAAAACGCAAGCATATTGATGGAACGATGTACTCCTGTACATCTTTTGGAACCAAGATTGGAGGTGGCATAGGAGTTGCTCTTTGCGGATGGCTACTGGAAGCCAGCAGTTTTGTTAAAGAGTCTGCCTTACAACCGGAATCCTGTTTGAGTATGCTTTATGTCATGTATTTGTGGATTCCGATGATTTTGTCATTATGTATAACTTTTATCATGTCTAAAATGAATGTTGAAGAGGCAAATCAGCAGCTGAAAGCACAAATAGAGGGACATTGATATGACGGTCCTGCAATCACCGAGGAGCTAAGTCAGCAAGACTCTATTCGTCCGGGTTGGTTTTATCATCAAGAGGAAGATGATTACGATCGTGTATTCAGAAATGAGGATAGGTATCAGAGGTTTGCAAAAAAGAAAGGAGCCCTATGAACGCTTGCATAAAATGGTTGGATAATCCGGAAATTTTTCGTGTGAATCAATTGGATGCACATAGCGACCATTCATACTATATGGATTATGCGGATATGGGAAAAACGGATAATCCTTTATCACAGTCACTGAATGGTCAGTGGGAGTTTGCTTTTAGCAAAAATGCAGCGAGTAGGCCCGGCAACTTTTATGAAGAGGGATTTGATGCTTCCGATTTTGATAAAATCATGGTGCCGGGGCATATCGAACTAGCCGGATATGATAAGATTCGCTATATCAATACCATGTATCCATGGGAAGGCAAAGAGTACCACCGAGGCGCGTATAGCCTGGACAGCACGGGAGCAGAGGAAGGAATGTTTTCGGAAGCAGAGCTATAATCCTGTGGGCTCTTATCGTAAACATTTTGATTTAAAACCGACGATGCTTGGAAAAAGAATCCGCATTTGCTTCGAAGGAGTAGAGGAAGCGATGTATTTGTGGATTAATGGGCAGTTTGTGGGTTACGCTGAGGATAGTTTTACACCCTCTGAGTTTTGATCTTACACCGTATATTCGTGATAATATCCTTGCCGTACAAGTTCATAAAATGAGTACAGCAGCATTTTTGGAAGATCAGGACTTCTTCCGTTTCTTTGGAATCTTTAGAAATGTTACGTTGAAAGCAGTGCCGGATGTCCATATGGAGGATATGTGGTTTAAGCCTGTATTGAACCCGGACAATGAACATGGAAGTGTAGCGGTGAGCATGAGAGTATCTGCTCGAAAGCAAGTCACTGTCCATGCGCAGTTTGTGTTGAGAGATAGAGAAGGGAATGTGGTTGCGGAGAACAGTGTTCCATTACAAGGCTTAAACGGAAACCTCACGGGAGAAATATATACGGATGTTGTGTAATTAAATCTTGGGATAACCACCACCCCTATCTATATCAAGCAACAATTGCGTTAAAAATGCCAAAGAATGGAGAGTTACTGGAGCTTGTACCGTATGATATTGGCTTTAGAAGAGTAGAAATCATTGATAAGGTCATTTATCTAAATGGAAAGCGTCTCGTCATCACAGGGGTTAACCGTCATGAATGGAGCCCAAAGACCGGAAGATGCATCGGAATGGAGAGATGCATTTCCGATATAGCATGTATTTTGAAAAAGTAATATCAATTCCGTACGTACCTGCCATTATCCGAATCAAATCTGGTATTTTCTTTGCGATGAAGCCGGAATTTATGTCATGGCAGAGTGCAATCTTGAAAGCCATGGAAGTTTTCAAAAGCTCGGTGCTATTGAACCGTCTTGCAACGTGCCGGGGTCTATTCCCCAGTGGAAAGAAGCTGTTATGGATCGTGCAAGAACCAGCTTTGAAACTTTTAAAAACCATACTTCGATTTTATTCTGGTCTCTAGGAAATGAGTCCTATGCAGGCGATGACATCGAGGCTATGAACGTTTATTTTAAGGATAAGAAGGATGGACGTTTAGTTCATTATGAAAGTTCCTATTATAATAGAGCATACGAAGATACAATTTCAGATATTGAGAGTAGGGATGTACGCAAACCCTAAGGATGTGCGGAATATTTAGTGATAAACCGAAAAAGCCAGTACATTTTATGCGAGTTTATGCACGATATGGGAACTCAATGGGCGGCCTTGGGGATTACATGAAGCTGATTGATGAATTCGACCTCCGTATCAAAGGCGGATTTATTTGGGACTTCATAGATCAGGCAATCTTGGTAAAAGATCCGCTTACAGGGAAGGATGTTCTCCGTTATGGCGGTGATTTTTGAAAGATCGACCTACCGATTATGAATTTTCTGCAAATGGTATTTTTATTCGCAGACCGTGAGAGAAACCGGCAATGCAGGAAGTGAGGTATTACTATGGCTTATACAGATAATGAAAAATTAAGGGTGGTATATGGCGATTTTACTCTTGGCGTACATGGAGAGGGGTTTAGTTACATTTTTTCCTATGCCCAGGGGGGCTTGAATCGATAGTGAAGGATGGATATGAATGGCTGTTCCGGTGCCCTAAGCCTACATTTTGGAGGGCTTTGACAGATAACGACAGAGGAAGTAAATTTCACGTTAAAAAGTGGTCATTGGCTAGCAGCGGATATGTTTTATTGATTGTCAGGACATTACGGTCATTATGGATGGAGCGGTGCAGAATTGTAAGGCACCGGATAACAACAGCTATGGTGGAGATGTATCGGCAAATGAGATTACGGTCAAGTATCTGTATAAGACCATTTCTGTTCCTGTCACAACGGTTATGGTTTCATATACTGTAAATACTTCCGGGAAAATCAAAGTAGATGTACACTACGATGGCAAGAAGGATCTTCCGGAATTTCCGGTTTTTGGCATAAGGTTTATTATGCCCACACTTGCAGAAAAGTATATTTATAAAGGCTTGTCAGGAGAGACGTATCCGGATCGAAAAGCGGGTGCGCAACAAGGTGTATTTGAAGTTACCGACCTGAGCTTGACCCCTTATATTGTGCCTCAGGAATGTGGTATGAGAATGGATACGGAATGGCTTGAAGTTACACGCTGTACAAGTCTGGACAACAGCAAAACGGATGTATCTAATCACACGCTTCGGATCGAAAAGGCAGACGCCAAATTCGATTTTTCATGCCTGCCGTATACTGCAAGTGAAATTGAGAATGCTTTACATCATGAGGAATTACCGCCGGCGAGAAGAACAGTGTTGTGTATTTATGGTGCAGTTCGTGGTGTTGGTGGCATAGACAGTTGGGGAACCGATGTTGAAGATGCTTATCATATCAGTGCAGAAAAAGATATCGACTATTCGTTCTATATTTGCTGATAGGAAATGACATAGCATGCTATTCCTAATCTTATGGACAGAAGGAGATATTACGAGTGTTATTGTGTGAGAGTCAAGAGCCCATAAACGGCGTAATTACGCATTTATGAGCTCTTGTTTTTCTTTTATCCGGAAACATTCTTCAATCCAAGGCCTGAGGAGATTTTGGAACGATTTAACTGTCAAACTACCGGAAAAACTTACTCCATTTCAGGCGAATCATGGTAAAATAAACCGATTATTTTTGAAGCGTATAGCAGTAGCTTTTGGGAAATAGCGGATTTTTGCCATTTATAATTAAAATTCACATATTTTTTACTATAGATTATTTAATAGGAATTCGGAAATTGCCATAAGAATTTATTTAATAGGAGTGAGAGACTTGCTGAAAATCTTTATTTTTAGAGGATGAAAAGAATACAACAATCCCGCATTGAAAAGGTGATTAAGGAGCTGATTAGTAGGAAGAGCTTATCTTGTAAGGCACCGGAAATCTTTGGAAATGCCGGGCAGCTTCTTACTGCGATTACGGAAAGAGGTTCTCATCAGCTTTTCTTTTTGGATATTGAGATTAGAGGAGAGGAAAAGAAGGGGCTGGATATTGCGAAAGAAATTCGAAGCAGGGATCCCAATGCCACTATCGTATTTGTGACAACTCATTCGGAATTTATGCCGATTACCTTTCGCTATAAGGTTTCGGCACTGGACTTTATTGACAAAGCTTTGGATGAAGAACATTTTTCCGAGCGTGTGGAATCGGCTATTGAGTACACGTTGGAAAAACTTGGCGCTACTGTATCGGAGGATTCTTTCAGTTTTGAAACGGCCATGGCCAGAGTGCAGGTTCCTTTTCATAAAATTTTGTATTTTGAGTCTTCTCCTACCGTCCATAAGGTGATTTTACATACCAAGGAGGAAAGAATTGAGTTCTATGCAGGGCTTTCCGACCTGGAAAAGGCGGATTCCAGACTGTACCAATGCCACCGCTCCTTTGTGGTCAATCCGGAGAACATTGTGAAGATTGATAAAGAGGAGAAAATGGCGATATTCGAGAATCAGGAGAGCTGTCTGATTTCCCGTATGAAGTATAGAGGACTTATGGAACGGATGAAGTCGATGAAGCAGTAAAATATTTTCAGAGAGGAGAAATGTATGGAATCTATGATCAATCTGACAATTGAATATGTGAAAATCGTCAATGTGATGTTGTTCTATCGTCAGATTAGCGATGAAAATATGCCTCTCTGGTCTTTTCTCCTTGTTCCGGTTCTTTTTGAGCTGTTGTTTTTCTTTTTTCCGCCTCTTGCTTTCTTCGGGTATTTTGTGAGCTTCGTGCTGTACAGCTTCTATCGAAATCGGGAGAAAAGACGGAGGACTGAAAGCTGTTTTTACGGTCTTTATCCTATTGTTTTAGAAAGCCTTTTGGGAAGGATGCTGGCCTTCTATGTTTTTCCGTTCTTTGGCATTTCCGTTTACAATGAGGCGAGTATCGGCGGATATGATCTTCTGATTGAACTTCTGGTTTTCCCCCTCTATTTTGTCCTTATAAAATCCCTGAGAATCAATTTTCAGGAGCTGAAGAAAGGCTTTGCGCGTGGTTTTTTTCGCCGCTTTTTTACTGCCGATCAATCTCTCGATGATGGTTTACACTGTTTTGATTACAGCCTTTTTGGTGCTGCGTGACCACTTTTTCTTGGGCGGACAGCCTTTCGGGGACAGCTGAACAATCTCTATATCATTATCTTTTTCGTGGTGCTTTTTATATATCAATGCCGTTTCAAGGAAAGACTGGAAGCGGAAGTTCTGGAGCAAAAAGGATAGTGAGTTAAAGGCGCTTTCCGAATACAGTCATCATGTAGAGGAGTTATACGGAGAGATTCGCAGTTTTCGCCATGACTATATGAATATCTTAACCAGCCTGAAGCTGGGAATCGAGCGGAAAGACTTTGACAGCATTCAAAACATTTATAATACGGTTCTAAAAGATAGTGGAAAGCCCCTTTATAGCAGTAAATTTGACCTTGCAAAATTAAGCCGGATTGAAAATGATGCGGTAAAAAGTGTCTTATCCGCGAAGCTCCTGGAGGCCCAGAGTAAGGGGATAGAGACTTCTGTGGAGATAGAAGAAGAGATTTATGATTTTTCAAATCGAGTTGCTGGATTTTCATCAAGATTCTTTCTATTCTCTGTGACAATGCCATAGAGGGATGTCTTACTGCTGAAGCTCCGAAAATCGCCATCGCCTTGATTCGTGAGGAGAGAATGCTCATTTTGGTGGTGGAAAACAGTACAGAGGCGGAAAAACTGGAGCTCTCTCCCATTTTCGAAAAGGGGTATTCCTCTAAGGGGGAAGGCAGAGGACTTGGTCTTTATAACGTGCATACGATTCTGGAAAAATATCCGAAATCTCTAATCAGTACCCGCAGCGCCAATCATCTTTTTTCTCAAACCATTCAGTTTTGCAAATAGACCTTGGGATTTTTCCTAAGGTCTATTTTTGTGAGTTCTTTTAAGTGATACTCCTTTCAGAAAACTTTTTTTGCTGCTATACAATCCTCTTTCAGTCTGTTTTTTTTCCGGAAAATTACCGTTCGCGACAAAAAAATTACCATTCACGACAAGCTTATTTTCTCTTCCGGAACACGTTCTATAATGAGCCTCGTAAAGAAAAAAGAAATGGAGGTTCACTGAGATGTTTAGTGTAGATGAAATCAAGAAATCCTTTAAAAATAAAGAGGTATTAAAAGGCGTTTCCTTCTCCATAGAGGAAGGTGAGAAGGTCGCTTTTGCTGGGGAATAATGGAGCGGGAAAAGAGTACGCTGATGAAAATCATTGCCGGTCAGCTGGAGGCAAATTCCGGTACTGTGAAGACGGCACTGGATTATCAGACAGAAATCGGCATGATGCCCCAGGGCGATATTTTGATCGATGATTTGACGGTTTCGGATTTAGTACAGCTAAAAAGTTCGATGAATCGAATTGCAATAGATGTGGATAAAGCCTTGGAAAAAAGTTTCCTTGCAGGATTTTTAAAAAAAGCAATATGTGGGCGGTCTTTCCGGCGGGCAAAAGAGAAGACTTTCCTTACTGCTCAGCATTTTAAATTCTCCGAAGCTGATTTTTCTGGATGAGCCAACAACCGGAATGGACTTAGAATCTGTAGACCGGTTTTGGAAGCTTCTAGAGAAGGAAAAATATACTTCGGTGATTGTTACCCATGATTTTTAACCAGATTGATCACTTCTTTACGAAGGTGATGATCTTAAAGAATGGACGAATTGCAGCAGCTGAATCCGTAGAAGAGATTCACCGGCAGGGAAAAAAACGATTGAAGAATTTTTATAGAGAAAAGGTTGAAAAGGAGGCCTAAAAATGATTAGCATGATTCAATTAAAGCAGGTGTTACGAAACAGAAGATTTGTCTTATTTACGATTCTTCTTCCACTGGCCTGGTATATGTTCTTATACAATATTCAGGCGGATATGCTACCGAATATTATGCTGGGGATTGCCGTATTTATCGGTATCATCGGAAACAGTCTGGCAACCTTTAGTAAAAGAATCTCCTCTGACATCGGTTTTTATTCCTTTGAATCCCGATTTTCCAACTACGGAATCAAAAACTTTCTTTTGGACCAGACCTTCGTGCAAATCGTGTTAAATACCTTGATTTTTGTTGTGGTTTTAGGCGCTGCGACGGTATTTGCCAAATTCCCGATTAACGGAAAGCTGGGCATTCAGTTTTTCTTATTGACTGTCATGGGGATTTACTTCAGCGTTATCGGCTTTGTACTTGGTGTGAGATTGGATGCCAAACTCATTGATACAGTGGGATTTCCGGTCATTATTCTGGCAGCTTTGACCATTATACCCTTCGCAAGCTTCGGAGCGGAAAGCGGATTTATTTCCCTTATTGCCAAAGTACAAAGGATTTTCCCGGGCTATTATTACACGAATATGATGAATGCAATCTTGTCCGGAAATGGAATTCAGCTGAAGGATATGCTGCTCTTTATCACAACATTTGTACTGAATATCATTCCTCTGTACTTCCTTGTTCCCAAGGTGAAATTAAGTAAGACAAAATAAGAGATCTTATGCAAAGAAAGAATTTCTATGCAGAAGAAAAGAGGAGTCCCTATGAAAAAAACCTTCGTTCTTATGAATCATCTCCGTCACTTCGTTTGCGAAAATATAAGGCATATTTCAGCTTTATTGCCGCGTCTTCTATCCGCCATGCCTTGAGACTTTTCTTGTCTTTTGGCATGGCGAAGGAATACCGATCGTTATAATTTGCAAAATAAATCCGAGCTTCGTTGCTATAGAAGGAAAACTTGCAGTCCGAAGTCATGTTGTTAAACCATTCGATGACAGTGGGAGTTAAGAATTTTCTTGTAGATTGTTCATCCGTACAGTAAATGTTGTAGTGTTCGTTATGCTGTATGTCTTCTACATCGATTTTTCTTCCCGTCTTGCATGGTGCCGGGATAGCCCCTTGGGTTTCAAAGAGAAGGAAATGCTCTGTCGGAACAATTCGCAGTTCTCCTTTTAAAGAAAAGGTGTTTTTTATGGAGTAGACCTGTCCGAGAAAGTCGGTTACATCATCGTAACCGTCTTTTCCTTTTATGACACTATACGCATATAAATCCACTGTTTTGAGATCTCTTTCATCATTGAGCTTGAGTATTCCGGATTGGATATAGTATTCTGAAACGGGAACCACTTCTTTTACATTGTTCGGGGACATGTCATGTTCCGTATCGATTTCTGAAGAAGGATAAAGGATTTGCAGTATCGGAGCCAGAATGTCACATTCATAAAGCTTGCGGAGCTTAGCTCTTTTGCTTTGCTTCCCAACCGGAACCAATCAAGCTATAAAGTAGGACACTAAGAATCTGAAGCACCACAAGAAAGATGCCCAGTCTGGCGAGGAGCATCATAAGTGCATCTATAAATTCACTGCGGGGAAGAGCACCTTCATCGGTAAGGAGCATTAAACCGCCACCAAAAAGAAAGCAAAGAAACAAAAGAAGCATATTCCGAATAAAATAATGTTGTACTCTTTCTTTCCAAGTGAGGGTATTTCGTATGGCTTTCCAACTATGTTGAAATTGCGCCGTATTCCGGAGATTGTTCAGTTTTTATTTGTTCTTCCGAGCTTAAATCCATTTTTCGCTATCCCTTTCTTCCACTCATTTCTAAAAAAGTAAAAAAATCGATTTTTATTATAACTTTTTTTAAGTATAACACAGGAGAGTTCTATTCGTGATACAATAAATTATCTTTTTATGGAATTTTTGATTCGATTACGTTGGGAAAGAAGAGGAGAAATTATGGAATTTTTTATTGCGGAAGAGGGAGTTCCGATAAACCTTGGCCCTAACGGGGAAGCATCGCTTATTTTCGGCAGTGAAATAGACTTTCCAATATGAAAACGGAAGCGCCTCATGGAGACGGGATTTTTTTCCGCAAAACTTCCGCTACTTCAAAGGTCGCTTCCCTTTTTGGATTTATGGGCGGAATCTCCTGTTTTTTTAGATGCCTATTATTTACTGGCGGAGACGGTGGAGAAAAGGCAGTTGGAGTCCGATTTGCAGTATGCTGATTAATATTCATTACGGACAATATGCTTCTTTGGGACAGTGGTATAACAGTGTGATTATCGAGGAAAAAGGAATTCGCTTACGAAATGATTTTGACGGTAGCAGCTTTTTTCTGGAAAATCCGAAAGAACTACAGTGGAATGAAATCTAAGAGGAGTTACTTACATCATAGGACTTCTACTTCATCAAAAACCTCATTAAACGGACGCCCCTCCTTACGAAGTGATTGATTATAGCTGTGGGAGAGCTTTGCATTTAAATCAGCTTTAGATAGTTGATCAAGAGTTTTCGGTTCTTTGGGAATCGTAAGGGAAAAGGGGATACCCTGCTTGTATATTATCTGTCGATAAAGGGAATTTATTACAACAGAGACAGGAACACCCAGTTTTTGCAAAATATCTTCTGCTTCATTTTTAACATTACATTCTACACGAGCACTTACTGTTGCATCTTTCATCATATCACCACCTTTCTACCTAATTGTAATGCAATGTATTGTGAATTACAATACATATTACTTCCTGCATCTTTAGGATAGATATAGTATAATTACCATCGTTAGTTAAGAAGAAGCAGAAGAGTTTTTGTGTTGAATATTCAGGATAAAATCGAATATTTATGATAAAAGAAAGCAGGAGTAGAAATGGATCTTATTCAGAAGATAAAGCGGATAGAGCAGTACGTAGTAGAGAATTTTGATGAACTGGACTTGGATGATCCGATAGAAGAGGGATATTGGGAGGAGTATCAAGAGATTCCCGGGGCTTCGCAGAAAGAGATAGAGGCTTTTGAGAAGAAGTTTTCCATCAAGCTACCAAAAGACTTTAAGGCACTTTACAGCTATAAAAACGGAAGCAAATATTTCAGCATTTTACCCTCTGTAATCCATGATGTGGAAATGTCATTTTCCCTGATGAGTTTAGAGCAGATGGAGAAGACAAAGCAATATTTTCAGAACAGAGATGCTCTTCTGACAGAGTTTTCGGATTTTTTCACCGAAGAAGAAATAGAGAAAATGCGGGATAGCAGGATTAAGCCTTATCTTTTTCATAAGCAATGGATTCCCTTTGCGGAGTATTGTGACAGTTGCTTTTTGATGCTGGATTTTGACCCGGATAAGGAGGGAAAAGAGGGACAGATTCTTTGCTATATCCATGATCCGGATGAGGTGATTTATGCCGCAGCAGGACTTTCGGAGTTCGTGGATGAAATTTTACTGACTATAGACTGAGGGGAATCCGGAATTTGATATTACAGTGAAGCAGTAATGATAACGGGGATATTGTCCCGGAAAGGGATGCTTATGGAAGCAATAAAACTACCTAAGAAGTACCGAGACATTTGCGAGGAAATCAAAAATGGCTCCTATGAAAGTTTGGAGAAGCTTGATGCCTTTGAAGAGAAGTTTTCCCATCAAAATCTTGCGGTAAGGGCTGGGGTGGAGTTTTTTGACCGAAAGTATGAAGAGGCGGTAAGTCATACTCTCCTATTAATGCCCTTTTGGGATGAGTGGTATTATTCCAATGTGGCTAACGAATATATGATGGCCTTGTGCTTTGCGGCAAAGAAAATCGGACGGGAAGCGGAAGCCAGTCAGGCTCTTCAGGAAGAACAAAGTCGCTTAATGGAAGCAGAGGAAGAGAAATGTCTTAAGGGCTCTTGCCAACGATACAATTATTGCAAGATTCTCTTGAACTATTTGCAGCAGGATATTTTACCGGAATCAAGAAGCAAGAATTATCAGCCGCCAAAAGTGCCGAAAACAGCTTCGGAATTGATAGCAGAGGGTAAGCTGAATCCGGAAAAAGACTTTGATAAGATGAAGCTTTTGAATTTACTTTTTATGAAGGGCAGTCCGGAGAATACAGTGGACTATTATGAAAGGATTAAGGACTTAAATCTTGGGGAACTGTATTACGAGCAAGCTTGTATTTGCTATCAGTATCTCGGACAAAAAGACAAGGTATTGGAAGTGATAGAACGCTGGGCAAAAAGCAAGCTTTGGGATGTAGCCAGTCCCTACGCAGGTTCGCCCCATGAGCTTCTTTATGTATCCCTTTATGCATGAATATCTGGAGAATGAAGAGAGTTTAAAAACGAATTAGGGAAGCTATTTTCGGATAAAGATTAGGGAAGGAAAAAGGATGAAAGAAAAAAACCGTCAGAGTAATCAAAATCGGTAAGGAAGCCCTGTATGAATTTTCTCTATGAAAATATCATCTCGCAGGAAGAAAACTCTCTTGCAAGTGTCTGCTACAGAGGTGATGAATCACTTTGCCATGGACTGGGAAAGGGGAGAGTTTATTTTTATGGCACATCAGGCGGAAGATGCGGATGGGGAATTGATTCCTTTGCCGAAGGAAATTCAGCCGGAAACTCTGCTGAAAACCCTGCCTGAAACGACCGAATCTCTACTGAAACGAGGAAAGGTCTATCAGGACTATAGCTTTGAGGAATTAAAAGAGCTTTGTGGAGAGAACGAAGATAACGACGGAAAGTGAGTGTTTTATGAAATATAGGGATTGGAATGAAATGCAACGAAAGCTTGAAGCGTTATATGTTTTGGATAATGCTTTGACAGATCCTTCTGAAGAGTATCTCCGCTTAATTCGAAAGACAGAAGACGGGGAAAAGCTTCATTATCATGTGGATAACGGAGCAGGAGATTCCTTATCCGTGATTTTTACGGAAAAGCTAGTATTGGTGAAAGGATTCGCGCATGAAAGTGCATTGAATCTGTTTGCGAAAGAACAAGAGGAAAGCTCAGTGGAGCGGATGTATGCCGGGCTTCCGGAGGAATATCAATCTCTCTTTTCACCGGAGGAAAAGAGGGAAACGACTTTTTTCCTTTGGTATGACGGAGAAGTACATCAAAATTCCTTAGCAGAAAATGATGGTGGGCAGTGGTTGTTAGCTTATGCCTTTGAAAGTTTCGAGAAATTCCGGGACTTTGCCAAAGACTATTATGAACAAGACTTTACAGAGAGCTTACTCCGAAAATTATATGAAGAGGGAGAGCTTTCGGAGAAAGAGCTAGAGGAACTGATTTCCGACTAAGGTAATGCCAGAATCTGAAAGCCTGGAGGGGCAAAGAAGATGTTAACTGTATTCACGATAATAGTATGCGTGGCTTCTTATTTCATAAATATTAATGCGTTTTCAATGTACTTTTTCTATGTCATGGGATTTGCAATAATAAAAGGATTTTTATCGAATACGTTAAAGGACGTATTCAACATAAGAAAAGTAAAAGATATCTATAACGAAGTAGGATTTATGAATTCCCTAGACTCATTTATCTCACTATTATTCATCACTGTTTATTATGTTTTTAGAGAGTATGAACAGTTTAGCATGGAGTATATGGTTCCGCCTGTTTTATGTATATTCTAATTTATAGATTTTTTTATTTTTGGGATATGGCATATAAAGTAAGCCGTTTATGGAAGCAATAGAACCCAAATAGGATTAGAATAGAATAAGAGAGAACAAAGCAATAGAATTAAAACAGTATAAAAAAGAACAAAATTATAGAATCAAAGGAGGTTTCAGACTATGAAATTTTTAGAGGAAGCACGGGCATATCAGGAAAATATGATTGCTGACTTGCGAGAGCTGGTAAAAATTGAATCCGTGCGGGATGACGCTGCGGCAACGAAGGAGGCTCCATTCGGGCCAAACATTGCAAAGTGCTTGGACAAGGCCTTGGAGATCGGTAAGCGAGACGGCTTTCAGGTGGAAAATGTCGATGGCTATGCCGGTGTAATTCAGTACGGAAATCTGGAGGAATCGGTGGGCATACTGGGACACTTGGATATCGTTCCCATCGGAGACGGCTGGCACTTTGATCCCTTGGCAGGAAAAATTAAGGACGGCTACATCATGGGAAGAGGAACCTGTGATGACAAGGGCCCTGCCATTGCGGCGTATTATGCGATGAAGATATTAAAGGATAAGGGCTATAAGCTAAAGCATAATATCCAGATGATTTTGGGTACGGATGAAGAAAATACCTCTGCCGGCATCCTTTACTATAAGAAGGTGCGTAAGAATCCCATTAGGGGAATCGTACCGGATGCGGAGTTCCCCTGTATCTATGCGGAAAAGGGAATTCTGGACTTTAGCGCTGAAGGGGAAATTGATTCCTGCATAAAGTCTATGCAGTCCGGCACAGCTTTTAATGTAGTAATCGGTAAGGCGGATGTAATTGTGGATAAGCCGCTCGAAAAAGAGTACTTTGAAAAGTTCCTGCTTGCGAATGGACTAAGCGGAGAATGTCATCAGGATGAGGAAGGCGCGCATTATCATATTGATGGAAAACCCTTCCATGCTTCTCGTCCTTATATGGGCGTGAATGCGGCGGTGAAGATGTTTGAATTTGTCGGAAGCTGCTATAACGATGCCTTCAGCTTAAATGCAGTGAAGCTGTTCAAGGATCCATACGGTGTTGGGCTGAAGGTGGATTATGACGGTGCCTACATGGGCCCCTTGACCTTTAACTTGGGTAAGGCAAATATTGAAAATGGCCGGGTTTATTTTGCCTTGGACTACCGTTATCCGAATGAATGTGAAGGAAGTAATTTGCTAAAAAGAAGTGCGGACATCATTCAGGAAGTCTTACATATCGATACGACCTTAGTAGACGATTCTAAGTGGCTTCTGAACAATCCGGATAGTGAACTCATTAAAACTTGTCTGAAACACTACCGTGCCTTTAGTGGAGATACCTATACACCGCCTCTTCGTATCGGCGGAGGTACCTATGCGCGCAGCTTTGAGAATTTTGCCGCCTTCGGTCCGATTTTCCCGACAAGAGAATATGCATCATGGGTTGGTGCGGAGCACGAGGCGGACGAGGGTTTTGAAATAGAGACGATGCTTCTCGCCTGTGCAATTTATACCAATGTGCTTATGATTTAGCATGTGAAAAATAAGAGCATTTGAAAAAAAGGGGACAGATTGTACCGACCCCCAAAAGTTAGACCAATAATCTAACGATTGGGAGGTCGGTATTTTTATGGCTAAAATTTTCTCCTTGGATTTTTCGGGAACCATCCTTTTTCCACTCTCTTTTCCTGCTCATATAATTCATGAATACTCCAAAAGCAGGAGATGCCAAAGATGGCCAAACTTCCGGAGAGGAAAAGAGAAGGGAGAAAAAGACTGGCTATACAGGCGGATAGACCTATTAAGAAAAAAAGCCAGGCTATTTTTTTACTAAAGTAATACTCCGCATACACCACTATGGGATGAAATATCCCTATGCAGAGAAAGCAAACCAAGCCTAAGAGTAAACCTTGAAAGCTCATAGTTTAAAATACTCCCTAAGCTCTCGAAGTAGGGTATCCAAATCCACCTCTGCCCGTTCACTCATAATCTTTACCGTGGCTTTCGGCATCATAATACGAGCAAGAGGAGTGTTTAAGGCCTTAAAGCGGTCACTTAATCGGAAAAGGAGAGTCTTTACATTGGGATCCGCTTCCAAAATATCCTTTAATAGGGTATCTTCGGTAATTTCCGTCAGCTTGCCGGCTGTCAAAGACCCTGTGCTTTCTCTATTTCCTTCGTTTCCCAAAGTCCCTGCGCTTTCTTTATTGCCTACATCTTCAGAAGTCTCTGAGCCTTCCCTCTTGTCTTCGTCTTCAGAAGTCTCCTTGCTTTCTCCCTTTTCCTGCTGCTCCCATGTCAAAGAGTTTGAGAGCCCTGTAAGGAACGGATATGGGTGCAATCCTGCATCATTTCCAGCACACCACGAAACTTTCCGTTTTCATCCCGAACCGCATAGTAGATGATGTAAATAAAGAGGTCCGGCTTGTTAATCCAAAACTCCGCCTTATCCTGTTCTCCGGAACGGAACTTCTTAATGATTTCCTCAACGATATGTACCGAAGCCTTTGGATGACAGTTTTTCACATCTCTTCCGATGACATTTTTACTTCTGGGGAAAACTCTGTGCTTGGTGTCGGTGTAGAAGCAAACCAGTTCATTTTCATCTACATAGGAAAGATCCACAGGCATATGCTGATAAATCAGATTAATCTGCTCCAAGGTAAGTTGACCGGTGCTAACATTCAGCTTCTCTTCCTTATTATTAAAGCCATACTTTCCTAATAGACCGGCAAGCTCTTCTGCAAAGCCGGGAGCAGAGGAAAGACCGGAGAGGGGAGCACCGGCTGTAGAAGCTGAGGCAGAAGAGGAAGCCGAAGCTGAATTGCCGGACTTATCTGCCTGCACGCTAATATAGGCAAAACCGATTTCCTGGTCTCCCTCAGCCATATAACGGAACTCTTCTTCGTTGATCATTTCCAAGGAGGTAGGGTAGAGGATATTTTCTTCCTTGTCCATCAAATCCCGCACATCCGCCACAAGCTCAGCCTGCTTTCCGATAAATTCCTCTTCCTTATCCTCTAAGAGAAGATTGTAGCACTCTGCAATCTCATCCCGGATAAAGTCATCCAAAGTCCACATGGTGGTGGTAGGACGGGTAAAGCCTTTCTTCTCCAAAACCGGGTATAATTGGTTTTGCTTTCTGGACAAATGAATCTTGAATTTCAACAATTCTTCATAAAGTTCCAGCCATTGGTTTTTAATAAGGGGATACTGCACCAAATCCTCCACGGAAAGGAGCAATTCCTTCATTTTGGCATTTTCCCTACGATAGCAGGAGATGGGATGATTTTCCGGAAGCTCTTGATCCTTTGTGACCAAAACATCCTGGAAGACCTCCAGCATAGCTTGGATATCTTCCTTAATGCACTCATCTTCTGTCTCCTCCACCATTTCCTGCTCGATAATGGCAATTTCATAGGGAGCCAGGTGTTGTACTCTATCTTTAAGGGATTTTCTGGCTTCTTCCAAAGATATCTTTCCCTCATCATAGGCGGATTTAATTTCATGGACAATTTCTAATTTCTTAGCATCAATATTTTGAAAATTCTCTCTCATAGCTTACTCCTTCAGGGAATATTCCTATCTGCTGATCCGATAAGATCAGAAAGGAAAAAATAATATCGCATAGTTAGTTAGAAGATTCTAACTTATAACATCATAGCAAAAAAGAAGAAGGAAAAACAATAAAAATTTCATATCAAATTCTAAAGAGATGTTCATAGATTTTCTCTAAAGCCATAGCTATAGCTTATGAAAAGTTTATCCTTACGTAACGGATACTAAGCGAAAAACTGCGTTTCTCTTATTTTTCGCAAGTATCGGGCTCAGACTACCCCTCATTCAGACCTATATTGCAAAGAATCCCTTTATTATTTTAATTATTCACAGCTCCTTTTTTTCTACAGCTAACTATCTTCTTCTTCCCAGAACAATTCATCCAAGCTTTTCCCTAGTACATGACAAATGGCGAGGCAGAGGCGGATGGTAGGGTTATAGTCCCCTTTTTCTATGGCATTGATGGTTTGCCTGCTGACGCCTATCAGATCCGCAAGCTCCTGTTGAGACAGATCTTTTCCCGCCCGAGCGGATTTAAACGCAGATTTTTCATTTTCTACCTCACTCTTCATCATTCTTCATTCGATTCTTCAGTAGCATGAGAATCAGGGCAATGGCAAAAAAGATACTGAGAAGGAGCGGAACTGTAAAGCGGCTGCTGAGCCTTCCGGCAATCCACATTTTATCAGGAGAGCTATTATCAACGATATGCATGACGTTCAGGACACTGAACAGAGCCCATACAGTAACAACCATTCTTTTATTTTTCTTACTGCTAAGCCCCCAGAAGGCATCATGGAAAAGGCAGTATCCCATGAGAATCAGTCCCGAGAAAAGAAGAATGGCAAGGGGAATAATCCCGGCTTCCAAATATTTCTCAATCGGCTCGGCAAAAGCAGCGTACAGCATGAGGAGTCCCATGGTGGTGAAAAAAGCGTATTGATAGCCCTTCCCGCGGACGATTACCTGCCTTTCATCATAGCAATCCTGTTTATCCTTACTCAATCTGTTACGAAAAAGAACTAAGAGGGAACCTGAAAAAACACCTACAGCGATTCCTAAGTTGAAATAATTCATTGAAAACTCCTTTCATTTCATTACTTTCTTACTCTTTGACGAAAGCAATATGTATTACAAAATGTCGTAAATACTTTACATGAATAATATACGACTTAGCTTTTTGCGTGTCAAGTATATTTTACAAAAAGACATCTGGAGAATCCGCCGGTAGAATTAAGAATCCAATAGAATACGGTCTGTCCCCTCAGCCATTT
>BNJS01003757.1_pt1 | contig 108705 bp, 158 predicted proteins | sample 8540461 | NCBI WGS metagenome assembly BNJS01 (sample SAMD00202454, study PRJDB9452) | human saliva metagenome | isolation source: human saliva | place: Japan
CTCTATAATATCTATTATTGTATCTCTATTATCTCTGGTGAACTTACCACTCTTCATCATATCTTCAAGAAGGGCTTTGCCATAATCAAAGCTATTTATGGCAAAATCTAAGGAATCTAGCTTATACCCCTCTATTTCTTCTGCAAAGAAACAGTCTAAGATAGCAAAATACCTCTTTCTGCCCTCAAATCTATTGGCTATCTCTATACACATAGAGTAGTCTAACATAATAACCTTATTCAGATTAGTCTTGAATGAAGGGTTATCAGCCTTAAATACAGACAGTCTTTTCCCACTCAAAACCAATACAGGAACATTGCCTGTATGTATAACTGTAAAAATATCTTCCATCTTAACCCCTATAAGTTCAGCTAGAGTAGGTATAGTGATTACCTTCTCCTCTGTCATATAGTCAAACTTCATCAAATTACTTCTGTTTTCCATTGCGATACCTCCCTATTAAGAACACATTTCTTCTTTGTATTTGCTAATCATCTTGTTAAGAGTTGGAGATGTTACTGAACAACATCTAGCGAACTCCGTCTTGTTAATCTCTTTATTCTCATATAAAGCAAGTAACTTTGCAAATATTGGTTCTGCAGGAGATACCTTCCTTTCTGTCTTAGTCTTTTTTTCTAGTTTCTTAACTTCTCTTTCAATGTTTGGCAAAACACCAATAGTCTTTAACATCTGATAGATAAATAGTCTACCCTTTTGAGTCCACTTAGTCTGTATCCTTGGTTCACCAAACCTATCTATTACAGTACAGCTCTTAGTGTAGCCCTTGTCCTGGTATTTGCTATACAATACCCATTGTCCATCTACCTTGTACTGAACACCTAGTTCATGTAGGATACTGTTTAAAGCTTGTGGACTCATACCATAGTCTTTAGCTATCTGTGTAGTTACTACTGCATTTTCAGACTGCAACACCTGTTCGCAGTAGTTTGCCTTTGGCTTTAACTCATTGTTCTCTATTTCTAGTTGTCTTCTCTTTTCCTGTTCTTCCTTTAGGTTCTGTGCAATCTTAATGATTGTATCAGGGTTAAGCAATACTTCTTCTACCTTATCTGGAGTTAGATAAGCTCCATGCTTTCTTATTGATGGCAATACTTCATCAGTTACCCAGTTGGAAAACTTTTCAGCTTGAGGTTTATTGCTCTTGAACACCAATTTATACACACCAGATTCTGTCAAATATACCCTTCCAGCCGTTGGTATATCTAAATTGTCCTTATTAAGGACAATTGATTGAGTAAGTTTAATTTTCTGATTGTCATTCATTTTTTGAAGATGATTCCTTACAGCACTATCAGTTAATTCCAAACATCTGCCAACATCATAAGGGTTAAATAGAACTTTCCCATTAAACTCAAAAACTTCCACTTCTTGACCTTCAAAAATTTGTAAATTATTATTCATTTTTCTCCTCCAAAATATTGATTATTTTAGGGAATATATGATATAATACAGTTGATTCGGTTGTATTATATACAGCTTCCCCATTTTGTTGTTTTACGATAAGGTGGGGATTTTTACTTTTTCTTTTTCTTTTTCAATAATTATCTTTTTTTCTAATTCATTATATGTTAAAAATCACACCCTTCTCTTCTTCATTAACACCCATATCATCAAGCCATGAATTGTTGAGATTTAGTTTGGGTGTTATACCACCAGTTCCACTTTTGTTAAAAGCTAACCTTCTTTTTTTAATGTTATATCTTTCATACTCTCCACCTTTCGTACGATTATATTATACACCATACATTCGTACGATGCAATACTTTTTTTATTTTTTTCTTATTGATGGTAATACTTCTTCAGTTACCCAGTTTGAAAACTTTTCAGCTTGTGGTTTTCTGCTTTGGAACATTAGCTTATATAGGTTAGACTCATCTACAAAATCTGCTTTTTGATTTCTGCCTAATGAATCTATGATGTCGATAGTATCGACCCCATCTCCCCTAAGTCTTGACTTGGTATCTCTTGAGTTTTTTATATCTAAAACCCTACACACGTCTGCCAACATAAACCAAGGTTCATCGTTAATTAATATACTTCTAATTTCTCCAAATTCTTGGTTTTGGAATACCATTAAATCGTTTTGCATTTGTTGTACCTCCATTAAATTAATAGATTTTGACAAACATCAATCCAGCGTGGTATAATAAGTATATACCTTTCTTATAGATTGGTGTTTGTGTTTTGGAGTAAGCTACGTCCGACCAAAGATACAGCTTGCTCCATTATTTTTTTAGATTATCATACTCTTTTTCAATAAGTATTCTTGTCATTTCAGAACGCTTAACTCTTTCTTGCTCACAAATCTCATCTAATTTTTTTAGTGTTTTAAAATCCATTCTTACTCTTAACATATAATCTTTATTTTTTTATTCTGATTATTAGCAACCAAATTTACTTCCCTCCTTCTTCCTTTTGTTGCTACAATTATATTATATATGTTTGTTGCTACAAAGTCAATACCCTTTTTCTAATTTTTTTTGACACAGTCCCAGTTTAGGACTCTATCTAAATCTCCATATCAAATATAGTAGCCAACATAATACTCCTCTAAGTATTGGTATGGCTGAATTGTTGGTCGAACCAACATTTGAATATCGCTTTAATCAACGACAACACTCCTCCTAAACTCAATAACGATTCGTTACTAAGTTTTTCAACCTGAGTCGCCAAAACGCCGACCCAGCTCATCATAATAAATATTAAATCTCAAAAGGATGTCGGTAGTACCGACGTAACACTTTAATGACATACTGTAAGTTATCCATAGGACGTCATTAGTAATGACCCCCTAATATACTTTTGATTACTCCATTTTGGACGAACCCAGCATTTTTAAGGATTTAAACTGCAGCTTATCTTTTTAGCTAAAGATGACGTCACTACTAGTGACCCCATCCTCATTAAATTTTACCATTATTCCTTTATATTCCTGTTGGCTAATCTTTTACTGTAATAATATTATAACATATATTCTTGTACAAGTAAACACCTATTTTGATTTTTTGATAATTATTTCTTTTCTCCTATCATTATAGGATAATACAACATCTTTATCATCTTTAGCAACACCCATATCCTTTACCCAACTAATCGGTAAAACAATTTGTACTGTTGACCAGTTATTCCCAGAATCTTTATACATAACCTTCTTCTCAACCTGTTCGCATTGCTTATCTCCAAACTTTTCCTCAAGTAACTCTCTAATCACTTCTGCTTTGGTCTGCCCTTGTTCCTCACAATAAGCTAACAGTTTCTCATTTATATCCTCATCTACCCTTACCTTCAGGTCAAAATTCTTAACTTTGCCCGATATAGGTCTGCCTATTTTTCGTTCCATTATCTCTCCTTTTTGAGTTCCAAAACCCCTCTTTTTAATAAATAAAAAGGGTCAATTAAGACCCTCTCTACTATTGCTTTTTTTCAATAATCTTATTTATTTGTTTGAGTCTTTCCTTTGTTCTGTATGTCTTTTAAAGTTAACCCATTAGACTCAAGTATATATTTAAATTTAGTTTCCATTTCTGAATATGACTGTTTCAGCTTTTTACTTTTTCGTTGACAGATTCTGAATATGTATAATAAGTTCCAGTAGGGTTCGTTGTATCTTCTAAATAACTATTTAAATCTGCTATGGCCTTGTCTAGCAACTCATTTAGTTTTTTATATTCGGCATCTTCAGATAGCAAATCTCTGTTTTTAACCAATTCTTTGTTTATTAAATCTCCTATTATTTTTAGTGTTTTGTCTCATAACCTTCTGTAAGAGATGCGTACTTCTCCCTATATTTTTTTGACAGCCCCAGATAAGTCTCCATATGAATTTTTTTCTAAATACTTCGCTTTGTTGACTTGCATCTAAATCCAACACAAACTTTATAACAGATATACGCCCCATTATCTTATTATACGTTATGAAATATTCCTTTTTCGCTGCCAATGTTTGCCTAGCTAATTCTTCTTGTCTTTGTTGCTCTTGCACTCCAATAAAAAATATAGCTGCAAGGATAATAGCTATTGATGATAATATGATTATCAACTTTCTTTTCTTATTATCCTTGATATTCTTTTTCTGATTTTTCTCTTTTCTTCTACTTCTACCTTTTCTAGCTTTGTACCACAATCAGAGCAATATTCTTTTTCTAGTTCAAAGTGTTTATTGCACTTTGGACAATGTTTCTTTTCCACTTTGATTTTGCCATTATCAGACTTTAGACCACCACCACATTTAGAACAAAACTTGCTTTTGTTGTTTTCTTCGTTTCCACAAACCTCACATATTTTCATACTCTACCTCCAAACATTTAACCCTTTAGCTGCTTACTGATTGTTTTCTGGCTTAAGGACTTCCTTCTTGTCTTTATTCTTTTCCTGAATTATCATCTTTAATGGGATGTTCCTTATTGAATTTCTCAGAGATATAATTAACTCTTGTATTAGTTTTTTTCAATAGAGAAGCTAACTTTGTCTTGCATTCGTGAGAACCATTTGAGTATGAATCGTATGTTCCGTAAGGGTTTGTTACAAATTCCGAATACTCTTTTAAAGCTTCGTGTTCTTCTTTCAATAATTCAGCCATCTCATTAACTTCTTTGTCTTTTTCCAGTATTGGAGGAATGGTGTATATATCCTTATTCATATCTTCATCTATATTATCTAAGGAGTTTTTATTATCTCTCCTGCTCCTAACAACCTTATCTGATTCTGAATACGCATCTAATGCTTCATTAAGACCTCCATATGCGTGCTGCCTAAATATTTCTAATTGGTTGTTATCGTCATCCTCATATTTGCCAGAAGTTGATATAATAGTCCAATGTATTTTGTCCACTTTATCAATAAAATTCCTTTTTGTATCTATTAGACTTATTTCCTTTTGTTGTTCTGGAGTTATTGTATTGTCTCCAGCTGAATAGCCAACCCATAATAGTATTAAAGCCAAAAAACCTATCACAGAAAATATAATTACTTCCTTATTTCTTTCAATTTTGCCAACAGAAGCCTTACTATTGCTGGTATCTTTCGCTATGGTTACTTGACTACTATTTTTCTCTTCCTCTTTTTTTCTTGTTTTTGTTCGTCTATCTTCTTTTTTTCGCTCTATTTCTGCTTTTTATGGCTCATCTCATTAGGTGTTAATTTCATTGTATGTTCAATCGTTTCAAGTTTACTGCCACACCACCAACACTTCTCCCTAAACAACATTCTTTCCTTGTCGCATTTTTTACAAAACTTTTTCTTTACAACCTTCGTAAAATCTTCTGGGTTAAAATCTTCTAGGACATCATCATATAGAGTGGTATCTTTTCCAATTTAGATTATTCCACTTTATCAGGTTTGCCTTTATATCCTTTAAAGTCATTTCTTTTGCTGTATAAGTCTTTAGGTTGGGATATTTGTTTACATTCTTATCTATCTTGTGCCAAAGCTCATCTATTTCTATTACATCTTTGTGGGATGCACTTGCATACCCATTTTCTTGTAGCTCTTCTATCACTCTCTTGTTGATGTACTTGTTTAAATCGCCACCAACTACAAAGACTCTACCAAAAAGGTCTTTATATTCCAAGCTTGCCTTTGTAACCTTAAAATCGTTATCAAAATCAACATGTCCTTCTGTAGACACCAGTGCCATACCACCCTTTAGGTTTACGAAGTTCAATGCACTCAAAGCGTCTGACCACTTCTGTCCAGAAGCGAATACAAGGTTTCTTGCTATACCAACTACTCTATTTATCTCTCTTGATGTATTGTACCTGTCAATTCCAGCTATTCTTCTTCCACCGTCTTGCTTTACAGAATCAGTACCACCAAAAGTATATTCAACCTGCTTAACTGTATCATATGGTTTTGCCCCATTTACAAGTAGTAGTCCTAGATTATCTCTCTTTAATAACCCACTTGCTGCCAATGCATCTGGAAAATTCCTTCCATCTGCAACACCAACCTTATCATAATCAGATACCTTTAGAGTTGCCTTGTTAGTTTCGTACCTATCAGCTCCTGCTATTCTTTGAACATCTTTCACTACCATCTTAGCATCTGCTACTGGTTTTCCTTTTAGAGTGTTTTCACCACCAATTAAGTATACCTTTTCAATACCTTGACTTCTCATCAAGTCCTCAATATCAGTGTTCTCTCCTACTAATATCAGCTTCGCATTTTTGCTTGACACTATGTTATACGAACTTAGAGCGTCTGCAAAATTATAAGCACTAGCCAATACTAATGTCTTAGAATCTGAATAGCGAGAGGCTTTGATAGATGTTTCAACTCTATCATCTCCTGCTATGTAGTTGAATAACTCAACTTCTTTCTTTTCTGCCTTGCTGTTTCCCCCAAAACAACCTAGAACCATCATGCTTGACAATCCAATTGCCATCGTTTTCTTAAATACCATACTCAACTCTCCTTTTTCTTTCTTATTTATTAAATATCTCCATTACATTAAATGACCTCGCATCAGACATAGCATACACATCATTATATTTTCTCATAAACTCTGTAATATTAAATGCTCTTATTGGAGCAATCTCACTTAAATAATGATGATATAGCTTTACTGTCAATCTCTCAAACCCATCTCTCAACTGAATTTGCCTTAGTCTGTGAATACCTCCCATATGAGTTATATCTTTATGAGAATACTCTATGGTTTTGAGTTTCTTATCAAGAATCCCTCTCTTTACAGGGTCTAAACCTAATTCGGTCTTCTTACTAACCTTAGACTTGATAACATATTCAGATAGCATATTGTAATACATTACCATGTCCTCGTTGTAACGATTCCTTCTCTCAATATAAGTTCTTTCAGAGTAACACCTTTCGGCTACCTCAATAAAGTAATCATCTATATCTAAAGTGTATTTCCATTCATTGAAATTGAATGTTACAGTCTTGTTTACCTTATCAATATCACTCATCCTAATACTAGGTATTCCTTCCTCACTATTTTTAGAGTATAGAATCCCATTAAACAAACACACCAAAGTAAATTGTAGTGCATAATCCTCAAGAGAATCTACAAACTCCTTGAAGTCCTCATAATTAAGGAATTTATCTTCTCTCAAATTTACATCATCTGCTTCAAGTCTAATTGGAGCTTTAGCATACTCTAGGACGATATTCGTCCCAGTTAATAATGACCCTGATGGTCTGAACTTTTTCCCCATAAGCTCAATAAAGTCCCTATAAGAAATTCTTTCATTTTCTTTCAAAATCTTTCTTATTCCGTCATAAACATCTAGGTGATACCCTATTCTATTTAGAATTTCGTTATCTTCTAAGTATCTTGGAAGTCTTCTTTCTCTTTTAGGTTTACATCTAGGATTGTATCTCCTACCCAAGTATTCTTGATGAAGTTTACTCTAAATCCGACTACCCCAGCTCTTGATGTTCCATTAATTTTTAGCGGCAATGCATCGGTACACATAAAGAAGTAATCTTCTGGACTAACTGTAAAATCAGTCCACTTCTTCCATATATCTGGATATACATTGGCTAAAGTATACTTTGGTTTGAAGCCGAACACTCTCCATATTTCAGACAATTCAGTTGATTTACCATCATTTGTGTTTATGATGGTTTCAGGGTCTGCCACGCTGTCTAAGTCTATATCTTTATTGTTTTTGTAATCATAATGCTTGTCTAAGAAGTCATCATCAATATATCTCGTAAAAAACTCTTTATAAGTTATTTTCACTTTATCATCCACCTTTCTCTTTAATTCTATTATACCATACTTTTTATCTTTTTTTGCTTTAATATCATTATATCATCTTCCTATACCTTTAAATTATTAAATCTTTTTGTTGCATTTATGTCCCAATTAAGCTGATACTTTCTTGCCCCTGCTCCTTTCCTTACCTCTTTATATTCAAAATCCACAAATAAACCCTTCATCTTTTCCAATTCATCAATGACCCTCTTGTGCTTTTCACTATAAGGCAATTTCCCATCTATACCAAGCCTTTCTATAAGAAGCGATTCCTTAAACTTTCTCCTTCCTGATGAACAAAATGCCATCAGGAGTCTGTATAGGTTTTTTGTGTACTTTCCTTTAATCTTAAAGAACACTCTTAGGTCAAAAATTACTTTAGAGAATCCTCTCTTGTTGTCCAATTCCCCAACTAGATAGTCAAAATCCTTGTTTAACTCAATACCAAAGCTCCTACCGTTTGAGTTTATAGTTAAGTTTGTCAATATATTAAATGGAACTTCCTCTCCATCCTCCTTGACAAACACCATCTTCTCTAATTTACTCACCAGGCTCTTGACGGTTTCCTCTACTCTCTTATTACTGTAGCTAGGGTCAAAGATGTACTCTTTTACCAGCTTGTATTCTGCATTTTCTATAACTCCATCTTCCTCTAATGAATATAGGAGAAAAAAGAATAAATCCTGTTCTTTTCTCTGTTAATGAACTTAAGTTCTGCTTGTTTAAAATATAGTCATAATAAATTATCATTATCTCTTCCAAAAAAACATCACTCCTCTCATTTTTGTTTTTAATATCATCATCCTTTTTAGAATTTAACAATCCAATTTATTGATTTTTCTCATCTTTTTGATTATTCCACTTAATATAGAAGTAATCATCTTCTCTTATTATCCCCTTAACCTCATCAATCTCAATCCCTGGAAATAAATAGTCTAAGTTCTTTAAGCATTCTTTAAGCTTATAGGTTTCTTGTCTTTTGTTATAAGATTTAGGAAAGCCAATCGCTTTTTAAAAATTGATTTCTATTTATCTTAAGCCAGCCACTACCACTATACACAATTAGGATTCTATAAATATTTTTTTCTCATACTTACTCTTAATACTAGTGAATACATCTAGGTTGAATATTATCAAGTATTCTTTTTCTACTCACAGCGTTTTTCCTTATCAAATAAATACTTTTTATCCCTATTTAGTTCATAAGAAAAGTTCTTCCTTCCTTATCAAAGCGTAAATTCTTGAATATTCCAAATTTTTCCATCATTCAGAAAATCTCTGACATTATTGAATTGACGTTCCAAAGCATTGAGGTCTGTCCTTTTTTTATATTTTGCAAGAGTCTTGAGATTCTTTATTTGAGTTCCCCCTGTATAATCTCTCCATCTTGCCAAATACAATAAGGAAAAATAAAATATCTAACTCTTTTGAGGATAGACTAGTAAAATCCTGTTCATTAAAACGCTGATTAATCATCACCAATTTCTTATCAAAAAAACATCTTCTTCTTTTTACCATAAAAATCTCCTTTCTAAAGTCCAATCCATTTCGTTGACAAAATAATAAATCTTCTTAACATTTCCATATATTTTCCTAACAAAACAATACATTTCGTTACAAAATAATACACCTTCTTAACATTTCCATACATTTTTCCTAACAAAACAATCTATTTTCTTGACATTTATCCTCTGTAACCCAGATGCGGCAATCATTTCAGACCCTCTAATAAGTTAAATAAGATAAATAAAAGTAAATAAGTTAAAATAAACTAATAAGTTAGAATAAGAAACTCAATTAGAATTTTTATAAGAATTATTTATGTCTATCTATATTATATCATATCTAATTTTGTAATTCAATACTATTTTTAAATTATTTTTTTCTTTCCATAGAGATAGTGATTTAATTATGATTTAGAAATAAAGATTTAGTTTGGTTTTTGATTTGCTTGGAGCATAGCTCCAAGGTTATTTAAAAAAAGAATTAGATTAAGGGTCATGAGTATATCATTCAATCGCCATCTGGCTTAGCTGAAACAAAAAAGAATTAAAGGTCATCTCTCTTAGTATAAGAGTAAAGACTAACCTTAGCAAAGACTAGTCTTAGAATAGTATTATCATTCAGACGCCATTAGGCTTAACCTGAAACCTCAAAAAGAGGTGTTCTTTCTTGTGGTGTTGTGATGATGGTTTACCATCATCTTTTTAAAAAAGAATTAAAAGAGTTTTACAGGGCCGCCCCCCTATTGAGAAACTATATTATTTAATATCCTCTATCATATATAGCTCTATCATCATTCTCCAAAGAATAAGTCTACACACTCACTCATAATCATCTTGTCTCTTGTGGCTCTAGCAAAGATAACATTCAATATATCTATCATTCTCTTATCTACATCAGTACCTTCATCTGAAACAGACAAATCTATTTGACTCTGCATAATCTCATCTATGGTCTGATGTAGACAAGATGTAAAGTAATCTATCTTGTTTTGAGGTAGGTCATTATATGATTGCTGCAGGTTTAGGTATCTCTCAAATAGTCCTTGAACAAAATCATTGATTGCAACTCCCTCATCATTACAAATCTGCATCACCTCAAAATATAATTCATCCGGCAAATTAATCTTCATTTTCAAATATCCTTTCTTTTTGGTTTTGCTGTTAAATTAATTTTACCATGAATTGAGAAAAATATAAAGCCTAAAAATAAAGGTCAAATCGTAAATGCTCTAAGCGTTTAGACCCTCTTAGTAAGGTGTTTGTACCTAAAACGATTTAAAACCTCTTAGAGAGGTTCTGAGAGCCTCACAGAGGGGTGTAAATCACCTTATATATATCTTATTTTTGCATATCATTTTAATTTTTATCAATTTTAGTTTTTTTCTTATCATCTAAAAATTACCATATGAAGCTCTAAAATCGTCTGTATGAGATTAGAAAAAGTTAATGAATATTTGTATTAAGAGATGATTCAAAGCCCCTTAGAATGGATTCTATGAGGTCAAAATTTTTCCATCATTGTCAATTTTTGGTAGGTAATGCTGCCTTTATGGTTATAGGTATAAAAAAAGAGATGATACTTCTACCATCTCATAAACTAGTCTTTATCCTCTCTTTTCAAAATTCTTAATCTCTGCTGTCTATACATAAGACTTTATATAAATTCACCTTCATTCTCCTTTCCAGCTTTAATGATTACTTCATCACCAGAGTCAAATACCACTCTCAATCCACCAAAATTATTAATTTCTTCATCATATTCGTTTAGTAACTTCGCAGAAAACTTCTCAATCAGTCTATCCTCAACCAGTTCATCCAATTCAAGGATACCCTCAAGAACCTCATAAGATATAACCCCATCTTCTTCATCTTTATATTTAAGATACCTATCTTCTGAAATTAAGCCTTCCTCGTAAACCAATTCTAATAGCTCCTGACCATTTATCTCTACCCATATAATATCCCTATTCCCTAAGAACCCATATGGGTCTGTACTCTTTACGCTGCTGTTTATAAATAATTGGTTTCCCTCAAACTCTGGATATATCGTTTTCATCTTCATTCTCCTTTCTAAGCTGTGATAATCTCCTTTTCTCCTTCTGGAAATGTCAACTCTACTCCTCCCATTTCAGATATAACATTTCCCAATCCTTTTTAAATGCTGCAATAAATCTATTTGTTAGTTCTACATAAGCCACTTCATCCATAGCTGACCCAGTTTCCCAGTTGATTTCCTCATCATACTGAACTTCAAGTTCGGACTCATAATCTTCTGATAATATACCAGCTCTTACTCCTAAATCGTCCCACTCATCATCTGATAACTCTACTGACCAATTTCTGTCATATTCTCCAGTTTCTGCAAAATACTCACCAAATTCAATCTTCGCCATCTCCTCGTCCACTTCAAAACTAAAGCTGTTACCTTCCCATATTACCACTATTGACTTCATCTTCATTCTCCCTTCTTACCTAACCCTGTAGCCTTATTATTTCACCATCATTCTGATATATAGATATTTCAATATCAAGTTCATTATCTATTGAATTAAGATAGTTCATAATCTCTGAAATATCGCTTTTAGAATATTCATTATCAAGCAATTCACAACTTGACCAATCAACTCTAATCCAAATATTGCCATCTTTGTTGAAGGTAGTACCAGTTATATAACCGCCTCCATTTGAAGATTTACCAGGTATATAGCCAGAGTAATCCTCAATTGTGATTTCCTTTATATCTTGCAATTCAAAATTCTTTCCTTTAATATTTAAGGTTTCCATAATCTTGCCTCCTATTTAAATGCCCCCAAAATCATCATCATTGTGAATTTGAACATATCCACCATTGTTTCCTTAGCTGATTCTATTCCTATTTCTATCATCCTCTCTAGCATTTCCATCATCCTTTCAAACTTACTTCTTCTGTCTCTTCCATTTCTGCCATCATTTCCTCATAAGCTATCTCCATATACCTGTCTACTACATCATATATGTCCTCGCCTATTCTGTTGTATCTATCTGTCATAAAATCATCCCCTAATTTAATTATATGCACTTTAGTTTAGAGTGTAAAGTGCTAAACCACTTTTTGAATTAATTTATCATTCAATGGAGGTATAATCCCATTTCTTGATTCTTTTCTTTTTCCTCATCATCTCCATTTCTCCCTTCTTGATGATTCTATTATATCATATCTTATATTGCATTTCAAGTATTTTTTAAACTTTTTTTAAAGTATGTTTTCTATCATCTCCATTCTTGCAAGGCTTTAACCCTTGTGTATATTTTTATATAATTATTTTTCAATATATTATAATTTACTCATCATTTCAAAAACAATTATTCGTGTTTTTTTACAAAATCATTGAACTTTTTACAAATTCTAAGTAATTTTTCAATATTTTTCATTAGTTTTTATATAGATGGTGTGTTCTGAAATATGATTCAGGATTTCCTATTTCCTTTTCTGAGTATATCCAACTACTTAAGTAGGGACGATATGACTTGGCAAACTCATCATATCTGCAATCTGAGTTGAAAACTATAGTTGCAATTTCAAATTCATCAAAGATATAGGATTTTTATGGAATGGCAATAATTTTTCCATATCATCATTTGCAAATAATATATTTTCTTTGACTAAAAAAATTTTTTATAATTTTTTTCATATTTTTATAATATGTTTGTTTTTTTGTATTGCTCATGATAATTTACCTCCACTTTTACCATCATTTTAAAATTCCTCCTCATCCTCATCTTCTTCCTCTACTTCACCTTCTAGTAGTATGCTGCCAAATCTCGGTATCTCTACTCTCATACCACACCATAATACATCTTCTGAAAATCCAGTTACTCTTGATTCTTCTTCAACTCCTCCTTCAAAATCACAAGGTGTATATGTTTCTTCCTCATCATCCCACTCATAAACCTGAACGCTAAAATCTACATGAGATATATTTTTGCTCTTCCAGCTCTGAATATCTTTCGCCCTATATCTAAACTCTGCATGTATATCATCTACAGTTACATTTGTATCTTCAATTTCTACAAATGCATTTATATCATTATCATATAACTCTCCATTCTTCTTATATATTTCATCAAACAGGTATAGCATGTACTTGCCTTGCTTCTCTTGTTTAAACGTTGGTCCGTAGTATATATTTTTGTTCATTTTCAATCCTCCATCATTTACAATTCAAATCCTACATTATATCTAACTATATCATCATATGACAATCCACAAGTACTAGTGTTAGTATAGATTTCTCCATCATTCGTGATTATAGCCTTAAGGAACATGTTGTCATAGACCATTACATTCTTCCACTCTCCACCTATTTTTAGTATGTAGGTAGCAAGTATTTCCTCATCATAGTCTGACTCAATGTTGTTTAAGTCTAAACCTAATTCTGAATATAATTCTTCTGATAGCTGTATTTCTAGCTCTGCCATTTTTTTCTCATCATTTTTAAAATCCACCTTTCTACATATTTGCTAACTTGTCAATTAATTCTGAACAATCAAATTCTTCTCTTAGTCCTTTTACAACATTCTTAAAATAATCTTCATCCTCTTTTAGCATTTCCATAAAATCATATGCTGTAAAATTGTTATGTTCTCCAAACTCGACATTCCATAAGTTATTAAACTCCTCATTCTTGTCAAAGCATATTAGAGTATTATACAATCTATCCTTAATCAGATTTATTGCTTCCATATTTTTTTCTTCAAGTAGTAATTTTTCTATCTTTTTCGTATCGCTTCCTCTAAAATCTATCATCACCGTTGTATTATTAGGTGCTTCTACTATCCAGATTACACCATCTTCTCCCATATAATACTCTCCATTACCGTGGTTTAAATCATTTGCTTCCGTAAAATCCTCTAGTATCATTCCAAATTTTCTCATCATTTAAGTTTACCTTCCCTTCTAAATTCTTCCATCATTTACAATTCTACTGGTTCTTTGCTAAAGCTTCTTTTAACTCTTTGTACGCTTCCTCCACACCTTCATCTACATAGGTATTCCTGATTATATATTCATCTACATGAATACCATTGACACATAAGTCTATATAAGAACTCATATAGTTTGTATGTATTCCGTAAGTTATATCATCATCTTTTAAATAATCATTCACCTTGCTTATAAAATCTTCTGTTATCAGATACAAACATTCCGCTATAATATCGTTGGTTAAATCTGCAAACCCACAATAATCTATTATTTCTATAAGATTAGGATAGTCTAACCCTAATTTATCTAAATCATCTAAAAGACTACTTATGTAATCAGCGTCTAAAGGTTTGATTCCTACCATTCTTGCTAATACTTCCATTTTTCTACCTCCAAATTCACTATCATTTACAATCATACATACATTGCAATTACTATCAAGTAGATTATTACAGCTAGTCCACTAAGGATTATCATTAATATTGTACCGTCTAATGGATATACAGCAATTGCATTTTTCCATGCTCTGTACACTGCTAGCCCTAAGGCTAGAGGTACACAATTTATTATTCTGATGTTTAATATTTTTCTTTATCATTTTCAATCTCCATTTCTTCTATACTATATATTCAAGTTCTAAACATGATTCCATATACCCTTTATAATCCTCAACCTGGTATTTTTTTGAACAACGCTATGTTATTATTCATCTCTATTGCCTTTTTTACATCATTTTCAATCTCAATTAAGCTATTATATGAACACTCTAAAATCTCATTAGTATCGAATGGATAGTCTTCTATCTCTTGTATCATTACATTGTGCTTGATATCTCCATGTAGGTAATCTAGTATAATATAATCTAAGTAACCATTAATATTTGCACAATGCACCATGCAATTCTCTAATACATTTTTTTCTATCATTTTCAAATATATCTGTATCGTATGGAGATACTATAAAGCTACTACTTCTTCCTACCTGGTGAATTGTTAAGTCTAAGTTGTATAAGTCTTCCCTGAACAATTCGTATCTATCCATACAGTATTGATTGAAAGTTTCATCTACTCCACATTCAAAAAGCTACATCATGTAACTTTAAATCCTGATAGCCCTGTATAATATACTTATCAATAACATTCATAGTATTTAAATATTGTCTTCTTAACTTCTTCATTTTCATAATTCTATACCTCCATCATATTTTATTATTTTCATCATTTGCAATTACAACTTTAATTTAAAAATAAATTGTAATTCTTATTATATCCACTTCTAAAAAGTATTAAAGTTAACGCCTACCGCCTTAATCCATGCATTAGCCTGCTTGCTCCATCTATATGGATATAGTGGACGACCTTTGCCAGTTGCACAGATTAATTTGTTTTCGTCAATCAACACTTCATAATTTTTAAACTTCTTCCAACTTCTCATGATTTTTTTACCTCCATATTTCATATCAGGGCTATAGCCTGGTATAGCCCTATTTTTACCATCATTTGCAAATTCTTCTTAAGACTGATATTAATTTACAGATACTCACTTAACACATCGGACTCTATATCTGCTATTAACTCTTTATATTGAGATGTATTAAGAGTTTTTATATTACTGTATCCGTCAAAGGTGAAATATTCATCCATAGGATTATATTCTCCAAAGTGGATAACTGTTGCTAATTGAGTTGGCGTATAGCCTTCAAATACTGTATCGAATTCATCCATGTTGAATATATCACGTTCGGCTATTCGCTCTTCTATAGACTCTTCTATTTCGTCAAGTGAGTCAATAAGACTTAATACATCGTCAATGTTTGTATAGTTGTTTATTGCCAACTTATGACTGCATTCATAATCACAGATGAAGGATTCTTCTAGTCCTTTTTCTGCTAGCTCGCTTATATATTCTTCTATTTCGTCCAGTTCGTCCATATCAAACCATTTCCAGTTAGATATTCCATTGTTGTATGATTTCCAGTCCCAAACACATATTTTTAGTTCAAATTCATTTTTAAAGTTTGTCATTTTCTTTACCTCCAGTTTACAAGTTTCTTTTTTTGTGATATAATGTTATTAATTAGATTTTTTGTGAGGTGTTGACGTGAATAATTTAGCTAATAACTTAAATAGATTAAATCAAGAAAACAATTTAACTATCAAAGAAGTTGCAAATAAGTTACTTGTCAACCCTCGTACTTTTACAAAATTACTATAACGGAACCCGTGAACCTAGAATAGATATGTTAATTGAATTAGCTAAATTCTATAAGGTTACAGTTGATGAGTTAATTTTATAGAGTACATTTTGTACTTTTGCTTAACTCTAGTATAAAAAGTACATTTTGTACTTGTCAATACTTTTTTTAAATTTTTTTGAAAAAAATTAGTAAAAAGTATCAACAAGTTAGTAATTGCAATAGCTAAAGCTTTATTAAATTTAATTTTTTTCATAGTGTTTTACCCTATGATAAAGGTAAATTTGAAGGGAAAGGTTACAACCTGTAAAGGTGTAGGATTCTACACCTTACAAGCTGTAAAGCTCTATCAGTCGATTAGTTTATCGATAATAACTATCAATAATCCAATCAGTTGACAGATAATACTTAATACGGTCTCTAACATATCAAGTTTAACCTTCCCTTTCTTTTTACCTTTTTTCATAGGCTTATACCTCCTTTCTTGTAGGCTATAGCCTACTTTTAAAACGCTTAAATGATTAGGTTAAGCACTTTAAAAGCAAGCTATATATTTAAAATTAAAATATTAATTACAACCCCTTCGCTTAAAATCTAAGTCCTTCGCTCCCCTTTAGTATTGCCTAAAGTCCAGTCACGGCAAAGGTTACATAAATTTAAAGTTACCGATTGTAATTAACTATGAAATTTTCAATGTACTTGCCTACCACCTTTGAAGTGGTAAGCATTGTTCGGATAGCTACCCTTTTAGGATAGCTAGATAAGTACGCCGTTCACGTCGCCCCTTATCTTGATTACATCATATCACGCCGTACGCGTCATTGTCAACACTTTTTTAAAAAGTTTTTATTTTTTTGTATTTATTTTTTTAAAAAAATTAAAAAAATAACCTGTAAGGTCGTTGATATAAAACAATTTATGTTTTTAAATTCAAATAGATATTTTTTTAGTAAAAAGTTGTAAAAAAATAGATAAATTCGATACATATTAAGCAAAGAGGTAAAAAAATAAAATGGATAAATTAGCAAATAGATTAAAAGAATTAAGAAAAAAATAAGTAATTTGACACAAAAAGATGTATCTTTAAAGTTGGGCATTACTGCTAGACGATATCAGGCATTAGAGTTGAACGAGAGTTTACCAAAGTTAAGTACATTGATAGCATTAGCCGATACATTTAATGTTTCTTTAGATTTTTTAGTTGGAAGAGAAGGTCAATTCAACGATTCACTTTTATAAAAAGTAAGTCAGATATATTGTAATTATTAGGCTAGTATTGTACATAAGTGTTGCAATTACTAGCTTTTTAATTGTAGTTTAAAAGATTATGGTGTTCTTGTGTGGCTTATGTGGCGTGGAACAAGAAAAAAAAAGTTAAGACTTGACTATATATACTTAAGTGAAGCAGGTCTAAAATTAGCTTTAAATTTTGCCTTATATGGTAGATAATATCTCACTCAAACGGCGTCAGCCTTTACCATTACTTGATTTAAAGGCAATTTTATATGTTTGCTGGTGAGGCTTAAAAGGTGGATATATAAGATAGATGTATAGGATATATAGGATATAGATATAAGCAGCATATATATATGAGTCGATGAATAAGGCTATACAGTGTGATTACTTTAAAAGATTAAGTATAAAGACAGCTTAAGCCTAAGACTATACATACCACTCAAACGGCGTTAGCCTTAGTATTTTCAATGGTTTGATTAGGTTTAAGTATAGTTGTATAAGCTTATATAGTTAAGTGTTAAGCGTTGATTAGTTTATTCTTGACTGGTTTAGTACAGTTTGTTGAGTTGGTGAGGTCTACTTATTGTTTAAGTGAGTTGTTGAGTGTTGAAGTGGTGGTATGTATATGTTGACTTATTAGATGTATATGGTGTATGTATATATGTATAGTTAGTTGTATTGCTGTATTAATACAATAGGTTAAGTATAAGTGTATTAGTCAGGTAGTACAGTTAAATGAATATTTATTTATTCTTGCTAGTAAAGATTATTTATAGTATAATTGTTTACTTGTATTAATGTATTAGTACAATTGTATAGTTGTTGGTTGATTCCTTTATTTCTCAATTATTATCAAGTGTAAAGGTTTATTTTTTTATAAGTAGTCTAGTATACCACTATACATAGTATCAGATACTACATACATAGTATTCAATACTACATAGCGTAACATTGATATTATTTTTTTAAACTTTTTTTACAACTCCAGCAAGTCAAAAATATCAATGCCAGTATTTCCAACACTTGTAGCCTTTTTAGAAAATAATTAGTATTTATTTTTTTCAGTCAATTATACCCTTTAATTGTTAGGATGTAAAATTAAAAAAATAGGGCGGGGTAGTTTTTCTTGAAGCCCTTGTATTGCAAGGCTTCCAGCCCTATATGTTACTCAACACAATCAACATTTTTTTCCAAACACAATCAACACTCCCCAATTCCCCCATCCCCCTCTTCACATCCCCACTCCTCACCTCATTCCTAATCCCCTCAAACCATTCTCTCCCAACACTTCCACCTATTTAATCCGAGTGGCGTCTGAGCGACCACTTCTCCCCTATTGCCCAGGTATCTTTAATTAAATTAAACTTTTTTTCTCTATTCTGTGCCGATTTGAGAAAACCTGTGGTATAATACATATAGAAGTTAAATGACAATGATTCCCTTAAATTTAACTTATCCATATTCATACGGAAACAGAGATTTGATTCCAGAGGGACTAAAATAAGAGAACTTGTAGTTAAAATCATTTAAAAACATTGAAAACATCCCTATTTGACTACATCTCTTACCCTTAGTTGAGAATAAAAAGGTATGAATAATAGCTACAATTTAATAAATGAATACTTCTAAAATGCTGCATTTAATACTTGTTTACAGGGGTTAATTGCTAAAAATATCCCTTTGAATAGCAACATTAGATATAACTACTTGTAAAATAAGATTAAATATAGTGCAATGGTACATGAAGGTACATAAATTAGTAAGATTTTTGAAAAATGCTTAGAGCCGAGTGGCGATTGAGCGATAATAAGATGAATGAGAGGTTGATAACTGTTAAGAATAATTTATAAAAAGTTATAAGTATATATTGACTTTTATAATCTTTTAAAGAATTAATTGAAGAAGGTGAAAAAAATGATAAAGTCCATAAAAAGTAAGATTGAATCCAAATAATAAACAGCTCACTAAATTATTCCAATATGCTGGTTGTGCAAGATTTGCTTACAATTGGGCTATTGCAAGAGAACAAGAGAACTATAAGCAAGGAAATAAATTCTTATCGGATAATGATTTACGAAAAGAATTTACGCAGTTAAAGAAACAGTCTGAATACAAATGGTTAAATGAAATAAGCAATAATGTAACAAAACAAGCGATTAAAGATGCTTGCAATGCTTATAAGAGATTTTTCAAAGGGCAATGCAAACATCCTAAGCTTAAGAGTAAAAAACACTCTGTTCCATCTTTCTATCAAGACAATATTAAAATTCAATTCACAAATACTCATGTAAAAGTCGAAGGATTTTCAATGAGTAAAAAGCAGAATAAACAAAAATTGAATTGGATTAAACTTTGTGAAAAAAGGGAGGATACCAACTAACTGTAAATACATGAATCCACGCTTTACTTATGACGGACTGTATTGGTATGTATCTGTTGGAATTGAAGTAGATGAGAACAATACTCTTCCATCAAATGAAGGTATCGGAATTGATTTAGGCATCAAAGATTTAGCGATTTGTTCTGACAAAAATGTTTATCAAAACATCAATAAAACACAAAAAGTAAAAAAACTAGAAAAAAGAAAACGCAGGTTACAGCGTTCCATATCAAGAAGATATGAGAAAAATAAGAAAGGAGCAAGTTATTGCAAAACAAGTAATGTTATAAAAAAAGAGAAAAAGAACTTTTTAAAAAGTAACAAAACGATTAACAAATATTCGTCAAAAATCACATACACCAAATAACATCTGAAATTGTAAAACGAAAACCAAGCTTTTATCTGTATAGAAGATTTGAATGTAAGTGGAATGATGAAAAAAACAGACATTTATCTAAGGTAATACAACAACAAGGGTTTTTGTGAATTTAGGAGGCAGATTGAATATAAGGCTAAATGGAATAATATTACAGTAATTATAGCTGATAGATTTTTTCCAAGTTCTAAATTATGTAGTTGTTGTGGGAATATTAAGAAAGATTTGAAACTATCAGATAGAATCTATAAATGTGAGTGTGGAAACATCATAGATAGAGATTTTTCAAGCAAGTTTAAATCTAAAAAATATACGGAGAAAATGTTTTTAAAGCAACAATCTGTAGCATAACACTATCAAGTTATTACAGATATGTACCGAACGTTAATCGGGAATTTACGCCTATGGAGAGTACAAGAACTTGTGAGTAGTATCTGGATTTATTCAGTATGAAAGCATACTCGTTGAAGTAGGAATGAAACATAAAGGTTTATAGACTTTTTATAAGTTTTCAGTAACGGTAATGTATGATTGGAGAGTAAAAAGAAGAAAGTAGATACGATTCAATCTAAGTATATAGAAATCAAGTCTAGGTTAGATTGGTCTTTACAAACATACGAAGAAAGATTATCTCTGATTAAAGAGATATTAAATATACAAGAAGTAAATGGTGTAGAGTTTGCAGATGACTTTGGTTAAATCTCTTTGAGCAAAAGGTAGATGAGCAAACTGGTATTGATTCTTCATCAGTTAAGGCTTGTTTGAATCAGAACGATTCCCTATATACTGATTCATACCCAGCTACAACTCTTGAAACTATCAGTACTTATTTGTTGAACTCTCCTGCTCTTAAGAAAGAAAAGAGAGATGAACCTAAATTAAGATTGTATCACTCTAAGGAGATGTTCCAGAGGGCAATACAAGAGGAACAAAAAAGACAATCTCTACTCTCTTATAAAGAGGGAGAAGATAAAGTTGACTTCTCTATATTTGTTAGACAGAAAAACTTCAAGAAGTCTAAAGACATTGAGTTGACCGACAAGATAATTAGAGAGAGCAAGATTCTAACAGAGTATAATAAGTTTCTTGAATATCTCAAGACCAGAAAGGTTAGGTATGCTATATGTAAAAGTAATGCTGAACACCTGGTGGGGGATGAGTTAAAGAAACTAAAGCTAATCAATAAGCAGCTATTTACTATCAAGAAAGATATGCTTGATGTATATATATCTGAACATAGACCTATTAAGTTCAAAGCACCACTAAAGGACAATGGTTCTCCAGACTGGAACGCTTTAGATATGATGAACACTAAAGTCATCAAGGCTTTACTCACAATGGACTATGTAGATGATATAAATAGTGAATTAAATATAATATTAATGGATTTAGAGTCTTTAATAGGTAGAACTTCCCTAACAGATAAACAGGTAGAGATACTTGATATGTATAGATTAGGAGTATCTATTAAAGATATAGCAGAGATAACTAAGACTACTAGCCCTAATATATCGCAGATAATCAACTCTATAACCAAGAAAATATCTAAGCAGTATTACAAGGACTATGAGGACTGGTACTACTTGAATATTTCTAAAGGTATATATGAGGTCTGTTCAGATTGTGGGTGTATCAAGCTTAAATCCCAGATGAAGAAGAAAAGAAAAGAATGCAAGAGGTTTTTTTGTGAAGAATGCTATGAATCCATGATAAATAAGGAAAAAAATCCCATAAAATTAGTTAAAATATAAGGAAAACGAACAAAAAAATGCAATTTTAGATTAATTTTTTTCCGTAGTTATCCTTATTAAATTAATAGAAGGGGTTATTATAAGGAGCGAAATTTATGTATAAGTATGAAAAGAAAAAGATTCCTCCTAAGATGCTAAACAAGTATGTCAGAGATATGATAAGAAAAGATAGTAATATTCAGCTTAGTGAGAGAGATATGTATAAGGTTTTTGATAGTATGGAATACGCTATTAAAGAGCTATTGATGTCTGGTTACTCATTTAAGTTGTTTGGGGTCAAGTTTAATATGGAACATGTTGACCCTGTAATATATAGAGATGTTAGAGATAGGGAGATTAAATTAAGTCGACCTTATCTCAAGCTAAAGGTTAGAGTCCCAGAAGAATTTCAGAGGGCTATTAAAGAGAGAACTAGGTATGATTCCAGTCAACCACCTAAATTATTGGGGGTAACTAAAGAGGAATTACCTAGAGATATGTTGAGTATTTTTGAGGAATAACAACAAAAAAAACGCTGGGTTTGTGCTTAACACCCACAAGCCTAGCATATTTATATATACTGATTAGGGCTATATAGACCCTCTCATATACTTTCCTCCTTTCTAAAGAATTTGATGCTAAATAAGTGTCCAGTAAGACAACATAAAGTATATAGCCCTAATTTGTGTATATAAGTACACTATAGTATATTAATTGACCTCCTAGTAGTTGATATATGTAGTGGTGGGGATTAGCCAAGTTGGTTAAGGCACATGACTTTGACTCATGTATTCGTGGGTTCAAGTCCCTCATCCCCAGCCAATAATGAATTGTCGGAGTGGTGGAATTGGCAGACACACAGGACTTAAAATCCTGCGAAACTTATACTTTCGTACCGGTTCGATTCCGGTCTTCGACACTATATAATATCTTTAAAAGATACCTATAACCCATCGTCATTATAGTAGTTGATTGTGTTGAAAGCAGTCCTCATGGTGGGTTTCATGGGGATATAGCTCAATGGTGGAGCAACCGGCTGTTAACCGGTAGGTTGTAGGTTCAAATCCTATTGTCCCCTCCAAGTAATATCGCAGATTAGTAGTAATGGTAACTCGTTGGACTCATTATCCAAAGTTAGGGGTTCGACTCCCCTATCTGCAACCAATTAAGATATATCGGTGTAGTTCAGTTGGTAGAACACTTGACTTTTAATCAAGAAGTCGTAGGTTCGAGTCCTATCACCGATACCAATAGCAATAAATGAGAGAGGGGAAAAATATGACAATAGCAGACAGTAATTTGAAGTGGCTATGCTCAAAAATATTACATGAAGGCAGCTCAACAGAAGGTGAAAAAGTTAGACCTAAGTATGCTGATGGAACACCATCTCATACTCTATTTATAAATCAAGTCTATGAATCATTTGACTTATCTAAAGAAGAATTACCAATAGTAACGCTTAGACAGACAGCGTGGAAATCTGGTATCAAGGAAATTCTATGGATATATCAAGACCAAAGCAATGACTTAGACCTACTTAGAGATAAGTATGGTATTACATGGTGGGATGACTGGGATATTGGAAATAGGACTATCGGTCAAAGGTATGGGGCTACAGTCAAGAGATATAGGCTTATGGACAACTTATTAGAGGGGGCTTATAAATCAGCCATATGGTAGAAGACATATAATCAATCTATACCAATACCAAGACTTTAAGGAAACAGCAGGACTATTCCCTTGTGCTATGGAAACACAATGGTCTGTTAGAGGTGAGTATTTAGATATGACTCTAATACAGAGGTCATCAGACTTACTTGTAGCAAATGCAATAAACAAAATTCAGTATGTAGCATTGCAGATGATGGTAGCAAGACATGTTGGTTTAAAGCCAGGAACATTTTGTCATTATGTAAATAATGCTCATATATATGATAGACATATACCACAAGCAAGAGAGATAATAGCTAGAGAACCTCAACCAGATGGGGCTAAGATTAAACTAGTCTTGAATCCAGAAAAGACTAACTTCTATGATTTTACCATAGATGACTTTACTTTAGAGAATTACAATCCAGTAAAGCCTAACTTAAAGTTTGAGTTAGCAATATAATTTAACAAGAGGAGAAAAATAATTATGGCAAAGAAAACAATTAAATCATCAACAGCCAAGGGAAGGCTAGAAAGAATTGGAGAAGAACCAATATTCCAGGAGCTAGATAAGAATGGAAACATAATAAATGAGATTTCTGTTATAGATTTCGTAGACGATTACATAGGAGAATATGGTGTCTCTATGACAATTGGCTTTGATAAAGAGTTCTAATCAGGATAACAAGTAAATATACAATACATTTGAGGGTGGTAGTTAAATCTATCGCCCTCTTTAGTTATGAGAAAAAATTATGGGAGAAGAATTTATGGAGAAAAAAGAGATTATAAATCTCATGTTAGGAAAGCTCAATAGAGAGAGGTCTGAATCATGGGAAGATATATCAAAGGCTACTGGTCTTAATTTTGCACCAGACCACCTAAGGAAGATGTCATATGGGGTCAAGCTATATGATGAGTATCTTGAAGAAGAAGGAAGAAAGCATAGACAAGGAAAAGATATAGAAGATATTGAAGAAAAGCTTTTAGAATTAAAAAAACTAGAAAGCAGATACAAGATGAAAGAACTTTAGCTAATAAGCAGATTAGGGCTTTAGCAAGAGTTGAAGATTTTGTCAATATAATGAGAGATGAGTTAGAACTTTTGGCTTATGAAAAGCCTTTAGAGATAGCTAAATCAACAGATGTAAAAGAAAATGAGAATGTAGGAGTCTTGCTATTATCTGATATACATTATGGTATAGGCATTGACTCACCTATAAATAAATATAACCCAGATATAGCCAAAGAAAGAATGAATCAGGTGATAAATGATGTTGTGAGGTATTGCAATCTACACAAAATCAACCACTTGTATATTTTTGAATTAGGAGATACAATATCTGGTCATATACACAACAATCTAAGGTTGGAAAACAGAATTAATGTAGCAGGACAAGTTATAGGTGCTTCTGAAATGCTATCTACTACTCTATTTGAACTAGCTAAGAAGATAGACAAGGTAACCTTTACTATGGTAGAGGGTAATCATGATAGAATGCTGCCTAAGAAAGATGATAACTTAAATGAAGATAGCTTCTCTGCATTAGTACAAGAGTTAATCATACAAAGAACTAAGAATATAGCGAACCTAACTATAATTCCAGCAGTTGGGCAAACGCTTTCTCCAGTAACTATAAAGGGTTACACTTGCGTTGGAGTTCATGGAGATAAAGACAAACCTCAAACAGTAGTTGAAGGGCTAACAGCTTTAACTGGCAATGTTCCGGATTATGTGTTTATGGGGCATTTCCACAATGCTAATGAGTTTACTGTAAATCAGTCAGAGGTTTTAGTTAATGGTTCATTTAGTGGTACTGATGAATATGCTTATAACATCAGGAAGAACTCAAAGCCTATTCAGAAGTTCTTAGTCTTTAACGAAGATGGAAGATTATGTACTTATAATATAAATCTTATGAATAAATCTAATTAACATAAATGTTAGGCTTATGCCCTTCATCCTAAGAGTATCAAGTTTAGTGCTTTTAGGATGCTATCCAAATTTTGTTTGGGTAGTTACATAATTTTTTCTCCCCTATGTGATGATGGGATAGAGAACAGCTACACAAAATATACTATATTTATAAATTAATATATTTTTTGTGTAGAGTTAGAAAAACCCCCGCTTACAAGGAAACTTGTGAGTGCCTTGCGTTAAAAGCTTTGAAACCGTAAAGTTTTATTTACCTAAACAGTAGTTGGAAACGACAAGCTGAATGGTTAGGGAAACCTAGAAATAAATAATAGAGATGGTCTATGCTGAAATAAAAGCTATGAATTATTTACATCTTATATAAATAGCGAACAGTAAATAGTTTGTAGTGCTAAGGATACGTTATATTTAAAGATAAGAATAAAGATATAACTACTTTAATCGGTGTTTAGCTGGGAAAGCCCTAAGTCTTTTATAGATATGGGAGACCCTCAACGACTAGATGATTAGGAGTCATCCTCGTAAATAGAGATAACTCAGGTCAAACTGAGGAAAGTAAAACCATCAAGCGTATATAGGGTCTATTTATTAGACATGAGACATGTCTCTATGTACAGATGGAAGAAAAATGCAATATCGCTTAGGTTTTTGCCTAAGAGGTAGCCAAATAGTCTACGCTAGTATGAAAGTACTAGATGTCCGCTGGTAACAGTGTGGCTGTTATAGTAGTTGCGAACTATAGCGAATGAGAAAACTCTGTTAAAAACTAAATAGTCTTTTACTTTGTTATTGACATATATTGAAAACTCTGTTATAATATAAGTATAATAATATATAAGGAGTTGATTATAGATGTTAATGAGCATAGGTAAATTCTCAAAGGAGATTGGTGTCAGCATATCCACTTTAAGAACTTGGGATAAAACTGGTTACTTAAAACCAGCCAAGGTTTTAGATAATGGATATAGATACTACTCTGATGAACAGATTGATAAATATTTAAACGTTGATAGTGATATTGACGATAGAAAAAAATCGTCCCTATATGCTAGGGTTTCAACCAGAAAGCAAATAGATGATTTGGACAGGCAAATTGAAAACTTAAAAACATACGCTTATACTAAAGGTTATTCTTTTTGAATTGATAACTGATATAGGTTCTGGACTTAATTATAAAAAAAGAAGGTCTTAAGAAACTAATTAGGATGATTTGTAATAAGGAAATTAAGAAGTTAGTTATCCTTTACAAAGATAGACTAGTTAGATTCGGTTTTGAAATCATAGAAGAAGTTTGCAGAATTAATGATGCTGAAATAGAAATTATTGATAATACAACAGTTTCTAAAGAACAGGAACTAACAGATGATTTAATTCAGATAATAACTGTCTTTGCAAATAGGTTATATGGTAGTAGAAGTAAAAAGACAGCTTCTTTAATAAAAGCAGGTGAAGTACAATGATGTTAAGTAAGAAAATAATGTTATTGCCAACTCCTGAACAAGTAATCTTATTAAAGAAGTCTGCTGGTGCAGCTAGATGGTCTTATAACTATATGCTATCAAGAAATAAAGAGTCTGATATTTTTTTATTAATGAAAGAGACATCAGAAAAGAAATAACTTTATTAAAAAAAGACTGATGAATACTCTTGGTTAAAAGAGGTTTCGGCTAATATACCAAAAGCAAGCTTGTAAGGATTGCCAAAATGCTTATAATAAGATGTTTAAGGGGCAAGCTGGTAAACCTAACTTTTAAAAAGAAAAAAATTTTTAAAGATAGCTTCTATGTTAACTATGAATCTTTTCATAAAACACAAAATGGATGTCATATAGAAAAAGATAGGTAGTGTAAAAACCGTAGAGCAAGTACCTATCTTAGATAAATACTTAAATCCAAGAGTTGTCTTTGATAATAAGTACTGGTATATAACTTTTTTTCTTATGAGGTTGAAGATTATAAAGAAGACCTTAGTAAAAAAACAGACCTTTAGGCATAGACCTTGGAATAAAAACATTTGTTACAACTAGTGATAATCAATTTTTTTGATAATATTAATAAAAACTAGGTATTGTAGACTCTTATATAAGAGGTTAAAGAAACTTAATCGTAAGTTGTCTAGGTGTAAGAAAGGCAGTAATAATAGAAGAAAAGTTATAACTCAAATACAAATTACACATAGAAAGCTAACTAATATTAGACGTAATTATATACATCAAATAACAGCTTATTTGGTGAAAACCAAACCAAGTAAGATAATTGTTGAGTATTTAAAGGTTTCTAATATGCTTAAAAACAGAAAGCTTTCAAGAGAAATATCTCAATGTGGATTTTATGAGTTCAGGCGTGTTTTAGAGTATAAGTGTAAATTTTATGGTATAGGATTTCAATTAGCAAATCAGTTTTTCCCTAGCTCTAAAATATGCAGCGTTTGTGGAAATAAGAAATCTGATTTAAGATTAAATGATAGGATTTACGAATGTGATTGTTGTGGTATTAGGATAAATCGTGATTTTAATGCAGCAGTAAACCTATCTAGGTTATAAATATTTATTAGTACCGTTCGATACACGGGAGTTTAAGTCTTTTATTTATTAGAGTTGTAAACTTCTTATAACTCTGATTTAAGAAGAAAGTTATATAGTGATATATAACAAAGTAAAAGTCTCTTAATAAAATGGTTTTTGAGAGAGTTTTCGTATCGGGAGTTATCCACTCCCCTATTTGCATAGAAAGGAAGTGAGAGAATTTGAAACAACAATCAAGAGATAAAATAAATCCAGACTATTCCTCAATCACAAGATGTGGTGCTTGTAAGGAAGATAAGATAATGGCTGAATTTTACTGGACTAATAATAGTTTATATAATTCAGACGGATACTTCCCTATTTGTAAGACTTGTCTAATCAGTAGATATAGAGAGTTAATAGTCATGTATGAAGGAGATTATATCCTTGCATTAATGCACTTGTGTTTGAATTTTGACTTTCCGTTCTATATAGACCTTGCTAGAGAGATAATTTCTAGTAAAGACCCAGACTTAACATTACAAAATTACATGGACGGGATAATGAATAAGGTCGGAAGAAAGGGAGCATTTTCCAACAAAAAAGACACAGTTGAGTCCATAACTAAGCTTATGGAAAGAGGCGGTCTTATGAGTGCAGGAATTGATGATGAAATAAGTAAATTCAAAGTTACAAAAGATGTTATAAAAAGATGGGGAGAAAAATATGATAAGGCTGATTTATACTTTTTGGAAAATCAGTACAATGAGCTATTAGATACTTTCTCTGGAACTACTCCTATAGAGAAAAACCTTTATATGCACTACTCTTTAAATGAGTTAGCTATAAGGAAAGCAAGAGAAGCTGGAGACCAAAAGACAGTAAATGACATTACAAATATCCAGCAGAAGATTATGAATGATGCTAAACTAAAACCAACACAGGATAATTCTGCTCAATCAGATGAAGTATTGGTTGGAATATTTATCAAGGGTATTACTGAAACGCACCACTCATTACTAAAGATAGTAAATGGGTCGATACAGATGGTATTGGAGAATTAGTGCAAAAAGAGATGATTTCTACTATGTACAAATCTTTAGGGGTGTTGAAGTAATGGCTAAAAACAAACAAGAATGGAATTTCCATTCTAAAACAAAAAAAAGAAGAACTATCCCTTCTAACAAAGAAACAGCCTATAAAAAATCTCTTAAAGAGTGGGTTATGTTTTGGAGAGAAAACCCTCATAGGTTCGCTCAAGATTATCTAGGAATCAGACTAAAGTGGTTTCAAGAAATGATTATTTACGAGTTTGATAAGAATACAAATAGTATTTTTATAGGAACAAGAGGAGTTGGAAAGTCTTTCTTAACAGCAGTATTCGCCTGTTGTATGGCTATTCTCTACCCTAACTCAAAAATAGTTATAGTTTGTGCCACAAAGAGTCAGGCTATGGAGTTGGTTAATTCAAAAATCGAAAAAGAATTATGCAACATGTCAATTATGCTTAGGAAAGAAATTAAAGAATTTCAATCCAAACAAGACCAAAAAATAGTAGCGTTTAAAAATGGGTCTACTATTTTAGCGACTAATGCAAGTGTTAATCGTAGAGGTATAAGAGCGACAATTCTTATAGTTGATGAGTCAGTTCAGGTAGACAAAAATATTCTTGAAAGCGTTTGTCAGCCTTTCTTGAACAACATTCCTCAATATAATTATAGGAAAAATCCTAAGTGGGAGTACTTATTCAGAATATGAGAATAAGACAATTTATCTGACTTCTGCCTGGTTAAAGGCTCACTATTTTTATCAAGACTATTATTGTCCTTTTATAAAAAAGATGTCGAAAGGGCAAGAGACTTTTGTTATTAATGTTCCAGTTGCAACTTCAATAAGAGAAGGGTTAATTAGTGAATCTAGGGTTGAAGAATTGAGAGAAACAATGGATGCTATAAGTTTTCTTATGGAAACAGAAGCAGTATTCTTTGGGGAAAATTCTAATGCTTTCTTTAAGCTTGATGAAGTAGATAAGTGTAGAAGAATTACAGACGCATTCTATCCACCAGACTCTGCTCAATGGATAGCAGAAAAAGATAAGAAAGTAAAATCTTGGGAAATTCCTAGAGCTAAGGATGAAATAAGAATCTTATCAGCCGATATAGCCCTACAAGCAGGTAAAATCAATGACAACTCTATTTACAGTCTTGTTAGACTTATACCTAACGGAAAGACCTGGAAGAAAGAATTGGTTTGTATGGAATCATATAATGGACTTCAAGCAGAGTTTCAGGCGTTAAGACTTAAACAGCTATTCTATGACTTTGGCTGCGACAGAATGATTATAGATGCTCATGGTGTTGGTATGACAGTATTTAATGAGTTAACAAAAGAAATTTATGATAATGAAAGAGGTATAACCTATCCAGCATGGACTTCATATAATAGAGATGGTGATTGTGATTTTGGAGAATTAGATGACGATGGTGCTATAGCTTTAATGTATGCCATGAAGGCTTCTTTAGACTCAAATCACGAGATGGCGATTAAGCTAAAATCAGATTTTTTAAGTGAGAAATTCTTATTGCCAGACAATGAGATAAATATAAAAGAATTGCTTGGTAAGACCATAGGGTTAGCTTCTCTATCTGGAGAAGAACAAGCAAAACTCTTATTGCCATTCACCCAAACTACCCTACTTATTGGGGAGTTAGTAAATCTTGATTATGATGTATTGAATGGTAAGATTAAGATTAAAGAAAAAAATACAGCAAGAAAAGATAGATATTCGAGCGTTGCATACGCTAATTATCTATGTGAACAAATTATAGAGGAAAAAGGAAATCAGAGAAAAAAGTAGATGAATTTATCTTTTTCTGTTAGAAAGGAAGTGAAAAAGTGGAAAACAAAGAAGTTGAAAAGACCGAAGATAAGGAAGTTGTAGACAGGTCTATATCAGATGAGCATATACTGTTTGCATCAAGAGTTACAGATTCTACTGGAATCAGAAGTATTGAAAAAGCAAATAAGTCTTATTATAGACCATCAAACATCACTCCAGCACAGTTAAGTAGACTATTAAATAATCCATCTTCAAATGTAGACGCATTACAAGATGTTTCTGTAAAGATGACTCAACTTAATGGTATGCTAAAAGAGTTTATAAACTACAAGTCCCTTATCTTGACACAAGACCATTACATCTACCCTACTGACAGTTTTAAATATAAAGATAAAGAATCTATATGGAAAGACGAGTTAAAGGTCGCTCAATACTTAGAGAGATATGGAATAAAGACTTTAAATAGGTGGCTAACCAAAAGGCTATTGCAAAATGGTGAGGTGTACATCTACAAGAGAGAAACAAGAGATGGTATTTTGATACAAGAAATGCCACAAAAGATATGTAAGATGTTGGTCTTAGATGAGTTTGGTATCTTTAGATATGGCATTGATGTATCGAAGATAACAGATGATAAGATAGATTACTTCCCAGAAGAAATAATTAGTGCAAGACAAAGATTTCAAACAGCAAGTGATAAGAAACAATTAAATGATTTTGTTGACAATTACTATATAGTTGGTGATAGTGGGGCTGGCTTTCAGTTAAATCAATGGGAAAGCAAAGGGCTGCCTTATTATATCCATTTGTTTGCAGGGTTAATGAATCTTGCAGATGCAGAAGCTTTAGATAACCTAAATAACAAGTTAGATAATTATAAATTACTACATCAAGAAATCCCAAAGATAAAGATGGAAAAATGGTAATGATTGGAGATGTTGTCTACGATTATCACCAGGCAATTAAGAGTGTTTTACCAGATGGTATTGCTATTGTATCTACTCCTATGGATTTAAAATCTATTCCATTAGGAGATAACAAGTTAAAAACCTATGAACACTCAAACAACATTAAGAAGGCTGTATATGACAATGCAGGTATTTCAGATGACCTATTTAATGGTAATTCCAAGACAAATGAGTCTACCATCCTAAGTTCTATCATAGACACACTTGTTCCTATTGAAATACAAGGGCTTTTGGAAAAATGGTTTAATTATGAACTTAGACAAAAGTTTAAAAAAGGTGGTTGGAGAGTTAGATTTATTGAAACTTCCTACTACAATAAGCAAAAAGCCATTCAGACGGAAAGAGAAAATCTTGCTGTTTATGGCTCTAAGAAGAAATATTTAGCAACACAAGGATTTAGTCCATTGGAAGCTCTTAATATTCTACATAGTGAATCATTACTTGATTTAGAAGAATATATGAATCCAATGTTAACATCACATACAATTAGTAGTGGTGGCAGACCTTCAAATGCTGACAATCCTAGTTCTACCTCTATAAGCGAGCAAGGAGATTAGGAGGGAGTTAAATGAAAATGTATGTAATATCTGAAAATCGTGAGGAAATGACAAAAGCTGGATACAAGGAATTGATTAAGTATCCACAAGAAAAAAAGAAAAACACTATATTTATTTTTTTAAATTTAGGAAAATACAACGAGCTTTCAGAAGAAACAAGAAAGAAATTAGTTTATACTAACAAGCTATTCCTGTAGGGTTATCCCCTACTTTTTTTTATATTCAAAAACAATAATAAATTGGAGGTGCAGATTTTGAAAAAAAGAGCAAACATGAGTTGTCTATTTTCTCAATCTACAGAGCCAATCAGTTCAAATCTAGTACCTGTAAAGTTAACTTTACTACATGATGACTTGAATAGAAACAGTTCAAGCCTAAGCATGGACGCTATTAAGATGGCAGAACCTAGCTTAAAAAATAAACCAATCTTGGCTTATATAAGAAAAGATGAAAATGGTGAGTATGACTTTGCAGGACATGAAATTGAAATCACTCTTAGTGATGACGGTGTAAAGACTACATATCTTGAAAGACCTGTAGGAATTATCCCTGAATCAACTAAGGTGGAATATATTTCAAAAGATGGCAAGATATATGCCACTTGTAATGGTTATATCTACAAGGATTATTCAAACGAAACACTTGAATTGATTGAAAAAACTAATGGTAAGTGTGTAAGTGTGGAACTATCTGTTGAGGACGGACATATCGACATGGACTCAATATTCCACATAACAAAGTTTGATTATCTAGGGGTTACAATCTTATCAGATGATGTAACTCCTGGTATGGATGAAAATTGTAGAATTGAACTTTTTGGCAATCTTGAAGATTATCAAGAATTTATAGACAAGGCTAAGAATGATGTATTCTCTTTTGAGCAGGGAGGCGAAGAGCCTGTTTCTGAACCAACAGAGCCGACTGTAGACCCAGATGAACCTGTGGTTGACCCAGTTGAACCTACTGTTGAGCCAGAAGAACCAAAAGGAGAACCGACTACAGAACCAGCCGAGCCTACAGTAACTTCGGAAGACCCTGTGGTAGAACCAGATGAGCCTGTAACAGAACCAGAGCCAATAGCGAATACAGAGCCAGACTACTCTATTTTCAATGAATTGTTCGATACAGAGATAAAGAGTCTTAATGAGTTAAAAGAAGTCTTTATTTCTACCCCTACAAGAAATGAGAAATGAAATAGACTCTCTACAAGAATACAAAAAGGTTAATGAAACAGCTAAGAGAGAAAACGAGGTTGCAGAACTAATGAATAAGTTCTCTATTGAAGATGATTCTATCGAAGAACTAAAAGCTAAAAGCTCTCAACTTTGAGATTGAAGTTTCTGACCTTGAAAAAGAGTTATATGTAATAGCTGGTAAGAGAGCTATGAGTAAAAAGATAAGGCAAACTTCTCTTTCAATGGAATTAAATTGGAAGATAAGAAAAAAATAAAAAAACAATAAACAAGAAAATCTTTACAATGGATTGCTAGATGATGTTCTTGGTTATAAATAATAAATTTTACGGAGGTAAACAATAATGGCATTAGTAAATATAACAAAAAATCCATTTTCTGAACCAATTTCAGTAAGATTCGCTGAAACTACTGCAACTGAAAATGGAGCGTTTGTTGCAATAACAAAAGATAAGAACGAAAAAGAAAGAGATGTATTTAAGGCTTCTAAGCTTGCTGCGAAAAATCTTGAAATCGCTGTAATCACAGAAACATTCCACCCTTATACTGCTCTTGAAAAGGAAGAAGATATAAAGATAGCTAAAGATGGTGTTTACAGAGCTATACCAGTAAAGCTTGGTGTAGAAATAGCTGTAGCAGAAGACTTTGTTAAGGGTGCTGTTGATGTTGGAGATGCTGTTAAGCCAGTTGCTAACGGACATCAGGTAGAAAAGTCTGCTGATGGAACAGACGCTATTGGTTATGTAATTGGTAAGCCAGTTCTTAATGGACAGAAGTCTGTTGAGATAAGGTTTATATAATTTAGTGAGGTGATATAGATATGAATACAGATTTAAAGACACTAGCATTAGATATTTATAAGAATAAAGTTAAGACTTTTACTAAAGAAGATGGCACAGTAATAGATGCAAATGACGCTCTAAGACAGTTGTTTGATGCAAAGACTGGTGGAGATAGAAGCTACAGAGCTTTAATAAGATAAAGGATGAATTTTTTGAAATCCTAGAAGTCCTAATCACAGAAGGTACATCTACTATAAGTAGAGAAGTATTTAAGGATATAATGGTGTTTAAGGACACTGCTTATGGTGAGAAGCCAGAGTTTATAGCTGAAACTCCAGAGCTATTTGATGTATCTGTTGTGGCTGCATCAAATGATAACATCAGAAGGGAAAGAGTGTTCAACAACCATATCCCAACAGTTGCTTTTGATTTAGGACTTAAGACTTATACTGAATATGACGCCTTCATGCTTGGTAGAATAGACCTTAACGCCCTAATTGATAAGGTTATTGCTTCTTTCAATAAGAGAGTTGCTGAAAAGATAGGTGAAGTATTCTCTAAGGCTTATGACAATATTAGTGTTGCCGAACTTAAGGTTACTCACACTACTGTAGATGAGGCTAAGCTACTAGAGTTATGCGAAAAGGTTGGCGAAGGTGCTGTTATCTATGGTTCTAAGCTTGCTCTTTCTAAGATACCTTCAATAGCTGCATATGCTATTGATTCAGATGATGTAAGAAATGTTGGTTATGTTAGACAGTTCAAGGGTGTTAAGTGCGTTGAACTAGAAAATGTTTACAACAAGGATACTAAGTCATTCGCTATAGCTAACGATACTCTATTCGTTATCCCTAATGGTGATAAGATAATCTACGGTGGTTTTGAAGGTGATGCTTATGTTATAGACAACCTAGACAATCCGACTGCTAGACTTGACAGACAGCTAGAGTTGACTTATGTAAGAAGATTACACTTAGGTATAGGTGTAACTAATAGATATGGTGCTTATAAGATAGCCTAATATTTAGTTTATATGGGGAGCGTTTTAGCTCCCCCTTTTATATAAAAGGTAAGGAGAAAAAATTATGGCAAAAATATTGAGAAAAGCAATTAAGAGTTCAACTAGTTCAAATCCCAAAAATGCTGAAATCAAAAGATGGCTAAATGAGAATGAGGATTTTATAACAGTTGAGCTAATAAACTTAACAACAGGGGTAGCTTGCTTCACAGACCCTAGAACAAGAGAAACTTTTGAGTGGAGTGCAAGTGGGGATACAAAAATCGTAAGTCTTAAAACTGTACTTTCAATGCTTAGTACATCTAAGGAAATGCTTAGGTCATTGTCTTTGGGAATTGTAACGCTTTACAATACAGATGACGAGTACACTTTTGAGGAAATAATAGATACATTAGGGTTAGATTTTGCCTATGCCCCATTTAATTATGATGTTACTAATATTGACGGACTAATTATAGACTCAAACTTAGATGAGTTTTCTGAATTTTGTGAGAAGCTATCTACAAGTATTCTCCTTCTAGTATTCTCAAGATATTTATATCTTAGGACTGAAGGTGAAGTAAACGATAGAAATAAAGAGAATATCCTTGCAGGGATAACTGGAAAAGGATATTTGTTTGAATAATACTAATATTTGAGGAGGCTTGTATGACAAAAGTAGAATGTATTTACGATATTTTTCTTTCTCAAATAGATGATGAATTATTTGCTTTGTTAAGACCAGAGGTCGCAAGACGAGAACTTCATAAATATTTAATTGGAGCAATCGCTAAATTCAAGACTTGCAAAAAGGATTTAACCATATTAGGATATGACTTCTCCGATATGTACATTGATTTAGGAGAAAGTGAGATAGAAATACCAGAAAATCATTTAGAAGGTATTGAGATTATAGGTGAGCAAACAGGAATAGAATATAAAAAAGGAATAGACTGGAATCTTAATACAAATAGAATTGAGTTTGAGATTCCAATGGCAGAACCTAGCAAGATATACTTCTATGATAATGGATATTTTGAAGCTGACTTGACTAATGAAGAAATATTTATTTTGGCAGAAGGAATGATTTTCTATTGGCTACATCCTAAACTTAATAGAGAGGACAACCTTAGACAGATGGTAACAGATAGTGATTTTAAGAAATTATCTGGTGCTAATATGCTAGACAAGGTTATCAAGTTATATGAGAAGAACAAAAGAAGTTTTGAATTAGATGTTATTGACTATTCATATAATGGGTTTGGGGGTTTTAACTAATGACTTGTGGACTTCGCTATATGAATGACTACCAAAACAGAGTCCTTAGAAATAAAAAGTTAGAATCAATAAAAGATGTTGAGTTACAGAGGGCTAAAGATGGTTTTAGAAAATACTTAGAAACATCTGTTACAGCTAAGGAATTACAAGTAACAGACATTGATGAGGTTTGCATAACCAACAAGACTAAAACTGCCCTAATCGCCATCAATGATGTGGCGAATAATGACGAGACATCTCTTGATGAAAAGGAAATCTTTACAGAATTGGACTTAAATGTTGGAGTTGGCTGTTATGTAAGATTCGATAATTGCGACTGGCTAATAACATTTCAAGAGCATCAACCAGTAGGTGCAAAAAAACACTTCATAATGAGAAAGTGTAATAACTACTTCTCTGTTAAATATGAGGGTGAGATTTACAAGATACCAACATCAGTTGAAAACTTAACTATGTATTCAGATGGTGTTGCAGATGGTCTGTTTATGTCCCACATGGACTCTAAGAAACAAATATGGTATGGTTCTAATCCTATAACAAGAAGTATAGGTGAAGGATTTAGAGTCTTATTGACCCACAGAACTGCATTTAGAATCACTCATATAAATGATTTTGAATACAATGGATTGATTAAATCTCTAGTTTTACAAACTGCTATCATTAAAGGTGATGACTCCTCTACTCTACTAGCTAATAATGAAAAAAATACTACAACAGTAGATATGCTGATGATAACGAAGAATCACCAGAAATCCCTCTTGATAAGATTCAAGGAGAAACAAAAATTACTCTTGGTGAGGAAATAGAATACACAATTAAGTTATCAAGCAAACACCAAACTGCTAGATGGGAAATTGAAAATAAAGACGCATTTACTTTGGTATCACAAACAGAATCAAATATTGTTATTAGAGGTTCATTCGACTTTAAACTTATAGGACAAAAGATGAAAATAAGTGTCTATGACTTACCTCTAATGAATTGATTGATGAGATTACAGTTACATTAAGGAGGTAGATATGGCACTAATAGGATATGCAAATAAAGTTACTGCCGATATTTACTCAAAGTTAATGAGTGATGAGGACATAGCCAAGCTTCTCTATTACAATAATGTATTGGATACTGATATTAAGGAATTACCAACTGTAAAGAACCCAGTCAAAGAGTTAAAAAAGAAAGTCTTTATGAACAGAAGAATCGAACAGTTGCAAAGAGAATCAGATATTATGGTAAGCGTAAGTGTTTACAGTAAAGAAAATTGGAAGGAAATGGGACACTCTCATGACAAGACCTTAAAGAACATCATTGAAATTGGTGTCTGTGGACATCAAGCTTGTGATAACACAGTCAATGGGTCAAGAGTGTTGGCAGTAATTGAGTTGGTTATAGGACTCCTAACTGGTTTAGGAGTTGAGAGTATAGGACAGGTCAATTTCTTAAATATGTATAAGACAAAAGATTTGCCAATTGAATACAATGGCTACCTAATGTATTTCAGAACAGATAACATCAATAGAGGTGAATAATGCTTGAAAATAGATTAGTAGCAGGATTAGATATAGATTTATCAACATACGATTTAGGAATGATTAAACAACCAACTGTTAGGCAATTAGTAGAACTTCCATTTGGGGATTCAGATATGCTCTCCCCATTTATAATGATTGAACAATACTTCAATCAAATATATGATACTCTTGATAACAACGAAGATTTGATGAATTTTTCCAGAATTGACTGCCTAAATCCCCTTGAACAGATGTCGAGAGGGATAATTGCAGAAGAATATGAGAAAGACAAGCAAATATATTACAATGATGCTTACATAGATAGAAAAAAAAGATATAGTTTTTTCGATATTTATTTTACAATGCTTATGCTCTTTTTTGATTGTAGTGAGAAAGATATTACCATTGGAGTCGAGGACTCTCATACTATTATAGTTATTAAAGACAAGGCTATAATCAATAGGGACAATATAGCAATTTTAAACAAAATCATACTAAGATTTTTTGATATAGATGTAAAGACTTTATCCGAAACAGAAGATGACCCTTGGGAAGAGCAAACTGGTAGTGATAGAGAAAAAGAATTGATAAAGAAATTCAAAGAGAAAGAACAAAAAAGACGAGAAAAGAACACTATGCACTTATGCGACTATATTAATATCGTAGTTCATCACGATAATAGGAATTACGCAGATGTATTGGATTGGACTTATTACCAATTAATCTCTACTGTCAAGATAGGAAGATTAAAAGATAACTCTGATATTGGTATAAAGGTTATAACAACTGGTATGAGTGGACTCTCTTTAGAGGATATAGTGGACTGGCAAAAAGAATCTAAGTTAGATATAGACAACTCTATTTATTAGGGTTGTTTTTTTATAAAAAAATTATAAAAGAAAGAGGTAATAATAATGAAATTTGCAATAAAAGACGCTGCGAATATATTAATGATTAATGCTATTACAAAGAAGCCTTTCTTATATTCAGAAGATGCAAATACTTTTTGAATTAAAGATTTCTGCTGATTCAGTTTATGCGAAGGCAAAGGGAGCTAAGTCAATCGCATTTGCTGGTGAGGAAACTGCTGAATTGAAGATGGAATTTGAAGTTATTCAGTTTAAGCATTTGGCAATAATGGCTTCTAGTGATGTAGAAACTGCTGAAAGACACAAGGTAGGTTTGGTTAAGAAGGTTACTGCTGGTGCTGATAAGAAAGCTAAGCTTATAAAAATCAAGGCAGTAGAAGGTTCTATAAGTGCATTTAAGCTAGACCCTACTGACGGACAGGAAATAGTTGGCAAGGAGCTTAAGCTAACATCTAGTGTTGTTGGTGATGATACTGAAATAGATTTCACTACTGACGAAACTGTTAAGGAAAATGACCTTATCCTTGTATATTACATGGAAGAAAAAGCAAAGATTAAGATGATTAAACTTTCTACTAAGGATATCGCTCCTAACTTTAAGATAGAAGCCGATGTTGCTGCTAAGAGTTACGAAGGTAAGATGATGGCACTTCACCTAAGCATACCTAATGCAAAGGCTAAGAAGAATGTTGAGTTGACTCTATCTACTGATAACCCTTCTAAGTTCCCTATGGAACTAGACCTATTCCCAGATACAAATGGTGAATATGGTGTGTTAACATTCATAGATGATTCAAACGCAAGCATATCTTCTCTAGTTGCACAGCTAGACCCTAGCATTAAGCTAAAGAAGTAGTTTAACAATATAATGACCCCTACCCTTTTTTGGGTAGGGTAATTTTTTTTGATGTTCTTGAACTTTTATTCGGATTTCTGATAAGAGTTCAGAGATTGGAATAAGATTTCAAAGCGAGGTGATATAGATGATATTTCATTCTGACGAATTTATTTTTGACGGAAGAAACTCAAAAACAGAAGGTATTGCCCTAGTAAACACAACAGATAGTGAAATACTAATGGACTATGGTATTCCTTTTTCAAATAAATTGAGGGCTGAAAGTTCTTTTGGTGGTAATCCTTTTTATGTACGAGAGGACTCTACCCCAGAACCCATAAGTATAGAGTTTTGTTTATTAGAAGATGAACATATTGGGGCTGTTTGGACTGAAGATTGGGAAGAAAGAATTTTAGCGTGGTTGGTGCAGGATAAGTTTTGTGAGTTCCAGTCTTATGATTATCCAGATTTGTACTTTTACTTCATGGCAACTAAAGTAACGAAGAAAAGAAACCACCAATTAAGAGGTATTTTGGAGATAGAGTTTCAACCTTATTATAAACATCCTATTAGGAAGGTTAGAAAAAAAGTCAATGTTGTAGAAGAAGCAATCATCACTATAAATAACACTTCCCTAAGCAAGAAGTACAACTACCCTATTATTAAGATTAGAGCCACGAAAGATGGGGATTTAACCATAAATAATAAGTCAATACAAGGGTCTAGTCCATTGAAGATTACAGGGCTAAAAGAAGGTCAAGAAGTCATCATAGATAATGCCATGTATATTGTAACGGATACAGAAGGCAACAATCTATTCCATATGGTGAACAGGAATTGGTTAGGAATCAAGCATGGGAAGAATGATATTCAAATTACTGGAAATGCAAAAGTTGAGATTCAATGTAATTTAGAAATTAGAGTTTAAATTAAAGGAGAAAAATTATGGAAAAAGTTAAGTTAAGCAAATTAAACAAGGTCGAAGAATATAAGGCGATTATACCAGTCGTGGGTGCAGAAGAAACAGAATATGTTTACATATTAAATCCTAATGTTGAGAATATAGAAGTTGTATTTAATCATTTTTAATGAAGTATTAGATGGTAAAGAAGAAGATGAAAAAAAGAAGTATTCAAACTACTACTTGATAACTTCACAAACATAGAAGTAGATGACGATATTGTTCTTGACACTAAAGATATAGTTCTATCAGAGGTTATATTGCACCTAACTATAATATGGAATCAATGCTTGAATATGTATAACTTATTATTTATCAATGAACAGATTGAGAATAACTTAGAAAGAAATAAAGCAGAGATGGAAAACATATTGGCTGATATGGAAAAAGATGAGGTAGAAGAATCGCCAACTAAAACAAAATAGGTAGGGTGATATAAATGGTTTTCGATTCTATCGAAGCTTGCGAAGCACATATAAGAAAGTGTATGGAGCAAACAGCTCGCTTTATGGCAACAGAGGGGAAGAAAGAAGGTAAAAGGATACTAACCTCACAGGTTGATGGAATAACAGGACAGCTATTTAATGCAGTCAATATTTTGGCAGCGTCCTCATCATTAATTGAGGTAGGTATAGAAAATACTGGTAGTCCAGCTTTAGGGTCATGGCAATCAGTTCTTATTCCAGGTAGACCAGCCTTCTTCCCTATGGATGGTCTTGAAACTGGTGGGACATGGTATGGTTCAAAAGGTGGACATAAAAAGACTCACATTATGGCAGAATGGAACGCTTGGGCTGGGAGTCAATGGAAAAGTTTATTCCTATCTAAAATGCAATCTCTAGGTGTTCCAATAAGTTAATAAGGTGGTGATGATTTGTCAGAATATAGAATTAAGTCTAGCTTAGACCTTAGTACAAGCGAAGCTAGGGCTAAACTGAAAGACTTAGAAAAAGGAAATCTAAAAAAAGAAATTAGAACTTGATGTTGGTGATGCCGACAAAAATTATGATAAACAGCAAAAAAAGAGGTCTAAATCTGAAAGAGATGCTATTAGTCAGATAAGTAAGTCAAAGACTAAGGCTTTAGATGACCTACACAGAAAAAGATTAAGGCAGGAAGCTGAATATCAAAATGCTGTTACCAAAGCAGAAAAGCAAAGTGCATTAGCAAAGCTTTAGGGAAACAGAAAAAAAGTATTAAAAGCAGAAGGTGATAGATTAAAGCAAAAGGGAAAGAGCTATGCTAGTTATGTTAATGCTCTTAATCGTGGCTTTAATTTTGATAAAGATACAAGGTCTTTAGCCAAAGGGTTTGCTAAAGCAGAACAATCTGCTCAAAAGATAGCAAAAACAATTAATACCTTTGAGAATCCTTTTGCAAAATCATTTAAAACTGATGCCAGTAAAATAAATGACAAGATATTAAGGAGTATAAATAAGGGAGCAATGACTTCTTCTAACCTTAGAAATAATGAAAGAAGAATAGATGCTCTCTCTGGCTATGTAAATCAAATAGCTAAGCTAGATAAAATAGAAGGAAAAGCTAGAACAAGATACTCTAGGATTGGAGATAGGTTAGGAAGTATGTCTAATCTTGTTACACAAGAAAGAGCTGATTCCATAGCCTCTAACCTATCTGATAAATTTAAATCTACAAAGCGTTCTACTGTTGAGGGAACTACAAGAGCTTTAAGGTCATTTAATACAGAGTTGGGAAATGTCGAAGTCCAAGCAAAAGGATTAAGAAAGCTTGATAACTTGACTAATAGATTGTCTGCTTTTGAAACAACTCTTAAACCTAGACAGATAAATAAATATAGACAAGCTATAGTTGACTTGTCTAATGCTAAAGATGTTGGCTCTGGTAGTTATATGGGTAGACTTAAAGCTTTAGATACCCAAATGACAGTTGCAAGTAGATATAGAAGTTCTGTTGATAGATTTAGGAGCGACTTCAAAAGTTCCTTCTTTGGAACATCTGTAGGGTATCTAGCAGGTGCTGCCCTAAGACATAACTTAGGTGCTATGGTGCAAACCTATAAAGACTTAGACGCTTCTATGACTAATGTTAAAAAGGTTGCAGACGCTGCTGATGTAAAAACTAAGAAACAATTAAGAGATATTCAGAAGTGGGCTATATCAACTGGTAAGCAGGTTGGTATGAGTTCCTCTGACCTACAAAACTCATTAGCAACATCTATTCAGTCTGGTATGGGTGATATGAAATCATCTATGGCGGTCGCAAGAAAAGCCATGATACTTGCCAATGTTGGTGATATGAACAAAGATGATGCTACTAGGGCAGTCAATACCTTAGTTAAAGCTTTTGGATTGACACCTCTTGCAAAGGTAAGAAAAGGTGTTCATGGCATAACAAAAGAAACAAATCAGTTGTCTGATGCTTTAGACAAAATAAATTATGCGGGCAACAACTACGCAATTTCATCTGCAGGTGTCGCAGAAGCCATTCAGAATGGTGGTACAGTATTAGCAAACTATGGTGTAAGCTTAGCAGACTCAATCGGTCTGATTACAGCAGCCAATGAACCACTACAAGACCCTAAAAAGGTTGGTAATGGCTTAAAGTCTATTGCAATCAACTTCGCTGGTTTAAGTGCAAGTGCTAAAGATGGGTCTTTAGGCTTAAATAAAACAGCTAAAGCCTTAAAAGGTATTGCTGGAATAGATGTATATAAAGACAAAACTAAGGGTCAACTTAAAAGTATGGTACAGCTTTTAGATGAACTACACCCTAAATGGGGTCGATTAACAGATGACCAGAGAGCAGGTCTATCAGAAGCTATTGCAGGAAAACATAGAGCTAATGTATTCCAAGCTTTGATGAGTAACTATGAGCAATTCAAAAAAATAAGAAGTGAATTTGCTAATGGAGATGATTTTAATTCAGCAGAAATAGAAAATGCAAAGTATGTAGATTCTATTGCTGGTAAGATAAACAAACTTAAAGAAACTATGACTTCTATCGGTACTACATTAGTTAGTACCGACATGACTAAAGGTTTCCTTAGTGGATTGATTAGTCTAGGAGAAGGAATAGAAAAAGTAATTACATGGGCTGATAAAGCCAATGTATCACTACCACTACTAGTAACAAGTGCAAGTGCAATCCATGGTCTATTTAGGGGTCTGAAAACTCCTATAAAGGAATATGAGGAACTGATGTATGGTAGCAAAAGTTCTTCTGGTAAAAAGGTAAAAGATTCATTCTGGGGCAGAGTGTCTGATTATGCAAATAGAGGAACAAAACCTATTGAGGACTCCTCTCCTACTCCAACTAAAGCCATAAGAAAAGCTACAGACTCTAAAAAGATAGACTTCTCTAATGCTTCTATTATTGATATGGCAAGCAAGAAACAAGAAGGTCTAAATGAGAAGTTAAAAACAGGTGTAAAACTTAATAACAAACACGCAGAATCAACAGAGGGCGACACTAAGACTAGAAGAAAAGGTCTTAGGGCTATGGAAGAATCCATTGTAGCATTTAAGACTACAGAAGAAAAACTTGATTCTAGTAAGTCCAAAATAAAGACAGCAGGGGTAGCCTTTAAAGAATTAGGTAAATCTTTTGCAGGGGCTATTAGTGGTGCATTAGTTGGTACAGCAGTAATGGGAGTTGCTTCAATAGCTATCAGTAAAGGTATTGAATTAGGTGCAAAAGCTTGGGACAACTATGCTCATGGAATAGAAAACGCAAAGAACAAAACAATTGAGCATAGAGATTCTCTTATAGCTGAAGGCAAAGTTATACAACAAAACTCTGCCTTTGTAAAAGAAAATGCAAAGGACATTGACACTATTGCAAGAAAACAAAGAGAATATGCTAAGCTAGACCAGTCTAAGATGTCTGCCGAACAATTGGCTGATATGCAAAAAGTCAATCAAATGGCACAAAAACTAGCAGAAATATTCCCTACCCTAGTATCTGGTTATGATAAGAATGGCAACCCTCTACTATCATTGTCCACAGATGCTGACTCATTAATAAAGAAATTAGAGTCTGCCGAAAACAAGAAAAAAAGACTTATTGAAGCCGACAACAGAACTATTTTCTCCAAAAACTCTGACCTAATGAGAAAAGGAGAAAGAGCTGGTAATACAGGCGGAGTGCTAAAACAAATAGCAGATGCAAGTAAAGGCTTTGAGTATAAGGGTCTACTGGATGGTGTGTCTGGACAAAAAATTAGATATGCTTCTAGGGCTGAACAAGCCTTTAGAGAAGCGTCAAGATATACAGATAATCTTGTAGAGATAAGGAAAAACTATAAGAAAAACTATGATGCCTTAGAGAACACAGTTAATAACAGTCTACAAAAATGGAATAGCTATACACAAAAATATGATAAGGCTAATGGACAAAACACAGAATTTGCACAGAAATTAATCCCTGATAAGAGAGCTTTTAAGTCATTAACAGATAATGGCAAGGAAGCAGTTGCAGAACTTAGTTCTTTAATGCAATGGGGTAAATCAACAAATATTGACAGGGATATTAGCCAATTAATATCTTTAGGTAGTAAGGCTAGTCCAGAAAAGATTAAGGCTTATGGTAAAGAGTTACAGAAACTGAACGATATCTATAGAACTGATAAGGATTATAAAGCCTATTCACAGGGTGTTGACAAGTTAGCTGAAAAGTTAGCTAGAGCTGGTGGTGGAGCTGCCAAAAGCTGGGCTGACAAACTAAAAGATGTTCAGAGAGGTTATTCTTCTTTTGAGGAACAACAAGAAACTGAATACATGAAAAGACATGGTGCTAAACCATCTGATTTTGAGTTTGGTACAGATGCACAAGCTGCTTTTGCTGATAAAACACTACAAACATTCAGAGCTTTAAAAGAAGCTATGGATGGCATAATGAATGCAGGTAGCAGAGATGATGTCCTTGCTAATTGGGAGCAAATGGCTAAGAATGAATCTTTACCAAGCTATCTTAGAAATGTTGGTAAAGAGCTAAGTAAGACAGGAAATGCTTCTCAATCTGCTCAAAAGGGTGTCTCAAAGGTTTTAAATGCTCTACAAAATGCGAACACTTCTAATGCTGGAGAGCGTAACAAAGTATCTCAATTCTTTAAAGACTTATCAAAGTGGGATGGAAAGAGTGATATAAAGCTTAATAATGGGGATATTGTTAAAGCCAATGAATTGTTGTCTATGTACAACAACAATATCCAGAAAGCAAGAGAGTCTGGAAAGATTGGTTTAAAGGATGTCATAGATGAAGGTAGGCTTCAAGCTCACCTTAATAGCGTTGATGAATTCTATAAGAATCAAAAGATAGAGATACCTATTGATGTCAAACTTAAACTTGCCCAAGAAGGGCTGACAGACAATCAGTTAAAGGAGATTGAAGCCCAAGTCAAGGAGTGGGGTCTAAAGGACGCAGAAGCTAATAAGTTCCGAGAAAATATGGCTCCTTTTGCAAAAACAAATAAGTCAAATGAGGAAAAGCTAAGAGCCTACTCTAATTCCGATAAAGCAGTTAAAGATGTTATTGAGGGTGGTTTTACAAGCCAAATAGACAAGATGTCTAAATACAACTCTCAAATTAAAAGTATGGCTGATAACTATGCAAAGCTAACTGGAAAAGGAAAAGAGTTTGTTCAGAGTCTAAACAATGAAAAAGACTGGACATCATGGATGAAACAATTCGGTAGTCTAAATTCTGGGCTACAAGGAATAGTCAATAAGTATGGTATGGACTCTAGTGGTATGGCAGCTATGCAAAAGACTTATGGTATGGCTAAAGGTCTAGGGTTTGGTGATGAGAAAATAACCAAAACTATTGACTTCATCATTAATAAAGAAGGTATTGGAGCTTTTACACAAATACAAGCTTTATTAAGTAGTATCCCAGACAAAAAGACTAAGTCTATATTGTTCCAATTACTAGGTGGCGAAAAGGGTCATGAAGTTCTCCAACAGATGCTTATGATAGACCAGGCTATCCCAGACCAAAAGATAAAGTCTATAATAGTCAGTCTTATCTCCAATACAGACGCCTTTAAAAAGGGAGAAATACAGACTGCTGAACAGTTGTGGAACGCTATACCAGATGATGTTAAAAAGACTCTCACATTCAATGCTGATACAGGACAGATTACTGGTGCGATTAATGATGTTACTGCAGCCGCAAAGGGAAAGAAAGCAACAGTACCTGTTGACGCAAATACCAATAATGCGAATAAGAAAATCAATGATGTAGGTAAGAATAAGAAGGCTACTGTAAAGTTAGATGCTGACACTAGTGTTGCAGACGAGAGGATAAAGAATCTAACTAGTAATGCACTAATGGTTAATTTAAACAACCCTACTCCTGTGAAACCTCCAACATTCAGTACCTTGCTCCGTCTAGTCCAAATATTGCAACTGGAGGGGCAACAAACTTTAAGTTTAATGTAGGAAAAATTCCAGATATCTTTGGTATGTTAAAGGGCAAAATCAAAGACTTTAATGTCCCTATTAACTTTAAAGCTCCTATTGGTGGGGTTTTGGCTGCTACAGCAGGTATAAAAAATGCTGTAAGAGGTGTAAAGGGGAAGAATGTTGATTTAAAAGCAAATGATAATGCGAGTGGTACTGCAGGAAAAGTAAAGGGTGCAGTAAGTAGTATCCCTTCAAAGAGGTCTGTAACCCTAAAAGCTGTAGATGAGGCAAGCGGTGTTATTAGTAAGGCTATACATGCATTAATGTCATTCGGTGGGGCTAGGACTGCATCAGTAAAAGCTGAATTTATATCTGTTTTCAAAACTGTCAAAGAAACAGTAGGTGGCATGATAGATAAAGCAAAAGATGCGTTGTTTGGGAAAGGGTCTAAACAACCTCCTAAAAAACAGAACCCTAGAGGGGGGTTTAGTAGCTTATAGCTTGCCAACAGCTAAAACTACTCAATTAAACCCATTAATCGGTAAGCCTATATCTTCTGCTGGTATAACAAGTGTAAACGGAAACCCACTAGCAGTACCTCAATCTGGCAGTGGTGGTTCTCTAAGAGGACAGCCTGTAATAGATGACTACACAGCACAGGTTGAATCGTTCAATCTAAAGGTATTGAACGGATACCTTTACAAGCAGATAACTTATGTTGATAGACTTAAATTCTCTTTAAAGGATGTTGCTAACGGATTTAAGGAAAGCGTTGACATTCTAGCAGAGTTTGAAAGAGCTTTAACAAGAGTTGAGCAAGCCACTAAAAAGATAGACCTAAAACTACAAAGAGCTAGAGGGTCGCAAAGATTATCTTTACTTGACCTGCAAAGACACCAGTTTAGAGAGTATAAGAGAAGGTTAAACAATGAGTTACCTACTGTTATACAAAAGAGGGACTGGGAAAGAAGCGAGCTAAGGAAGCAAGGTGTTCAGTTTGCGAAAGACGGAACTTTGACTGCTAATGGTTTTGCCATGAGGTTGAAGTGGAAAAAAGAAGAAGCTGAAATCGACAAGAAGCTTGAGAAAGCTAAGGATAAAGAGAAAAAGAAACTAGAAGAAAAGAAAAAGTTGCTAGCTGATAATGTTAGATTGCTAGAAGCCTATGAGCAATCAGTCGATAAAATTGCTGATATAGACTATAAGATGGAAGAAATGGACATCAAGATAGAAAGCAATATTGACGAAAAACAAAAGGTTGTTATCGAAGCATGGCATGAGAATTTTGATGCTGTAACCAAAATAATGGAAAACAGTATTCAAAGACTATCTAACTCACTAGCAATTTTAGACATTAAATTCAAGTATGCTTTTGGCTCTGATAGATTAAGTATTTTAGATGCACAAATTAGCAAGTACGAACAAATGCAATCCCAGTTGCAAAGCAATATTAGTGCATTGAATAATCTGAAAGACAATCTAAAAACTCAACTATCTGGATATGGATTCCAGTTTAGTGGAGATGATATATCAAACTACCAAGAGGTTATAAATAAATTAAACAATACTTCTTCCCTATATAGTGAGATTAAGGGATTGGCAGAAAAGTATTTTGATATAACAGAAAATAGACTTCCTTCTATCGCTAAGGATTGGGAAGATTATAATTCTAAAATCAAAGACACTAACAAGACTAAGTTAGAAGATGCCAAGACTATTGAGGACAAGATAATGTCTATGTTGAAGAAATCAACGGAAGATAGAATTAAACTGATAGAAAAAGAAGTAGACGCAAGAAAAGAATTAATAGAAAAGAGAAAAGAAGAATTTAACGCAGCAAGGAAAGAAGCCGATTATCAAGATGATATAGCTGAAAAGATGAAAGACCTTGAATCTCTTAGAAAGAAACTTGAGATTTACTCAAGAGATACTTCTCAAAAGGGGCAAAAGGAATATCAGAAGCTACAAGATGAATATGATAAAAAGCAGAAAGACCTAAGAAAAGCAGTAGAAAACCACTCTGCTGACGCTGTATTAAAGAGCTTTGATGATGACTCTAAGAGATTGGATAATCAGTTAAAGCAAGAAAAAGAAAAGCAAGACAATCCTAATGAGGAAAACGAACTTAGACAGAAAGCCCTACAAGCAATCTCTACTGGTGTAGTAGATATAAATGGTACTATGGTTGATTTAAAGAAAGCTTTAATCGACTATATGAACCAGTATGAAGGTGGTTTAGGTTCTATGGGTGCTTATGACAAGGCTGAAATGCTTGCCAAACTAGAAGATGCTAGACGAGTACCTGGCAATTACTCTCATATCTTAGACAGGATTGGAATACAGGGAGATTTAAATACAGGATTTATCCAGTACGATAAGTTTAGAGAAATTGCTAATAAGAATAGCAATAATACTGTAACTCAAAATATCGGTTCATTAGTTACTATCAATGGTAATATAACTGAAAGCTTTTGAAAGTAAGGTATTAAAGATTGTACAGGAAGAAATGAAAAGAACAACAAAAAAATATAATTGGGAACATGGGATAGGGCAACCTATCCCCTACCCTTTATATAAGGAAGTTGGTGATTTTTTTATAATAGATAGAAAAAAATACAACTAGACTCAAAGAAAAATAGATTATACTGTAATCTTAAAAACAATTAGTGGAAAACCATTGGGGCAAATTCCACAAAATGCTATAAAAAGAAATATCGAAAGATATAAACTCAATTTACACAATTAATTTAAAAATACCTAAATTTTTATATGGATTTATTAACTTTTGAAGAAAAAAATATCCTTTATTTAAAGAAATAAAGAATGAAAGACAAATTGAGGTTAATAATTCGGAAGTATTCGTCATTAAATCAATAGAGGTAACTGGTGATGAATATTTAGAGATAAAAGGAAAATCAAGACAAGTTCGTCTTAAAGATATAGATATGGAATTGGAAGATGTTGCTTATTCCCTTGTAGATAAGAGCAATGACAAAGACCAATTGTGTTTATCAGACCATCTTCAAGAGGAAACTGGGTGGACTATACGGGCTACGGATTTAGTTAGGTATGAGTTCCCTGCAGACCCTTATATAGATAGATATAAGAGGATATTAGTTAACCTAAAGAAAAGAGCTGAAATTGATGAATCACATGAGCAATATGCCTTAAAGACTAAACAGATTAGTGATTTAATTGAAAAAGATAAGAAGGAACTAAAAGAAGCCTTAGCAAAAGATATTGAGAAAAAATCAAGACAGCTACAAGAAGATGGGTTTGAGTTGATTAAGACTAGACTCTCTGAAAAGAAAGCAAAATTAGAGGAACTAATCACTAAAGTAGATAATATTGGCTCTCCTACTCTTGATTTTGAAGACGAGTTTAATAAATTAAAGATTAAGCCTAAAGTCAGGTATATTGAGAGTGTTAACAAAAAATGGCTAGATTTCATAGAAAAGGACATTTGTGAGTCCTACGAGTGTTGCGTTGACTACGATACAGCTAATAAAAGTGTCCTTTTATTTATGGAAGAAGAAATGGTAGACCATATTGGACTTTACCTCTCAAAAAGATAATTATATTAAATCTCTTGAGCAAGAATATGATACAGATAAATTAGTTACCAGATTAGTAGTTGAAGGTAACGAGGATATGGATATCATAAGTGCAACATGTACTGGAGAGAAATATTTAGAAGATTACTCTTATTTTATGGATATAAATGAGATGTCAGATGGGTTGAAAAATGCTCTCATTAAATACTATGATATGGTCGAGAAAAGAGAGCCTATTTGGAGATTATATGTTGATGAGATAAATCATAAAGAAAACCAAAAACAGCTTCTCTCTCATGACTTTATTGCAGTAGAATCGGCATTATATAATCTAAACAATGAATTAGAATTGTACAGTCTGCCACCTAAAGACAAAAGAGATTGTCGCTAAGATAGTAGCTGCCATTACTCAACATCAAGACAAGAGAATAGAGATTAAAAATGCTATAGATAGATTAGAAGAATTGATTAAAAAAATCTTAAAAAGCTAGAGATAATATAACAATTTTGTGTAAAAAGCCTACTGCAACAGATGATAATGGTCATCTAATCTTCACTCCTGCTCTACTTAACGAGTTAAAGGAGTATATTTATACAGAAACATACAAAAATCCTTCGTTTTTGACAGAATATATTGAAGATTTGATGGTTCTCTCTAAAAGAATATTAAGAGATAAGAGCCACCCTACTAAAAAATGGGATATAGATGTGGCTAATTTTTTGAGTAGATTGACAAGCGTTGACGGATTGAGCTGGGCAGGTAACTTAGCTTTAGGTGACTTAATCATACTCTATGATAAAGATGAAAATGTAGAAGAATTTGTCTACTTTGTGGGGTACACTCACAATGTTTCAGATAACAGTTTAAAGATAAGGTTATCCAACAAGAAAACTGAAAAAGAAGATGGGTTGACTATAGCTGATTATTTGACTTCTGCCAAAAACTCAATGAGAGATATAGAGTCAAAGAAATATTTGGCTATGCAACAAAAATACAAGAGATTAAATGTACCTAGAGAATTTATAGCTAAGTACAACGAACCAAAAAAGAAAAGACCAAACGGAACAATAATTGATTAAAGGAGTGATAACATGATTCAAGACAATTCCCCAGCATTAGGTTGGGTTAGATTGGCAAATGGTGTAGTATCTTTTCATAACAAACTATACTTCATTCCTTCTGATTGTACTGTTAAAAAATATATCTATTGGAACTCCTCTACTCCAGACAGATTTGAATTTTCAGATACAATTTTTAGAGGAAAAATTCAATAGATTTTTGGTTGTGATTAATGATAATGGACAAAGTACCATATGTCATTCTAAGACAGAATACTTTAGTATCTCATTTAATTCTGAATCACAGACCAAGATTGAACAAAAGATACATGGTGTATTCAAAGAATTTACAGATGAAAAAGGTAGAGTTAACAAGCAATTCTCTAACATTATAGAGAAACACAATGAGATTTCTCAAACAGTTGGTGAGATACAAGAATCTCAAGGTAGTTTAGTCCAAAAAACAACTGTACTTGAACAGACTGCTGATGGAATAAGACAAACCATTGAAAAGAATACTAGAGAATACAAAAATACAGAGTTTTCAGAGAAAATTATCGCAACATATACTAACTTTATAGGAGAATATGGTCAATTAAGCAATGTATTTAATATGATTAGTGCCGATAATAAGCTAGATATAGGTGAGGAAAAACAGTTAAGATTCAGGATTGACAATTGCTACAAAGCATATGAAGAACTTGTTGCTTTATGGAAAAAAATGCCAGAAAATGCTTCGTTTTTTAGGCAAGACCAAAGAAGATTTAACTAAGATATTGAATGATTATAAAAATGATATAATCATACAGAGAAATGCACTTAATACCCTATTAAATGATATTATAACCTCTGGGGATATAAACAATACGAACAGAACATCTATAGTAGGATATATTGGGAGTATAATAAACAAGACATCTTTACAGAAAAAGGGGCTTACGTCTATGTTTTCTGATGGCGAAGGTGGAAAATCTATTGATTTAATTAGCGAATTAATCTTAAATAGCCAAGTGAGTGGGTTTGAATATGTAGAAAAGATAAATAATTTGACAACTAGGTATTCAAACTTAAAAAGTATCTTTAGATAAGATTAATTCAGAGGTGTTTGACTCTCAAACAGGCAAAAGTAAAATAGAACAAAAAGCTAATGAGATACTTGCCGAAGTCAAAAGTAAAAATGATTCCTTATCTTCAAGAATTGTACTTCTTAAGAATAGTATTAAAACCAAAGTCGGTACAGAACAGCTTTATACTGCTATTGAGCAAAACAATGAGAATATAGTATTTAATTTCAGAAATGGAATTAAAGATAAGGCTACACAAGGAGCTGCAAGAGAGTCTTTGACAAAAGCCAGCGATAAAAGAGAAGTAGGAGGACAGTTTTTTTATTATTTTGACGAGGATGGAGTAGCAGATGGTTATTTTGAAACAAAGACTTTAGGCGACATAGTTTTTAACGAAGAAGGATTGACAGTTAATAAGGGATTTATTGCTACAGATACCCTTACAGTTCCTTATGGACACTTCCCTTTAATCAAGCTTTTTGGGGACAAAAACAAAAAATATTTTCCTGAAGATGCTTACCCATCTGTGGATGCCACTCATAAGAATAATACAGGTTTTGGAGATAGGATTCGTTTAAAGTGGAGAAATGACTGTTATATATCAATTGGTGGTAGAAAGACTGGCTCATTTAATGTTTTTGTTCATGACTATGCATATGGAGAAAGTGCCTTATTCAATGTTAGTGATATAGGTATATTCTATAAAACTTATGGAGTAGGATACCTGGTCAAAGAAGGTACAAGCCCTGATGACCCAAAAGGAGTATCTATTGTATTTCCTGGCTGGGGAAAGTTAAGAATTTTAAAATCTGGAGCTATGAAGTTTGAGTCTACAAGAAAAGGAGATTTAACAGATGAGTTTGCATGGAATCATTAAGGAGAGAAAATTATGGATTTAGATAAAGATATATACTTACAGGTAGTGTTGCAAAAAGTAAAGCAACTAGAAGAAGATAGTTTATTACTTAATGCTATGATTATACAGAAGAACCAAGAAATAGAAAAGCTAAATGATGAACTATCTGAATATAAAAATGCCAAAAATGAAGAAGAATAAAGAGGTGGTTCGATGGCAAATATAGATAAGATATACCCTCTTACTATTGACTTATTAGAAACAAAACAAACTTCTTTACAAAAAAACATAATGTTTAATGAAGAAGATAGAAATACAGCTTTCATCAATGCTGAAATCAAGAATGGTGGAGAGATTGTAGACCTAACTGGTGTAACAGTACATTTAAATACTCTTGCTCCAGATGGTGAGATTAAACAGAAAGAATTGTCTGTTATCGACTTAGCTAAAGGAATAGTCAAATTAGAGTTCCAGAAAGATATGTTGAGTTCTTCTGGACTCTTAAGATTCCAAGTTCAGTTTACCAAGGCAAGCAAAATCACAGTATCTCCCTCTTACTTTATCAAGGTAGATGAAGCGAATGTTACAGATGAGGTTGTGCAATCTCAAGACTCCTTCCCTATTCTAACTCAAATGCTAAACAGGGTTGAGTCTGGGTTAAATACCTTGACTACTATAGCACAAAGTGAACAAAGTAGGGTTGATGGAGAAAAAGAAAGAGTTAAATCTTTTAAAGAGATGAAACAAAACATCTCTACTGAATTACTGAAGATTGATACCAAAATTTCCAACTCAACAGAGTTAGGTATGGAAAGATTAAAGCAAGACCTAAATACAACAGTAGAAACTAAATTAAATCAGAAGGTGTCCGAAGTTGATACTACAGTCAATAACAAGATTGATGAAATCACAAGAAAAGACACAGAACTATCACAGAAACTAAAACAAGATGTTGCAAATGCTATCCAACAAATACCAAGTAAAGATGAATTAAAAGGTAGAGATGGTAGAGATGGAACATCTATTATTGTTTTAGGAACAAAGAATAATGCAACTGAGTTACCTAAGACTGGAAACAATATAGGAGATGCCTACATTATCAACAGAGAGTTACATATATGGACTAAGGAAAATAAGTGGGCTAATGTTGGTAGCTTTAAAGGCGATAAGGGTGATTCGGCATATGATTTATGGATAAAAAAAGGGTAATTCTGGTTCAGAAGATGTATTTGTTCAGAAGATACATAATGCTATAAACTCTGCTGAAAGAATCACTCAAGGTGTTGCTAGATTAGAACAGTATGACACCACTATGCAGGGGTATGCTCAAAAAGAAAATGAGAGAAATACTGCTGAACAAACTAGGATTCAAAATGAGAATACGAGAGTATCTCAAGAAACTTCAAGACAAGGGCAAGAAACTGAAAGAGATAAAAAGGAAAGGCAGAGAGTTACTGCTGAATTATCAAGGGTTGAGTCATTTAACCACTATAAACAGACCTTTGATGATTGGATAGCAAATAAATCTCAATTTAAGGGAGATACTGGTAGAGGGCTAATCTTTAAGGGTGTAGTTGAAACTAAGTCTGCCCTACCTCAAACAGGCAACGAACAAGGCTTTGTTTATGGAGTTAAGTCTGGTACTGATAAAGGACTTTACATCTATTCAGACTCTAATCAATGGTCTTATATGGGAGAAATAAGAGGTGCTGACGGAGAAAGTGTGTCTATTCGTGGTGAGTATTTCTATATCGGAGAGAACAACACTAATGTAAAGGTACATAGCGATGACTCTTTTGTTAAGGCAGAAGTTGTATTAGGCAATACTTTAAAACTGACTAAAGGCAATAAGTTAACCACAGAGATACCTCTAGGAAAGTCTTATGAAAACGCCACGATTACTAAAGATGTATTGATGAGTTCTGCTGATAAGAAAGCTTTAGAAGATATAAAGAAAGATATTCAGGCAGCCACAACTAAGCTAAATGATATGGCTGGAAAACTATAAAGGAGGGGTATTATGGGTTTAACTGAAAGTGTAAACAATTTTGATACAAAATTAAATCAAATCACTGCAGATATATATAAAGAAGTTGAAAAAATTACAGGGAATCCTCTGGAAGCCGAACAAAAGAAACTATCTAATTTAATACCATTCTTAAGAGATGTATATTTAACCATAGCTGCTTTAAAGCAATCCAAAAAGGAGCTTGAAACAACTGTCAAAAAATTCCAAGAAAGAGGAGATGAATTATGTAAAGCTACAACAGAACGGACAGGGCGTAAATTTTCACCAATTGTAAAACCAAATGATTTAAATTCGCTATACGTCTATATAGTAAATGGAGATTTTACGCACGACTGGGCCAATAAAAACTTAGATATAGTTTGGAGCAACGCAATATATCCTAATTTGCAGAATGCTGGAAAATGGAGAACTAAACTGAATGGAAAATATGTAATGAAGTGTAGTATATCTTTTTCAAATGGAGAGCAAAGGACTATGTTGGAAGCCGCTGAAAGACCTGTTGATTCAGAGCAATATCTTAATTATGTAAACACAAAAGAAATCATGCTTGTCGAGTAAATTAACGGAGGTAATCAATGATAGAATTTTTACATACATTTATATTTGATGCTAAAAAAGACCCAGATGTGTGTTTTCAAACAATAGTAGATGGTAAAATCTCAAAAGATATTCCAACTATTCACGCTGGTGAGACATCAAGAGGAATGAAGGTAATCTTGTCTAACTTTAAGTATGACGAAAACATACAATGTTATGCTTACTTCAAGGTTACTGGTAATGATAAAGTATTGAGAGTCCCGCCTCATAATAGAGTTAAAAATACCTTTGACTTCTACTTCCCTACTATGAGTGAGGGGAAATATGAGTGTGAAATAGTGGTATCTCAAGACAAGGCAGTTATATCTTCTGGAGTGTTCCAAGGAAAGTGTACGAGGGCTATTCGTTCAGTTTTTTTTAGTGAAATAACTCTTGTTGATAATGCTGAAACAATCATAAACACATATGATAAGTATTCAAAACTGTTAAAGCAAGAGTTGGATAAATTAAAGAATCTTAATCTTGAAACTCTAAATGAAGATATTCACGCCATTAAGACACAATTTGAAGAATTAAGAAAGAATCCTACAGATAAGGCTTTTGTATATAATCAAGATACCTTGTCTGATACATGGAATATAGAACATAACCTCAATAAGTTTCCATCTGCAACAGTTGTTGATACAGGTGGTAATACAGTTTATGGTGATTGTATCTATACAGATAAAGACAATTTAGTTATTAAATTTAGCCTTCCCGTTTCTGGAAAGGCTTTTTTAAATTAATAAAAACATATAAGGAGATTTAAACAATGAAGATACTAAACAATTTAGATTTAACAGGTAATCAACTGCTTAACGCTGTACTTCAACCATTAACACAAGCACCTCTTGACCCACAAGCAGGACAGGTTTATTACAATCTTACAGACAAGAGGGCTTACATATATACTGGTGCAGTTTGGTTAGCTATGGATGCTAAGGACGCTTCTCCTACTGCAGTTAGTATAGTAAATACTATAAATGACGGAACTGCTCTTATTGAGATAAGCAAGATTAAGGATTTAGTAACTAAGCTAAGTGCTGCCAATATAGTTGCTACCATTAATGATGGTAATGAGAACATTAACGCAGAAAGAATCAATGGTCTTGCCAATGCTCTTGATGGTGCTAATATCGTATCTAAGATTAATGATGGAACTTCTAAAATTAACATTAATAAGATTGATGGTTTAGAAGAAAAGCTAACACCAGATAAGATAGTAGATAGTGTAATAGCAAGTGACAAGACTATCCCTACAAATAAGATTACAGGCTTAGACATTGCCCTAGCTGGTAAAGTTACAGACCAAGAAGCACAAAATAAGGCAAATACTGCCTTACAACAGGCTAAAGAATTTACTACCGCTGAAATCAATAAGTTGATAAATGGTGCTGGTGAAGCTTATGACACTCTTAAAGAGTTAGGAGATTTGATACAGTCTAATAAGGGTATAGCAGAAGCTCTAACTACTCAAATAGGAAAGAAAACAGATAAGTTTACTAAGGTTATTGGTGATGGTGCTAATAAAGAATTTACTGTTGAACACAACCTAAATTCACAAGATGTTTTCGTAACAGTTAGGGAAAATGAAGCTCCATTCTCACAGGTATTGGCAGATATTGAGTTAACAGATGAGAATAATGTAAAGATTAACTTTGCAAAAGCTCCAGAACAGGACAAATATAAGGTCATAGTGATTGGATAAGAGGTGAATAGATGAAGGTATTAGGACTAATAGAACAAGATTTAGATATAGTATCTAAGGAGTATGTTGATAACAAAGTTAAAGAAGTTGCTAAAGTTGATGATGTTGCTCCAGAAGGATATGTAAAGCTTGACCTTCTTAGCTTATGGGCAGTATATGAGTTAAACTCCGGTATTCATAAGAGAGATTATGACGCTTTTGGCTTTGAAAAACTTCTTCAAAAGTGTATCACAAAAGAAAAAACGCATCTAATATCTCCTGATATTGATGTTGAAAAACATTCCTTAATTCCATCAAAGCTTCTTGATGTAGTTAAAGCAAATCCTATATGCTATATCAGAGAAGTTGATTATCTGGATGATGTATACAGTTATTTTGAGCGAACTATACCAAGTCCGAATTCTAAGATAAATATACTTGTGTCGATATTATGGGCTGCTCTTAAAGGAAAAGGGGAAGGACATACCAAAAAAGAACAGATATACGAAGATATATTTGAGTTATTAAAAAATTTTATAGCAGGCGATGGCAAAACACCTATTGGAGATTTAAAAGGCTATTCCGGAGAGCCTTTGTCTAAAGACGAAGCAGGATTATCCCAGTTAATTGAAGAGAATCTAGATATATATGCTAATCCACTGTATCTTAATACTGAAATTGACAATGTAATAGATGCAATATTGTCTAGTGGCTCTGGAGAAGTTAAAAATCCCAACCTACAAGGATATATAAGGTTAGACCTTATTTCTCTTATAATGTTTCTCCCATCAGAAGAACAATGCAAAGCAATGGGGACTACTCGTGAGGAAATTGCTGATATGTTTTTAGAGTCTGCAATGGATTCAGAGGGCATAAGTATTAGAAGTAAACACGAATATACAACCCTTACTATTGAAAAATTGAGTGAAATCGCAAAAACAGACCAAGTAGTATATGTTGATAGAAGTATTTTTTTATCTCTGATAGCGGATATAGAAAATATGACCACTTCTACTACGGAAAATCCTCAACTTAAAGACTATATAAAAGTCAATATCCCTACACTATATATGATATATAGTTTGATAAAAAGTAGTCTGCCTAAAAACGCACATTTAGATGTAACTCCAGATGATTGGGTTTTAGCAACGCTATCTCTAAGTGTAGATAAGGATAAGAAGGATATCAAGCCAGAGGGAAAAACTATATTAGAACTTTCAAATACTGTTCGTGAAGCATATATCCTTAAATCACAGTTTGACGACTTAATCACATCAGCAATAAGGGAAGATTTTACACCTATTGGCAAGAGAAAAGGATATGAGTTAATGAAAACTCACTATGCCATATATTTATTCTCTTTGGCTCACAGGGTAAAAAATAGTAGATTAGGACAAAATCAACAATTCTTTAAACTTATCAAAGACGGATATAGTATCAATGAATATGATGAAAGAAAAACTTTAGTTAATAACTTAGGTTTTACATATGACGAGTCTGCTCCAGAGTCAAGCTATGATATAGATGCTCTAAGCAACTTTACCAACAAGCACCCAGAAATATATGTGCCTACTGAATTTACCGATTATGTCAAAGGTACTGCCGAAAGCACTATGGAATTGTTCGGTGCAGTAACAAATTTGATGGCATTCTACGAAGCACATCAAAATGACCCTAAGATAAAAATTGTAACTCCAAATGAATATAAGATAAATCGTAAAGACCCAGATACTCTATATATCGTAAAGGAGAGTTAATATGATTCAAGATGCTAAAGATATTAAAATAGGAGAAACACAGGTCATTGAAGTCTATCTAGGCAGTGAACTTGTCTGGAAACTAGGTGGGGTCGATAGAGAGTGTTCAGGGGTTATATATACCAGTAATGCATTTGACAGGGTTTATGGTGATGGACGTAGAGCATTTGATATGATTGAAAAGGTAGTCCTTAAGGATAAAGGTCAAGGTAAATTTGATATAGATATTTACACCAAACCCTTTATCCTGAATAGGTATAACATTTTCTATATAGAAGCTATCAAGCCTGTATTTGGAGGTATTGAAGCTGTGTCATATGAAAGACAAAAGCTTACAAATGCGAAGTTTAGTTTTAAAGATGTAGGTTTTACTTCCCACGCTGACATTAAGGAGCTAAAAAATGTACTATATACTGCATTCTACATCACAGATGTTGTAACAGATGAAGAACGTAGGAAGTATCAAAAGAGAACAAGCTCTAGTGATAGTATGAGGTTTATAGCAATAGGAGATAAAAAATAAACAATAGATAAAGGAGAGTAAACAAAATGACAGCAACATATGTATTTGATTTTTTTAGGACTTGCACAAGTACACAGGAGTGCAGAGTTCTTTTTGTATTGGCATTAATCGCCATTGCCATGGTAGTGGATTTTATCACAGGCACAATAGCAGCCTTTATAAATCCGAATATTGATTTTAAATCGAAAGCAGGAATTAATGGGATTTTAAGGAAGATAGCCAGCATGATGGTTTTGATAGTGTTCCTTCCAATTAGCACATTACTACCTAATGGGACAGACATGGCATTGATATATACACTATATGTAGGATATTTATTCTTTGAAGTTAAGTCTATCATAGAAAATATAGAAAAAAATGGTACAGATACAACTTTTATTTAAGAATATATTAGAAAAAAATATCCAATAACAAAATAAAAAAATGATTAATCAATATACAAGGGTAGTCTTAGTGCTACCCTTTATTTTTTTGAAGGAAGTGATAAATAATGACTAAACAAGATATATTTATCGACAAAGTTAAGACTTTAGCTATTGAAGGTTGGAAAATAGGGAAAATCCTTCCAAGTGTAACAATAGCACAGGCTTGTTTAGAGTCAAAATGGGGCGAATCAGAGTTAGCGACTAAAGCTCATAATCTCTTTGGTATCAAGGCTAAGAAGGACTGGAAGGGCGAAAGCTACACAGTTAGAACTGCTGAATATGATAAGGATAACAAACAATTCTTTATTAATGCTCCATTTAGAAAATACAACAGTTGGGATGAATCACTTTTAGACCATGCCAAATTCTTTCATACCCCAGACTGGAGAGAAGAAAATTACAAGAGTGTTATAGGGGAAACTGATTACAAGAAATCTTGTAGAGCATTACAGTCATCTGGCTATGCTACAAGTCAAGACTACGCAAATATGCTTATAGAATTGATAGAAAAATATAAGCTATATGAGTACGACAAAGATATTAATAAGGACTCCTCTACTCTACCCCACTCTACTGAAAAAGAAAATTATGACTTAGTAACCTACTCCAATGAGATTGATGAAATCCCAGCCAGAATGATTACTAAGAATTTATATATACCCAGTTTAAGTGTTGATTTATACAACACAGTTAAAGACAGATACCACAAAGTCTTGCATGTTGGTGGCTCTAATGCTCCATCTGGTGCTGTCAAGGTCATAGCTGGTAAAGACAGAGATGAAACTATTGACTTAGTTCAACAATTTATAAAAGAAAATAGAAAGTAGGATTCATATGGAAGAAATTAAAGTAAATATATTTGATAAAGAATTATATAAAAAGAATTTAGAAGAAAACACTTTTCCTAGTGAGGGAGATTTTGAGAACCTTTCTAAAGAAGATATTCAAAGACTAAAGGAAGAAGGATTGATATAATGAATGGCGTAATTTGTGGTGTACCAATAGAAGATTTTCCAGTACCAAGTTGGAACAGAGGTATAAAGATGACATACAGAATGACTCCTAAAGGTGTAGTTGTTCATAATACATGGAATACTGCCAAGGCTAAAGCAGAAGCATCATATATGGTAGGTAATCCAAAATGGGTTAGTTTCCACTCTGTTGTAGATGAAGAAAAGGTAATAGAATCTATCCCATTTAACTACAACTCATGGCATTGTGGAAACCAATATGGTAATACAAACTATATAGGTGTAGAGATAGCAAGGTCTAAGAGTGATGAAGCAACATTCTTAAAGGCAGAAGATAATGGTGCTAAGTATATAGCTGGTATATTAAAGAAATATGGTTGGGGCATTGATAAACTCTACTCTCACCAACAGATGAGTGGTAAATACTGCCCTCATAGAACTTTAGACTTAGGCTTCGAGAGATTTAAGAATAAGGTTAGAAAATACCTGGGTGAAAATGTCACATCTAACCCAGTAAATACTAATACTGACCAGTCAGAATATATTGTGGTTAATGGTGGATATTCAGTCAAAACTAGTACACCTAATGACACTTTAACTATAAGAGAAAATCCAGATGCCAACTCTAAGAAGATAGGAACGTATAGAGATGGTTCTGTTATATATGTAGAAAAAGTATATAAATCTAGTTCTAATGGTACATGGTACAAGATACCTAAAGTTGGCTTTGTGTCTGCTAAATACTGTGTTGAAATACCATCTACACCTAAGAAAGATGAGGTTAAACCATCTGTTCCAGTAGAAAAGGAAGATATTAAGCCTAAAACAGACTATCAGCTTGTCCTTTACAACAACAATGTAGATAGAAACTATGCTGAAAGAATAGAGCTTGAATTAGCTATACCTAAAATGCACCTTGAGGACTATCTAAAGGTTAAGGATAAATATACTAAGGCTATCTTCGTTGGCGGATATAAAGATATTCCAGAAGTATCTCTTAGATTAGCTGGTGCTGATAGAAAAGAAACTGAAAGTAAAGTTGAAGAATTTATAAAGAATAATAGATAGGGGAGCTTTCCTCTATCTATTTCTATACAAAGGAGAAAATTATGGCAAAAAGAAGAAATGTTTATAATGTTTTTTTCAGACAGAAGAAGTCCTGCAAAAGATAAATAAACATAATAAAGAAAATAATAGAAGAATACGGACTTGAACTAAAAAGCTAAGAATAAGTCTGCAGGAACTATAGTTCAATATCTTAACGATTTAAAGATATTAGCTTGTTACATATGTGAGTATGAGAACAATGTACCTTTCTATGAAGTTACTAGAAAACAATTAAGGAATTTTGTTTTAGAGATGCAGGAAAGAGATATGTCCACTGCTAGACTAAATAGAATGCTATCATCTATAAGGACTATGTATGATTTTGCTGTTGATGATGAAGATTATGAGGATTTATATTTAAAGAATCCTGCAGCTAAAATCAAGGGCTTAGCTAACAAGAAGGTTAGAGATATTGAGTTTTTGACAAGAGAAGAAGTGGATAAGCTATATGATTATCTAATGAAAGAAAAACTATACCAACAAGCCTTGTTATTAGCTTTGCTAATAGATACAGCAGCAAGAAAAAATGAAGTTTACCAGGTGCAAAAAGATAGCATTAAAGAAGATGATATTTTCACTAATGAGGTTATCGGTAAAGGTGGGAAGAAATTTGAGTTAGTATATAACTCTCTTACAGTGAGATACCTTTAAAAAATACATCAGACAAAGAGGTAAAGATAAAGAGAACTTCTTATGGTATAAAAAAGACCCTAATGGTAATATAAGAGAACTTAGTGTGAAATCTCTATATGACTGGGTAAAAGGTTGGAATGACTACTTAGAAGAAATAACCGGCAAAGAATATGATTTTAACATACATAGCTTTAGGCATACTGCCTTAGAATTACTAAGTACAGGAGAACACTATATATGTGAAAAGCATGGTGGAATCAAGGTAGATTTAGAGGTATTACAGGCTTTAGCCAACCATAATGATATGTCTACCACAAGCTCATACTTAAAGGAAAAGAAAAAGGATATGCTATTAGAGGTATTTAGACCTAGATAGGAGATTATATGACTAAGAGAACAAATGAATATTCAGAGATAAAACATGGAGATTACTTCACTAAAGAAGAATTTGACGAGTTAACTCTCCCTACTCCACCAGCTTATATAGACCAAATGAACATAGAATATATGTGGAACAATGGCTTTACTGGGAAGGATATTAAGGTAGCTGTAATAGATACTGGTTGCGATGTAGAGAATCACCTGCTAAAAGATAAGATTATCCATGTATGTAATTTATCTAATGATGATGAAGAAGATAGAGATAATGTTACAGATTACTTAGGACATGGAACTCATGTAGCCAGTCTAATAGCTGGAGATAAATACTTAGATGGTAGGTTTATGGGAGTTGCCCCAGATGTCCAATTAATGATATACAAGGTTGTGGATAAGAATGGTGTTGCAGACTATGATATAATAGGACAAGCCATATATGCAGCTTGCCAAAGAGGTGCTAATATAATTAATATCAGCTTAGGTGGGAATGTAGAAGCTCCACAGATACATGAAGCTATCAAGATGGCTAATAGGATGCAAGTACCTGTTGTGGGTGCTAGCGGTAACTCTGGAGATGGTAGTGATGAAACAATAGAAATACTATTCCCTAGTTGTTATGAAGAAGTGATACAGGTAGGTTCGATTAATGATAAACTTGAAATATCTTCCTTCTCTAATACTAACCAGTTTGTTGATTGTGTTGCTATGGGAGAAGAAGTAATAGGCTGCTCTTTTAATGATGGATTCAGAGTGTTGAGTGGCACATCACAGTCTGTTCCATTGGTTGTAGGTGCATTAGCACTATTAATGGAATGGTCTAAAAAGAATATGGAAGAAGATTAAGTGAGGTAGAGATATATTCTCTATTGATTAAGAATACTAAAAAGTATAGAAAATGTATCAAGAAATGCACAAGGTCATGGATATATATGTCTAAATCCCCATATAAGTAAAGGGAATATATCCTCTAATCCCCATATAAATGAAAATTAACCCTAAGATTTTACTCTAGGGTCTTTTTTATGCCTATAATAGTATTTCATTCATTACATCTACTGCTTGTCCCTTAGCTTCATCAACCAGGTGAACATATACTCTGTCTGTACAGTATTTAGATTTATGATTAAGCATCTGACCTACTGTCTTTAAGTCCATACCTTTATGGAAAAGATAACTAGCGTAGCTATGTCTTAAACCGTGGAATGTTACATTTTCAATACCTAAGCTCATCATGTATCTCTTAAACTGATTAGATAATGTTGCTGTAGGTATTACCTTAAAATTCTTGCCATAGAATAATAAGTTTTCATTATCCCTAAAACCAGTAGATATTTGCCATTCATTCCATTGTGCCTTGTATTCCTTTAAAGCCTTTACAATGAAGTCTGGCATTTTTACAACTAAGTCATTCTTATTTTTAGTGAATTTCTGTATGATGTGCTTTCCATCTTTCTTTACTACTATCTGACAAACTTTCAATGTTTCTTCTTCAAGGTCTATATTGTCCCAGCTCATAGCTAATACTTCTGATTCTCTAAGTCCCAAACCAAAAGCTAATAGTATCTTCAATCCTAATTCAGTACCCTTAGTATCTTCCAGGATATAGCTTATCTGCTCCATATTTAAACAGTTGATTTCAGCACTTGTCTTAGACTGTTTACCCCATACTATTAGGCTACTTGTTACATCGTGCTTAATGTAATCTCTATAAAGAGCATACTGGACACCTTTTCTTATTACTGTCTTAATTTGAGATACCATACCACAGCCATACTCTTTAGCCTTTTCATCTAATAAATCTTGCACCATACCAGTAGTTAACTGCTGTATGTATGTCTGTCCTATACCTTTTGATATATGGTTATTGTATATGTTTCTATAAGAAAGAAATGTATTTGCTGATACCTTATCTCCTCTTGATTCCTCTTTCTTAAATGCCCCCTCTATACACTCATTAAGGGTAATTTTACTTACCTTCTTCTTGTTTAATACATCTTCACCCTCATCTATCTTTTTCTGGGTAATTTCTTCTATACAACGAGCTTCGGATTCGTCATCAAAAAGTCCCACTCTTTTTATATTTATATTTTTCCATTTAGTTCATCTTTACTTACTATTACTACTTCATACTTTCCTTTGCAGTTTCTTGTTTTGGCTCTAACACTTGCTTTCATGACTTTTTCCCCTCTCGTTAATAAGTTTCTTTTATGTATTTATTATAGCATATCTAAAGTTGCTTTTCAATACTTTTTTTAAACTTTTTTTAAACTCTATAAAAAGAGAGAATCCCTCCCTCTTAATTATAATTCGTTATCCGATACGAAAACTCTCTCAAAAAACCATTTTATTAAGAGACTTTTTACTTTGTTATATATCACTATATAACTTTCTTCTTAAATCGGAGTTATAAAGAAGTTTACAACTCTAATAAATAAAAGACTTAAACTCCCGTGTATCGAACGGTACTAATAAATATTTATAACCTAGATAGGTTTACTGCTGCATTAAAAATCACGATTTATCCTAATACCACAACAATCACATTCGTAAATCCTATCATTTAATCTTAAATCAGATTTCTTATTTCCACAAACGCTGCATATTTTTAGAGCTGGGGAAAAAACTGATTTGCTAATTGAAATCCTATACCATAAAATTTACACTTATACTCTAAAACACGCCTGAACTCATAAAATCCACATTGAGATATTTTCTCTTGAAAGCTTTCTGTTTTTAAGCATATTAGAAACCTTTAAATACTCAACAATTATCTTACTTGGTTTGGTTTTCACCAAATAAGCTGTTATTTGATGTATATAATTACGTCTAATATTAGTTAGCTTTCTATGTGTAATTTGTATTTGAGTTATAACTTTTTCTTCTATTATTACTGCCTTTCTTACACCTAGACAACTTACGATTAAGTTTCTTTAACCTCTTATATAAGAGTCTACAATACCTAGTTTTATTAATATTATCAAAAATTGATTATCACTAGTTGTAACAAATGTTTTTATTCCAAGGTCTATGCCTAAAAGGTCTGTTTTTACTAAGGTCTTCTTTATAATCTTCAACCTCATAAGAAAAGTTATATACCAGTACTTATTATCAAAAGACAACTCTTGGATTTAAGTATTTATCTAAGATAGGTACTTGCTCTACGGTTTTACACTACCTATCTTTTCTATATGACATCCATTTTTGTGTTTTTATGAAAAAGATTCATAGTTAACATAGAAGCTATCTTTAAAATTTTCTTTTTAAAGTTAGGTTTACCAGCTTGCCCTTTAAACATCTTATTATAAGCATTTTGACAATCCTTACAAGCTTGTTTTTGGTATATTGGCTGAAACCTCTTTTTAACCAAGAGTATTCATCAGTCTTTTTTAATAAAGTTATTTCTTTTCTGATGTCTCTTTCATTAATAAAAAGTATCAGACTCTTTATTTCTTGATAGCATATAGTTATAAGACCATCTAGCTGTGCCAGCAGACTTCTTTAATGAAATTATTTGTTCAGGAGTTGGCAATAACATTATTTTCTTACTTAACATCATTGTACTTCACCTGCTTTATTAAAGAATTTGTGTGGTTATTCGTTATCCCAGTCAATCTCTGTGTCAAGTCCAGCAAACAGACCTTGCCTTAGATAATCAAGACCATCTATCTTGTCTTCTTCGCTAATATCAAGTATGCTTATACTCTTTTTGCAATACGATATAAGAAAACTCACTTCTTCAATCATATCTAATACAGACTCACACTCTATATTACATCTCATTCTATCATCTTTAGTTCTTTCTACTTTTTAGCATATTACTTTAACTCCTCATAAATTAATCTTTCTAGCTCTATATTGATTTTTATAATCATCTAATCTCAAAGTATCAAATACAGTTTTAGGGTTTAAGATTCCATCTCTGGTGAGAAAATAATCATTTGTACTTATTAGAGAGTCGTCTATCTCTATTGTAATCCTTTTTGAATCACCTTTTTCTAATAATGAGGTAAAGTTCTCTTAAAAATAAGACTCAATGCTTTTTCATACAGATTCTTCATTCTTTCATATTCAAGCAAAATATATGTTTCGCAGTTAGCAAAATCCTCAATCAGTTTTGATTCACAATTCTCTTTAGAATATTCAGTATTTACTTCCCATTTTCTAATATCGTCCATTCTATCTATTAAATAAGGGAAAGAATTACTTATGAAATTCAACTCAAAAGATGTCATTTTTGATTTTATTTATTTTTAACTGTTCTTTTTAATTTAAAAAGTATAATCTTCTTCTTAAAAATGAAATATCTTCTTTCTTTTTAATTTGCTTAATTACTTGTTTTTGAATCCTTAGCATATTTATCTCCAAACTCTTTCTTTACAGCTATAGCTATACTTATAGCGTCATATATATCACTTGTCTTATTCTTTCCTGACTTATCACTATATTCTCCAACATTTATATAATTCTCCTGGATAAACTTAGCAACATCTTCTTTTGTAGCCTTTCCATTGCCAGTAACTATCTTTTTAACCGATGTAGGGGCAAGATATTCTATTTTAAGATTATTCTTTGTAATCATTCTCATAGTTGCCCCTAATAGCTTTTCTTAATACCATGATGGTATTTGTTCTGCTAGAGATGTATTGGTTTTCTATTCCGACACAATCTAAATCAGTTGTATGTTCTTGTATCATATCTACAATATGATTTATTCTCTCATCTTCTGTTTCAAAGTCTTTAACAGAAGTGTTTATTTTTCCATAATCTATTACCTTGTCATCTTCAAGTATCGCCCAACCTGTTGAGGTCATTGACAAGTCTAATCCCAATATCCTGATTAAATCAACTCCTTATAAATTTAATGGATTTACATACCTAAGTATTGCATGATTCAGTTCATCAATTATCATTTGTTGCAGGTAGAGAATCTCATCTGGTTCTAACCCATTAAATAATCTTCCATAAAATAAACTAATTTCTTCTCTATAATCTTCATCCCTATCAAGGAATGGCTTATTCGTATCTATCATTTGTTTTTTTATCTCCTATTTTTCTTCACTATCAAGCCACTCTTGTAATTTCTTTAAATATGTTTCATATAATCTTTGTGTTGCGATAACTTGTGTTTTATAATCATCAGTAGGTAAGTTATCTGCGTGCTTGCCTATGTCCCATATTGCTCTTTCCAAATAAGATACAGCAAATTTAGCTGCAACTATTTGTAAATTATAATCCATGTCCATCGTCCTATCTCCTTTATCAGTTAACCTTATATATCTTCTTCGTACATCTCATTCTCAAATGTATTGTAATCCACATAATTACGATTTATTGCTTCTCTTGGCTCATCTACAGAAAGATTATTTATACAATTTTTTTAAGCATCTCTATTTCTTCCTCTAATGTTAGTTTTTACCATTTTACATATCCTTTTTTAAAAAGCATTCAAATATTAACTCCCAACCATCTTTAGTATTTCCACTCCAATCAATATATTGGGGTAAAAGCCCTCTTGTTACCTCAAATAATTGTTGTTCATATGATTAGCATGTTAAATAATGTAAACATATACATTCTTTATGGATTTTTTATATCTTCTTGGTTTTTAACGGACTCTGGTATTTTAGGAAATCCTCTCTTTTCTGGGTTTCTATCTAACCATCTGTTCCACTCATATAGAAATCTGTATAGTTGATTTTAACTTGTTCAACCATACAATCTTCATCAATATTAATGTTTAAATTTTGATAAAACTCTTCATCAAAATAGTCATTATTGCCTAATATTTGATAGTTTTCAACAATCTCGTCAAGGTCTTTGTTCTTTATTATTAAATAATGCCTAATCGACATCTACTGCTCTCTCCTTTCATATCTTAACCTCTCTCTATAGTTATCTTTCATCATTCTCAACTCCAAAACAATATTTCTTCAATCTATCTTCACCAATTTCATCAATTGCCTTTTTGTGCTATTTTTCTGATTCAAAATATGGTATTCCGTCAGATACTGAATAGTATATATCAATAAGAATCTTATCACGAGCATAATCATAATATATATAATAATTTCTCTTACCTTTCTCAAATGGTTTACTATACTTCCTCATTATAACTTCTATCTTTCTTCTTTCAAGTTCAAACTCAGCTTCTTCTCTAGTCAAGAAGACATTCCCCACTTCTCTAAGAACTTCATCACCTTGGCTATTAAAGATAAGACGACCTGTGCTACCATCAGTCCATAAAACATAATATTCTTCACCATCTTCTTTTTTTAAATCCCATATGTTCTTAGGCTTCCGTTCTGCTTCTGCCTTCCCAATTATCAGTTCTTTTATATCTTCCCAACTATCTTCTATTATCTTCTTTAAATCTTCTCTCATAAAATCTCCCCTACTTAAGCTTATTTATAATAAATATAAAGAGCTATCCAAATAATAATCGTGAACGCCACGCTTATAATAGATGGTAAAAGAACTAACCACCAAGCTGCTTTAATATATCCCAGCACTTTCAATACGATTAATATTATTTGAAGCAACCCCCAAAATCCTATTTCTATCTGCATAACTCCTCTTTCTAATATATACTTGTTTCTGACTTATCATCTCTTACCCTATGGTTATAGCTTGCAAAACCAAGAGAATATCCTTCTCCAGAATCATTCTTAGTTATCTTTTGGTAATTTACCTCAATGATTTTCCCTAGATAGTCTTTTTGGTTCTGCCATATTTCTTGTCTTTCTTCATCACTAAAACCTGTTCCAATAGAACATATGTTCTTTTTGTTCTTGTAATCAAATTCAACCTCTAAAGCACCTAATCTACCTTTATGCTTTCCGTCTCCAGCAATAAATCCTATTATTCTTACATCTGCAATCAGATTTTTCTTTAGCTTAAGTATCTTATCAGACCTTTTACCTTCCCATGAACCCATTGAGGAATTAATCATTATTCCTTCCTTGCCTTGCCTATCACACTCATTAACCAAGTCTATTAGCATATCGTGAGTAACTGTTCCTTCATGCCAAAAAGGTCTTTCTGTTATTGACTTTACATGAATATCAGAACCTAGAGTATCTCTCATTTTCTCTATATACTTTACAGTCTTGTTTAGTCTGTCAATAAAAGGTATTGGACTATAACCTTTGTAAAAATCTTCTAAAGGGATATAGTCAAACATAATAAACTCAATATCTGGCTTAGAATCTGCTTTAGAGTTCATTAGTGAACAAGTTTTCTGAAACCTATCTTCGTCTGTTTTAAATTCTCCAGTTGCCAAAAATTCTCCGTCATATGCTCCATCACCCAACACACTAAATGAGTTTAACACATGGTCTATGCCAACAAACTCTTTACCTTGCCTTGATATGGCTCTTATAGTGTCTTTATCTTTAATGATGACTCCTCTTATACCATCTAGCTTTTCAGAAATTACATAAGGAACTTTAAAATTAAACAATCCCTTCTCATACCTATCCATATAGGTCTTAGCCCTCATAAACTCTATTGTCTGAATAAAGTTTGGAATTGCCTGGTTAATCGCCTTTACATTAACCCCTATCTTCAAGGATTGAGTGATTATTCCCTTTATAAGAGATTCATATTCTTTGTTTTGGTTTATATATGATTGAACTTCTGATACAACTTCACCTGTTCCTGTATTGTTTTCTGTAACATAATCCAATATCTCACTAAAAGTCCTACTTGTTATGTGAGTTGCTAGATTTTTCTCTATTTTCTTCTTGCTTATGCCAGACTTTATACTAGGGTCTATACAGAACTTCAAGACCTTGAATAATAGTTCATTTCCTTCGTCATGTAACTGTTTTAACTTAAATATCTTTGCCTTGGAGCTAGAGATACCCTTTAAGGTATCTATCTGCTCCTGCAATAATTTTAGGTTTTCCATCCCTCTCATCTCCTTTCTTATTTGTCTTTTTTTGTTCTTCTAAATAATCAAAATACTTTTCGACTCTTCTTTCTGCTTCACACACATTATCTTCACCAAACTTTAAGACCAATACGCTTCTTGAAAACTTCCAGAACGCAGAATCTCTGGTTAAATAGATACATAAGGCTAACTCTTTAATACTTGTTACCTCATGTATATTATGCAAAATAAGACCACCGTCAATAGATTGGTGTGAAGGAACTATAACAAAATCTACTTTTGCACTTTGATGTGTTGGCTTGAAACATAAATACACAGTTACCTTTTGTCTCATATCATCTAATTTCTCTATTAACCTATATCTTTCTTCTTCTATTTTTAGACAGTTCAAATTCTGTCTTTTTCATTTCTTGCCCTATAAGTTCAATATCCATTTTAAACTCTCTTTCTTATAAGCCCCATGACTTCTGCATTGAATCAATAGCTAACCTATTCACTTTATAAGCCCAGTTGCCACCAACACAATACTTTGAGCCTATGTTCCATACATTTCTTCTTCCGTTATTTATATATCCTCTGTATAGAAAATCTTGCATATAGTATAAACATTCTTCTTTAGATGAAAAAGTCCTAAGACCACTTCTTCCCATAACCCCACCAACATTGTTTCTTGCTCTGTAACTATAAGATGTTCCATTTCCAGTTTCTAATCTAACCACGCTTGCCAAAAATAAAGCATTTATCGGCTTCTTAGAGTTTTCTATCTTATAAAATGTTGGCGCTAATGACTTCATATTTTTAGGCAATAGCTGGTGAACTACCCATAGTCTAAAGCCTATGGGCTTCCTGCTTCGCTGACCTCGCAACCTACTATCTCCACAGGCGTTAATTCGGGCAGTCCCTGCCCTATTGTTTTTTTATACTGCTTGTCTTAATCCTTCTGCCAATATATTTTTTGCCGCATTGATATCTCTATCGTGTTTTGTATTGCAAAAAGGACACGACCAATCTCTTACTTTTAAATCTTTTACATTTGTATTTTTATATCCACAACTAGAACATAGCTGGCTACTTGCATAAAATGTATCTATCTTAATATAATTTCTACCATTCCATTTTTGACTTATATTCCAGTTGTCTTGTCAGCTCATACCATGATGCATCGCTTATAGCTTTCGCTAAATTATGATTTTTCACCATATTTTTTATCTGTAAGTTTTCCGAAACTATCACTTGGTTTTCGTTTATAATTTCGCTTGAAATCTTATGTAGATAATCTTTCCTTGTATTAGCTATTTTCTCATGGCATAGTGCTATTTGTTTCCTTTTTTCTGATAGTTCCTACTCCCTTTTGTTTTACTTGCTAATTGTCTTTGCAATCTTGTAAGCTTTTTCTCATATTTTTTTAATTATCTTCGGATTTTTCATATTTCTTCCCATCTGATGTGATACATAAATCTTTTATCCCTAAGTCCAATCCTACTTGTCTGCTTGTCTTTACAAGTGGACTGTGTTCAGTTTCTACTAAAATTGATACATAATATTTTCCACTCGGAACTTGTGATATCGTTGCCGATTTTATCTGCCCACTAAAAATTCTATGCAATTTTATTTTTTTACCTTTTTTAATTTTTGGCAGTTTTATTTTTCCCTCTATCAAAATCTACAGTTATATTCCCATTTGTAAAATTGGTTGTATATGATTTACGATTATTGTGTTTACTCTTAAACTTTGGATAACCTGCATGTTCTTTGAAAAACTTTTGATAAGCACTGTCCATATTGTAAATTGCATTTGTTAAAGCAAATTTATCTACCTCTTTTAGCCATTCATAAGCTTTTTTTCAGCTCTCTATTACAATAATTATTACAATCTATTTTTACTAACAGACTTTTTCTTTTTCATAAGCATCTTTTCTGTACGCAAGGGTTTGATTATACACAAAACGACAACAGCCAAATGTCTTTTCTAACTGTATTTCTTGCTCTTTGTTTGGATAAATCCGATATCTATATGCCTTTAACATTAAGCTTCCCGCCTTTCTACCCTTGATTTTCTACCTTAACCCACTAGCTTTAGATGGTGTTTAAGGTAGCATTATTTCAATCAATCACTACTCCTTTACTATTTTACTTGAAATCCCATTCATCTTCTGGGGTTATATCCCCACCTAACTTGTAATCTAACTTTTGTGCATTGATAAGTTCATTCATTCCATACAGAAGCAACTCAAAAGCTTCTTTCCTTGTCTTGCCTATAGCAAAAAAGTTAAAGAATGGCTCACCAATATCGACAAAGTAACTCTTATAAAGTCCATCTGTTACCTTATCTATGTTTACTTCTAGTTTAGTCCTCATTTTCTTCCACTCCCTTCTCATCTTTCCAGACTCTTGTAACTAAAACTGTTGTTATTACAGAAAAAACAATCATCAGAACTGACATAAAAATCCCCATAGGCTCTGTCCTACTCATCAGAGTGTCTATATTTAAAACAATAATGAAATAATTTGCTCCAAATAGTATCCCAGGACACCAATCATGGATATTATATTTAATCATTACTCCTATAAAAACTGCCCCAATAATTATGAATAACACAACCTTTAAGACTAACATATTAACATCCCTCCATTATATTCTTAGCTAAACTCAATACAGTTAGCTGTCCAACTCCTCTAGGAACTGGTGTATAACTAAAGTCTGTATCACAATCCATTGTTGTATCTAAATCTCCGCACATCTTTCCATTCTCGTCAAATGAGATGCCTACATCTACAAATGTACAACCACTAGGTATCTCCGTTGCCTTAAAGTATCTAGGCAAACCAACTCCACTTACTATATAGTCATAACCTTTAAAGTGAGATATCAGCTTATCTCTCCCTATCTTGCTATGAGCCACAGATACCAACATATCCTCATCTAATAGTAGTTTGTAGTGGTCTACCAACCAAATCACTTCTATTAATGATTAATACAGACTTCCCACTTAAAGACGGGTCTATATGTTTCATATAATCTCTTATTCCTCTAGCTGTACAAGGTGTATATGCCTTTTGCCCTGTATAGAACCTCTCTTTACTCTCAAGGCTCAACCCATCTACATCTAGGTCATAGGATATTCTTAATAGGTTTTTCTCTATATCCTTTGCTTTATCTGAAATAGGCAATTGAACCAAATAAGGTTTTTTAAAATGCTCTGCGTGGTCTTTTGCTCTAATTAGGTTATATCGGTTATATATGTCTAATTTTGCATATTTTTTGACATCTACATCAATTCCGACAGATTTTAGCCTTTTTACCTTATTTTCCACATATTTATTGGAAGCTGGGTTATTTCCTGTCTGGAATATAGTAAACTCAATGGGTTCAGACCCATTTTCTTGAGAATTTAAAAGGGTACTTTTATCACGCAATTTTTCGTATTCTTTGTCCACATATTCCATCACATTTAGTTCCTTCATACTTTTCTCCTTTCTTTGTTATTTTTATGTCGTACTCTATTCTATGTTTTATAATTGAGCTAAATCTACTTCAATGTTAGTTTTAGACACACTTTCATAGTATTTAATTTCTTCCAAATCTGCCACAACAGTTATCCCATTACAAGCAACTATTGAATCAAGTTCGACTGGATAAAACCACCCTAATATTTCTTCTGATTTTTTTAGTTGGGTGGCTTGATAAATGAGTTTCTCTCAGGGCAGATACTATATCTTTTATTGGGTCATTGTGTATTTTCTTTTTGATAAATACCGATAACAGTATCTAAGATGCCTAATGTACCAAGCCCTATAGGGTTAAAACTAAAATGAACAAATGCAACAACCTCATCTTTAAATTTAAATTTAGTTATGTTTGATACCATACTCCGTCCCCCTATTAAATATAATCATTGGGAGAATATCCCATAATAATCTCTTTATCTATCAAGTCCTTCATAATATCTTGGACTTTTTTATGTACTAACTTTGTGTAACTTGAAGTTCTTCCCCTTCTTATATCATCTTGATAATCGTATGGTTGCAAACAATCCTCATCGAATATATTAATCTCCACGCTGTTTTCAAGAAGATTTATAGATATATCAAAGCTGATAGAACCAAGTACACTTTTGAGCAGATAATATTCTCCACCTAAATAACGAAATCCATTAGTCAAAAGTTTCTTTGGTGTTGCTTTAAAGTGAGGAACAATCCTTGAATTTTGACCTTTTTCATTAGTTGGCACTTCAAAGTTGATTTTTATACTGCAATCTTCTACCTCTTTGTTTTGTTCGATAGCTTCAAAAATCTTTTCTTTAGCATGCACCCTCTTGCATTCTTCAATAAAGTCTCTTGCTTTTTTCTTTGACCCAAATAAACCAATAGACCAATTATTTTTGTTATCGCAATGACATAATTTATCGGCTAGGATTTCAACATCTTCAAAATTATCTAATTGTAAATATATAGAACTAAACTCATCTTTGTATTTAAGATATTTAATCATATTTTTCTCCCCTCTCATATACTTTATATATATTATACCATATCTAATATTGCTTTTCAAGGTCTTTTTAAGAAATTTTGCATTACACAAGCCATGTAGTACAAAAATGCTTTATAGTCTCCTTAACTCCAATATCTCCTATGTATAATAATCTGCCTTCTGCTTTATGTTTGGTGATGTCTTTAGACTCCATAGTCCTTCCATTGTCCTTGAACACACTAGCATTCGCTAAATAACCAAACATCTCTGCCAAGTATTTTTGCTTATCGTTAAAATAGCACACATATTCGATTTTTTTTATTTTTTCCAGACTATTTATCCTCTTATCGACAAACCATCTTAAATACGATATTATAGTCTGCCTGTTATCTTTATATCCCAAGCCACTCAAGTAATACAAATCTCCTGCATAACCCCTTTTTATTACTTCCCAATGACTTAACCCATGCCCATCTATCTCTACTGTAGTTACATTAGGAAAACAGTAGTCTTTTAGAACATGACCTAGGCTAATTAGATTCCCATTACAAGTTTCTATGACACTTGCAGTCTTTTCATAGCCTATACTTGCCAATCTTAGTATTCTTTCCTTGCTTAACTTATAACTCTCACCGCTAAACTTGACTCTTGACTTGTCCCAACCAAACTTATCAAATAAGGCTCTAAGCATATCAGCAGTTATTTCCTCTATCTTTTGCTTGTTATGGTCTGCACCAAACACTTCCAGAGTAATATCTGTTGGATTCTGCCAAACATTAAATGTCTGAAAATCTTCCTTAATGACCCTAATACACAACTTACTGTCAATCATGTAGTGGGTTATTCTTTTTCTTGCATACTTTAAATCATTCTTATAGGCATTGTACCTATCTACAACACTTGAGTTTCCGTTTACATGGACTCTCAAATTCACCTTTTTTTGGTATTGGTGTTCCATCATTGAATATCAAATAGTCTTGCTTGTTAAAAATATGAGGGTATTCTTCTAATTGCCACATGTTATTTCCTCCCTAATTCGTATAGAATTACTTTATTTTCCTTTAAACTTCTCTTAACATCAATTAATCTCTGATTAGTAGACCCAGCAAAAGCATAAGCTAAGTCTGCCTTATCCTGTTCAAATTTTCCGTCTACTAAGACATCTATATATTTCAATATTTCTCTTTGGTATTTGTTATCAATTATATCTTCCCATAAGTATCCAGACCAGACCCAAATATCTTTTTGAGGGTATCTTTCTCTTATGTTCTCAACTATTTCTGTACATTTAAATACATTATTTAGGTGTAGTGGTTCACCACCTAAGAGGGAAAATCCCTCTATTTGTGGTCTACCAACTTTTGTTAATATGTCATTCATAGTTTCGTCTGTAAACTTCTTACCATAGCTAAAACTCCACAAGTCTTTATTGAAGCAATTATGGCAGCCATGAGTACATCCACTTACAAACAAACTCACTCTTATTCCTTCACCATTCGTGATGTCTAGTGGTTTTATGTCAGCATAATTCATTTATAGATGATTTACTCTTTCTCTAATTTCTGCGGTTCTACCTAAATTCCAGAAATTAGTGCCAATATACCCACAAGAACGTCTAACAACATTCATCTCATTCTTGTCTCTATTACCACAAGAAGGACAATACCACTCTAAATTCTCATCACATTGTATTTCTCCTGTAAAACCACACTTGTAGCAAACATCTGGCTTACTATTTATTTCAGCATATTGGATATTATGATACATATAATTGATTAATTCTTTTACAGCCTTTATATTCCTTGATAAATCTGGAACTTCTACATAAGAGATTACTCCACCTAAACTTAAACTCTGGAACTCTGCTTCAAAATCAAGCTTACTAAAGGCATCTATTGGCTCTGTAATAGATACATGGAAAGAGTTAGTGTAATACTTCTTATCTGTAACACCCTTGGTTTCTCCAAATCTTTCCCTATCTATTCTAGCAAACCTATATACTGTTGATTCTGCAGGTGTTCCGTAAAGGCTAAATCCTAAGTTTGTTTCAGCCTTCCATTCAGAACACTTCTTATTAAGGAAGTCCATAATCTCTAATGCAAATTCCTTACCAGCCTTCTCTGTATGAGAAATACCAAACATAGCCATTACACATTCATACATTCCTAGATAACCCAATGATAGTGTTGAATAACCATTCATTAAGTATTTGTCTATTGTATCATTTCTATCTAGTCTAGCTATTGCTCCATATTGCCAATGTATAGGAGATACACTTGCTTTAGTCCCCTTTAGGAGATTGTGTCGCATTAGCAAAGCTTCCTTACATAGCTCTGTTCTTCTATCCATTAGTTTCCAAAATAAATCTATATCTCCATTGGCAATAATTCCTATCTGTCCTAAGTTGAGAGTAACTACTCCCTGATTAAATCTTCCATACCACTTATATTTGCCATTCTCATCAATCCATGGAGATAAATGGCTTCTACACAAGCAGGATGTATGTTTCCATACTGGTTACCTGCCCCGACTATATCTTGACAAACATTCGTCTGCCCCTTGCACTTCCAATCAAGGATTTTCGCCCATCATGTACTCTACTCATTTATTCATATCCTAAGATACTATACTTTCGATAGTCTGTTGACTTTCTTTTACATAATTATGTAAAATATTAGCACTGGATTGCCATATCTTTCGACTTAGGTTTCCCAGTTAGCATATCTATTAGTTGTCATTTCCTACAATTACTAATCGTTAGATACACACCCTAGTTTTCTAGGTTCACAAGGTTTTAGATGAGCAATATTTTTACCCATCGGTGGGAAAGCTTCACCATAATTACTCTCCATAATCTTCTTAGACTGATAATCTGGAACTAATCTCTTAGCAGTACAATAAGCTGCCAATTCAGTTATATAATCATATTTTCCACCCTCAAAACAGTTATCCTCATCAAGAAGATACACTAGCTTAGGGAAGGCTGGACTAATTGTTTGCCCCTTATAATTTTTCATACCATCTATTCTTTGTTTAATTATTTCTTCGCATATTAAAGCCATTTCTTCTTCGTATTGGTGTCCCACCTCAACTTCTAGGTATATTGTTATAAAAGGGGATTGCAACCCCTACCTTATATTTCTATAAGGGTTGGACTATCTCTTCTATATCATGCGATATAGCCTTGCACTTCGGACTTGTGCCTATCTCAAATCCTACGGAGCTACATTCATCACTCCTAGTCTCTACACTTTTTTAATCAATATCTTTTTTTTAATTGCATTAATATTGATTAAACTTAGCTCGGTATTGCCAACTATCCCACAAGGGACTTTAGGTTCTCTTAGTCAGCGTATTCGTGGTGATTGCACCCTTATTTAACTGATACCGATAGCATATGCTCAAGGCATACACACCCCTTGGCAGGGTTCACAAGGTTTTAGAACAGCCAAAATTAACCGTTCGTTGTCATTAGTGTGTTTAATTGGTAATTAATTGTTTGCACACCACTTTTTAACTCTCTTAATTTCATACCTTCAGCTAGCTTTTGAGATGTTTCAACATCTAACTTCTGCTCCTTAAGGAAATAATCAAAATATTTGTCATATGTTCTTCTCAAATATGGTGCTAGATGCTTGATGGTGATACTCTGTCCTCCATACTGATTACTTGCAACCTGACTTATAATTTGAGTGGCAACAGTACAAGCAGTCTGGAAAGACTTTGGACTCTCAACCATTTTCTCATTAATTACTGTCCCATTGTCCAGCATATCTTCAAGGTTGATTAGGCAGCAATTGAAGTTTGGTTGAGCCATATAATCCATATCATGTATATGTATAGCCCCCTCGTCATGAGCCTGTAAAAGATGAGTAGGAATTAATCTTCTCCTAGCTATATCCTTGGATATTTCACCTGCCATCAAATCTCTTTGGGTAGATATTAGAGTTCCGTTCTTGTTACTGTTTCCTCTAATACTTCCTTATTTGTGTTGTTGATTAGTTGGAAGATACTCTCATCTGTTGTATTTTCTTCTCTCTTTTGCTCCCTAATTGTTCTATAATTCTCATAAGCTCTAGCAGTTTCGTTTTGCTTGTGCCTAATAAGTTCATTAAAAACAAAAGACTCAATATCATAAATAGAGATTTCTTCTCCATATCTCTTAGACAGAATATCTTCCGAATAACTAGCTATTTCTTCTGCTATATCTTCATAAACGATACCACTACCAAAATTCATAGCCTTTAATATCGCTTCCTTTATTTTGTTTGAGTCAAATGCCACTAAACTAGCATCTCTCTTAATCACTTGAATATTATTCAAAATATCACTCCTTAATTCCTTATATGCTTAATGCTTATTCCCGTTTGTTCTAGGAAATATTTGTAAATAAAAGACATTGCAAGAGTTTTCCATGAGTTATTATTTACAACAAAAACACTAGATATATTTACAGGGAATCCATTGGGTATCCCCATTCTAATCTCAAAGTCTGTGAACTGCTCATTTTCTGCATTATCTCTAACCAAAAAATCTTCTTCTGTTGCTCCTCGTTCCATAAACCTCTTTTTTCTTAGGGACTTTTCAGTATCTACATATATGACCTCAAACTTAGTGTCTGGCATTGTTTCCAGGAAGGTTTCTATGCCACAAGGGTCTATAATGTAAAAATCAGAATCCTCAAGCTGTTCTAGTGTAGCAAAATATTCATTTCCATTTATAACTGTTCTTGCCACCTTGTTTTTAAATGTTTTTGCTTCCTCTTTTGTAATAAATATATGGTCTGTATCAGACGCATTCCTCTGTTCTCTTGTTGTGTAGGACTTTAGAATCTTAGCTCCCATATTCTCTAGCATTTTTGCTAAAGTTGACTTCCCAGAAGCTGTTCTTCCTACAATTAATGTAACCATAATTAATTCTCCGTTTCTCTCCTAATTTTCTTTCGGTTCAATCTTAACCTTGTCTAAGTATAGGCAGGTATATTTGTCAAAAGCTCTGTCTATATGATAGTGTCCAAAATACCAATGCTTATATGTTACTAACCAATTAATTGTGTCAAAATATTTTGTTAGGGCATTATTAAGACATTGGTTAAATAGGAATATTCAAAATCTCCAGTATAACAATGAGTCAAAATATAATCAACTTCCCAACCATGCTTTTCTAGGTTGTCCATTCCATGTTTCATTTCCTCATAACTAGGTATTTCTTCCTTCCACCATGATATATGCTCTTGTCTATTTTCTTTGTCTGTGGATTCAGCACCACCCATACAAAAATATTTGTTTCCATCAATGGTAAAAATTTCTCCTCTCATTAAGTGATATATGTTTTCACTAATCTTATGAGCTTTACCACCTAGATAATCAACTACAGGATATTGATTAAGTAGGTCAAAATTCTCATGATTCCCATCAATGTGTAACACAGTAAATGGTTTATTTTCCAACCATCTTCGCCAATACAAAATTTCATCTGATTCATCCCATGTTAAACCAAAATCCCCCAGTATAATTACATAATCATCTCTTGTCAAATGCTTCTGTTCTGGAAAATTTCTGGTATTTAACTTAGATATATCGATTCCACCATGTATATCTCCAAACAAATAAACTATAATACCACCTCCTCATACTAAAATCTTATTTACATACTTAGTTTTCTTGCCCTTCGCCCTCTTAATGTCAATCTGCTCCTTGACTCTTTCCTTATATTTTTCGTCATTGCTCACTCTTATAAGGCTTTCTAAGAATCTGATTGATTCATTATGAGGGATTTTTTGTGAGAACATAAGGTCTATTACACTCTTAGATTTTTTAAAGGACTTTAAATGAGTATGTCCCAATTCAAAGTCCTTCTTAGTGTTATAAACAATATATCCACCACAGCCCTTAAAGATAATATACTCTCCTCGTTGATAAATTACATTATCCACCTCTTCACCTACTTTTATGGTTGATAAATTACTTTTGCTTTAGTAATCCATAGGTCAAACTCTGTCTTAGACTTGACCCATTTATCACCCTCTAAAACATTCTTTTGAGTTTTCTCTAATTCTTCTATTTGAATTATAGAGTTTTCTTTAAGTTTTGGTATCACTCCCTTTTTTGCTCTGAATCTATACTTATTTCCAGTTCTAACATTGATTACATCTAATCTGTAATCTTTAAACTCATTAAATACAGATACAACATATGTTAGTTTACCTAAATCATCAGTTAAATCAAATGCTCCTGTATATTCCATTGAAAAACTAATTTGTTCTGCTTTAGGTAGGTCTATATTATTAATGTGGCTAGATAGTAGTTTGATTAACTTGTCTGTATCTATTTCTTTAAACAATTTGCTGTTTCTTTTCCAGAGCATTTCTTCGCTATACTTATTGAAAAATCAAGATTCTCCTTATTTAACTGACTTGTAGAACCATACTTCTTATAAAGACTGTATAGCTCTAAAAGATATTGCTGCTTTCCAAATTCTCTAAAGAAGTCTAGCTTGATTAATGTTTCAAAATGAGTCTTATTCATAGGATTATCCTTCATTGAGATTAAGTCGATAAAGCTTATGTCTTTATCTTTTAACCCATAGAGGAACTCTCCTACTTCTTCATTTAGACCCTTTATTGAAGATACACCTTTATAGATAGTGTTAGTTTCTTTATTAAAAAAATATGTACCTTTGGAATGTCTAAACATAGCCTTCTCAATCTTAATGCCAAAATAAGACAACTCATTTATTAACTTCTTTGTTCTTGCTGAATCCTTCTCATATAAGTTTAGTGTTGCTGAATAATATTCAAGTGGATAGTGAGCCTTTAAATAAGCACAATATAGGCTATCATAGGCATAAGCCAATGAATGAGAAGCATTGAATGAATACTTAGACGCATCCTCAACTACCTGCCATGTCTGTTCAAACCCAGCTTCTTTACCAACTACTTTGACCCAACCTTTATGTAATTGAGTCTTTAGCTTCTTCAACTCATCTTCTTTGAATTTCTTCTTACTAATCTTTTTTTATGATTGTATAAGTTTCCGACTCCTCAACTCCCAACCATATTAAGTATTTCATTATTGATTCCTGGTATAACATATAATGGAAGGAATCCTCCAATAAACTATCCAATTCTTGTACTCCAGTAGTGTAGGGTTTCCTTTCTAGGAAATTATGTAGTAGGGATTTAAACCCTGGTCTAATAGCAGCAACAAAAGCACATACCTCTGATACAGATTTTGGTTTATACTTCATAACAAGAGGTGTTGCAAAATCAGAGTCTGCCTGATTAACTGTACAAGTTAACCCTTTCTCATAGATTTTAAAGGTTTGTTCATCAAGTAAATTAGTTAATTCATTTATTGTTGGGATGGGGATATTTGCTAATTCACAAGTATTTTCAACTATCTCATATACTGTTACCTTAAGATAGTCGTTTTTTAAATATTTATAATCATCACAACTAGTTTTATCTAGGTTACAACAAATTTGGTCTTTAATTTTTATAAGTCCAAAATGGCTTGGGACACGCTCTGTAGATAATACCATAGAACAAGGACTTGGTGATATTGATTCAATAACTCCAACAAATACTTTACATTCATTTAGTTCATTTTCCCACTTTTCATCATGAAGATAGCTGTTATCTCCTTTGGATTCACATTCAGCTATATGCTTTGCAAATTCGTTATATTCATTGAATGGAATATCTTTCGCCTTGCACCATAATCTAAATGCTCCAGACATTTTTAAGGGTTTATATGTAATTAACCAACCACAGTATTCTTCCCCTAAGATATCCTCACTGGCCTTGATTAAACCATCTCTATTGCTCGTGTTTATATCTATGTCAGGCAAAGATTTAGATTCAAGTATTCTTGTTGTACTCATAAATCTAGTTGGGTATAAAGTTACTGGTGCAATCATTCTATCCATGCCTATTATATCTAAAAGTTTATTAACATAAAATGACCCAGCAGACCCTCTACTAGTAGGAGATATATATGTGTTATATCTTTTTTGCTCTCTCTGTAATTTTTTTGGTCTATCAAAAATATTCTTCCATATATGTATCTTCTATTATTTTAGTCTCATCTCTAATAGCCTTTAGATATTCTCCTCTTAACTCTTTAGGGATATTGTCTTTTTCTTTTGCCCAAAGATTATTGATAAGTTCTTTTAGCTCTTTGTTGGGATTCTCTGATATCTTAGGTATCTTGATTTCTTTGTTATAAATTGTTATATCTTCACACTTGTCAAAGATTAGGGTATTATCTATTATCTTCAATATCTGACTGTTAGTAAAGATTCCCTGCTCATCATATCTCTTGACTATATCCTGATAATCTGGATAATCCAGTACAAACCATCTTCCTCTGGATAGTTGAAACCTTTCCCTTTAAGGAATAAATCTCTATAAACAGAATCTTCTGGCATAATATAGTGAGAATCGTTGGCGTGAATAAGCTGTATGTCATACATAGAACTAAAATTCTTCATTCTGACATTGTGCTTTATCTGTGTTGGATGGTTATGAGATTGAACTTCTAAATAGAAATTATCCCCAAAATATTCCTTAAACCACTTGATATTATCTTCTGCATAAGGACACCACTCTGCTCCTATGCCTGCAACACAAGCACTTGTTACAATTACATCTTTAGGGTCTATACATTTTTCAATCATAGCCCTATCTACTCTTGGCTTATAGTAATAACCATCTATATTAGCATAAGAGAGAGAATTTCATTTAATTGTTCTACTCCCCTATTGTTCATAGCAATCATAATTAAATGATAATTCCCTCTATCTTTCTCCTCTGAATTTATATCCTTAACATAATATAGTTCAGACCCTACAATCATTCTTATATGTTTTATCTTCTGGAAGCTCTTTATTCTTTTTTTCTATTGCATTTTAACACATCAAACAAATTGCCTTGATACCCATGTTCTGTTGTAAAATAGTTGGTGTGTCCTAATTCTACCATTCTATCAAGATAATCTTCTATCTTCACAACTTCATCAATCGTCTTGATGTTTTGAATAGTGGTATGTTTATGATAGTTGTTGTAATACAATAAATCACCTTCCTTAACTTAAACTAGTGTTTTTCTTTAGATAAGATATAGCGTCTTCGTTATATTCCTCTAAAGCCTTTCTTATCTCTTTCTTTTCTCTCTCGCTACTCTGTTGTCTCTTCATTTCTTGTATAAGTCCTGTTTGCGTTGCTCTTGTTATAGCTGACTCTATGATGTTGTTAAAACACTCTTTGTTTTTTGGGTGTAGAGCCATAAGCATAGCGTAAAAGTGCATTGTGATGTTCACATATTCTTCAAATAGAATATCTGGAACACCTCCCATCTGCCCTTCATCGCTCGTTGCTAAATCAAAATATATCATAATTTCTCTCCTTCTTTTTTTTTATGATTTATTGTTTTTAAATCCAGTCATTTTCGTATACATCTATTTTTAACTCATCACTTGAATAATATATACAATGTGAATAGTAACCATTGTGAGCGTTAAAAACCACACCATAAACAGGCTCTTCATCTCTAATATTAACTTTTACAGCAAAGTAATCCAATCCAAACCATTTATCTTTAAATTCCTCATAAGTAAAACAAACATATTCTTGAAGATAATCTATTATTTTTCTTATTTGAGGCGGATATCTACCTCTATGCTTTCTACATATGCTTTTTCTTTTGTAATATTATTTACTGTCCCAAACCACTCGTAACACTGCTGATGGTTGTCTATGGCTAATACAAAGTTTTGAAAGTTTTTCGACTCATATAAGGGTTCAATATTTATGGCTATATCCATATCTGCCTTAGATGGGGTTGGATTATCTGTGTTTATTTTGCACCATTCATTTATTTCATATATTGTTGCCATATCTTTCTCCTTAAAACTACAATTTTATAATCTCATTTACCTTATACTCTTGAAAATCTCTGTTTAGATGGTCGATATTGGAATACATGTCTATTGGTTTGAATGTATCCTTATCTAGTATCAATGCTCCATCATCATATGTAAACAATGGAAAATCTTCCGTTGGATTAAGCTCATTTTTTTAAATCAATCACATATGCTTCTCTTCCATTAAACTTGATTAAATCTCCATGTCTGATAGTATCGTCTATTGGCTCATCTGGTTCTATTCTCTCGTCAAAGCTATTCAGGTTAATAACCACTGAATCTCTGCAGGAGTAATCAGCAGCTAATAATACACTCCTTATATGATTCATGACAACATCTGTATTCTGCCCCTCATAAAGTATTATTTCTATATCCTTATCAATATGAGCCACAACCTCGTAATCATATCTCTCTATATACCTTATATTTGTTGCTATACCTCCATAATTATCTATTACTGTTATCTTCATTTTTACTCCCCTTCAAATAATCTGGTTACTTCATCAATGTTTTTCTCATATTGTTCCCTAATTTCTTCCAGCTTTTCTTCTTTAGTGGTTACAATGATATATCCACAAGTGACCTCATCCCAGTCACATCCATATCTCTCACAATCTACAAAATTAGACTCTCCATTTAAAAAATTTTCTTTTCCATCAAAATAATCCCAATGCCCAAACTCATCTTCAAATATTTCTTCTCTATTTTCTAAGGTATCTTCTTTTACAATCATAGAATCTAATTCCATGCTGTTGAACTTACCATACCCACGATATATTTCAAAAATCTTCTTCATATTATTCTCTCCCTTATCACTCTTTCTTAGTAAATAGAACATTCCAGTAGCCTTATCTATATTCCATACATACTCATCTTTTGTTGGCTCTGTCTTTAAGCCGGTATTCAAGGATTTAATCAGTTTCTCTACGGGGTTATCTATTTTTGAATCTCATTTTTTATATCCTTTATAAATCCCAACAGTTCATTTTTTTGCTATATGATAGTTTTTGAGCAGTAATTTGCTTGCTACCATAATATAATATCAATTCTTCTTTAGTCGGTATAAGAGCAGATGTAATTCCACTTATAATCAGAATGACTAGTGTAATTTTTTTATCTTAAATTTCTTCGTCATATCTTCTATATAGTTAAATACACCTTCACAATCAGACATGTCTGTGGGACACATTATAAAGATAAAACCAAGCAAAAGCAGTATATAAATCAGTAAAACCGAAGACATTCGGCTTGTAAGATTTTCAACCCTTCCCAATGTTACTATCAATAAAACAATATTACTCATCTTTAACTCCCTCTCTTTTTTATAAATCTTCCCACATACCTATTTGTATGCTCTCATCTACTTCTTTCCCATCTCTTCTCATATCATCCCATTGTTCTTCCGTGGCTTTTTCATCACAAACCCACTCGGATAGCAATATTTCTTTTGCATAGAAGTCTATATCTTCTATATCGGTTAACTTTATTTCTTGTAAAACTATACGAATTCCATATTCTATACCATCATAGTCTGCATATGCTTCTTCTATTTCTTCCTTAAAATCTGCCAGTTGCTGCAAGGCTTCTTCCTTGCTTGTATAGAATTGATTATTTAATGTTAAACTATCCTGCCTATCTATTCTGGATTCTAGCCTATATATCTTATCTACTTTCATTTCAAAGATTCCTTTCTAACTTTCTTTATTCAGTAACTCTAAACCAATACTTCTTTAACTTATCCTCACCTATCTCATCAATAACATCTCTGGCAATTTCTTCTGATTCAAAATAAATAATTCCACAATCATATTCACATAAAGCATCTATACCTATATGTTTACTAGCATGGGAACACTCTATATACCAATTATCTTCTTCATGTTAAAAGGTCTAGCATACCTTCTCATGACAGCTTCCATCTTTCTTCTTTCTCTTTCAAATTCAGCTTCTTCCTTAGTTAGAAATGCGTTACCCATATCCCTTGCATCCACATCATTTTTATTGTTGAATGGATATTCTACAATAACTCCATTAGAACTAAGAAGATAATACTGTTTTTCATTTCTAACACCTAAATCCCATATAGTCTTAGATTTATCAGTCATCTGTTCTTGCAGTTCTTCTGCTTTGGCTCGTAACCTTTCTTCAAAAGCCTTTGTTTCATCTTTTATAAATTCTTCTAGCTCCTTGCTTATCATTTTATCTCTCCATTCTCTTATTTAAAAACCACTTTCTTGCCATCTCTCATACTCTTTCTCTATTTTGACAAAATCCTCATAAGAGCTAATATCATGAACACTTAAAGCAGTACCTTCCCTGCCAAAATCAGCTATATGCAATTTGCTTTTATTTTTGATTTTGAAAAAATAGAGAAAATTATTCTTTCCTTCTTCCTTATCTAATTCAAGGACTACCCTCACCGGTAATTCTGGAAAGAACTCTTCAAACTTTTCTCTGCTTAACATATAGCTTACCTTTAATAATTTAAATCCTTATATATCCTTACAGGCTGGTCTGTTCCAAGCTTATCAAAGCTAAAAGAAAAAACATCTTTTCGAAGCCTATGTATTTCCATTGATGTAATACCCCAAACCCCTTCAGGATTCATAGTTGGTTTAGCACCATAAGCCCAAACTTCTCCATTACTTCTATCTTTAGCAATCCACTTATATTCATCACAAATATACGATAAAAACTGCCTTTCATCCTTAGTGAAGGAGTTCAAATACAAGGACTTGTCATGGTCTATCATTTCATCTGTTATGTACCAACCATCTATATAATAAGCACTAGTGTCAAAAATCATATCGTCTACTCGGCTATATTTGTCTTTTAAATAACCCATTGATAGATTATAAGTAAAATTACCATATATCTCATAATCTTCCAAATCATCCCTTAAAAATAATTAAACTTCCAAGTTTGTATTTCAATACTTTAGGTGTCTCTTCTTCTTCTGCTTCTTCTATTTCATCATACTCATCTTCTTCAAACGATTCAATCCAGTCATTTTAAAGTATCTCTCATTTTGATTAATTCTTCTTTATTCATGCTTTCTCCCCTCTTTATTTTGTATTATCTGTTCCTTACAATTATCTTCTATTTAGATTTTTCTCTTGCATATTGAACCCTCTTAGATAGTACATCAATGTAGCCTACCATCAGATATAACTGAAAACACATCATATTGGATTCTTCTCTGTCTAAACCCTCAAGTGTATTTATTGCATTTTCAAGTTTTATAGCTCTTTCTAACAAATCTCCTAATTCCTGTTCCATTCTTTCAATGTAATCCATGTTTTCTCCTAATCTCTCTTATTTTTCTTTGTTTGCCTTCTCTAGTGTTTTATAAACTTCCTGATTACTCTTGACAATCTTCATTAAAACCCATATTGATATACAGGTTGTGGTAATGCCAGCAAATATAACGCTATAACCTATGGATTTTAATATAAGATTCAATTCATTCAAAACACACTTCACCTCTACATCCTTCATAAACTGTATTGAATACATGACATATAAATATGCTGTGTTTAATCCTAACAAGATTCGACAATACTCTATCCTGACTGCCTTTTTAAGTCTGTCGCCTCTTAACTCATTAATGATACGCCATATGGTTAAACAACAAAGGAGAGTAGTATATAAAAATAATACTTTAAGCATTTACTTGGAACTCTCCTTCTTCCTAGCTATACTCTTACCTCTCTCTACCATCGAGTCTTTAAGTTCAAAATATTCCTTTTTAATGTCATCAATGTCAATATCTTTACATTTCTTTACCATTTTCTCAACATCACACAATTTCTTTTCTAAAGATTTAAAGCTGTTTTGGTCTTTTGCCCTAATCTCTCTCTTTGCCATAGTATTGATAAGCCCTCTTAGTGTTGAATGGTAGGTTAGCTGCTTTAGTATCTTCTTCCCATTTTTGTCTTTTCCTATCTCATTCAAGATGAAACAATAGGGGTCTACAGTTATGGCATATTTTTTATTAATCTCTATCACGATATCACCTTGTCTTTCTTTCTATATATATTATATCTTATATTGCTTTTCAAGTAATTATTCAATATTATTTCTTTTTAACATAAGGGCATATAGAATAATTACTACATAAGTTAGAGCAGAAGAATTTGTTTACATTTGCTTCCCATTCATCAGGGTCTAGTGGGTCTAAATCTTTAATTGAATTATGAGTTCCTCTAACAAAATCAATCGCTTGATTGATATTCTCCTCGTCAAATGGTACTTCCACAAATGCTCTTTCTCTTGTGCTATCCATCTTATTTCTTTCTTTGACTGTTCCTCTTTCGTTGACCGAATACTTCAACATATCAAAGTAAAGACCTCTAATCTCTTTATCTGGGTATTTTTCTTTTAGGGCTAAAGCATAAATCACTAACTGTAGTTTCTTAACCTCCAAATCCTTTTTGGAGAACTTAGATGATGACTTATAATCATATATATCTATGTATTTATTATCGGTTATGGTGTATATATCTATATAACCTCTAACTGGAATCCCACCTATCTCTACTTCAAAATATTCCTCTATTTGAAAATCTACTTCTGTAAATGGCTCATAGTTGTCAAAATAATCCAAAATACATTCCTTGAAATTATTGCCAGAGTTTTCTGTGGGAAAATCATAACCAAGAATCTCTGTTTCTGACAAATACTCTAAAAACAATTCTTTTGCTTCTTCCCCAGTCTTTTCACCTCTTTGTAGATACTCCAGCAGCTCATGTATCTTGCCACCTAAAAAAGAATATACATTGTCTTTTCTATCTTCTTTTTCTATATAGGTGAGATAATAGGAGTATGGACAAGTGTGGAATGTTGTTAGTTTACTAAAACTAAATAATTCTTTTTTAACACTATTCATCTACCACCTCTATTATCAAACTCTCAGGAACAACTATGCCATATTCTAAGATATAGAGAATTTTCCTACGCTCAAAACCTTTTTGTATTGCAAGGATTGTTAGTGGAACATCTATATGCTTACACTTTACAATATCCTCAACCTTATACTTCAGTTTAATTTTTACTTCTATTAACAAGCTTTAGTATCACCTTGTAATATAATATAGTAATCGTAACCCCATAGATTAGGGCTATTATTAATTGAGCCATAAACAATGTTGCTGTAAATGGGAATGTCCCTAAATCACCATATAAAGTTTTTATCCATATTCCAAACATAAACATTGTTGGTATAAAGCAGAGCATAGTCCATTTTTCTAGGAACATCAATTATTTTTTTATACTATTAACACTCTTTATATATAAGTATATTGACTCAAATAATACATTTAGCACAAACAGTAAGCAAAGCCACTTAAACATATTAACACTCTCCAGTCTCATTGATAGTCTTGATATTATTTATCTCCTCATTCAACTCTGTCAAGTCTGCAACATGAGGAGTCCCATGAGTAGTTATATAGATGATTCTTTCTTCTTCTGTCATATTACTCCATATATCCTCATCTACCTCTAACTCATAATATCCGTAGACTATTGCTTCTTTTTCAAAATCTGCATTAATCTTTATCATATTTCTAATTCCTTTCATAACAATTTTGTACAAGAGATTTCCAAACCTCTTTTCCCTTATCTGTGGGAGAGTCCTTACTCCCTCTTTCCAGGTATTTATTTTCTCTATCTATAATTAGACCAACCTCAATATTCATTCTACTTAGAATCATTGAAAGCTGATTAGCACTTCTATACATAACCACTTCTTCAAGACCTTCATCAAAACAAAGAACTACTTTCTTAGGGTTTAGTTTTGCTATTGCTAGGCATTGCTCCTTAGATATATTGCTCCCTGATAAAGATAGCCCATTATGATATCCCATACTATCTAACTGCATAACAAACTTTTCTGATTCACCAATATAAATCACGTCTGCCCCATATAGGTCTTTGTAGTTTTGAGAATAGCCATATAGGGTTTGGCTCTTTCTGTGGTTATATCTAACAACCTTATCTCCCTCTTTATGAGAGATTAAAGGTAGATACTTGTTGCTATAACCCTCGTCTAAGTTAATTCTTCCTATTATCCCACATAGCTCTCCATCTAAAGTCCTGTGTGGAATTACAATTCTTTCTTCTTCATAATCATATCTCAATCCAAATTTCTTCTGTGTTGCAACGGAGATACCATCTTTGAAAAAGCGTATGTTCCATTTATCTGCGTATTTATCAAGAACTTCTTCTTTATATACTTGCAATTCTTCTTTTTTCTTAAAGAGAATATCGTCAAAGACTCTTGTTACACTCTCATTCTCTTTCTTTTCTGAATATGTAATCTTAATATCTAATAAGTTCTTTATATCTCTTATTATTTCAGAATAACTTAACCCTTTATGCTCCATCAGTATTGTGAATATATCTCCTGTGAGATTTCCTGTGAAGTCAATGGCAGTTAAGTTCTCATTCTTGTAAACAGTTATAGAGGATGGGTTAGTTTCTATGGAAAACCCACATCTAACCTCTTTTCCTCTGTCTGTGATATTGGCATATCCATAGAAACTTAATACTTTTTCTATATTGTTGTCTTTTAAGAGTGCTTCTTTAACCAGCATTTATGTTCTTTCGTGCTGGTGTACAATAACATACTTCTTCCATTGTTCCAAACTCCCCATCAAACTTTAGAACAATAGCATAGTTTCCAGACCCTGATGTCTTTCCTTCTCTTAATTTATCTAAGAATACAACCTTATACACCTGGTTAGGGTCTAACTCATATTCAATAGTTTCCTTAACCCTTTGTCCGTCTTTATTCGTTGTGTATTTGACTGTATAAGGTTTACAATAAAACTTTGAATCTGGCAATTTCTCGTCTTGGTACATATCCCTTATTATAAATAGATTTTGGAATACTTCCACAACCTGCTTTGCATTTGCAAGGACATTTCTGGTTAACCATAGCTGCCCTTCTGTTGCTAAAGCATTCTGCATCGTAGCGAACACCTTTACATTATTACCTGCATATCTATTCGCAAATTCAGCCAATCTTCTTGAATCCTCCACTAATGAAAGCCAAAAAGTTTCTTTCTTATTAGAAAAATCAAGCTTGAATGTATCGTAGATGAATGTTGTATATCCACTTCTTAGGTGATGTTCTCTAAACTTTTTTTCTACTTGCTCCATTTTTGCTGAAGGTATTGAGATGAACAGAATCTTAGATTGATATTCCTCGTCCCAAATTTTCCTTGCTAATTTAATCATTTCCAAATCTTCATCTGAAAAAGCTTCTCTCCCTTGTCTAAGCTTGTTCTTGTCTAACTTCTTATAGTTGAGTTTGTTCACCAGTACCCACATCAAAGAAGTTATCCTTAAATGGTTTAACTTTCTGCTCGTTAGAACACAACACTACTTTTTCTCCCCTATAAACCAAAGCCATAATCATTGATATCAAATAAGTAGACTTACCTACATTGGTGTACCCAGCTAAACAAGATAATGTTCCTGCAAGCAATCCATTGGACTGCTTACTCATTATTGGAAACCCTTGTATCTTTTGGTTAACGATATTCTCTCCTGCCTGGTCAAACATTGTTCCTACTGATTTACCTTCCATGATGTCATTTTATGTAGTCATCATCAAATGTAATGAAGTTTTCTTCTATGCTCTTATCTGTGTCTACTGTACCAAAGTTATTTATCTGGTATTCGTAAAACTCTTTGACCTCATTGCTTGTCATATTTCTGAACAACTCAAAAGGAACAAATGTCTTTTTGTTATATGTCACCTCTTTAAATAGGTCAAATCCTAATTTATGTAAAGTGGTATATATGTTATTCTTATACAATGTATCTAAGTAACTCTTAAACTTATCTGCTTCTATTAAAGAAGCTCCGTCATGGAGGATGCTCCATATATTTTCATCTTTAAAAAACTGTTTTTCTGGCTCTGACAATCTACTCTTAATCTCCATTAAAGGAAGCCGACTGATAACCTTCTTCCTTTAGTTTCTTAATGATATTCCACATAATTCTATACTCGATAGACAAAGAAGTCTTGTTCTTTTAACTCATAATCATCTAATAAAGTTAAGTCTTCCATCAAACAAGATATTACCTGTGTTTCAGGGAACTCCCTTTCAGCTAACATTTTTGGCAGGATATTTATTTTTATTTTTCATTATACAGGAATAATCACTCCTTACCTTGTTATTTTTATTGTTATACTCTATATTTGCTTTTCAAATTGGTGTAATTAAAAACCTCAGTGGTTTTTATTTTTGAGTTATCTATATTTCCTAAATCGGTCTTTGATTCTTTCTCCCAAACTATCTCAAACCCATCTGGGACAGAATCTTTATACTCACTTATATAGATGTCAAACTTGTCTTTATTTTTCTCAACCCATTCATAAAATTCATTGTGATTAAATTTCCCACATTCTTTGACAGAGTATTGAGCCTTTCCTTTATATGGGATATCACAATATACAACTGCTCCATTGAGAATTTCAAGGTCTTTATAATCCTTGTTTTCAAATTGAACATTCTGCATATTTTCAATTAGCCTAATGTTACCTCTTTTACCTTGAACACAATAATTCCTATAAGCGTCTTTCCTTCTGGCATATCCTCCAAACCATTTCCCACCAAAGCTACAAGCAAATCCTATGAAACCACTTAAAGCCATATCTTCATCCTTATTTTGCCTGATGTATCTATATTCTTCTTCGCTGCAAGTGTCTGGTGGAATCCACCCTTCTTGCATTGCTTTCCACATAGCAATAAGATATTTATGTTTGTCATTAGCTATTCTATGGTATTTGCTGTCAATCTCTGCAACAACATTACAACTACCACAAAACAAATCTACAAATACTTGACTCTCTCTCTCTCTGCAAGTTTTGAGTTAAAGAGTTTTCCTAGTTCCTTACAAATTCTTGTCTTACCACCTAAATATTGAATATTAATCTCTCCTTTATTCTATATTTTTACCTTATTGATTTCCTCAAATATTATCTGTTTTGGCAATATATTATGACATACATATATGCTGCTGAACGGAGGACTGCATTTTGAGTCAAGATTCTCGCTTAATCCGTCTAAAAAGTCAATTCTCTTATTAAAATACAGCAATTCAAAATCATTATTTTTAAATAATTGAAATCTAAATTGACTCTCAAAAAGTCCAACCACACCAACCAACATAGCAAATGGTATCCCTAAGCTAAATAGTCTTTCTAAAACCTCTCCCTTTTTGCTATAAGGTGGATTACTTATAATGTAATCACATTCTGGTACTTCCATATTAAAGAAATCTCCTCCATTATCTATATGAGAGAAAATAACTTTATGACCCCCCCTCTAAGAACCTTAACATACTCTGAAATGTCCTTATCAAAGGGACACCAAATTGTAGAATTTGGTTTAAGGTATTTTAAAATAGGGTCTACTGCATATTTAGGAGTAAAATATTCGTCATTTTTATTTTTAGCAATTTGCTGTACTATCATCTAATCTCCTCTCCATTGATTAAAAAATTCAATTCTCCCTTTATTGGGCTATTTGCATCGAAAAAGATGTCATTAAGGTCTCTTAATATTTTCTCTTTAACAATTTTGCTTTTCTCTCGACAATAACTACCGTTTAATCCATCTACAATCTCATCATCTGGAATATTTATAGTAGCCTTATAACCTAACTCTACCAACATGACAATTTCTTTCTTTATCCATCTCTAACTCTCTTATTTTGCGTTCCAAAGCTTCTATCTTGGTTTCCCTAGCTTTGTGTTCGTTATAAAACATCATAATGAAAAACATAAGCATTGCTCCAATCACAATACCTGAGAAAAACATTCCATTCTGTAAACCTTTATCATAGTTTTCTACTGGTTTACTAGGAACTCTAGTCTCAGTCTTAACTTCAGTATCACCCGTAGTTTTACTCGATGTGATATTTTCATCTTCAACTGGTTTATCAGAACCAGTAGACTCAGTCTTAACTTCAGTGTCATCTGTCGTTTTACTTGAAGTAGCACTTTTATTTTCTAATGGTTTATCAGAAGAGCTAGTTGACTTAGTATCTTCCTCCCTAGCTGTATGTCCAGCATTTAGTATCATATAGTATGGTATAAGATGACCCATATTAATCCACCTCAACTTCCAGCTATTCTTCTATAAGAGCAAGAGTAATAATTTTATCCTCATCCTTATGCACCTCTATCTGATAGCAAATATCAGGAGGGATTCTTTCAATATTACCATAGAATGTTTCTTTTTATAATTGTCTCAATATTCTTAGTAATAATTTTCTCCCCATTAAAGAAAAGATTTTTATCAATAAATAAATCTTTACAGCCAATTCGTACTAAATCTCCTGCAATTTCTTCACAGATAAAATCTTCTATATCTATATCTTTTTAATATCCTATCTTCTATTTTTTTAAATTTATTTTTCATATGTTCTCCTCTTAAAAAGCTCAATTTTAAATCCTCATTCTTCGACACCAGAAAGCATCCTGTTCCTTCTTGCAGTTCTTCAAATGACTTATATCCATTCCAGTTAAAGAAGCCATAAGGTGAAATTAAGCCAAAATTCTGTTCCAATCTATCAACCACCACTATATAGTAATCAATCTCAAAACTTTCCCCTACACCAACCAAATCACCTGCACCGATTTTAGATGCTAGTCTTTCATCTACAATTTCCATAATATTTTTCTCCTATCCAATTATTTAAAAAGTGTCATAATCTGGGACTTGTACTCTACAAATTCCTGATACAGTAGCCCCTCTAAGTCTTAAATCAGATATAAAGCTTTTTAACATCTCTATTTGAGAAACAGATATGTCTAAGTCTAAAAATATATTTTTCCCCATAAAGCGTTTCCCTATTATGGAATCACTTACTAGCATAGTTGTGTTACTCTTGTCAAAAATAAAACTCTTCATCTTTATAAAAATCTAAGCTTTGGGAATATTTTTTTATAGAATTTAATCTCGTTCTGTCATTAGTAGCGTAAATTCCATTCTTTTTAACAGCTTCTCTTAATAGAAAATATGCTTTCCCTATTTGTCTATTTTCAAGCCCCTTACTATAAAGTAAAACAACCTCATTAGGATAATTAGCAATCAAATCTTTTGGAAAAATTGAATCTATTTTTGGAATCTTTTCGTCGCCATTTTTTCTTTTTCTTAAATCTATTGACTTTTCTTCCATTACAACTCCTCCAGGTAATCTAAAAATGTCTTTTTCTTTTCTACCTGCTCACCATCTCTAAAATTAAATTCACTAGGCATAAATCTATCTATCTGATACTTACTCTCAAAGAAATCTTCTCTCTCTCTTATCAATCTATCTGTCAAATAATCAAGTTTCTGTCTGTTGGTCTTGATATACTTTGGCATAAACACAACTATATCAAAAGCATATTTATCTATCATTTCAAAAATTGTATTTTCTGACAATTCGTTTTGTTATATGTATACGCTCTCTTCCAATCTCCATCAGCAATCTTCTTTATGCCTAGTTCTTTAATTATCTTTTTTCTTATTTCTTGTTCCATAAAAATCTCCAATAGAAAGAGAGAAAAAATCTCTCAATCTATTAAATCTCCATACTTAGCCCTAGTTCTTCCACAGCATACTTGATTAATTCTGCAAAATCTTCATTAGGCAATTCCTGTATTTTCTTGACACCAGCATTTTCTAAACACTCTGCCACCTTACTCTTAAACTTATCATTAGAGTAATATTTTCTAGCAAAGTCAATGCCTTTTTCTACTGCAAAATCTAGATACTTGTTGGCTTCTGCATTAGCTGCTTCTTCTTTTTCTTCCTCTAAACTCTTTTTGGACTCTTCAATTCTTTCTTTCTCAACTTCTTTCCTGTACTGTTCATACTCCTCGTCCGTTTTCTTATTCCTTAAAGAATTTCTCATACCTTCTTCAACAATTTTAATGAACTCGGCTGCGTTATTCTCATTTTCAAAGACCATATACTCTGGTACAGAACCACCAGAATATCTACCACCAGCATCTATTCTTGTATTCCCTCTAAAATATAGTCTTCTCTCATCTGATAAAACTACACCATCATTAATCTCTCTATCTACACTACCTGTGAACACAAAATCAAATATGTCCCCAAATAGAGACTCATACCTAGAGTCAAGATTAGATGTTAGTATCTGATAGCCTTCTGTTCCTTCTGACCCCTTGTCTTTTACAGTTCTTAGTTTAGTATGAGCAATAGCAAAAACACCTATGTTTAACTTTCTTAGTCTAGCAATAACTTTTTTTATAAGCTTAATTGCTTTCTTGGGCCCCGCATTATACCCACCAAATGCTTCATTAATACTTTCGCACTTTACCTTTTTCTTCTTTTCCCACTGCCTGCATATTTCTTCTTCTGCTAGTGGAATAAGTTCATCTATTGTGTCAAAGCTAATCATCTTGATTTTCTTAGCCTTCTCATTGTCTGATGCTAACCATTCTAAAAAGTCTTCCATGTCTTGCCATGATTCAATCTGCGTTGAATTTAAGTCATCAAGTAATGAATATCCATGCTCATGACCTATGCCTAATAATAGTCCGTTCTCTGGTTTTCCATATTTCTCTAAAATAATATCTCTAAAAAGAGTTGTCTTGCCAAACTTCTTTGTAGAACGCATGTATATCATTGCTTGAGAGATATCTGTTATTGTCTTTTTTACTGTTGGCTCTTTAAATGCCATTCAATCACTCCTTTTGTTATCTAATTTTATATCTAATGTTGCTTTTCAATGATTATTTAAAAATAGCTTATCAAAGATAGCTATTAAAACATCTACTACTATTGCATTTCCTGCTTGTTTGTATAATTGAGTATTACTACACACTTTTTGTGCCTTATCAAAATATTTATCTTCAATGCCCATTAATCTCCAACACTCTTTAGGTGTTAGTTTTCTAACTCTAAATGGTAGGCTATCATCTATAACATGAGGTTCTCTATGTCCTCCATCCATAGTGGTTAAACTTGGAGCTAATCCATTATCATCATAGACTCTAAATATACTGGTATTCTTTCTCTTTTCTGTGTCATGCTGCCCTATCTGATTTATTTTTACACACCTAGGGTCTTTGAAATATGTTGAGAATTTAATCTTATTTATCTGTTCTTGAGATAAATAGAACTTCTCATCTACAGTATCTTCTAGTAAATCTCTCATTTTTAGCTTTAGAGGGAATTTTTCTGGGAACTCATATGGTGTATGTTCTCCTAATATGCTTACACAAAAGACTCTTTCCCTATTTTGTAGGGATTCCATAATCTTTAGCATTAAGAACTTCCCAATAATTTGTGTATCCCATATCTTCTAATATTTTTTTAGCCATTCTTCAAAATCGCTTTTGAATTTCTTACCAACTAAGTTCTTTACATTCTCCATTAAAAAGATATTTTTGGTTTCTTTTTCTCTTATTATCTTCTCACAATTTCATAATAAGCCAGACCTTGTATTTGAGTTTTTTTGTCTAACCCCTTTAATTTTTCCTGCAACTGATATATCCTGACAAGGAAAACTGTATGTAAACAAATCACAATCTGGAATATCTTTAACATCAACTTTAGAAATATCGCCTAAATTTAATGTTTTTAAGTTGAGTGATAAATAATATTAGAGTTATTGAAGCCTTGTCTATTGTCAAAGAGCACTACCAACAACCTCGTGTTCTGATTTCGAAATAGCTCAAGAGCATTCGTTTGAGTATCTTTGACTAACAAGCTATGCAATACAGTCTTATATGATCTATCATCTCAACTAAAACATTAATTTCAACCTTATATTACTCTATGCACAGAGGATGAGTCTCCTCTTACTTCTCCCTTATTTATAAAATTGATTCCGTTCTCTATGTCTTTTGCCACTTCAATGGCTTTTTCTTCGCTACTATAAGTGTACTTAAAGACATCGTTGTCATATTCTTTCCCTTTGCCTCCAACAAACAGAATACCCTCCTCTAAATCTGGGCCACCAACAGACCTAATATCTACTAATTTTTCCTCTATACAAAACTCCAGAGCCTCTCAAGCTCTCATCCATATACAATACTTTTTCCAAATAATAGATTTTTCATATCTAAATAATTCTATTCCTATCTTCTTGTCTATACAACACACTCCTCTTAAAATGGTAAATCGTCATCATCTATTGCTCCAAACTCACTTGGAGATTCTGGAAGCTCATCAGCTCTGATAAACTCAACCTTCTTTAATCCTATATCCTCAAGAGTTAATACAGTTTCTTCAATTTCAGAGTATCCTTGCAAATCTCTAATCCTAACAAACTTTCTTTCTCTTTCGCCAACACCAGAACCTTTAGTTGCTTTTATGGTTTCAAAAGTATCTATACCTAACTCTATCCTATCTCTTTCTTCATCTGTCAACATATCTTCTGTAAAGTCAACATCTTGAGTACCATTTATTACATCAACTTTTAACCCTGCCTTATTTAATTGTTCAGAATTACCTCGATACATTGTTTGATACATCTCAAAAGCCCTATCAGCCTTATCACCTAATGGTAGTTCTACCTTCATAGTAGCTGACTCATAACCATCCATTGTCTTTCTTACTGCTTCTCCTTCAAGAATTGCAACATCATCAAATCTAGTCAAACAATTGTCTAATAGATACAGCTTTAGATTAGCTGTAGATGAATCCTCTGTTTCCATTGGAACTTCTTCTATATGGTTGACGATATACTTCGTGATAACTCTTGCATTGCCATTCTTATCTGTATAGCCTTCATTTTCTACACTGCCAGTAATCTTATACTTTCTGCCTTTATATCTTTCAGTAGAGAATACAGATTTAACCTTTTCTATAAAGTCAACACCATGAGCAAATCTAGTCTTTCCAGCTTCCATTTCACTATATGAATTGTGCATCCTACCTAGGTCTCTTGTATCTACATTAATCCTATCCTTAAATGGGATTGTGGCTCTAGTTCCATCTTTCTTAAATAGGTGAATTGCCTTATTTCCGTCTTTTGGTCTAAAAGCAACTGATTCAACAAAGTGCTTATTCCTTCCACACTTCACCATAAAGTTGATTTTTACTATGTCGCTTTTGTTCTTTCCAATATATTCGCTATAATAATCGTCTGTTTTGCTTAATGTTCCCACAAAACAGAATGTATTAAAGCTTGAAATGTTATCTCTTGTCTTTTCTGCCATCTAATTCTCCTTTTTAATAATCTATTGCTTCTTGTTTGGTTATGAAAAAATGTATGCCATTACTACACTCATCCCATCTATTATCATCAAAGCTATCTGGATATATTGTTTCTCCTACCCTATACTCAAAGGTATGGTCATGATAAGAATATCCTCTACTTATTGGAACAAGGTAATCACCATCACAGTCCTTGCCCCATATCTCTAAAACTTTAGCTTTTGAGCATCTACATTTTCTTCCAAAAGCACTACTTCTTTTTGCATCTATAGGTATTTCCAGTTTACACAACAAGGGATTGTTACCGAGAAAAATTTTCTTAAATCCGGTAAATGAACCTTCTTCTGGGCATTTTAACAGAGTCCCAGAATTTCCAATTAAACGAACATTATCAAAATTGCTCTCTTTTAAATTAGAATCATCTAAATTGGATTTATAAATAGTAACATCTTCAAACGATGTTTTCCAAAACTCACTCTTAAACATGACGCATTTGTTAATCTTCACCGATTTTAGTCGAGAAACAAAATAGCCGGATAACTCCATATTGTTATCAGCAAAAACCACATGTTCAAAATTTACATTTACAAATTCAGTACCTGTTAAATTAGAATCTGATATCATGCAATTCTCAATTTACAATTTCTAAACATTATATGCTCAAGGCATGTATTTTTAAAATTATACCTTCAAAATAAGCGTTTTTCAATAACTGGAAAAACTCAAAGCTCTTAATCCTCTCTCTTTATTTATTGTTTCTAAAAGAGAACACAGTTCTTCCAGGGTGAATTTCTTCAACTCTGATTCTTTTTAAAAGTGCCATTGGTAAGCGATGGGCAACTTTTTTTCTAAACCACATATTCCTTATATCCTCTCATAATTATTCTCTTCTTTATGGTTAAAAATATGTCATACTCAATGTTGTTTTTGTGCAATATAAAAATGAGATAAAACTTATCTTTTAACCATTAATATTAATTTTTCTATTCTTGTTATCTGATACTTCATACCTTGTGTAGCCCCCTTATTTACCAATTTACGAATTGTATTTATTGGCATTTCAAGAAATTGACTAACCTCGTCTATGTTTCCTACAAATACAGGGAGTTCATAAGCGTCAGTTTCAGAAATTAAATAATCTCCCTTTCTTCTCATAACTACTTATTCCTTTTAAGAATATCTCTTATCTGCTCCACTTTTTCTTCTGCTTCTTTTCTTGTCTTAAATATATTATCCTCAAATGACGGAACAAATCTTTCTCCACTTTCCAAGTCCATATTCCTGTAAACACATAGGGCTGGTTGAAAACATCGAAATCAACACAATAATAAAGTTCACTCTCTCTTGGATATGGGCTGTTTTTGATAATCTTATCCACAAGTCCATAATTTACATCAAACTGCTTTAAGAGAGCCATATAACAGCTTTCTCCAAATCAAATACATCTTCTTTACACTTAACAACCTTAGTTACTACCCCATCAATATTACATTTTACTTCCAGGGTATTATCCTTTATTGATATATCAAAATCTTCTACTTTCCAATCATCGTTTAGAATATGGTTGGTTATCGCATTCGTCAAGCTTTCATCTATCTGTGTAAATGGTATAGACAGTGCATCATGACATTTGTTTAATATATCATCTCTATACTTAGAGATATCTATAGTAATCTTCTCTTTCTGTCCTGTGCTGCCTATACCACCGGTTCTTTTTGAGTTTATTTCATCACTATCTGTTTTTAGATACTTCTGGAATATTCCCTGGAATACTTTCTCGCCCCTTTCAATGATAACAGTATGCTCACTATTGTTCTTCAACTGAAAACATATGTTTCCATCATTGTCTGGGTTAGAATAGTAATCTGAATCTATAATACCAGTAATATTTGTTAGGGATATACCCTTCTTCATTCCTAATGAACTTCTAATATGGCAAGCTAGAAACTCATCTTCTCTCATAGAAACCTTAATATCCGTTGGAATAATCTTGCTATGCTCGTGTGGATGCAAAACTATTCTAACTGGAGTTGCAAAATCGTATCCTGCACTAGCTTTTGTGCTTCTTTTAGGCATATAATATTCTTCATTCTGCCTAAATTCCTCTCTTACAGGCTCAAATCCTCTCAATTATTAGTCCTCCCATTCTGTTATTCTTACTTTACTAGGGTTTCCTTCTCTCAAATTAAGGTCTTCATCAAAATTTTGCTTGATAACTTCTATTAATAATTCTACTTCGTCATGGTAAAATGTTATCCCAACAGGAGCTTTGTCTTTTTCTTCGTCATAGAAATATACTCTAAGCCCCTGATTTTGACTCATTCTTTGAGTTAGAACCCTCAAAATCTCTTCTTTTCTCATTAAACCTCTTGTAATTCTATCCTTTTCGGACAATCCTCAAAATTAATGAATCCACTCTTTTTAATGATTTCATCTTCGCAGGTGTCTGGATTGAATCTCTTATGCAAAACTTCAAATCCTTCCTCAAAAACCTTTATAATTTCAATGTTATTATCGTCTATTGCATTACAAAAACTGTTGCCAATAGACATCTTTGTATAATTCTCATTCAAAAATCCATTAATTCTTCTTTATTAAAAATACTTTTTTCCATTATGCTCTCCCTTAGTGATTGACTTGATTCCCTATCCAACTACCTCAACCTTATCTGTTAACAGGTAGTATATTATCATATCAGATACCTTAATATCTTCTAGTCTGTTATAGCAGTGTCCCTTGCACCATATTGTACCATCTTTTTGATAATACTCTTTGTCATCACCCTTTAATTTGAAAACATCCCCTTCCTTAATACCATACTCCTTTTTAACCAACTCAAATGCTCTTTCTAATAACGACATATCATATAACCCCCTTATAATCTTCCGAATTAAACTTTTTGACTCTGCCCCTAGCAATAGGGTCTTTTAATTTTTGCCTATTTAACATGAAGTGATAGAAGGCTATTGAGTTTACCCATTTGATATTCTCGTCTATTAACAGGCAAGAATTTGGAATCTTGCTGTCGGCTCTTAGAATTTCATTTTCAAAATCCTTTACAAGCCTGATAGCAGTTGGTTTAGATATGCTATATTCTTTTTGAATATCTTTAACCCTCAAAACAACCATGTGTTTTTCAGAACCCCCTTTCTTTGATTATATATATATTATATCATATCTTATTTTGTTTTTCAATACTTTTTTATCATATTTTGCTTTTTATTTTCGCCGTGATTACCCCTTAAAATTGTATAATGGCTTGATGTGAGAAATAATATCAACAGTATCTCCTATGTTACTTATAATCTCTTTATAGTCCTTATACGCCATTGGAGATTCGTCAAGCCTTGCCTTATCTATACAAGTAGAATAAACACCTTCCATCTCATTCTGGAATGTTTCTAAATCCAGCTCTCTTTTTGCTTTACCTCTTGACAAGATTCTTCCTGCTCCATGAGGTGCTGAATAATTCCAGTCTGGATTTCCCTTACCAACACAAATTAGAGAACCATCTCTCATGTTCAATGGGATGATTAATTTTTCACCTTGCCTAGCAGAAACAGCTCCTTTCCTAACATAACCTTCTTTGTCTATATAGTTGTGGATTGTTTGGAAAAAATCAAGCACTTCCCAATCCATACCCCCACAAATAGCTTGTGCCATCAATAGTCTATTCATATCTGCATAACGCTGCGTTACCCGCATATCTCGTAGGTAGTTTTGATAATCCTGACCCGTTAGATACTCTAGCTCCTTTGTAGTATCTGTGCATTTTTCTCTTGCTATCTTTTGATAGTGTTCACAAACCTGTACTCCTAAATTTCTTGACCCTGAATGTATCACAAGATACTTGTCATTATGCTCATCTACATTTATCTCGATATAATGGTTTCCACCACCTAAAGTTCCTAATGACCTCAATATTCTATCCTTGTTCCCTAATGAGTCATACATCATCAAGTCCTCTAACCCTAATGAGTCATACACCATCAAGTCCTCTAAATGGAATAGTTTTTGATGGTCGTGGACATTAAATCCAAATGGAACTCTTTCTCTTATTACTTTATCTAATTTTTCAAAATCTATATCGATATTCCCTAGTTTTGCAACCAAAACCCCACAGCCAATATCAACCCCAACCAGATTAGGGCAAACAATTTTGTCCATCTTCATGGTAAATCCAATAGTGCAGCCTTTTCCAGCATGAACATCTGGCATAAATCTAATCTGATTCTGTTCTGCGAATGGTTGATTTAGTAGGGTTATTATCTGCGATACAGCTTCCTGCTCTATATTATCTGTATAGACTATTGCATTGTTGTATTTTCCTCTTAACTCAATCATATTAATCATCTAACTCCTCCAAGTCCTTATCCCAACAAATAATAAACTCTGATTTCTCATTGCCATCTTCATCTTCATACTCTACCTCACATATAAAAAAGTCTGTTCCTGGTATTATCTCCCTTAAACTAATCTACATATATAACAAAGAATTTCTTCGTCATCTCCAAACTCATCCTCTATAATCTTTGATACGATGTTCCAATCACCACCTGCAATACCACACCCTAATCCGTAAGGTAATGCTATTGTCTTTTTATCTAACATACTTGCCCAATTATGCAAGAACTCCAAAGAACTGGCTAAGGCAGAATAGTTAGTTAACACTCTTTGTCCTACAGATTCATCTTGTCCGAACAAGTTTGCTATCATTAGTTCTGATTCTCCATCTTCATCTACATAAGCATAAGTTAAATACATCTTTCCTAAAAGACCACTTTCTGACAAGCAAATCTCTCTATATTCCTCATAAACATCTGGGAATCTTTCTCTTATTTCTCTGGCTATTCCACCACCCATAATTCCATAAAGATTTACTTGGTGTCCTATAATATCTACATTCATATCGAATATATCGCAGTCTACATATTTAATCATATTTCTCTCCTATTCATTGATTTATTTTTGTTTTAATGATATACTAACATTGGTACAGTTAGTGGATTTTATTGATTATTTTTGTTAGCAAGATTACCATTTATGGTTGAATCTTTATAATTTCCGATTTCCCCACTAAACTGTACTTTTTAATTTGCTAAAAAGTAACCTAAATATGGTTGTAATTCCTATTTTTGATGTACTCTAGCAATATTAATATCGCATAATATAATGCTCCAGTTAAGTTGAAAACCACTTTGTTGACATTCAATATTATCACTTCCCTCTCAAACTTTAATCAAATTAACTTTATATATATTATAACACTTTAATGGCATTAAAGTCAACAGAAAAATCAATAAAAATTCAACTTTTTATCTATCGATTTATTTTTAATTTCACTAAAGTTATGTTATAATATAAGTATGAAAGTGAGGTGTAACAGTGTGTTTGGAAAGAATTTAAGGTATTTAAGAGAAAAAGCTGGATATAAACAATCTTTTTTGGCAGAAAGGTTAGGAAGAAGCCCTTCAACCATTTCTTTATGGGAAAGTGGGGATGCAAAACCTAATACAGCGACAACTATAGATTTAGGATTACTATTCAATGTTACTGCAGAAGAGTTGATGAATGTAGACCTAAAGAAAAGAGATGAAAATGGATTAGAAGCCAAAAGTAAGACTAAAATGATACCTATGCTTGGGGAGATTGCTGCTGGAATAGGTATATTTGCACAAGAAAATTTTGAAGGATATTTTGAAATTGATGAGTCTGTTAAAGCTGATTTTTGTCTTAAAGTTAGAGGAGATTCAATGATAGAAGCTGGTATAAATTATAATGATATAGCATTCTTTAGGAAACAGCCCCATGTCGAGAACGGGCAAATAGCTGCAGTACAAATACAAGGTGAATATGATTTTGAGCCTAGAGCCACATTAAAAAGGGTTACAATTCAAGGAGATTCTATAATATTATCTCCAGCAAATAGACAGTATGATTCTAGGGTATTTAAGTTAGATTCAGTCAAAATACTAGGAAAATTGGTTGCAACAGTTCATTATTATAATTAGGAAGGTGATGTATAGTGAGAACAGAGCCTTTAGCAGATGGCAAGGTCAAATATGTAGAGGAGTTTAAGCATCCTATTACTGGAAAAAGAAAAAGAGTATCAGTTACATATGCTAAAGACACTAAAAAGAACCAACAATTAGCATATAAAGAGTTAATCCTTAAGATTGAGGAAAAGAAAAAGGAATGGTTAGAAGGAACTGGAGATAGTTTTCAGCCCATCACTTTAAAGGAATTGTCCGACAAGTTCCTCAAAGACAAAGAATATTTAAAAGGCAGCACTCAATTCGTCTATAAAGACAATATGAAGGCATTGTTGAGTACTTTAAATCCTAATTTAGATGTTAGTCATCTAGCGATATCGGAGCTAAACTCTTTAATATTAAAGTGTAGGTCTAAGACTCAAGTTAAATACCTAAAGACATTGCTGGATTGGGGGCAGAATAACTACTTTATAAATACCATTTCAGAAAAGCCATTCAAGAATGAGTTTAAAAAGATAAGTAGAAAAGAGAACAAGTCTAATGTAGAGAAAAAGCTTTATTACGAATTAGATGAGATTGATGCTATTTTAGCTAAGATTAAAGAGAGGATACATACCTAAGAGAACTCTCTTGTTGTCTGATTATATTCTTATTGAATACTGGGGTTAGAATAGGCGAAGCGTTAGCTTTTAACATATGAAGATATTAGTGATGATATGATATTATCTATCAATAAGACAGTCTTCAATTATGATATTCAGCAACCTAAGACGCCTTCTTCTTATAGAGATAGCTATTAATAGAGAAACCTTAGACTGTATACAGGAATTAAACGCTGTAAAAGAAAAATACTTTATCCCCAAGTCTAAGATAATCTTTTGTAATAAGAATGGAACAATCTTGTCATACAAAAATATCAGTCAAGCATTAAGAAAATGTTTAGGGGATAATTTTTGTAGATTCCACATTTTTAGACACACTCACGCCTCTATCTTGGCAGAGAAACAGATACCATTAGATACAATTCAGAGAAGATTAGGTCATGAAAAAGATGATATAACCAAAAAGATTTATATTCATGTTACCGACAAAACAAGAGAGCGAGAACATGATATTTTTAGAAATATGAGCATGAGATAATGTCCCTTTAATGCCCCTTGGTGTTGACGGGACATTTGCTATTTCTTTAAACTATTGGAATCTCAATGTTTATAAGTCTATTGCTTATG